>ENA-OVGB01001035-OVGB01001035.1-human-gut-metagenome-genome-assembly--contig:-NODE-1035-length-27479-cov-25.247375_pt1 | contig 27479 bp, 20 predicted proteins | sample MGYA00237767_ERZ505413 | MGnify/ENA primary metagenome ERZ505413 (study PRJEB26158, sample SAMN06016410) | human gut metagenome | biome: human gut; feature: ankylosing spondylitis patient; material...
CTGAAAAGCAGCAGATTTACAGTCTGTCCCCATTGGCCACTCGGGAACACGCCCAGATTCTGTTCACGTCCGTTGCCGGACGACTTGTTTATTTTATCAGACTGCGGGCGATTTGTCAACTACTTTTTTCGGATTTTTGCAGCTTTTCTGCGGAAGCTGTCGGCAGGGTCAGTTTTGGGTCAGATGTTTCCGGCGCTCGTAATCCCGCAAGGCGGCAATGGCTTCGCCGGACATGGGGTAGAGGGCAATGAGATTGAATATGGTCATCAGGCCGATGCCCACATCCCCCAGATCCCACACCACAGTATAGGCCTCCAGGCCGCCCACCATCAGCATGACAAGGGCCAGCACTTTATAGGCTGTCTGCCAGCCCCAGCGGTCGCCAAAGAGGTACGCCACATTGGAGCGGGCATAGAACAGGATGCCGATGAAGGTGGAGAAGCTGAACAGCGCCAGCGTGACGGCAATGAACACCACGCCAAAGCTGCCCAGATGGTACTGCGCCGCTGCCTGCAGCAGGTCCATGCCGGTCAGCCCAGTGGTGACATTTGCGGGAGCCAGCAGCATCATAAAGGCAGTGCAGCTGCAGATGACCACCGTGTCGATCAGGACACCCAGTGCCTGCACAAAGCCCATCTTCACAGGATCATCGCAGGAGGCAGCCGCTGCGGCACAGGGAGCCGAACCGCTGCCCGCTTCATTGGAGAACAGGCCGCGCTTGACACCGTTCATCAGCACCGCGCCAAAGCCGCCCGCGGCCACCTGCCGCAGGCCGAAGGCTTCCGAGAAGATGCGGCCCAGCACAGCGGGCAGCTGGCGGAAATTCACCGCGATGATGATGACCGTCATCACGAAATAGCAGACCGCCATGATCGGCACGATAACATCCAGGCTTTTCACGGTGGCATCCTTGCGCAGGACAATGACCGCCGAGAGCACCACCAGCACCACCGTGGTCACGATGGGCGGGATGGAGAACGCATTGGCAAAGGCAGAGCTGACCGAGTTGCTGATGACCTGGCTGATGCCGCACCAGCAGATGAGACCCGAAATGGCAAACAACACCGCGATGATAGAATGACGCAGCTTTTTGCCCCGCTTGCGCTCGGCCAGCACATGGATGTAGTAGGCCGGACCGCCGCGCTGCCCGCCATAGAGTGGGTCAGGCTGCCGGTACTTCTGGGCCAGTGTGGATTCCACAAAGGAGGTGGAGGCCCCCAGCAGGGCCGTGACCCACATCCAGAACACCGCACCGGCACCACCGGCAGACACTGCCGCCACCACGCCCACCAGATTGCCCATGCCCACCCGGGTGGCCGTGGAGACGATGAGCGTCTGAAAAGAGGAAAGGCTGTCCATGCTCTGGTTCTTTTCGCAGACAGCGGCGATCATATCCCGGAACAGCCGCACGGGCAGCAGCCGGGTGCGCAGGGTGAAGAACACGCCCGCCGTGAGCAGCAGCACCGCCATCAGCGAAATGCCGATGCCGCCGCCCACCGGCAGGGTGAACAAATCACCCCAGAGCAGGTTGTATACCGTTTCGATCAAATGGGACATTCTGAGGAGCCTCCTGTTGTGTGATTACTTTATTATAATACAGCACTTCAGGTTTGTAAATCAGAAAATCCCAGCGCAAGGAAAACAAAAAATCCAAACCCTTCTCTTTCGAGAAAAGGTTCGGATTTTCATTGTTTGGTGCGGATAAGAGGACTTGAACCTCCACCGAGTTGCCCCGATTAGAACCTGAATCTAACGCGTCTGCCAATTCCGCCATATCCGCATATTCTGTTGTGTTTCTGCGCCGTAGCGCCGGGAACGATAGTTATTATACCAGATGCAGCAAAATTGTCAAGCACTTTTTTGAAAAACTTTTCATCTTTTTGGAAAGGATCATACTTTCGTAAAAAAAGCTGTCGTAGGCTGTAGTTCCGGTCAACATAGTGTCGCACCGGGTATCCTGTAAGCGTTTTTGCGGTGCCTTGCGTGCGCTGTGCACGGTTTTGGATTTGACAGGGTTTTCGCGGCGATGTAGAATAGAGGTACTGTTTTCTTACAATTATATAGAGGAGCGTTTTGCCATGCTGTATTTTGAAAACGACTACTGCGAGGGTGCACACCCCGCCATTCTGCAAAAGCTGACCGAGACCAACTTTGAAAAGGTCTCCGGCTACGGCACCGACCCCTACTGCGCCAGCGCCCGCGAGAAGATCCGCGCCGCCTGCGCCTGCCCGGAGGCCGATGTGCAGTTCATCTCCGGCGGCACCCAGAGCAACGCCATCGTCATCGCGTCCATGCTGCAGCGGTGGCAGGGCGTAGTGGCTGCTGCCACCGGCCATGTAGCCGGGCACGAGGCAGGTGCCATCGAGTATACCGGCCACAAGGTCATCACCCTGCCCCAGCACAACGGCAAGCTGGACGCTGCCGAGCTGCGGGCACTGGTGGCCACCTTCTACGCCGACGATAACCACGACCACATGGTGTTCCCCGGCATGGTGTACATCTCTCACCCCACCGAGTACGGCACCCTGTACACCAAGGCGGAGCTGGAAGCCCTGCACGCTGTGTGTCAGGAGTACAAGATGCCGCTGTTCCTCGATGGTGCACGGCTGGGCTATGGTCTGGCTGCCGAGGGCACGGACGTGACGCTGGCCGACCTTGCCCGGCTGACCGATGTGTTCTACATCGGCGGCACCAAGGTGGGTGCGCTGTGCGGCGAGGCTGTGGTGTTCCCCCACGGCGCACCGGCGCACTTTATGACCATGGTCAAGCAGCAGGGCGCACTGCTGGCAAAGGGGCGGCTGCTGGGCATCCAGTTCGACGTGCTGTTCACCGATGGCCTGTATTTCTCCATCAGCAAAAACGCCATTGCCACCGCCAACCGCCTGAAGGCCGGGTTTGCGGCAAAGGGCTATCGCTTCTTTATGGACTCCCCCACCAACCAGATCTTCCTTGTGCTGGAAAACACCCAGCTGGCTGCGCTGGAAGGCAAGGCAAAGTTCGGCTTCTGGGAAAAGTTCGACGACACCCACACCGTGGTGCGCATCGCCACCAGCTGGGCTACCCGCATGGACGAGGTGGAAGCACTGATCGACCTGATGTGATCCAATCATTATAGATCAAGAGGCTCAGAAGCGCCGACAGGTGCTCCTGAGCCTTTTTTATCTTTCTTCTGTATTCCACGGCTGCGGGGTGCTTTCCACCGGCTGGCCGGGGGCGGCAAGGGAACGCTCCATCAGCAAAGCAAGGTAGGCGTCCTGCAAGGCGTCTGCCAGCGGGTACACCTCTGCCCCGCCGGCAAGATAGCCCTGCATCCTGTCCAGAAAACAGGCGATGGCGGTCTCGTCCTCGTTCAGCCCTGCCTGCGCGGCGGTTGCTGCCAGCGGGTCGGGCAGCGGGGTCAGTTGACGGCACACCGGCTCCCCGGCGGCATCCAGACAGCGCAGGGTGTCGTTGAATACTTCGCCCCGCTCTCCCTGCACACTGGTGTGGGTGCTGCGCAGATAGGAGTGGTACTGCACACCGTTAAAATCCAGAAACGCCGTGCCGCCGCCCGCAAATTCCAGCGTGTGCTGCTGCAAGGTCTTTTCCACCAATGCGCCGTTATGCACCGCACCCCAGCGGGAATCCGTTTCGATGATCCTTTCCGTCCAGCTGCGTCCGGTCACCCGCACCGGCTGCTGCCCGGCGTTCAGGAACTGCCGCGCCAGACTGACCGCGTGGTAGCCGTGCGCCACCGACAGCCGGGCAAACTGCGGCGTGCCCAGTGCGCCGCTGCGCACTGCTGCCAGCCGTTTTGCCAGCGTGGGGTACAGCCAGTACTGTTCTGCAACCTGCAGCTTTGCGCCCTGCCGGTGCAGCTGCCAGAGGGCGCGCAATGCGTCCTCCTCCAGCGCCGCCGGGGTCTCGCACAGCACGGCAAAGCCCCGGGCAAGCCATTCGGTGCTGACGGCGGCGATGGACGCTTTATTCACTGCCACCACCACGAAATCCGGGTGCAGGGCAATGCACTGCTCCGCCGAGGTGCTTACCGGCACGCCGTACTCCCGGTGCATTTTTTCGGCCTTTTCCTCGGTGCGGCAAAGCATGGCGCACAGCTCGAACCGTTCCGGCAGCGCCTGCGCGATGCGCCAGTAAAACAGCGACCGCCAGCCGGAGCCTACTACGATAAACCGCAGCTTAACCATTTGTCTGTTCCTCCTGAATATGCTTTTGCAGCTCCTGTTCAAACCGGTCTGCGTCCAGCGGCAGGGTGATCTTCTCCCCCAGCCATGCGGACAGGTAAGCCGCGTCGGTCAGTTCCAGCGCCCGCACGCCCTCCACGCCGGGGGCGGTCAGGGGCGTGCCGTACAAAATGGCATCCGCAAAGTTTGCCAGCATCTCCGGGTAAGGCTCTGCCTGCGGCGCGAACTGCTCGGTAACGGTGGTCACGGTAAGCTGCTGGCGCTCGGTGCAGTCTGCGGTACGGCGGTAGGTCTCGGTGTCTGGCGTGTAGGTGTGTAGGGTGAGGGTGTCCTTTTCCAGCAGGGCGGTGCCCTTGGTGCCCACAATCTCCAACCGCTCGGTGTAGCTGCCCTCGCCGGTGGAAAGGATAAAGGTGGCGGTGCGCTGCTGCGGGTACTCCATCAGCAGGGTGGCTTCGTCGTCCACCATAAAGTCGTTATACTTCCCGTAGGGTATCACGGCATAAATACTGGTTGGCATCCCGAACAGCCACTGCCAGATATCCAGAATGTGCTGGCCCTGATTGAGCAGTGCGCCGCCGCCCTCCCCTGCCCAGCTGGAACGCCAGCTGCCGGAGCGGTGGTACATCCATGTGCGGAAGTAGCGGCTGTTTTCCAGCTGCACCCGCTTGATCTCGCCCAATGCCCCATCATCCAGTAATTTTTTTAGCCGCATATACTTTTTGTAGCGGCGCTGATGGAACATCATGGCAAAAACAAGGCCGCTTTTTTCGGCGGCGCGGTTCATTTCCAGTGCCGGTGCCAGCGCGTTTGCGCTGGGCTTGTCGCACAAGACGTGCTTGCCGTGGGCAAAAGCCTGCATCACCAGCACCGGGTGGGTCTTGTGCGGAGTGACCACCAGCACGGCGTCAAACTCTTCTGCATAATCGTACAGCGCCTCGGCGCTGGGGCACACCCGCACCGTATCCGGCAGGGTATCCTTTGCCCACTGCTGCGCCCCGGCGCTGCGGCAGACCACGGCGGTCAGACGCAATGCCCCCGCCTTTCCCTCTGCGATCATCTGGGCATACTTGCGCCCCATGACCCCGGTGCCAATAACGGCTGCGCGTACTTCCTGCATGATGCTCCCTCCTGTTTTTCCACAATGCGTTTTGTTATAGGGGAAAACTGCCTTTCACCCCTTCAGGTTTGCTTCAATGGCAGCTTTATCCAGTGCTTCACCGATGACAATAACTACCTCCTGCCCCTGCGGGATGGGCGCAAGGGTGCAGCCGGCGGCGGTGGCGTTCAGCTCCAGCCAGCCGCCTGCCGGGGCGGGCGCAAAACCCTTGACCCGCAGCACCTGCCCGCACTCGGGCGCTGCGAACAGCCGCTGTGCGGCGGCCTGCAGCTGCTGTGGGGTGAGGTGCAGTTCCAGAAAGCAAAGGGAGGTAAAGGCCGCGTGCTGGTCAAAATGCAGCTTTTCGCAGCTGGCCTGCCGGTAGCCGCAGGCGGCAAGGGCGGCAAGGTCGGCATCGGTCAGGGCGTCCCAGTCCTTGGCAAGGATCTCCCCTGGCGCAAAGCGGCGGGAAGATTTTGCGGCTTCCAGTGCACGCTCCAAGTGGGCAGCGGCGGCGGCGCACTGGGCGGGCGCTGCCAGCTGGGCGCGGCTCAGCAGCACGCAGCCCGCGTTCATGGTCTCGGAGGCCAGCAGATACTCTGCCTGCGGCGAAAGCGTTTCCGGCAGAAGGGCGTCCACAATGGCAATGACGCTGCCCAGCTGATACCACCGGTCCAGCGGGTCGTCCCGCAGGATATCGAAAAACTCGTCCACATCAAAGATGCCGCTGGGCTCCACCACCACCCGGTCAAAGCCGCGCATGGCCATGGCGATGAGCTTGGTGCGCATCCGGCGCTGGTGGGTGTCGCAGTCGCACCCGCCGCTGATGGTCTCCAGGTCGCACCGGTCGCCCAGCAGGTCCTGCACCAGCATGGCGTCCACGTTCACCGCGCCAAAGTCGTTTTCCAGAATGCACACCTTATGCCCCTGCTGTACCAGATACCGCACATAGCGGCGCAGAAAGGTGGTCTTGCCTGCGCCCAAAAAGCCGGTGATGAGATCCACCTGTACCATATTTTTCTACCTCCGTTGCAAAAGCCCTCCCTGCGCCGCAGCGCCCGGGAGGGCTTGTTTTTTTAATCTTTTGCCCGGCGCTGTAACTCCTGGATGATCGCCACTGCCTCCGGCGCGATCGCTCCCGGCACAATGGCCGGGCGTGCCAGAAAATAGCCCTGCAAAAGGTCTGCGCCCAGCTCGACGACCGTGCGCAGCTCGGCGGCGGTCTCCACGCCCTCGGCAACGATCTTCATGCTGCGGGGGTGGGCGTAAGCCACCACATTGCGCAGGATCTGCTGCTTGTCCGGCGAGGTGTCGATGCCCCGGATGATGGCGATATCCACCTTGATAAAGCGGGGCGCAAGCTCCAGCAGACTGTTCTCGTTGGAATAGCCGCTGCCGTAATCGTCCAGCGCAAACATCCCGGAAGAGCCCGGATCGCTGCGCTTTCTCTCCAGTGCTTCGCGGTCGATGGCTTCTTCCTCGGTGATCTCAATGACCATGCGGCGGCGCAACTCATGCCAGCGGCTGTCTATATAATCAACATCCGCCTGCGTCAGGCAGGTGCTGGCGATGGAGTTGACAAAGAGCATGGCATCCCCGGACACACTGCCCGCCCGGCACAGGCTGTCGAAGGTCTCCAGTGCCTTGGTAAAGGTGATGCGCTCGATCTCGTACAGTGCCCCCTGCTCCCGCGCCAGCTTCATGATGGTGGCCGGGGAGCGCAGGGTGGGCAGGTCGGAGCGCATCAGCGCCTCGTAGGCGACCACCTTGCCGCTGCGTGCCGAGAAGATGGGCTGGAAGCAGTAGAACACCTGCGCATTGCTGAGCAGCTGCCGGAACTCCCGGCGGGTGCGCTCGGCGTAGGCTTCGCGGTTGTACACCCCGATGTCAAACTCCTCCACCCGGCCTTTCTCCGAATGCTTGACCTGATACATGGCAAAGTCGGCGTATTTTTTCAGGGTCTCCCAGTCCTGCCCATCGTCCGGGTACCATGCAATGCCGCCGGAAAGGCTGATGTGCAAGGCGTTGCCGCTGGGCAGCAGCGCCACGCTCTGCTGCATGGCACCGGTCAGGTGGTCGATCTTTTCCCGTACTTCGTCCCGGCTGCGGTAGCCGTGGAACAGCACAAGGAACTCGTCGCCGGAAAGGCGGGCGCAGACAGTCCCGGCGGGGGTATTGTCCCGCAGGCACTGGCCGGTGCGGCGGATGTACTGGTCGCCCCAGTCGTGGCCGTAGGTATCGTTGATGTGCTTGAGGTTATCCAGATCCATCATCATCAGCGCCGCCACGCCCATGCGCTCCGGCGCGGCGAACAGCTCGGTGCACACCCGGTTGAAGGCCTGCCGGTTGTACAGCCCGGTCAGGATATCGTGATCGCGCTCGTGCTCGATGCGCTTCCGCTCCAGCACAGCGGCGGTCACGTCCTCGGCAAGGCCGATCTTGGCGTGTCCCTCGATGGTGCTGCGCAGCATGATGTACCGCACCCCGTCCGGCTGCTGAATGGTCAGCAGCTCGTCCCCCTCGGCGGTGCGGGCGCAGGGGTTCTTTTCCCGGATGTCCTTGAGCACCTCCTCAAAGCGGCGCACGCTCAGCGGCTTGCCCGTGATGCCGGGCTTGCCCAGCAGGGAGAAGAAATTATCGGTCACGAACACACTGCCGGTGTCGGTGCGCAGCTCGTAGCCGCCGATCTCCACACTGGCCATATCCATGATGCGCAAAAACTTGGTGGAGTTGGTCACCAGTTCCTTGTTCAACTCGGTAATGGTCTCGGCAAAGCGGTCCACCTCCCGGATGGCGGTGCGGGACAGGCGGGGGAAGGTCTTTTTCTCCTGCGCGTCTATCACCTCGCGGTACAAATGGTTGATGGGGCTGGCCAGCCGTGCCGAGATCAGCAGGCTGCCCAAAACGCTCAGCACCAGCGTGAACAGTAAGGTAGCCAGCAGCACCTCGCGCACCCGGTTGGAAAAATCCAGCAGCACCGACTGCTCCATGGTACCTGCCAGGAACCACTTTTCGGCGGCAAAGGGCGCGTTGCGGTTATACACCTGCAGCGGCTCCAGCACCATATAATAGCGCTTGCCGTTCAGCTCCGCCCAGTTGCCGCCGTTGCCGTCGCTGCGGCAGTTCAAAACGCCCAGCGGTGCATCCGCCGTTATCAGATCCTCGCCGGAGGTCACGGCCTTGCGCAGGGAGAGCACGTCGTCCGTCAGCGCATCATCGGTAGTGGTCACGATAAAATAGGTGCCTGCCTTGTCCTCGTCCAGCTCGGTGAAAGGCAGCTTTGTTTGCAGATAGTCAGTGAGCAGTTCCACGCCCACCACGCCGTATACCGTGCCGTCCGGTAAGATCAGTGGCAGCGAGTAGGCAATGGCGTTCCGGTCGTCCCCTGCCAGACAGTAGGAGTTGGTGGTCCAGCGGCCATAGTTTTCTGCCGAAAGGCTGGCACCGCTCTTATACGCAGCCTGAAAGACCGAGCGCAGGATGCCGCCCTTGGTATTGGCCTGATAAGGGAAAGCGGGCTGCCAGCCCTTATCCGTGCCGATGCCCAGCTCTTTTACCACTGTGGCGCTGGCGCGTTCCAGCAAAAGGTCGTTGTTGCGCTCTGAAGGGCGGGCATCCGGGTCCAGATCCCGCAGGTAGATGCCGGGCATTTTTTTGCCCACCTCGCAGGTGTCCAGATCATGGGTGTTCAGCATGATAAAGATGCCGGTCACCTGCTTTGTGCGCAGGGTGTCCAGAAGCTGCGGGGCAAGCGCTACCAGCAGGGCATCGCTCTGTTCGCTGCTGTTATCCAGCGTATCCAGCGAGATATCGCCGCTTTTCAGCAGCTGCTGGGTGGTGGCGGTGATCTGCTCGCTCAGCTGCTCCAGATCCTCCGCGTTCCGCAGGATCTCCTGCACATAGCTGGCGCGGTTGCGCACCCGCATGGTAAGCAGATCCTTGGCGTTTTCGTCCAGCTGCCCGGTCACGTTGACGGCAAGGATGCTGGCGACCGCCATCAGCAGCTCCACCGCCAGCACCAGCATCATGGTGGCAAAAATATTGTAGAACACGGTTCTTTCCGGTCTGTTTTCCAAGCGCTGCCGCTGGCGCTGTTTCCATGCGTCAAACATCGCCCTGCCTCCTTTCCGTCTTTTTTGCGGGCGGTCAGCCCTCGTACTGCTGTAACTGCGCAAGGGTGGCCTGATACCACGCCTCAAAATAGTCGTCGGTCAAAAACTCTGCCGTGGCTGCCTCCGCGCTCTGGCCTGCGGCGATGCGTTCCAGCACCGTGTCCCGGTCGGCACTGGCCTGATCGCCCATGCTGTATTCCAGTATCTTGCGGACTGCATTGCCGCCTGCAAAGGCCGTAGGGGTGTACAGCTCGTTTTCGCGCACCGTTTTTACCGCGCCGGAAAGGGTCTGCTCCATATTGTCGGTCAGCTCCAGCCCGCTTGCGCGGATGGCGTCCATGTCGTTGGCGGCGGTGGTCACCGGCAGATAGCCCGACTCCACCGCGAAAGCGATGTTATTCTGCGGCTCGGTGAACCACTTTAAAAAAGTGACTGCGCCGTTGATCTCGGCCTCGGTGCCGGTGGTGACCACCATGCCGGCACCCTGCTGCACCGCCACCTTTTCGCTCCCGGCAAACCGGGGCGCAGGCAGCACCTTCATCTCAATATCGTGGACCTGGTTATCCCCGGGCATGACCTGCTTCGGGAAGAAGGTGGCGCTGGCACAGGAGCCTACACAGCCCAGCAGTGCACCGGTTTTCACGTCGTCGCTGCGGAAGCGGCCATTCGCAGCAAAATACCCCTTGACGAAGGGCACATAGTAGTTATCCCACAGTTTGCGCACCACATCACGGTCGAAGTGCAGGGTCATTTTACCGTTGTGCACTTCAAAAATTTCGCAGCCCAGCTGCTTTGCGCCCACAAGCATATAGTTTGCCAGCGCATCCCGGCCAAACAGCGCCTTGCCGCCGGACCAGTTATAGTACTGCTCGGCCACTGCGGTCACACCCTCCATGGTGGAAAGAGCACCGTAACGCACAAAGGTGTCCTTTGAGAACCGCTGCCAGTCGGTATCGTTAAAGAACATCAGCTCGGTGGATTTTGCCACCGGAAAAATTTTTATGCTGCCGCTGCCGTCAAAATCGCCCTCGGTGATATAGCCGGGCACAAAGGCGGCCTTTTCATCCTCGGTCAGATAGTCCTTCAGGTCCACCACCATGCCCATCTGGTCCAGCTTATAAGCGGTATCCGCGTAGGCGGCAAAAATGGTGGGCATCTCCGCAGAGCCCACCTTGCCCTCGGCAGCGTCCATCACGTTGGCCTCCAGATCGTTCACCGTGCCCTGACTGGAACCGGACACCCGGATGCCCTTTGCCTTGCCGATGGTCTCGTTGAAGGTGCTCACAAGGCGGTTGAAGCTTTCCAGCTGGTCGCCGTTATAGTAGTTCCACACCGTGATGTCGGTCACTGCTTTTTTGCTCGTTTTTGCATCGCAGCCGGTCACTGCCAGTGCTGCCGCCGAGACCGCAGCCGCCGCCAGAAAGCTGCGGCGCGAGATCTTGTTCTTCATCCCATACCCTCCCGGAGTACACAGGCACATTTTACCCCATACCATACTATTTTATATAATACCACCGTTTCCGGCATAGTGTAAACTCTTTCTTGAAAAATCTGGTAAAAAAGTGCAGATGACGAATTTTCGTCTTATTTTTTGGTGGTTTTGTCAAGGTGTGTGTCCCCCGTAAAACAAAAAACCGGACAGCCCGCAGACTGCCCGACTTTGTATTTTTTATGGGCGGGGCGCAACTGCCGTTTTCGATTACGTCCCTGCCCTGTGAAAATGGGATAGCGGAGTGTCCGCAGACGCTCCGCTATCCCGAAGTAAAAATAATTATTCCTCTAAAGATGGCCAAAGCACAAGCGGCGACCATTTTTGATCGTCCCGCGTTACATCCGTATCCGCTGCGCGGCGCGGGCGATGGAGGCAAGCAGCGTCACAAGGCGCTTTTCGTCCATCTGGCCGCAGTAGGTGGTAAAGGTGTAGTAGCACCCCTGCACGCAGAAGGAAAGCACCACCTTGCGCACTACGTCCGTCTCAAAGGTGGGGTCGGTCTGGGCGATGCACTGGCACATGGCCTGTTCCACCCGGTTGATGAACAGCCCCTGCCGGGAGCCGGAGAACAGCACGCTGATCTCGGCCTGATGCGCGGTGAAGGCGCGGAACATCTCCCGCGCAAGCCACTCGGTGCGCTCGCTCACATCGCTGGCGGTCAGGCGGGGCAGGCTTTCCACCACCGCGTGCACCATCTCGTCCTCCATGGCGTTGGCCAGCGCATAGATATCCTGATAATGGGCGTAGAATGTGGATTTATTGATGCAGGCGCGGTCGCACAGCTCCTTGACACGGATCTTTTCCACCGGCTTTTCGCGGCGCAGCTCCATAAAGGCCTGCTTGATGGCGCGCTCGGTCTTTTCAATGCGGATATCCAGAAAACCCACCTCTTTTGCATTTTTGTTGATTTTCCAACATTTTTCCGGTTTTGCGGATAGACAAGCCCCGCTGCCCTTTTTATACTGGGTATAAGCGGAGCGGCGTTACTCCTTGCAGTACAAAAGCCCCTGCTGCTCCAAAGCCGTGCGGATGCGGGCAAAGGTGTCCTTGTCCGGGCAGCGCAGGGTGTGCAGGTGCACACCGCCGGTCATGCGGCTCAAAAGGCTCTCGGGTGCATCGGCCGCCTGACGGATAAAGTTGTCCACGTCGTACCGGTTGCACAGGTTCAATGTGGCACGGATCTCGCCGTAAAGGCTGTTTTCCACCGCCACATCCACCACCGTGCCGCCCTGATCCACCACGGTGTACAACTCCCGGCGCATCTCCTCCTGCGTGCGGTGCACACAGGCCAGAATGCCGGTATAGCCCTTTTCCGCCGGGTGCAGCTGGTAGCCCCGGGGGGTGGCATCGATCTGCGCCCCACCGGCGCGCAGCAGCGCCACATCCCCTACCACGATCTGCCGCGACACCCCCAGTTCTGCCGCCAGCGTGCTGGCGCTTAAGGGGGCACCGGCGCTGTTCAGCCGGGTCAGGATGCATTCTCTGCGCTGTGCTGCATTCATAGGGGGTCAGGCTTCCTTTCCGTAAAACGACTTTTCTCTTCTTATTGTAGCAAAACGCGGCAAAATGTGCAAGGTTATTCCAATCTCAGCAAGGTGGCGTAATTGGAGGGCAGCTGCACCTTCATGCGGTCCCACTCGGTGGAGACCAGCACCTCCTGTGCGCCCACGGTGTCCGCCAGCAGGTCGGTGACCTTGGCGGTTTCCACCGGCAGCTGGAACTCCAGCTGTGCGGGGGTATCGCCGTTGTTCAGCACCGCTACCACGGCCTTGCCGTCCAGCACCCGGGCAAAGGCGTAGCACTGGGTGGTGAGCTGCAATTCCTTTACCTCGCCGTAGGTCATTTCCGGCAATTCAGCCTTGCATTTCCCCAGCGCTTTGTATACACTGGTAACAGGATTTGTACGTTCTGCATCAGCGTAGTCACTGAGCTCCAGACAGGGGCGCAGCGGCCAGTCGCTGCCCCACTCCTTTTTGCCCTCGATGCCGAACTCTGAGCCGTAGTAGATGGACGGGATGCCCCACAGGCTGTACACCAGAATGGCGATATGCCGGATGTGCTCTTTGTTGCGCAGCTTGTTGGGCAGGCGCTCCACATCGTGGTTATCCGAGAAGAGATACAGCCGGGTGTCGTGGCACAGTCCCTGCAGCCGGCGCATGGTGTGGGCAATTTCAAAATAGTTGTGGTCGTTGTGGCCGCTCCACAGGCCCTTGTGCAGCTCGTAGTTGGTCACGGAGTGCAGCATTTCCGGGTTTGCCCAGCGGCTGTAATCGCCGTGGATGACCTCGCCCATCAGCCAGAACTCCGGCTTTACCTCGTTTGCCAGACGGCGCAGCCCGCGCATGAAGTCAAAATCCAACACATCGGCTGCGTCCAGACGGATGCCATCGATGTCGAACTGCTCCACCCAGAAGCGGACGGTATCATAATGGTACTGCTGCACCTCCGGGTTGCGCTGGTTCAGCTTGACCAGCAGGTTGTAGCCGCCCCAGTTGCCGTAGGAAAAGCCGTCGTTATACTCGTTGTTGCCCCAGAAGTTCACATCGCAGAACCAGTCCTTATACCGGGCGTTCTCACGGTTTGCCTTCAGGTCCTGGAACGCGAAGAAATCGCGGCCCACATGGTTGAACACGCCGTCCACGATGACCCGCTGCCCGCGGGCGTGGCAGGCCGCCACAAAAGCCTTGAACTCCTCGTTGGTGCCAAGGCGGCGGTCCACCAGACGGTAGTCGATGGTATCATAACCGTGGGAGCCGCTCTCGAACAGCGGGCCGATGTAGATGGCTGTACAGCCCAGCTTTGCCGCGTGGGCTGCCCATGCTTCCAGCTTTGCAAAAGCGCCCGGGGTGGGCTGGCCGTCGTTTTCGTGCGCACAGCCGCACAGCCCCAGCGGATAAATGTGATAAAATACTGCTTCGTCATACCAAGCCATGATCATTCGCTCCCATTCTGTTGCTCTAAAAAGTTGCACCGCCCGCAAGGCGGTAGCAACAGTATACCACACCCTCTGGCAAATATGTGTATTTTTGCCGATTTTTGTCAAGATTTGCTAAGATTATCGGCTACTGTGCCGGTAAAAAGCATTTTTCTTGGATAGTTTGCCCAAACAGCCTTGTATCAACCGGCGCACACCGTCGGTCAACATAGAGAAGTAAGGAGATCTTTGCATGAATTACCCTGTGATCCCCCGCACGTTTTTCAGTGGCGACTGCTTCGATGCCTACCGCATTCTGGGTGCGCACCCCTGCACCGACTCAAACGGCGCCGAGGGCTGGCGTTTTGCCGTGTGGGCACCCGGTGCCACCGCCGTGGAGGTGTGCGGCGGCTTTGACGGCTGGGAGCGCGGCGTGCCCATGGAAAAAGCCGATACCGGCGTGTGGAGCGCTTTTATCCCCGGCCTTGCGGAGGGCGACCTGTACAAATATCGCGTGCATGGCGCGGACGGCAGCACCGTGATGCGCAGCGACCCCTACGCCTTTGCCACCGAGCTGCGCCCCGGCACTGCCAGCAAACTGACAAAGCTGGATTTCACCTTTGACGACACCGCGTGGATGGAGCGGCGGGACAAATGCCGCAACCGCCCGCTGAACATCTACGAGCTGCACGCCGGCAGCTGGAAGCACAAGCCCGGCGCCACCCGGCCGGACGGCTCGGACGGGTGGTACAACTACGAGGAGCTGGCGCGGGAGCTGATCCCGTGGCTGCTGGAGCACCACTTTACCCATGTGGAGCTGCTGCCGCTGGCCGAGCACCCCTTTGACGGCAGCTGGGGCTACCAGACCACCGGCTACTTCTCGGTGACCAGCCGCTACGGCACCCCCGCCCAGTTTGCGGGCTTTGTCAACGCCTGCCACCGCATGGGCATCGGCGTCATCATGGACTTTGTGCCGGTGCACTTTGCCGCCAACGCCGACGCACTGGCAAAGTTTGACGGCACCTACCTGTACGAGTACGACAGCGACGTGGGACAGAGCGAGTGGGGCACCTGCAACTTCAACTACTACCGCCGGGAGGTGTGCAGCTTTTTGAGCAGCGCCGCCGGGCTGTGGATGGACGTGTACCACTGCGACGGCATCCGCATGGACGCCATCTCCCGGGCGCTGTACTGGCAGGGCGACCCCAACCGCGGCGTGAATCAGGGCGCGGTGAACTTTTTGCGCAGCCTGAACCACGGCCTGAACGAGCGCTGGCCCACCGGCATCTACATGGCGGAGGACTCCACCAACTTTTTAAAGGTGACCGCCCCCACCCGCTACGAGGGCGTGGGCTTTGACTACAAGTGGGACATGGGCTGGATGCACGACACGCTGGACTACTTTGCCACCCCCTTCGGCGAGCGCCCGGGCTGCTACGGCAAGCTGCTGTTCAGTATGCACTACTTCTACAACGAGCTGTATCTGCTGGCGCTGAGCCACGATGAAGTGGTGCACGGCAAAAAGACCATCATTGACAAGCTGTGGGGCAGCTACGCGGAAAAATGCGCCCAGCTGCGCACCCTGTATTTTTATATGTACACCCATCCCGGCAAAAAGCTGAACTTTATGGGCAACGAGCTGGCACATTTCCGGGAGTGGGACGAAAAGCGGGAGCTGGACTGGAACCTGCTGGAATATCCCTTCCACGATGCCTTCCAGAAGTACTTTGCCGCTCTGAGCCGCACCTACGCCTCCGAGCCTGCCCTGTACGATGGCGAGTACAACCCGGACTGCTTTGAGTGGGTGGCAAACGAAAGCTGCGCCGAGGGTGTGTACGCATGGCTGCGCAAGGGGCGCGGGCAGAACCTGCTCTGCGTGATGAACACCCAGGACCACGCCCACAAAAAGTTCCCCCTGTACCTTAAATTCCCGTGTAGCGCAGAGCTGGTGCTGGACACCGAGGCCGGCACTTGGGGCGGCGTGCACAAGGCGCACCGCAAGCAGAGCTTCCACACCACCGACGGCGGCGTGTTCGGCCGGGACTACACCCTGACGCTGGACCTGCCCGCCATGGGCAGCTATCTGCTGCGGCTTGCCCCGGAAGCCCCGAACCCGGACGCCGCCCGCCTGAGCGCCAACAGGGCGCTGGCGCAAAAGCGCAAGGCGGCAAAGGCTGCTAAGACCGCTGCAGAAGTTTCCGATAAGTAATATTTATGCAAAAATGTCCCGTCTGCTTTGAAAGCGGCGGGACATTCTGCATTTTTCGCCGCCGGGGTGCTGGACAGTGCCCCGGGGAGTTGTTATACTGTAAGGTGTGAAATTTTGCAAGGAGGGTCCTATTCCATGTCCGAACCCATTACAAAGCCCCGCGTTTCCGCTGCGGCGAAAATCGTGCTGGTGCTGGCGGCAGCAGCGGTGCTGCTGGCCGTTTTTGCGCAGGCTGCGCCCGGCAGCAAATTCTTTTTCCCGCTGGTGAGCCTGTGGTGCAACCTTGCCCTGTTTGCCTGTGTGCTGCTGGTGCTGCGGGTGGCGGGAATCAAATTTGACCTCTTCCACAAGGCGGTGCTCGTCGGCCTGTGGGCGGCGGCGCTGGTCTACTTTTTCTGGGCGCTTGGCCGCCGCAGCTTTGTGTATATCTGGGATTACGTCAACTATATCAACAAACAGTACTGGGCCGAAGCTGCCTTTCTGCAAAGCCCGGCGGCGGGCTTCCAGTTCATCTTCGGCTCCTTTGCCGAGGACTACACCAACTTCATCACCCTGTTTCTGGAGTTTCCCTTCTGCCTGAGCGACCGCACCGGCGACAGCTTTGCCTTTTGTCAGGTGTTCAGCATCCTGCCCATGCTGCTGGTGCTGCTGGCAGGGCTTACCATCAAGGTGGGGCAGATGCTGCGGGTGAAAAACCGCTTCTGGTACTTCCTCATCGGCATGACCTGGATGGTCACCTACCCGTGGCTGCGCATGAGCGCCATGCTCAGCCAGCCGGACTGGTTCGGCCTCATCTTCGGCTTCAGCATCCTGCTGCTCACGCTGGACTTCCGGTTTGAAAAGCTGGAGCCGGTGCGCTTCTGCCTGCTGTTTGCCGCCACGGCAGCCATCATCCTTTCCCGCCGGTGGTACTTATATTTTGTGGTGGGCTACTATTTTGCCTACGCGGTGCTGGTGCTGGTAAGCAGCGCGCGCATTGCCCGCGCCGGGCAGAAAAAGCAGGCGCTTTTGCAGGTGCGCAACCTCGTGCTGTTCGGCCTGATGAGCATGGTGGCCATGCTCATCCTGCTGTGGCCGATGGTCAGCCGCATCCTCGCTTACAGCTACGCCGAGCGCTATTCCTACTATAACGGCGGCGGCTTTGTGGCCGAGATCAGCCTGCAGTTCTGGCGCATGGGCCTGATGAACCTTGTGCTCGTGGGCATGGGGCTGTGGTTCTGCCTGAAGCGCCGCAAGATGCCAGCCCTGCCCTGCCTTGCCGGGCTGGAGATCCTGCTGAGCATGCTGCTGTTCACCCGCATCCAGAACACCGGCTCCCACCAGATGCTGCTGTTCCTCCCGGGGTGGTTTCTCCTGTTTTTGCTGGGCGCAGCGGCGCTGGCCGAGAGCATCAACCGCTTCCGGGCGGCAAAGGTCGTGTTCTGGGTGTTCACCCTCGTGTTTGCCACCTCGGTGCGCTGCTCTCCCCTGACCACCATTGCCCTGCCGGGCTTTCTGGTGGATCACTTCCCGCTGGCAGTCACCGAGGAGTTCGTCCGGCTGGACAAGCTGATCTATGACCGCAAGGATCTGCCGCAGATCAAAGCCATTGCCAACTGGATCGACACCCACTGCGCCGAGGGCGAGATCAGCTACATGATCCCCCACGATATGCTGTACTGCCCGGATCACTTCAAGAACTGCCAGCTGCCTGCAACCCCCATCAACGACAAGCTGGCCTTCGGCTTCTCGGTGCCGGGCACCCACAACTTCCCCATGCAGTTCTTCGAGGCCAAATATGTCCTCACCGCCGACCCCTTCCCCCAGACCTTTGTGGGCAACGGCGAGATGTCCCACAAGCTGAACGAGAGGTTCCTTGCGGTGCGGGACGAGTACTTTGCGCTGGAGGCCACCTTTGATATGGGCAACGGCACCACCTTTACCATCTGGCGGCGCACCGTAGCCCCCACCCGCGCCGAGGTGGAGTACTACCTGAGCGCCTTTAAGGAAGAAGATGCCCAGTACCCGGAGATGTTCTCCCAGATCGCAGAAAGCTGGCTGGCCGCCCGCGGGCTGTAACGCCGCTTTTGTAAAAAGGAGTGTTCGACTATGGAACAAACTGCAAACACCATGCCCGCTGCCGCTTTAGGGCAGTACAAGGGGCTTGCCTTCACCCGCCGGGTGCGCCCGGTATCGGATAAGGCCGTAGAGGCGGATATCGGCAATCTGGCGCGGGTCCACGCGCCCTTTGTGCCCACTGACGCGCCCGCCGCCCGCGGGATGCGGGTCACGCTGGATTTCGAGGGCTTTCTGGAGGGTGCGCCCATCCCGGACAGCCGGATGGAAAAGGTGACCGTGGTGCTGGGCACCGGGCAGCTGATGCCCGCCGCAGAAGAAGCCGTGTACGGCCACTGCGCGGGCGAGACCTTCCGGTTCGACTTTACCTATCCTGCCGACTTCCGGGTGCCGGAGCTTTCCGGCAGGACGGCGCAGTTTGAGATCTGCCTGCACACAGTGGAGCGCAAGCAGGTGCCCCCCGTGGACGATGCCCTTGCAAAATCGCTGGGCTATGCGGACTTGGAGGCCCTGCGGGAGAGCCTGCGGGAGAAAAAGCGCCTTTCCCACGAGGCCAACGCCGACCGCATTGCCGGAGCAGCGCTGCTGGATATGGCGGGCGCGAACCTGACCGTGGAGCTGCCCGCAGAGCTGCTGGCGCAGAACGCCGAATACCAGATGACCCAGCTGCGCCAGCGGCTGCGCAAGAGCCAGATGACCATGGAGCTCTACTGCAAGAGCGCCGGGCTGACCCCGGAGCAGGTGCGGGAGGGCTACCGCAAGGAAGCCGAGCGCCAGCTGCGGGCAATGCTGGCAGTGCGCGCCATCGCCGAAGCCGAAAAGATCACCGTGACCCAGCAGGAGGTGGACGCCGAGATCGCCCGTCTTTCCAAGCTGCACGACACCCCGGAAGAAGAGATCCGCAAGGTGCTCAGCCGGGACGCCATCGCCGCCGCCGTGACCAACCAGAAGGTGCAGCGTTTCCTGCTCGACCACGCTGCCCTTACCTCTGTTGTGGAAAAGGAGTAAGACCATGGGCTTTTTTACCAGAACTGCAATGGATGCCCTGATGAAGACCAGCCATCCCGAGATCAACCGCCGCCAGTGCTGGAATTTGCACCCCCACCGCAAGCCCTGCACCACCTGCAAGGACATCTGCCCCTACGGCGAAGAGATCTTTACCCGCCCGAACCTCGTCAAGGACTGGGACCCCTGCACCGACTGCGGACTGTGCGTTTCCGCCTGCCGCAGCGGCTGCATTGCGCCTTCGCCGGAGCAGGTGCAGCGGGATACCGCCGCGGCGGACACCGACAACGATACCATCTGGATCGGCTGTGAGAAGTCCAGCCGCAAGAACACCGTGGTGCGCAGCTGCATCTGCGCCCTCTCGTGGGAGGCGCTGGCGTATCTGGCGCTGAACAAAAAGATCGTGCTGGACCTGACCCCCTGCGGGCAGTGCGAGAACGACCTGTGCGCCGAGCAGCTGCGCAAAGAACTGACCCGCCTTGTGGACTTTTTCGGTCAGCCGATGTTCGAAGCGCGGTTCTCGCTGGCGTATGAGGAAAAGGAGTACCCCTACCATGTGCAGGAGCTGACCCGCCGCGAGATGCTGGAACAGGTGAGCCACGGCTCCAAGAGCGGCACCAAAAAGCTGCTGCAGATGCTGCCCGGCCTGCGCAGCGAAGAGGACAGCGGGGTGGACTTCCGCCTGCTGCTGCACCAGCGCACAAAGCAGCTGAAAGCCGCCATGGAAACGCCCCTGCAGTACGGCTACTATATGCCCAAGTTCACCGACAACTGCTTTGGCTGCGGCCGGTGCGAGAAAGCCTGCCGCGCCAATGCTTTGAAGTTTGAGGAGATGCCCAACGGCCAGACCCGCATGGTGCTTACCCCGTGGAAGTGCAGCGAGTGCGGCGTGTGCATGAACGTGTGCTCCAACAAGGGCTTTGACGGCATGAAGCTGTACCAGCTTACCACCCTTGGCCCCGTGGTGCTGCACAAGTGCACCAAGACCCTGTGCAAGCAGTGCGGCAAGCCCATTGCCCCGGACAGCGCCGAGGGTCTGTGCTCGGTGTGCCGCATCAAGGCGCGCACCCTGAAACGGCAGGAGGAGGCGCGTCAGCGTGCCGAGCAGCTGAAGGCCGAGCGCGCCGCCAAGGCCGCCGAGGAGGCCGCCAAGGCAGCGGAAAACGCTGCGGAGACCGCTGCCGAAGCCACCGCCCAGACTGCGGAGACCGCCACCCCGGCCGCGGAGACCGCCCTGCCCGCTGCCGTCCCCGCCGGGCAGAGCGCTGCCCCTGCCAATGTAACTGCACCTGCTCTCGGAGAGCCGGTCTCCGAATGATGATAAAGAAAGGTCTGATCCTATGATGGAAGATGGCAAGGAGCCGGTCTACGCCTCCAAGGCAAAGCCATGGCTGAAATATTATGAGGAAAAGTACATCCACCAATCCGTGCCGGAGTGCTCGGCCTTTGCGCTGGTCTGCCGCAACAACGAGCGGCACCTGGGCGACACCGCGCTGGAATACTACGGCCGCAAGTTCAGCTACGCCGACCTGATCGTGCAGATAAAAAAGACCGCCGCCGCCCTGCAGGCGCTGGGGGTGAAAAAGGGCGATATCATCACGGTGGTCAGCGTGATGACCCCGGAGGTGGTCTACACCTTCTACGCCGCCGACCTGCTGGGCGCTACCCTGAATCTGGTAGACCCCCGGTACAGCGCCGAGGGCATCCGGGAGTACATCGAGGAGGTGGAGTCCCGCCTGCTGATCTGCCTGAACGTGGTGTACCCCCGCTGCCATCAGGCCGCAAAGCGCACCAGCGTGGAGCGGGTGGTGGTGCTCAGCCCCGCCGACAGTCTGCCGCTGGCCAAAGCCGTGGGCTACAAGCTGACAGAGCCGGATAAAAACCGCTACGCCTCCAACGTGCTGCGCTGGAAGGACTTTATCGCCGCAGGCAAAGGGCACAGCCCCGCCGCCGTGCCCTACGACCCCCAGCACACCTGCGTGGTGGTGCACACCGGCGGCACCACCGGCTCGCCCAAGGGCGTTATGCTGACCGACTACTGCTTCAACGCCCTTGCGCAGGAGTTTGCCGCCCAGAGCCGTCTGTTCCACCGCGGGCAGAAGCTGCTGAACGTCATGCCCCCCTTCATCGCCTACGGTTACAGCTGCGGCATCCATATGCCGCTGGTCATGGGGCTGCATATCATCATCATCCCCAATCTGGACCCGGAAAAGCTGGGCGCACTGGTGTGGAAGTACAAGCCCGAACACATGTTCGGCGTGCCCACCCACTACCAGCAGCTTGCCGCCGACCCGCTGCTGAAAAACAAAGACCTCTCCTTCATCCGCAACTACGCCGCCGGAGGCGATTCCCTCTCGCTGGGCGCGGAACAGACGGTGAACCGGTTCCTCAAAGCCCACGGGGTGGAGTACCCGCTGGCAAAGGGCTACGGCATGACCGAGGTATCCTCGGCTGCCACCATCGCCGCCGGCAACGTGACAAAGCCCGGCAGCGTGGGCATCCCCATGGTCAACACGGTGGTCTCCATCTTCGAGCCGGGCACCGAGACCGAGCTGCCCATCGGTCAGCGCGGCGAGATCTGCATCTGCACCCCCACCGCCATGAAGGGCTACTACAACAAGCCCGACGAGACCGCTATGGTGCTGCGCCGCCACGCGGACGGCCAGCTCTGGGTGCACACCGGCGACCTGGGCTACATGGACGAGGACGGCTTTGTGTATCTGGATGCCCGCATCAAGCGGATGATCATCCGTCACGATGGCTTCAAAGTATTCCCCTCCATGATCGAAAACGTCATCAGCCGCCACCCCGCCGTGCACCAGTGCTGCGTGGTGGGCTACGCCGATACCGACCACACCCAGGGACGGCTGCCCTTTGTTTTTGTGGTGCTGGAGCCTGCCGCCACCGGCAAAAAGCGCCAGATCCTGCGGGAGCTGCGCCAGCTGTGCCTTGAGGAGCTGCCGGAGTATGTGCAGCCCGCCGCCTCGGCCTATAAGATCATCCCCGAAATGCCCCTGACCCCCGCCGGTAAGGCCGACTACCGTAAGCTGGAAGAAGAGGTGGGGTAACCCCCCTGCCCTTGAGAAAGAAGGAATCATCCATGAAACATCCCCGTTTTACCGCATGGCTGTGCAGCGCCGCTGCGCTGGTGCTGCTGGCTGTGCCTGCCTTTGCCCAGCAGCCCGACGCCCTGCCGCCGGAACAGACCGCCCCCGCCGCGCAGGAGCAGACCGCCGAGGCAGCTGCCCCGGACGCGGAAGCCCCCACTGCGGAAGCCCCCGCCGCCGATCCTCAGCGCACCTATGTGGCGCTGGGCGACAGCATCGTTTCCGGCGTGGGTCTGCCGGATTTCAAGTACACCGCAGCCGCCATCGGCATAGACGCGGCCCCAAACTTTGAGGGCTACCCGGAGCAGTGCTATGTTTCGCTGGTGGGCAAAGGCCTTGGGCTGGACCGTCAGCACGCCATCAACCTTGGCCTGCCCGGGCTGACCACCGGCGACCTTGCGGATATGCTGCACACCGGCGCAATGCCCCAGATGAACCAGCAGGCGGGCACCTACTACGTCTACCCCCAGATGCTGGACTACCTCAAGCGCGCGGATGTCATCAGCGTGCAGATCGGCTCCAACGATGCGCTGGTGCCCGCCCTTGTGGCGCTGGGCAACGCCACCAACTGGAAGAGCGAGCAGCTGGTAGCCACCATGGTCAGCGGCGTGCTGCGCGAGCCCAGCTTTGAGAACCTGCAGCGGCTGAACAGCGACCTTTCCCGCCTGCGGCTGACAAAGGAAGAAAAACAGGCCACCACCCAGCTGCTGCTGGGCGGCGGTACGGATGCCATCTGCGAGCAGGCGTATCAGGAAGCCGCCGTGCATATGCCGCAGGTCGTAGCGGAGCTGCGGGCGCTGAACCCGGACGCGCAGATCATCCTTTTGGGCTACACGAACCCTGTGCCCCTGCTGCCGGAGTGGACACAGCTGTTCCGGCGGCTGAATGCCCTTGGCAAGAGCCTTGCCGCCCAGAACGAGAATGTGACCTATGTGCCCATCCCCTTTGCCATGACCGCCGCCGACGCCCACCCCACCGTGAGCGGGCATAAGTACATCGCCAACCGCATCCTGCGGGCGATCAAAAAATAACCACAACGCACAATGCCGGGCAGCCTGCAAGCTGTCCGGCATTTGCATTTTCACGGGGAGGGCCCCCCCTTCAGGCGCTCCCGCGCCAGCTCCCCCAAGGGGGAGCCAAGCCATAAAGTTCATCACTAAAGTTTTAGGTGCAATGAGAAATCTTCCGGCAGTGCTCTTGGCTCTCCCTTTGAGGAAAGCCTTCCCCCACTCCGGGGGAAGGCTTCAGCGATGGCGGGAAACTTTGCGGCAGCACCAAAAGGCGTCCCCTTGGGGGAGCTGGCTTTGCGCAGCAAAGACTGAGGGGGTATCCCCGGGAGCTGGCAAAGCCGTCAGGCTTTGACGGAGGGAGTCTCCTCCTCTTCCACCATCCGCTCATAGTCGGCGGTAAAAAGGCGCTGGGGCAAAGCGCTGGTCATGGCAAGGGCGGCGTTCCACTGCTCCTCGTCCGTCAGCTCCCCGCTCACCGGCGGGAAGTGCGCCAGAATGGCGTCCAGCTCCTGCTGCACCCGCTTTGCCACCCAGATGCCGCGGTCGGTCAGGTAAATTTTACCGTAGTACTCTTTTACGATCATGCCCTGCTCCATGAGCAGGTTCAGAATGCGCACCACCGAGGGCTTTGTCACCCCCAGCTTTTCCGCAATGCTGCGGGAGCTGATGTCCAGATGGGTGCGGCTTACCTCGTAGATGGCCAGCAGATAGCGCAGATGCGCTGCGGTCAGCTGCATACCGGTCACTCTCCTTTTTACGCGCCGGGGCTTGCCCGGTGTTATCATAAGCTAACTTTATTTCACTTAAAAAAGGAGCGCGAGCCGAGAGTTTCAGCCCGCGCTCCTAAGGTGTATCTGAAAACAAAGAAAATGACGGATATTTCGCAAGCACAAGCGGGATTTAAGGCAAATAGCCGCAGGAATCCTTTGTGGATTTCAAGGCTGTTTAACGCAAAAGCCAGCTGTGCTTGTAGAAATAGACTAAATTTTCGACTTTTCAGATGCACCCTGGTTCAGTGTTTAGTGGCAGCCCTTGCAGTGGCTGCAATCGCCGCCGCAGCTGCAGCCGCCGCCGTGCTTGTGGGTGTGCCATACGACCCAGCCCAGCGCGCCGAACACCAGCGCTGCCACGATGATGGTGGGCAGATTAAAGTTTGTTGCAATAAATTCCATCATACAGCATACACCCTTTCGTTTCTATCAGATACGGGAAGTATCCAGCTTTACTTCGTTGTTGTCGGCGTACTTGTTGGGGCGCACCATCAGGTAGATAAACGCTGCCAGCACCACAACAGCCACCACGGTGAACAGGCCAAAGTGCACCTCGCCGGTGATAAGGCCGCCCAGCTGATACACCATCAGCGCTGCGCAGTAGGCCAGTACGCACATATAGCCGATGGCAAAGGCCGTCCACTTGCCGTTGTTCATCTCGCGCTTGATGGCACCCATCGCAGCAAAGCAGGGGGCGCACAGCAGGTTGAAGATCATGAAGGCGTAAGCGGACAGGGCGGTGTAGTCCTGTGCAACCGCTGCCCAGATCTCGTCGCCGTTCTCGGAAAGCTCGCCGCCGAAGTGGTACAGCACGCCGAAGGTGCCAACCACATTCTCCTTGGCGATCAGGCCGGTAACGCTTGCCACAGTAGCCTTCCAGTTGCCGAAGCCCAGAGGTGCAAAGATCCATGCGACCTTGGTGGCGACGATGGCGAGGATGGAGTTGTCCTGATCCTCGATCATGCCAAAGGCACCGTTCTCAAAGCCGAAGCCCTGTGCAAACCACAGGATGACGGTGGCGAGCAAAATCACAGTGCCTGCGCGCTTGATGAAGGACCAGCCGCGCTCCCAGGTTGCCCGCAGCACGTTGCCCCACGCGGGCACATGGTAGGCGGGCAGCTCCATGACAAAGGGAGCGGGGTCGCCCGCAAAGGCCTTGGTCTTTTTCAGCATGATGCCGGAGCAGATGATGGCTGCCATGCCGATGAAGTAGGCAGACACTGCCACCAGCGAGGAGCCGCCGAACATTGCACCGGCGATCAGGCCGATGATGGGCATCTTTGCGCCGCAGGGGATGAAGCAGGTGGTCATGATGGTCATGCGGCGGTCACGCTCGTTCTCGATGGTACGGCTTGCCATAACGCCCGGCACGCCGCAGCCGGTGCCAACCAGCACCGGGATAAAGCTCTTGCCGGAAAGGCCGAACTTGCGGAAGATACGGTCCATGATAAAGGCCACGCGGGACATATAGCCCACGTCCTCCAGGATGGACAGCAGGAAGAACAGCACCAGCATCTGGGGCACAAAGCCCAGCACCGCGCCCACACCGGCCACGATGCCGTCCATGATCAGGCCGTACAGCCAGCCCGCTACGCCGATGCTCTCCAAAAAGCCGCCCAGCGCGTTCGGCACGATCTCGCCGAAGAGCACATCGTTGGTCCATTCGGTGGCAAAGGTGCCCAGCGCCCAGCCGCCGTCCGCGATGGAGGTGCCCATGGACAGGGAGTACATCAGGTACATCACCACTGCAAAGATGGGCAGTGCCAGCACGCGGTTGGTGACGATCCGGTCGATCTTATCGGAAACGGTCAGGTGCTCGGTGCGTGCCTTCTTCTTGACTGCCTTGTGCACCACGGTGTTGATGTAGGCGTAGCGCTGGTTGGTGATGATGCTCTCGGCGTCATCGTCCATTTCTTTTTCGCAGTCCTGAATGTGCTCGTCGATGTGATCCATCAGGGTCTTGTCCAGCTTCAGCTCATCCTGCACCTTCTCGTCCCGCTCGAACAGCTTGACAGCGTACCAGCGCAGGAAACGGTCATCCACCTTGCCCTGAATGCTCTCCTCGATGTGGGCAATGGCGTGCTCCACACTGCCGGTGAACACATGGGGCAGCTCGCCGGTCTTGGCGGCCTTGGCAGCGGCCACCGCAGCCTTTGCGGCGGCCTCGGTGCCCTCGCCCTTCAACGCGCTGATCTCCACAGCCTGACAGCCCAGCTCTGCGCTCAGCTTCTTCAGGTCGATGGTGTCGCCGTTCTTGCGCACCAGATCGATCATGTTCACAGCCATGACCACCGGGATGCCCAGCTCGATCAGCTGGGTGGTCAGGTACAGGTTGCGCTCAATGTTGGTGCCGTCGATGATGTTCAGGATGGCGTCGGGCTTCTCCTTCACAAGGTAAGTACGGGAGACCACCTCTTCCAGCGTGTAGGGGGACAGCGAGTAGATGCCGGGCAGATCCTGAATGACAACGTCCTTGTCGCCCTTCAGTTTGCCTTCCTTTTTTTCCACGGTCACGCCGGGCCAGTTGCCCACGTACTGGTTGGAGCCGGTCAGGTTGTTGAACAGGGTCGTTTTGCCGCAGTTCGGGTTGCCGGCCAGTGCAATTTTAATGCTCATTGCGGATACCTTTCCTCCCTTTGGTCTTATCAGACTACTTCGATCATCTCAGCGTCGGCTTTGCGCACGCTCAGCTCGTAGTTGCGCACGGTCAGCTCCATGGGGTCGCCCAGCGGCGCCACCTTGCGCACATAGATCTGCACCCCCTTGGTGATGCCCATATCCATGATGCGGCGCTTCACCGGGCCTTCGCCGTGCAGCCGTGCCACGGTGGCGGTCTCGCCCACCTTTACGTCTTTCAGTGTTTTCATCGTACTCGTTCCTCCCTTGCAGTATTTCATGCAGCACCGGGAAGGCGCTGCCTCAGTCCACCATGATGCGGCTTGCCATGGTCTTATCCAGTGCCAGACGGCTCTGCTTGACCTGCACGATCAGGTTGCCCGCGATCTCGTTGACCACGGTCACCTCGCTGCCAACCACGAACCCCAGCTCGGCCAGATGCAGCCGCACCTCGTCCTTGCCGCTGATCCTGCGGATGGTGACGGTCTCGCCTGCTTTTGTCATCGTCAAAGGCATCATCGCTGTGCTCCCCTTCCATAAAAATGATGTGATGCTGCGGTGGTTAGTCAGCCGTAACTATCAGCGTAGATAGTTTATCGCTGCTAACCCGGCTTGTCAATAGATTTTTCATATCTCATAGTTAGTTTATATGAACAAACAAATTTTATGCCGGTATCGCCCTGCATTTTTATCAAAATCATCAATGACTAACTCTATTTCTTGAGTTAAAGTTAGCCAATGTTTACATTTTCAGAGGGTCGTTTTGCCATTTTATAGGGCATTTCGCCCTCTCAGGCGCTAACGCGCCAAACTCCCCCAGTCATCGCTGCGGGAGTGCCTTTCTGCTTGCCGTAAGCGTGCAGGGACGCTCCGCTGGGCCAGAGGCAGGGAGGGGTGTTCCGACTCCCC
>ENA-OVGB01001047-OVGB01001047.1-human-gut-metagenome-genome-assembly--contig:-NODE-1047-length-27143-cov-6.102407_pt1 | contig 27143 bp, 53 predicted proteins | sample MGYA00237767_ERZ505413 | MGnify/ENA primary metagenome ERZ505413 (study PRJEB26158, sample SAMN06016410) | human gut metagenome | biome: human gut; feature: ankylosing spondylitis patient; material...
GCGCATTTCCTGCAAAATCCGGCGGAAATGGACGGCACCGGCACCCGCTGACCACACCCGGGGACCACCTGACCACCCCCGGGACGGCAACCCGGGGGAGGTTTACAAACCGGAAGGGCAAAGCCTTTTCTCCATGCTACGCAACTCTCCTCCCCGCTCCCATGTTCCCCTCTCCGGCACACCAATACGCGTTTCTCACGCAAGTTACCGGCAAGTTAGGGGTAGGGGGGTGGTTTTGAAACCGGGTCGAAAAAACGAAACGGTCAAAAGGCCGAGGTCGAAAAATAAAAATTTCGGCGGGCGCAAGCGCCATATATGTGAGGGGAAGATACGGCCTTTGTGCGGCGGTGGTGCGATGGTGGCGGCATGGTGTTGACACGGATGTTATATGGGGGTGAAAAAGTTTTTATGCTTCCCTTGACACGGCGATTAGACTACCGGTTGCCAAAGGGCCGGGAGCAAGTGGCCGGCAAGTTAGATCGAGGGAGTGTTTTGAATATGGTGGTAGACATTTTCGGGGCTGATAAGAAGTACAGCGTGATCTACGCGGATCCCCCGTGGACATTTAAGACGTACAGCGCAAAGGGCAAGGAGAAGAAGTCTGCGGAAGCGCATTATCGCTGCATGGGCAAAGAGGACATACAGGCGCTGCCGGTGCAGGGCATAGCGGCGGAGGACTGCGTACTGTTTCTGTGGGTGACTATGCCGTGTTTGGAGGAAGGCTTGGAGCTGATCCGCAAGTGGGGCTTTACCTACAAGACCTGCGCGTTTACATGGGTAAAGCAGAACCGGAAGTCGGACGGGCTGTTTTGGGGGCTCGGGTTCTGGACCCGGGCTAACGCGGAGCTGTGTCTGCTGGCGACAAGGGGGAAGCCGAAGCGCGTGAACAAGGGCGTACACAGTGTTGTCCTGAGTCACGTGCGGGAGCACAGTAGGAAGCCGGATGAAGTGCGAGACCGGATCGTGGAGCTGATGGGAGATATACCCCGCATCGAACTGTTTGCCCGCCAGCAGGCGGACGGCTGGGACTGCTGGGGTGACGAGGTATAAGTGAAGGTGATTTCGATGACTATGAACCGCAGAGAAGTTTTGCATGATACGGATTGCGCGGATTGCCTATGCCGCGTCTGCGCTAAGAACTCCGTAAACGATGCGCATAACCCGGCTGCGCCCTATAAGGACTGCGGGTGTGACAACTGCAGCATTGGGAGCCAGCTTGTAGAGACCACAGCGGATTGCAGGGGCTTTGTTCCAGACTGCGATGACTGCGAGGAAAGAGAGTGTGACGGCGATGTGTGCCGAAGAACTGAATAGATGAAAGGAGAACAGCCATGAGAGTGAAAATGGACTACAACAACTTGGTCGAGGAGATCGACAGAACGCTGAGTGCAAGCAGGAGCCGGGCGGCAAGAGAAAACGCCTTTGGAATAGGCATCGGGCTTACTATGCTGAACGGCTATCTCACAGAAATTGCGAAGCGTGCCATAGAGCTGAACGATGACAAACTGATTGGCCTGTGTGTTGACATGGGAATATTGAAACAGGAGGAAAAGGCATGAGCAAGGCCGTTATGATAAGTATTCGACCGAAGTGGTGCGAGAAAATTGCCAGAGGCGAAAAGACCGTTGAGGTGCGAAAGACCCGTCCGAAACTGGAAACGCCGTTCAAGTGCTATATCTACTGCACGCAAGCAAGTGTCAGGTATCAGACCATCTGTGGTTGTCATGTGCTGAACAGCGATGAATTGTATCGCCACCCAGAGCAGGGCATTAAACACGGCTACAGCATAGAACTAATGCTGTGTGAAAATTACACGAAAGACAATTTCTTAAACGGCAAGGTCATCGGTGAGTTTATCTGCGACCGCATTTACGAGCTGGAAACAAAAGCACCCGTCGGCAGCTACTATGTCAAAGGTGAGGGTCAGCCGACAACAAACGATGTGGCGCGGCAGTCGTGCCTTACCCTCAAAGATATGCACGAGTATCTGCAATCGAAGGTCGGTTACGGCTGGCATATCTCCGAACTGAAAATTTACGACAGGCCGAAGGATTTGGGTGATTTTACCGGTCTGCGTGAAACGAAATTCGGTTCGGAGCCGGTGACGATCAAGCGCCCACCCCAAAGCTGGTGCTATGTGGAGGAGCAGAAATGAATGAACGGCTGACGAAGCGCGACACCGATGGACAGGCAATGATGGACTGCGAGAAGTGCAAAGCGGATTGGACGGGTAAGCATGGTAAGCCGATGGCTGACTGCACCGCGCTGTACTGCCGCAATCGCCTCAAGGATCGCCTTGCCGCCTACGAGGACAGCGAGTGTGCGCCGGAGGAGGGTCTGCCGAAGGATAAGGCGGACGAGATCGCGCTGAAGCTCATGCGCCTCGCTGATTTGGAAAGCCTTTGCAGCTATACCCGCCTGCGCGAGCTGGCCGAGGCCGACAAGAACGGGCGTGTGGTGGTGCTGCCGTGCAAGATAGGCGATGTCTTATACCGCGCATCCCCTTCGGGAGTGGTGGTGCATCGTGTGGCGAATATGGTGTACAGGGAGCTTACCAGCCGATGGTATATAGACACAATTCCAAATCTTCCGTATGCTTCGGAAGAATTGGGCAAAACCACATTCCTCACCCGCGAGGGAGCGGAGAAAGCACTGAAGGAGGTCGGGCAGAAATGATATACACCTTTCATGTGGGAGATTATGTGAGGTTGGAACGCACCGATGGCACATCCTCTAAAACGCTTACCGGATATGTGTCGTCTTACCAGAGGCCAGGGCGGTCGTACAGTTTCGTTTTCAAGTGGGACGATGGGACGCAGACGGGCTGGAGTGGCAATATAGAGGATCTGCCGCAGAATTTTACTCGCATTGGCAAGTACGATTTTGCGTGGCTAAGAGCGGTCAGGGATTGCGGATATGCAGAAAAGGACGAGCTCGACAAGATGAGCTCCATGAAACCGTTGATGATGCCGGAGTACCTGCACGAGGGAGACTTTGTGGAGACCGTGGATGGCCGTGTGGGGTACATCAAGAGCATCTGCCGGTGTGAGAAATGCCGGGAGCGTGGGTTCTATGAGCCGATTGTACATTTTACGGACGGTGAGGAGGACTGCATCACCAAGTACGAGGCGGAAAACGGGTTCAAGGGCTATAAGCGCATCGGGCGGTGGGAGAACGCAAGCGAAGTACAAAAAGCACAAAAACTGAATGAAATTGAGCCACTGAAAGAAATGGAAAAAGGGAATATCTGGAATGAGCGTAGTGGTGGCTGGCTATATGCCCAGCAATGCAAGATCAACGAACTGGTAGACGCCGTAAATAAACTGCGAAAGGAGAAACAGAAATGACGGAACGAAACGTGCTGATCGTCCGCGTGAAAGGCGGTATGCAGATAGCGCAGAGCGTAACCAACCATATCATAGAGGGGCTGGTGCGTGGCGTGCTGGTGCTGCCGGAGGATGTCACGTCTTACGCCGTTGAGGGGTTTCCTGCGCTGGGCGTGGAGAATGAGGACACCATCTATACGGTCGTGCCGGAGGGCGTACCGGCGATAAAAATACTCAACAAGGACGATATACTTCCCATTGGCGCGTTTGTACAGGTGCAGGAGGAAAACGAACAAATCGATGATGGGGAAGCCCCCCCAGCCACCACACCGCAGCCGGCGGAACCAGCTACACCATTTAAGCCAAAGGGGGCGATGGCGGAGATCAAACGGGAGGTTTTTATACGGTTGCAAGCCTACCAGCAGAGAACGAAACTTGGCTGGGCACAGAGAGTGTCTGACGCCACCGGCGGTAAGGTGGCGCCCGATGTGGTGCGGCTTGGCCTGCTGGAGGCGCGGGACATCGGCGTTGACCGCTGGAAACTCATCGGAAAGGCGCTGGACAAACTGGAGGAGGAAATGGAGAAATGAAAATCTACATAGCTGGAAGGATCACGGGAAACCCGAACTATAAGGCACAGTTCAAGGCTACGGCGGCCATGCTGCAGGAAGAAGGTCACACCGTCCTAAATCCGGCGGAGCTGCCGGAGGGCATGAAGCCAGCGGACTATATGCGTATATGCTTTGCTATGCTGGATAGCGCGGACGTGGTGCTTTTTCAGCACGGATGGCAGGAGAGCAAGGGCGCAAAATTGGAGTACGACTACGCAAAATACATCGGGAAGAAAAATATCATCTTCAACGATTCTCTGGACAATTACAAGGATAATATCAAGATCGTTGCCGTTATGATGCGCTGGATGATGGATGAGGACTGACTAAATGGATAAGGCCATCTGGACGGTCCGCACCGCCAAGCTGTGCCCCAAGTGCATCAAGGAGATGGAAGCGGAGTACATCGTGTACCTGACGCACGAGCAGCAGAGAAACCGCATGAAGGACATAGCCATACACGGCTACTGCGACCGCTGCCATGAGGAAAGCTTTATGCTGCGGATGCGCCAGTACACCATGAATGGCACGACACTACGGGCGAAGGGGCTGGATAAGAAGTGGAGGGAGTATTTGGGAAAATGAAGGTGTTTATCAGCCAGTCGCCAGAGCGTAAGACAACGGATGATCTGGCGAGAGAAGAACAGCGTATCGTTGCCAAACTGAAAGAACGCTATGGCGATGACGTTGATGTGATTAACGCATTGGATGAAGGGAATACGCCTGTGGGAGAAAGTCCGCTTTGCAATCTCGCAAAGGCAATCGAGCTGTTGAGCGCGGCGGATGTGGCTGTGTTTGTTCCGGGGTGGAGTAAACAGAATTACATCGAAAAAGTAACCGCGCAAACCTATGGCGTTTCTATTGTCGATTATACCGACCTCTTTTATGACGAACTTCCAAGGTATGTTGTTGACAACTGCGATATTCAGCACGAAGCAAAACCTTTAAGTGATGCCGATATAGAATCTCTCAAACTGCATAATCCCTCGAAGAAGCATCCTGTGATGAACGTGGGTACTGGCAACTTGATGGTATACTACGGCAATTTCATCTACTGGGAAAATCTACGTCCAGGCATCAATTTTGCGGGTGTGGCGCTGTGTCGGAGGTGAGCATGGTGAGCACGAACTGTTGCAACACAAAATGCCCCTACATGGTAAAGAACATGAACAGCCGGTGCGTGTGCGCCCTCACCGCCTGTCCATTTCAGACTGTGGGGACATCGCCCAGCAGCACCGTCGTGTTGCAGCAGGGCGAAACGGAACGGAGGGAGTAGAAATGGCAGAACAAATTGCATTGAACGTGGACTGCATGGAGTATATGCGGACGCTGCCGGATAAGGCATTTGATCTTGCCATTGTAGACCCGCCGTATTTCACCGGCCCGGAACGCAGAGGGTATTACGGCTGCAAGGTCAGCCCCATCGGCGTACACCGGGACTATCCCATATCACCGAAGTGGGATGTGCCAGGCATCGACTATTTTTCCGAGTTGGTGCGCGTAGCAAAAAAATATATCGTATGGGGATGCAATTACTTTGATGTTGTTTTTCCTCCGGGCCGCATTGTTTGGGATAAATGCAACGAAAACAGTTCTTTTTCGGACTGTGAGATCGCGGCGACAAACTGTCATGACAGCGTTCGCATATTCCGCTATATGTGGAATGGGATGTTTCAAGGGAAAAGCATCACGGACGGCACAACGCAGCAGGGCAACAAGGCGCTGAACGAAAAGCGGATCCATCCCACGCAAAAGCCCGTGGCATTGTACGAGTGGCTGCTGCAGAAGTACGCAAAAGAGGACTGGCGCATACTGGACACACACCTCGGCAGTGGAAGCAGCAGGATAGCGGCCTACAACCTCGGCTTTGAATTTGTGGGGTGCGAGATCAATCCGACATACTTCCAACTGCAAGAGCAGCGGTTTACGGAGCATACGGCACAGGTAAGGATGTGGTGAAGATAAAAAGAAAGATAGAAGATCTCGGAACAGGCGGAGCCGGTGGAGTTGGTCCGGCATACATCGCTAATGGTGGTGCCGGCTGCGAGCCTGGATCCGGTGTATGTACGCCCGGTTCAGGAGGCTCCGGTGGAAATGGACGATTTATCTGGTGCCGCACAGAGAATGGCCGCGAGGTGAGGATTTGGCAAAACGCACCGACCTGCTGCCAGACACACAACCTCCTTCTCGTGCAAAAGCGCGGAACCGAGATTTACCACAAGTGCTATGTTTGCGGCAGAGACTGGGTGGAATTATTATCAGTAAATCCGATGGAGGCGGTGAAGATAACCCCGATGCCCACGAGGTGGGTGAACGGAAAGAAAACACCCTCAATACCGGAGGGAGCAATGATCGTACATTTGTGAGGAGGAAAACATAATGGGAACTGTTTTAGGAGTCCTCGTCGGTTTCGTTCTGATCGGCGGGTTCACCGCATTTATCAACCTCGTTTACAAGGACAATGGGCAGGGACGGCAGGGGTATTGTGGGTATCAGCCAAACAAGCCCTTGGAAGGTCCTCCCCCCAACAAGGGGAACTGCATACAAAAACTACCTGATGACAAGAAACGGCATAAGGCGGCGCTGATGATACAGACCGGAGATTTCCGCGAACCGGAACGAGTTATCGGCCTCGTCTATGGGGAGGACGCAGCTACGTGGCACGCCCATATTTTCAAGACCTGCTGTGGCGCGGAATATTTCACTGACACCGGGGAACTCGCGGGTGTTGTTATTCTGCCGAAGGAGGACGAGCGGTGAATACATACAACAGGCAACCCCGTGGGAAACTGGAGGTATGTCCCCACTGCGGAAGAGACAGCGGTGAGCGCAAAATCGGTATTCATGTGCCGGAACGGTACTATGTGCGCTGCGCGAGCTGTGGGTTCACCTTGTTTGGGTGGAGCCAGAGCGCCGCTACGGCAAGCTGGAACAGACTGAGTAAGAAGGTGAGGACATGAAAAGCAAATGCTGTGTTGGCTGCAAGTGGCACGAGGAATGGACGTGGGCGTGCTTCAACGGGGACAGCCCGTATTGCGCCGATTTTGTAAACTGCGGGTGTCCGCTATATGAGGAGAAAGAGAAGGAGGGCGAAGAATAATGGGACTTTGCGCTCGTGCGAAAGGGCTGACCGATGAGACTGGTTTTGACTGTGGGTATCTTACATACGGCACGTTTATCCTTGAACTGATAAAGGTTGCCTACGGCCAGCAGTGCCACAACATTTTCAAGAGGAATATGCTCCGCGGTGCGCCCTTCTCTGATGCAGAAGCAGAATACTGGAACACGCACTGCAACGACGATCTGGACATCCTGATTTTTCATTCAGACTGCGGAGGCCAATTTACCCCGCAGGAGTGCCGCAAGGTATACAACGCCATGAAAGATCTGAAGTCCGATATGATGGGGCACAATTACCACGTAATGAAACCCTACAATATGTTTGAACACTGGAAAGCAATATTCAAGCACTGCGCTGACCGTCGGGTAAACCTGTACTATTCGTGAGGAGCGATATAATCAATGACCAAAAGGGAACAGATAGTCTATAAAACAATGAGCGAGAACATTGCCCGTGCCGGCGAGTTCGGATTATGCCCTGGGCCGTTCGTGGCTATGCGGGCAGAGTACAGGCGCGTTGTGCGTCGGGAACAGACACACTTCCTGCTGGAGTTCATGCTGCTGACGCTACTGATCTTCGCGCTGATCGCCCCGTGGAGAGCCAGCGCGGACACGCCGCACACCGTTTTGCGGGTGGAGTGGGGCGAAGATGTTGACAGCCATGATACAATCGTAGAAGAGGATCCAGATGAGTCGGAACGCATACTGGAAGCCGTCAAGGCAAAAAGCAACGTGCTGGAGGAGTGTATCGTTACCGGTTACTGTGCAGACTGCGTTGAGAAGTACGCGCACATGAACCAGGACGAGTTCGGCCGTGTGTTGACCGCCAGCGGCCAGTGGGTATATCCCGGCTCCTGCGTGGCGACCGACCCGGACGTGATACCGACCGGGAGCACAGTTATCATCGGAGACAAGACATACATCGCCCTGGACGTGGGCGTAATAGGCAAACACGTTGACATACTGATGACCCATGAGGAGGCCGCCGTGGCGGGAGCAAGAAGGGAAACGGTGTGGTGGTGTGAGGAATGAGACACCATATATTATATAATGTATTTTTACATTATTCGACAATGGACGTGACGTGTTGAGCAGGTTTGCAAGTATGTGATTTTACACACGAAAATGCACACGGATTTCAAAAGTGCTGTGGCGCAGCGGGTTTATAAGAAAAAGTGAGCGTTCGAATCCTTCTCCCGCTGCCAAATGAAGGGAAATCCCGCAGTCGTTGAGGCTGCGGGATTTCTTGTTGTTTCAAGGGGTTTGCGCATTTTTGACATAAAACTTATCGGTTCGTTTGCTGCTTTTTTGGTGCGCTCTGGAACGGTGTTTTCCTGCGTTTTTACACACGGATTTACACACGAAAAGCGGACCTGGGGCGGTCACAGATTTTCTTTGTAAAAATTCTCCATCTCCTTAACGCGGGCATTTAAGTCACGGGCGGCGAGGTGCGTATATATTTCGTGCATGACCCTGTAATCTGACCAGCCGCCGATACGCATACATTCCTCCTCCTTAAAGCCGAGACTGTAGGCAAGGGATGCGAAACTATGGCGCAAACCATGTACACCCACTTTTGGAAGTCCGTTTGCTTCGCAGACATCGTTGATCTTGCGCCAGAGCCCGTTTGGCGGCTGGTACGACACACGCTTGCCCTTGGGACCATTTTCATCCTTGAGGAGTTGGCGGAGGCGCGGGATCATAAAGGGGACGACACGGTTGGACTTTTGGGTTTTGGGTGTTATCTTCTCCACATACTCGTTCTTTTCGTTCTGCGCGATGACGGCATGAACACGGAAGGAATCGGACTTAAAATCTATGTCGTCCCATTTGAGGGCCAGCAGTTCTCCGCGGCGCAGACTGTGGAGGGCGAAAAGCGCTTCCTTCTCGAAGGACTTGCCCTCGATAGCTTTGCAGAATACGATGATCTGCTCCGGCGTGAGCCACTTATGCTCGGAAACAGGGAGCTTTGGAAGCGTTACTTTTGGAGCGGCGATGCCGCTTTCCTCCAAGACGGATTTAATAAACCCCCAAGCATTTTTCAGCGTTTTTGGGGCACAGAGCGCGGCCTCCTCGTTTATATACGACTGCCAATCCACTGGCTCGCGTATGTTGACCCCTTGGCAAGACTTGAAGCGGTTTTTCTGATAGATGCGGTAGCCGCGGATAGTGTTGGGAGAGAGAAGGGTACGGCGCGTGATATAATTTTCAATGGCTTCAGAAAGCAGAAGTGGCTGGTCTTTGGCTTTTTTCTGCTGCTCCACAAAGCCGGCGCGGATGGCTTTGGCCTTTGCGATGCAGCGATCCTTGGTAGGTTCGGTGACAGACTGCTGCTCGGCACGGAGATATATGCGCCAGCTGCCGGATGGAAGCTGCTTTGGCTCCGGCACTTTGATAACGCCGTCCTTTTTGCGCTCCCGCACCTGCTTCTGGCCGCACCAGGGGCAGAACGTGGCGTTGTCGGGGACTTCGCGCTTACAGGACTTGCATTTCGTTGACATTTTGATATTTTCGTGTTACCCTACTGTTGTAGGCTCCTTTCTTTAAGACTCGTGATGGTGTTGGCGGGAATAGAGCTTATATGGAAAAGCCGTCCGATTGGGCGGCTTTTTCTTTTTTTAACAAAAAATCTCAAGAAACTTGTGATATGTGTGCATTGAAACCAAGAAACTTGTGATATATAATGTAGAACACAGTAGAACCTATGTTCTATTTTTGCTCGATCATATTTTTTGCAGCATCGCGCAGCGCACGGTATCCGATAAGGCTGCACACGCCGATAGAAACTGGCACAAGAAGGATAACAAGCCACGCAAACGTTGTAGGCCCGTTCTGGAGGACAAAGCCAGCCTTGGGGTTGCGGAAGTCAAAAAAAAGGTAAACAATTAAGAACAGGGAGAGGATCGCAGCGAAAATTGAGGAAAACACAGACCAGCGCTTGTAATAATTGCGCTGGCGGATAACGGCATCCAAGCGCTGGGTGCAAAGGCCGTTGACCTGCTTCAAGCGCACCACGTCGCCGGAGCTGACGGCGTTATCCAGTTCCAGCTCGTGGATGCGTTCCTGCATGGCGGAGGGGGCAGACGCAGGAGGCTGGATCTCAAACGTCTGATCGGCGGAGATGCCAACAGCTTTCATCACGGCTACAGCATCGTACAACTTTGGATCGCGCTCACCGGACTGCATTTTGCAGACTGCGGAATAGCTGATGCCGGACAGTTCGGAAAGTTCCTCGTTGGTAATGCCCATGTCCATTCTGGCTTTACGGACAAGGGCAGGGAAGTCCTGAATATGCTGTGCGATTTCCTGAATTTCTGACATGATTTCCCCTTTCTATCGGTAACGGATACTATTTCATCTGTTGCGGATCTTATTTCATCCGTAAATTTCCATATTTGGGTGGCAGTTTCCCCAATATGGATCGGCCTCAGAGTGCCAATTACCCAAATTGGGGAGCGATTCCCCAAAATGAACGTAGACACCGGGGCGCACATAGAGTACGATTGAACCAAGCAAACGCCAGAAAACAACATACGAGGGGGTACAGAGAAATGAACGAACAGGAAGCGAAGAAACTGGTCTCCACCCTGACGATGGAGGAAAAGGTCAGGCTTTACGAGCTGCTATCAGCGCTGCGGCAAAGCCCTGCACCTGCGCCAGTTCAGTAGGCGTAAGAGAACACAGCAACTTAACAAGGGCGGAATCGAGTTCGCTTTCCAGTTGGGAAGCGGGCTCTTTTTCTGTTTCTATCGGAATCAGATACGAAGGGTGGACTTCCAGAAACTCCGCTATCTTTTTAAGCTTTTTGGCGGAAGGAGAACTATCGCCGGTCCTCCACGCGGAAATCGAGCTTCTGTTGATTGGGATGGCAGCGTAAAATTCGCCTTTCGATATGCCTTTGGCTAAAAGCAGAAGTTCGATTCTCTCAAGCATCGCGCAATTACGTGCTTTCAGCGCCTCTTTCTGCTCTTTGGTCATTTTGGACATAAAACAATACCTCGCATTATAAGAAATTACAAAAAGCAATGTTCGGCAAATGTTTGTCTTGACTTCCGCTGTGTGTATGATAAAATGAACATATGGGCAACAAAAGACAAACATACAGGGAGCAAAACGGAAATAGCTAACGTAGAATTAGCTATTTCAAAACATCACAACAACAACTTACACCGCTTTCCTGCATTTGTCAAGTAAAATTAGCATTTTAGAGGTGAGAAAGTGGAGAAAAAGGAAAAAACCGCGTTTTACTACTGTCGCAAGAAAGCGGGCGTCTCGCAGTTGGATGCCGCTAAACTGCTGGGCGTTACGAGAACGACGCTTTGGGCGTGGGAAACCGGGCAGACAGCGCCTGATGCGCGTGGGCTGCGCCGTATGGCAGAGATCTACGACTGCCGGTTGGCAGACCTGATAAGCGAGGTGAGCCTGACGAAATGAACGAGATGCAGGTTTTCAGAAACCCTGAGTTCGGCAGCATCCGCACAATCGAAGGGGACGGCAAGGTCCTATTCTGCGCCAGCGACGTTGCGAAAGCCCTGGGTTACGCCCGCCCGAATGACGCTATTGTTTCACATTGCCGGTATACGGCAAAACACCGTATACCTCACCCGCAGTCTGCTGACAAGACTATTGAAATGGCTTTTATACCTGAAAGTGACATTTACAGACTCGTGTTTGGCTCAAAACTGCCGACCGCGGAGAAATTTACCGACTGGGTAACGGAGGAGGTTTTGCCGTCCATCCGCCGCAACGGCGCGTATATGACCCCAGAGGTCATCGAACGGACACTGACTGACCCGGACTACATCATCCAACTGGCTACCACACTTAAGGAGGAGCAGCAAAGACGCAGACTGTTGGAGCGTCAGGCCGAAGCGGATAGACCGAAGGTGCTGTTTGCGGATGCCGTGAGCGCGTCCCACACGTCCATCCTTGTGGGTGAGTTGGCAAAGCTGCTGCGGCAGAACGGCGTAAACATCGGGCAGAACCGGCTGTTTGCATGGCTTCGGGACAACGGCTACCTGATCCGCCGCAGCGGGACGGACTACAATATGCCTACGCAGCGGTCGATGGAAATGGGGCTTTTCAGTATCAAGGAAACTGCCATCAGCCGGTCGGACGGCTCCGTTACCGTCAGCAAAACAGTAAAGGTAACGGGCCGTGGGCAGACGTACTTTGTGGACAGGTTTTTAAGCAACAGGGAGGGGAGAAAATGCCGAGAGTGAAGCCCTTGGGCGTGAACCCAACAGAGCAGAAGATCGTGGCGCTGCTGTACGGCGCGATGGAGACAGAGGGCGTGCAGAAGCAGGAGCTGGCCGCAGCATTGGGAATAACCCCCAAGACGCTGCGGCAGCGGAAGAAAGATCCGCTGGACTTCACGGTGCGGGAGCTTCAGAAAGCCTGCCGGGCGCTGCACATCCCCATAGACGACCTGCGGTCGGCCATCACGCTATGAGCTGGCTGTGCAGGATATGCGGCGTGAGGTTTGACGCGCCGGTGATCCGGGAGAGGAAAGAGAACTTGGACGGGGAGAACGGCATAGAGTTACGCCGGGATATGTATTGCCCGGTGTGCGGAGAACCGTACATAGAGGAGGACAATGATGAGCAGGACCAGAAGTGAGCGCCGGCGTGACCGGAAGTGGAAGGTACTGCTGGGCGTGAGCGCCTTTCTGGCGTGGGGCATCATCGGAGAGGTGGAGAACGGCGGCTCGCTGTGGCTGCTGCTTCTCGCGGGAGCCGCCCTGGTGGGCGCGTGGACAAGCTGTAAAGCCCTGGAGCTTTATAAATAAACAAAAATTTTAATTTGAAGGAGTACACAATTATGAAAGAGATCAAAGTGAAACTGACGTTTACCGAGCCGGTTCTGGGCACTTGCCCCGGCGATCCTGACATCTACACGACGTTCATCGCCAGCAAGTCCCCGGATGCCAACACCCTTGAGGACGAAGTGGCCGCCATCGGCGTGGACGGCGTGGTGGAGAAGGGTAAGACCATCTTCCCGAAGCTGGACGACGGAACGCCGTTTTTCTACGACTATCAGATCAAGGGGTTCTTTAAGGATACCTGCGGCGGGCTGCGAAAGGTCAAGGGCAGCGTGTCCAGCGGCATCAAGGCGTTCAAAAAAGAAATTGACAAATTGGTTTTTGTGGAACCACGGAACATTCCCATCCTGTTTGACGGCGAAATGGGAGAGTGCTGCCGTCCTCTGCGGGCGCAGACGATGCAGGGAGAGCGCGTGAGCCTGGCATTTTCAGAGCAGATTCCCGCGGGGGCAACGTGTGAGTTTACCATCGTTCTTCTGTGTGACGACCATGAGAAAGCCGTGCGGGAGTGGCTGGACTACGGGCGGTTCTCCGGTATCGGCCAGTGGCGGAACAGCGGAAAGGGGCGGTTCCGCTGGGAGGAGATCGCGTAACGCAACGGTATAGATATGCAGTGCTGAGACGTGCTCCGCGAAGGAAAGGCAAAGAGTAGTAGTGCGTAGCAACGGTGTAGCGAGGATACGCATCGGTAGGCACCGCAACGGAACAGCTGTGTAGGGATATGTACTGCCAAGGAATAACTGAGCCATGACACGCATCGCAATGGATTGGCGTCGCAATGGAAAGCAGAGACACGCAGAGGAAAAGCATCGAATTGATACGCAGCGACAGGCAACGGCATTGGAGTGAACAGTGTTGCATTGCCCTGCGATGGGATAGCACGGAATAGATTTGCGTATAGGCGCACGGGACAGGAGAGGATATGGTGGGAATAACAACAGAGCAGGTGGCGGCGATCAACGCGGCGCTGGAGAAGAACTACCGCGTTGAGCTGATACCGCTGAAGGACGGTGTAAAGATCGTCAAGGTAAGCAGAGCAGAGATCAAAGCCAAATAATGTACCCCTCCTAAGTCGCTTGGAGGGAAGGGCGGAGCGTCGTCGAGTGGTTCGGAATTTCCGAGCTCCTTGGCGGCGCTTTTTTTATTTGCGGAGGAAGTGAGAAAACGTGACGGAACGAACGGTATACGGAAGCCGCGCCGAGTGGCTGGAGGGACGGCGCGGCGGGCTGGGCGCAAGCGACTGCGGCATTGTGCTGGGCGTGTCCAATTTCAAGACGCCGCTGCAACTATGGCGCGAGAAGATCGGTGCGGTGGAGACAAAAGAAATATCCGGGAACGCGCGCATCGACTTCGGAAATCGGGCGGAAGAACCGCTGAGAGCCATGTTTCGACTGATGCACCCGGAGTACGAACTTAGCTTTGAGCCATACCTGATCGTGCGACAGACGGGACGCTACAGATTCCTGACCTGCACCCCGGACGGGGAGCTGGTGGAGCGTGAAACAGGCAGACGAGGCATCTACGAGAGCAAGACGGCGACGTGCTTGAGCCGCGCCGACTGGGACAAATGGAGAGGTAAGGTCCCCGACCTCTACTACGCGCAGATATGCGAACAGATGTTTACCGGCGAATACGACTACGCCGTGGTGTGGGCGCTGCTGGTGAACGCGGAGGGGGATGGTGAGATACGCTTCTACAAATTCGAGAAAACAGAGTGCCAGACGGACATCGACTACATCATTCCGAAACTGGAGCACTTCTGGAAAAACAACGTGCTCAACGGGGTACCCCCGGCGGCAATATTACGACTTTAAGTGAAAAACGAAAGGAGAAATGAAATGGCATTTCGAGTGACCGTGCTGGACATGGAAACGGGAGAAGAGCGCGTATTCGTGCGGAACGCCTGCGGCGTGATATGCGCGGCGGTGATGCCCAATGAGGGCGAGGAGGACAAGTATGACGGCGTGGCCGCCGCAAACGTAGCCGAAAACGTACCCATCGGCACGGTGGGGCTGCTGGTGCGCCTGACGGAGAACGCCGTAAAGCTCGTTACCGAGAAGGACAGCCGCATCCGCCAGAAGATGGCGGAGGATGACGCGGCATGGGCTGCGGCACAGGCGGAGAAGGAAGCCTCCGCAAAGAAGAAGTCCGCCCCCAAGAAGGGCGGCAAGCGCACGGCCAAGAAGGAGGGCAAGTGATGAAACTGAAACTGACGATGACCAACGCCGAGACCGGCGAGGTGCTGCACGAGGAGAACGACCTGGACTTTGCCATGATGTGCTTCGGGCGCAAGACGGAGGAGGGGATGGATTTCCAAGCTGTGACGCGGGGAGGAAGTATTACCGCCGCGGACTTCGCACATTGCCTGGCCGGCGTTGACATTGCTGTGGAAAAGAACCTCCGCGACAACAAAGCCGTGTGTATGGCCTACACGCTGGTCAAGCTTGGCGTTCTGGGAAAGATCGTAGACGCGAGCGCAGAAGCGCGGCCCGGAGAGGGCGCTGCCGATGCCAAGAAGGAGGGTGAGCAGGGATGATCGTAAAGGCGATGTATCACAAGCCGAAGCTGAACGGCTACGGCGGACAGGCGTACACCTTTCTCACCGACCTGCCGCTGCACCCCGGGGACAAGGTGCTTGTCCCCGGGGGCGAGGGCACGGAGAAGAAGGCCATCATCACAGAGGTGGACCTGCCGGAGAGCGCCATTGACCCGGCGTGGGCGGACAGGGTGAAGCACATCACCAGGTACGACGCGGAGGTGACGGAATGACAGGAGAACTTATGGAGTTCTGCATTACAAGCGATTTGCAGGAGGTCCGAAAACAAGTCATTACGACCAACTACCCCGCCGTAAAAAAGTGGGCGGAAAGCGTTGTGGCGCAGTACGAGAACATCGTGGTGACGCCCGATACGATTTCACAGGCGAAGGCCGACAGAGCAAGTCTCCGCAAGGCGCAAAGCGGAGTAAGCGATGTGAGAAAGGAAATGCGTGCTGCCGCGTTGTCAACTTGCGCCGCAGAGGAAAGCAACTGCAAGGATTTGGAGGCAGTTTTTGAGCGAGGTGTCCAAGAGCTGGACGTGCAGATCAAGGCGATGGAGGAGGCGGCGAAGCAGGAGAAGAAAAATCGCCTTGCTGAATATTTCGCTCAGGTGGTGGGCGACATGGCGGAGTGGCTGACCTTTGACGACTGCTTTAACCCCAAGTGGCTGAACGCCACCTACGCCGAGAGCACGGCGTGGATGGACATCAACGCCGCCATAGACCGCTGCCGCTCCGATCTGAACGCCATTCGTGCGCTGCACAGCGAGTTCGAGACCACGCTGCTGGACGAGTACACACGTACCCGGAACATCAGCGCTGTGCTGGTGAAGAACGAGACACTGGGGCGGATGAAGGCCGCCGAGGAGGAGCGAAAGCGCAAGGAAGCGGAGGCTGCGGCGAAGTACGCGGCGGCGCAGCGGCAAAAGATGACACCGCTGAAGCCGGAGTGCATCGGCGAGTCTGACGAGTATGAGGTGATCGACATTGTAGGAACGGTGGAGCCCCAGCGGGCGCAGCCGGTCAATGACCTTGTGGACGAGGATGGACATGAGATGCCCGCCGCGCAGGAGCCGGAGTACAAGGTGGACTTCCGCGTATTCGGAACGGCGCGGCAACTGGACGGGCTGAAAGCCTATATGCAGAGCAGCGGCATCCGGTTTATGCCGGTGCCGCAGGAGTAAGAGAGGAGAAGGAACATGAAAACGCAGAATCAGACCGGCTTTACGCAGATGGCGCAGACCAAGAAGCCCACATTCAGCATGGCGATCACGGCGCCCAACACCCAGCAGATGATCTCGCGGGCGCTGAAGAATGACAAGATGGCGGCGCGGTTTACCAGCACCCTGATCGGAGCGGTGAGCGCCAGCAAGGCGCTGAAAGCCTGCGACCCCGGCACCATTATCGCCGCCGGCCTGCGTGGCGAGGGCATGGGCCTGATCTACGGACACGGCTACTACATCGTGCCCTACAACAGTGTGGCGACCTACCTGATGTCGTACAAGGGCTACATACAGCTGGCCATGTCCACAGGCTACTACGCGGACATCGACTGCGTGGAGGTGCGCGAGGGCGAACTGGAAGGGCGCTCCCGCCGCACGGGCAAGCCGGTCATCAACCTGGCCAAGTACGACACAGACGAGGAGCGCGAGAGCCACAAGGTCATCGGCTACTACGCCTACTTCGAGCTGAAGGACGGAACGTTCCGCTACGAGTATTGGAGCATGGACAAACTGCTCAAGCACGCGGACCGGTACTCCCCGGCCTTCAAACTGGATAAGTATAACGCACTTATCAAAGGCGAGCTGGACGCCAAGGAGCAGACCGAACTGCTGAACGGCACGCCTTGGTACGACGTGAACGGCGGACAGGACAAGATGTGCCGCAAGACCATGATGCGCCAGCTTCTGAATAGCGGCTATGCACCGCTGAGCAACGAGGTACGCAGCTACTTCAACGAGGACAGCGACGATACCGTGGTGGCCACGGGGGACGGCATGGAGACCGAGCCGGTCATTCCCACTACCGGACACGTGGTGGAGGACGATACCCCTGCCGCAGAGCAGGAAACAGCCGCCACCAGCACCACAGTGCCCCCTGAGAGCGCCGCAGAGCCGAAGAAGGGTAGCGACACCGCCACGACCCGCAAACGCACACAGAGCCCCACAGAGGGCAAGACGGAGGCGAAGGACTACTCCGCAGGGTTCTTTGGGGAGGCCGAGCAGTAATGCCTCTATTCGTTCGGAAGCGTCTGGACGGAGAGGGCAAGGCTGACGGAAGCCAGTACATGATCTGTACCGGCTCCGTCAGCCGGGACCCCCGGATAGGCGCGATACCCAAGAACAACCTGCCGAAGGTGGAGTTCGGCATTGGCTACGACAGCAAGCAGTTTATGAACGTGTGTGCCGTGGGTGATAACGCCGCCACAAAACTGAGCGCGTGTCTGGAAAAGGGCGATGCGGTATGCGTGGTGGGCACATGGCGGCAGAAACCGTACACCACCAAGGACGGCGAGGAAAAGGTTTGGAGCGAGCTCCGCGCCGACCTGGTGCTGCCAATGGGAGCGCTGGAAACGCTGCTGCAGGTGCCGGTGGAGGTATTCCTACGGCTGGCGGACCTGCTGCCGCAGCTGGAAAAACTGTGCGCCGGAGAAACTCCCACCGGACAGCCCAGCAGGACGCAGAACACCGCGCAGCAGAGCGAGGCGGCACTGCACGAGATGGAGGAGGACGAGCCGCTGCCCTGGGACCGGGACGGCGCGGACGAGGACTACGACCTGGGCATTTGAGGGAGGAGTGATTCACGTGGCGGAAGAAAAGCGGTATTTCTGGCTGAAACTGTACGACGACTTCTTTACCTCAAAGCGGATCAAGAAACTGCGGAAGATAGCCGGTGGAGATACCTACGTCATCATCTACTTGAAAATGCAGCTCATGGCCATGAAGCACGGCGGCACATTGAAATGGTCGGGGCTGGAGGAAAAATTCGCCGATGAACTGGCCTTAGACCTGGACGAGGATCCGGCAAACGTAGAGGTCACGCTGCAATATCTGCTCTCCTGCGGGCTGGCAGAGGCATCCAGTGACCTGACGGAGGTTTTTCTGCCCTACGCGGTGAAAAATGTGGGCAGCGAAGGCGCTGCGGCCCAGCGGATGCGGGACTATCGGGCAAGGAAAAGCAAGGCTTTGCTCGCCCCGGAGCGTAACGATGTTACAACACCGTGCGAAATCGGTTACGGAGAGTCAGAGATAGAGTCAGAGTCAGAGATAGAGCCAGAGATATATACAGGCTCTAAAGAGCCTGTGTGTCGGACAAGTGATGTCCGACGCATCGTGGCGGCGTGGAACGACACCGGATTGACACAGGTGATGAAGGTAACGGCGGAGACCAAGCGGGGACGGGCGCTGAAAGCCCGCATCCGGGAAAACGGCGTGGACGGTGTGCTGAAAGCCATTGAGAACGTGAAAAACAGCCCGTTTTTGAAGGGCAAAAACAAGCGCGGCTTCGTGGCAAGCTTCGACTGGCTCATTACCAGCCCGGACAACTTCCAGAAAACCTTGGAGGGAAACTACACGCAGGAGTTCATCCCTGAAAACGACGCTCCCACTGTTGACCACGCCAGCGAAGCCTATCAGATCGCGCAGTACCTGGCGCAGGAGAAGGCCCGTGACAACCCCGGCAGGGCGCAGCCCACGGAGGCGGAAATGCAGAAGCAGGCCGTGGCGCTGAATGAGCTGCACGAGCAAAACGGCGTGGCGTGGGACACGATAGACAACGTGCTGTACTTCGCGCTGAACAGCCAGTGGTGGGGGAAGAAAGTGCAGAGCACCTATGACATGAAGCGGTATTTCAACGAGATATTTGCCGACATGGTGAAGGAGCAGGGCGCGGTGAAGGAGTGAAGAACACATGGAAATAGGCGTGATCGAGAAAGCCCCGGCGGCGGAGGTAGCGCTGTGGCAGCAGGACTACTCCGGGGACGCAGAACGGGCGGTGATCGGTTCAATGCTGATCGACGCGGCGTGCGTAAAGGACGTGCTGAACGCGGTGGAGGCTGACGACTTCTACATCAACACCAACCAGGATGTATTCACCGCCATACGGCGGATGCACGTGGCGGCGAAGCCCATAGATGGATTGACCGTGGCCAGCGAATTGGAGAGGGAGGGTCTGTACAGCAGCGAAACGCGCAACTACCTGCTGCAGTGCATGGAGATCACCCCAACAAGCGCCAACGTGCTGGAATACGCCGGGATCGTGCGGAAGAAGGCGGAGAAGCGCCGCTTCACCAAGGCTGTGATGGAGGCGCTGGCTACGGACGAGGATCCGCAGGCGGCGGTGGCGGCGATATGCCACCAGAAGATGCGCTCACGCCGGGGAGGACGGCTGAAAACCATGTCGGACGCCATGAGCGAGGCCATGAGCAGCATCAGCGGCAAAAAGGAGGGGCGCATAGACACAGGGTTCCCCCTGCTGGACGCGACGCTGAAAGGGCTGTGGCCGGGACAGCTGATCCTTGTGGGAGCGAGACCAGGCTGCGGAAAGAGCGCCATGTGCATGGAGATGACGGAAGCCGCCGCCATGAAGGGCAAGACGGTGCTGCACATCACGGCAGAGATGCTGGCCGGAGAGGTGGGCGAGAGACTGCTGGCCAAGCGGGCGGACGGCGTGACGATGGACCAACTCATTGACGGGATGCCGGAGGATGAGTACCTGTGGGCCAGCGTGGCTGAGGCGGCAAGCTGGGAGAGCCGGCTGCCGGTGTACTTCTATGACGGCCCGGATGTGACGGTGAGCCGCATACGGGAGCTGGCACTGGGCATAGACGACCTGAAAATGATCGTGGTGGACTATCTGGGACTGATGATCGGCGAAAAGGACAAGAAAGCCGAGAACCGTAATCTGGAGCTGGGCGGCATAAGCCGTGAGCTGAAGCTGCTGGCGTCGGAGCTGGAGATACCCATTGTGGCGGCGGCGCAGCTGAGCCGCACGGTGAACGAAACGGACAAGCCGAAGCTGAACTCCCTGCGCGACAGCGGCGAGCTGGAACAGAACGCGGTGAAGGTCATATTCCTATGGAAAACGGATCCGGGGGACGACACACAGGTGGGCTGCACGGTGGCAAAGAACCGAAGGGGCCGCACAGGGGACGTGAATTTTTATTTCGACGGGTCGAAGATGACCTTTACGGAACTGAGCTATCGGACAGACAACGATGAGCCGGCCGACAAATTCCACCAGCGACCACGGAGGCGGCGGCTGGAAATTGGTACGGCGGACGAGGACTGAAGCACATGGGACTGACGATGGAGGATATAGGCCGCTTCGGGCAGAGGGCACAGGAGCAGATATTGCAAAAAGTACAGGCGCAGCAGGCGGCACAGAAAGCAGCACAGGAGACGGAAAAGGCCGCAAAGCCGAAAAAGGGCAACAAGCTCCACGCCGAGAAAGTGGACTTGACCATGCCGGACGGCACGCTCATGCACTTCGACAGTAAGCGGGAGGCACGGCGGTACATGGATCTGTGGTTGATGCAGAGAGCCGGTGAAATATCCGGCCTGCGGACGCAGGTAAAGTACGAATTGATACCGAAGCAGGTACACAAGGACGGCACGAAGGAGAAAAGCATAGAGTACGTGGCCGACTTCGTATACGAGCAGGGCGGCGAGACGGTGGTGGAGGACAGCAAGGGCCTTCGTGATACCGGAAACGCCTTATACAGGCTATTTGTGATGAAAAGGAAGATGATGCTGTATTTCCACGGCATCACGGTGAGGGAGGTTTAGAACATCATGTACGCAATGCAGGGAACGATGAGCGTCGGCGCATTTATGCGGAGCCTGGGCAGTGCCAAGGCACCGTGGCTGACGGTGGATGCCGCGGCGGAGAGCCGGCGGCAGGAACATTGCGGAGAGACAGGACAATTTTTGAGCGGCGCGGTGGAGGACAGCCAGCATGAGCCGCAGGAGCGCATAGACCAGTGCATGAACTGCCCGTACCCCGAGTGCTGCGACTGCTGGGAGCAGGCGCGGGATCGGAAGCGCAAGCGGAAGCAGTCAGCGCGGGAGCTGGCAGATAGCCTGCGCCTGCGCCGGTGCGGGGAGGTGTAAGGCCATGACGACGGTGTATATGATCGTGTCGCGGGACAAATATCGCCTGTCCCGCTGGTGGGGCACGAGTACGGCGGAGCTGGCGCGGCGTTCCGGGCGGTCCTACGCCAGCACACGAAGCGCGATATGCAAGGCGTATCGAAACGGCGGACGGTTCGGGTGCTATGAGGTGGTGCACATTTCGGAGGACGACGGGAATGGGTAAACAGCATTTGAGCAGGGACGACCGCATCTTTATGCGTGGCAAGCTGCAAGGCACACGGGAGAACATGGACATGGTGGCAATGGTGCTGATGGACAAATGCGGCTGGCACGTCTTAGAGGAGACATCGGACAGCCGGGACACCAACAGCATTGCGTATCTGTATGAGTGCCTGGAGAAGCTGGCAGAGGAGATAAACGAGGGACGCATCGAGCGGAAGCACATCAAGGACGTGCTGAAGGACGAGTGCGGCGTGGTGTTTGGAGATTAGGAGGCGATTGAGATAAAACATTTGGGAGACATCTGCAAGATAAACGGTGCGGAGATCGAGCCGGTGTGGTGCATCACCGGCGGCAGCCCGTGCCAGGATCTATCCATCGTCGGGAAACGCGCCGGTTTGGCGGGAGCGCGAAGCGGCCTGTTTATGGAGCAGGTACGCATCGTAAAAGAAATGAGGGAGGCGGACAAAAGGAATGGACGGACAGGTGACATGGTTAGACCTCGGTATCTCGTGTGGGAAAACGTGGTCGGCGTCTTTAGCAGCAACAAAGGAAAAGACTTCGCAGTCGTGCTGGAGGAAATTGTGCGTATCGCAGAACCAGGATTTTCTCTATCTGGATTGCCGGAAAAGTGGAAATGGACAAAAGCAGGAGCCATCGACGGTGATGGGTGGTCTATCGCTTGGCGAACTCACGATGCTAAGGACTGGGGAAAAACCATCCGAGACAGCCGTACAGGAAATGTTATCCGTCTGGGGACCCCACAGCGTCGCCGAAGAATCTCGGTTGTCGCAGATTTTGGAGGTGAATCCGCTGCCCAAATACAATTTGACCGCGAAAGCGTGCCTGGGCATCCTGCGGAGAGCGGAGCGGCGGGGGAAAGACCTGCCGGAGCGGCTGAAGCAGGTGCTTCTTATGCAGTCCGCATCAGGGGGGGCTGTGACGGAGGAGGAAAAGGCGCGTTAGTGCAGACGGAGAAAAGCGGAACGCTGGGCACGGGGAACGATCAGACAATTTTCTGCCTACAAGGCAACGGCATTGACCGCGACGATACCGCCGGATGCAACGGCAAGGGCTGGAAAGCGGACGAGAGCTACACGCTGAACACAATAGACCGTCCTGCTGTGTGCGCGGAAGTTGCGTGTATGAATCCTTGGGACGCGCAGAGTGCGCGGGTGTACGACCCAGAGGGCGCATGGCACAGTTTGAATGCCAACGAGAGCGGCGGCATGGCGCGGGATAGTGTGCTGTGTGCCGGGTTTAAGGCCGGACAGGGCGCACAGGCGGGCGGCATCGGGTACAGTGAGGAAGTATCGCCCACGCTGGCGGCGGCACCCAGCGGGACAAACCAAACCCCAGCGGTGATGGCCTTTGACACCACGCAGATCACCAGCAAGGAGAACGGAAGTCAGCCTGAGTTTGGCAAACCGTGCCACACACTGAACGCGAACGCCCATGTGCCGTGCGTGGCACTGGACATGACACACGCCTGTGACGTCATCCGCGAGTGCGGGGAGCAGGTACCGACGTTGCAGGCTCGAATGGGGACAGGCGGCAACCAAGTGCCGCTGACGTACCAGATGAACGGGTTTGGCGATTATCGCGTCGGAGAAGTCGCAAGTAGTTGTAAACAGCGAGACTTTAAGGACAGCACAGACCTTGCAATAGCAAACGTGGTGGTGCGCCGCATGACGCCGATGGAGTGCGAACGGCTGCAAGGATTTCCGGACCATTGGACTGACATCGGCGAGTGGATAGACGGCAAGGGAAAACGGCACAAGCCCAGCGACAGCCCGCGCTACAAGGCGCTGGGAAACTCCATCGCCCTGCCCTTCTGGGACTGGATGCTGCGGCGCATGGCGCGGTATCTGCCGGAGGGGGCGACGCTGGGGAGCTTGTTTGATGGCATCGCGGGGTATCCGCTAATCTGGGAGCGCATACACGGCAAAGGCACGGCGCGCTGGGCAAGCGAAATCGAGCCGTTCCCCATCGCAGTGACGAAAAAATGGTTTATGGAGGAATGACATGACAAGAGACGAGATCGTGACCGCGCTGCGGCAATGCCCACGCTATGGTGTGGACTGCTATAAGGGAGTTTGTGCTTTTTTCAAACCGAATGGAGCATTTGGGGATTGTATCAAAAAGAAGAATACCGCCGCCGCCGACCTGATCGAGAACCAGCAGCGGCACATCGAGGCACTGCTGAAAGCCAACGACAGCCTGAAGGACGCCATTGCACGGCGGGATAAGCAGATAGAGGACATGAAGCAGGGCATGGCACAGCTGGCAAAGGCTGTGGCGGTGAAGGAGGAGAACGATGGAACGACTGACTAAATACACTGCGGAGCTGAGAAAAAGACTAATTGACCTGCGTGACGAGTTAGAAACTGCTTACGACAGCATTTCGCAGTTGGATGGTGCCAATAGTAGTTTGATGGCCGCAAACGAGAAGCTGGCGGCAGACCGGAAAGCACTTATCAACGAGCTATGCCAATACTGTGGGAAGTTCAAACAAGCACACGAGGGCGCCTGTGACGGGTGCAGATGGAGGGAAATGTGATGGACAGCAAGCAAATCGTCATGCAGTTAGCCAATGATGTTATCAGGTACTTAAACGCCTGTGCCGATGAGGACTTTGTGGAAGGCGTTTTGGAGCGCATCAATGACGGCGTGGAGTTTGGCGAGGACGAGATTGGGGAGGTGGAGTGATGGAAAATTTGTTGCAAGACATCGCCAGCGGGCTGTGGATCGTGTTGGGCGTGTACTGTTTCTTCGGACTAAGGAAGTGGAACAAGCGGTTCAGCGAGTTGTATGACGAACTGAAAGGGGAGGTGGAGTGATGGAGAAGAATAATTGCTTGCGTTGTAATTTTCGCCATAAGGACAACGGGAACTGTACTGCGGTCGGCGGCTTCTGCACGGCGGTTCCGGGTGCCCACTGCCCGTTACTGCGTCAGTATTTAGACACGGGGCTGACGCCGGAGGAAATCGACATGGATCACGAAGCCGCAGAGACGCTTCGCCAACTGTGCCGAGGCTGCGATCTTGACCGGTTGGAGAAACTGGCCGAGGCCGACAAGGACAGGCAATTGGTGGTGCATGGACGGTGGGTAACGCACTATCGAAGCGGAACGCCTGCTGCCGAGGGGTATGTATCAACGTGTTGCGATATGTGGAACAAGCGTAAAAGCCCTTACTGCCCCAACTGCGGCGTGAAGATGGACGGGAGGAATAGTTGATGGTTAAAGTGTTCTGTGATATGTGCGGGCGCGAGATTGACTACGAGGTTGACGGCGTGAATTTGGATTTCAACCACTATGGCGTTGTGAATTTTAAGACACCATTTTCTGCGGAGAAACAACTGTGCCTCACTTGTGCGGCCAGAGTTTGCAACTTTGTGGAGAACTCCGCGAAGATGGACGGAGGTGTAGACTATGCCTGCTTGTAAAGCCTGTGGTGAGTGGTTTGCCAAAACCAATCCACACGAAGAACTTTGCTTCAAATGTGAGTGCGCATTGAGCCGACTATCCAGCTATGTTGCCCGTGTGGTGCGGTGCAAGGACTGCAAGTATAACAGAGGGAGCAAAAAGTGTTTGAACCCTGACAGTTTTTTTGCGGTGCCGAAGGACGATGATTTCTGCTCCTATGGCGAGAGAAAGGAGGGAGGTGCGGAGTAATGTTCTGCTGGATATTCACCCGCGCTGCACAAATGGAGGACCACGAATTTACAGACGATGTAGCATACTGCTTCTGCTGGACAAAGAAACAATCTATTAAGAGGTTCGGCCAGCTGTATGACGATGTAAAGCCATTCGAGGTTGACAAGGTGGTGTTTGACCCATTCAGGCGGCTGCCGGTCGTGGTCACGGATTATTGAGGAGGTACGGAGCAATGGCGGAGATCACGCTGAAATACGCAGAGGGATATGAGGTACGCTGCCCGCTGTGCGGTACGCCGGAAAGCAAAAGCCCGGTACGCTGCCCGGACGCGCAGAAGCCGGGGGAGAGCTGGATAACGTGCAGCAAGTGCGGCACGTCGTACAAGCCGCCCATGTGGCACGCGGCGGGAGGCGGAAGCTATGCTCACGTTTGACCCCGCAAAATGGGGAGACACGGAGCTGGAGAGGTGGAACGGCGTGGTGACGGCCATGCGAGTGAAGATGCACCAGTATATGGGCTGCGCGGGGACGACGCGATGCCCGGAGGAGTGCAGGTATAAGCACCTGTGCGCGTGGACGAGGGACGTGCAGATCATGTGCGGAAAGGAGCTGAACAGGCGGAGTGGAGACCAAAAATAACTATGCGCCAAAGACGAAACTGTACGCGCCGTTTGAACTGCTGAAAAGGATCCTGCCATCGCGGGAGAGCGTGGCACCGGAGGAACTGGAGGAATATGACCGCTTTGTGGGCAGCAAGGACGCACTGGGAAGCGAGTACGAGGAGTTTCTGAAAAAAGTGTACGGCTGCCGCCATGAGTGGGGCGAAACGGTGCAGGAGGACGCATGGCTCGATCTGCGGAGCCGGAAGTGCCGGAAGTGCGGCATCATACACTGCCAGATACGGGACGGGGATCTGGTACTGGCAGAATACTACGAAGAGAAACCGGAAAAGGAGAGATAACGCATGAAAACCATCAGCAAATATGAGGCATACGCCATAAAGGCGCTGCGGACGATGGGCGTGAGGGAGGATCTGGCAGGCTTCGACTACACGGTGGAGGCGGTACGGCTGGTGCTGGAGGGCGCCGTGGAAAGACCGATACAGTGGACGAAGAAGGACGGCGTGTACGAAAAGGTGGCGGAGAAGTTCGGCATGAGCGACTGGCGCGGCGTGGAGAGGTGCATACGCTACACCATAGATATGCTGAAAAAAGAGGGCGACTCAAGGAACTACCGGAAGGTGCTGGACGTGGCCGCGGATAGCAGCATGAACGTGGGCGCATACACCAGCGCGGTGGCCAACTATGTAAGGCTGCAAGCCTATGAGGAGAGCCGGATGGTGGACTTGTCCCCGGCCATCGGGTACGCGCAGAAGGGCATGGCGCAGGTGCTGGTGACGGGCCGCGACCTGGACGTTCAGCTGTTGACGCCCAAGGCGGACGTGGGTGTGATCGCCACAGAGGACAAGGCGGAGATGATAAGACTGAAACCGGAGAATATAGCGGACGACGGGTCGGCGGTGTGCAAGGAAACAGGGGCAGTTATCGTGCCGGAGGGCTGGAAGGAGGGGCACATTGAACTGGACTGAAAGACTACGGCGGAAGCTGATACATAAACTGGGCGGTGTGCTTATGGACGAGGTGCAGCCCCGTTCTGTGGCTACGGCGGAAAGCTACACCACAGAGGAACTGACGTGCCGCTATTGGAAGTTCGCCGGTGGGCAAGAGAATGAGCGCTTCAAAATGGACAACCTTACGCT
>ENA-OVGB01001062-OVGB01001062.1-human-gut-metagenome-genome-assembly--contig:-NODE-1062-length-26722-cov-4.343983_pt1 | contig 26722 bp, 16 predicted proteins | sample MGYA00237767_ERZ505413 | MGnify/ENA primary metagenome ERZ505413 (study PRJEB26158, sample SAMN06016410) | human gut metagenome | biome: human gut; feature: ankylosing spondylitis patient; material...
ACAGCAACGACTAACTACTCTTTGGCTACTTCATTGGTATGCAGATAAAAAAGAGAGTATCAACGACAAGCGGCTCGCAAAATTTTCATACAACACGCGTTATAGCGCACGAGACTTTCTTATCAAGCTCGTTAACTATAAACCTACCTGGGAAACACGCCTTAGCGACGAAATTAAAAATGAGGGGTGGTTTCCTATGGATTGGATTAACGATCCTACAGTTAGAGGAATGCTCACAATGCTTGATGAAATTCAAAAGCGTTTTGCCGATATTGATGACTTATGGAATAAGTTAGATAAAATTAATTTCTATTTCCGCGATATTGAGGAGATGGAACTAACTGATGACATTTACATCAAAATGAACTCCCGTGGGAAACCACTCACGGACTTTGAACATTTCAAGGCTGAACTCTTAAAGATTATACGTTCTGAAAATGGCGATGAAACTACCGCTAAACGCATTGGTCTCAAAATAGACCGCGAATGGACTGATTTACTTTGGATTTATCGAGATAAGGACAATCTTGTTGATAGCCGGTTCCTGAACTTTTTCCGTATAATCTCCCTTATTCTGATTTATAAGTCAGACCAGTCTTCGCTAAATTTCGATTTAGAAGATGATTTCAGCTTACTGGAAAGACTTTATAAAAACCAGCCCCAAAATGTAGAGTTTCTCGAACAAGCTTTTGATTGCATGGTCAATATTCAGAACAAACCACTACTCTCTAATTCATTGCCTCCTAACTCGATTGATGATTTTTTCAACTCCTACCTGTCAGCAAATAATTATGAGTCTGGGAAGGTTGTAGTATCTCAACAAATTACAGACCTCAATATTTTCAAAGGGGTATTGACTGGAACAGCATTGCGTAGAAATACGCCCTATTGGTTAATAATGCTTTACTCCTTCCTCGTCTATCTAATGAACTATGACAAGGTCAAAGAGACAGATTTCCGTCGACGCTTACGCGTTGTGGTAAATCTACTCAAGAACTCTAGAAATGAGGTTGTCGATAACCCTAATGGTGACGCAGGTAACCGTATGCCGGCAAATCTTTGTCAGGTAGAACATATTATTCTTTCTGGGAAGATTGCAACTAGTATAAAAATTGACAATGACATAAGGCAGAATTTCAATGTAATTCAGATGGATGAGGAGCGTCAAAAGCTCCAGTTCACCAATGAACATCCCGAGCACTCTAAAGATCTTTTTCAGTTGGAGGACTACTATCTAATTCAAGGTCGTACAGATATTGTTGGGTATGAAAATACTCATCTTTATCAGCGACTGTGCAATGTTAGCAACATCTGATTATAGCCAAAGGTTAAACAATTGGTGTATTCAACTAGGTTCAGGAGATCAAAATGAAATCGGCGACAAGGTTTGGTTCGCATTATTTCATCCGACAGGCAAAAATCCAGATTTCAATAAGACAAAGGATTCATTGCGCGCTCTGCTTAGGATTGACATCACCACAGACATAACAATTGACAACAATTACTTGCAAGAAAAAATCGACACATATCTGGCAGAATGTAAAACTAAAAATCAATACGATTGGCGATATTATTATATCTCATATCCATGCTTCCGTCCCAGTCGCTATGGTAAGTATACTATGTATGAAGATCAACCATATGCTCTTGTGGCATTGTTCACTGAGAAACGTGAGTCTTCCAATGCTTACCAATGTATGCTTAAAGCTCTCATTGAAAATCAAGCAGTAGCAAATTCTGCAGAGTGGTATGATATCCGTGCTCTTTCCTACAGAAAAGGGCTGTTAACCTGTGAAAACAGTGCCTTTGTATCATACTCTTTGAATGACGATAAAGAACGCGCAAGATTTAGCATTCCACAAAATAAAGAAGGCATTGATACCGTTGACCGTATTCAGTACTTTAAGGATAATAGAAAGGATAATAATTACTGGATATATCAATAAGATTAGTGTAACAATAGTGAGTAAAGTCGCTCTATTCAATTATAGAGCGACTTTACTTAATTTTATAGGAGAAAATGAATGATTTATACGACATGACTATGAAAAAACACTAATCGCATCAACATCAAAAAAGCATCCGGTCTAATCTGCTACCGTTACCGATGATGTCTCGAAAGAAGGACCAGAGACAGTTGTCACACTAACATATCATACACCCGTCTCACGATCAAGATCTAATAAAAGGTTTAATTTTACAAAAGAAGGTTGCTTTTTTGTATAGAGGAAGATGATGAAAAAACGTTAATATTCGTTTTTGCATAACCAAAGTAAATTTATAAAGCTCTATATCTCGATGCAAACTACGGATGACTAACAACATATGATACTGCATCGTTAAATCAAAATAAGGGTAGAAAAGAGATAGCTACGCCATAGAAATGGTCTTATCCATTTTTCTCTTTTGGCGGCAAAAGATATTTCCGAAGCTAATACACCAAACAACAAATTTCACGGCATATAAATTGACCTCCACTAAATCACCCCCCCCAATAATGTTTCATTTATGAACTTTTATTCTTATATTTGCTAAAACAAGTATCAGATTTGATATGTTGGACAATATATACATACTGACAGACATCGAGCTTTGCAACAGGATTGCAGCCAAAATAAAAACGGTACGCCTAAAGCAGAATATGTCGCAGGCCGAGCTGGCAGACAAGAGCGGGGTTTCCATCTCCACCATAAAGCGCATGGAGGATGGAGAGGTAAAGAACTTCGAGTCGCTGATCCGCATCCTGCGCACCTTGGGGAAGCTCGACATCTTCGTCCCGCTCGTCGAGGAGGAACAGTTGAGCCCGAATGAATACTACGAATTGGCCAGCAAAGCAAACAAGCCCAAGCGCAAGCGCAAGCGGGCATCCAAAGGTTACACAAAAGAGAATAAGGAGGATTCGGAATGGTAGACGTAGCTCGTGTCAATCTATACGGCCAGCCCATAGGCTCGGTACGTTGGGACCAAAGATATGATGTCGCACAATTCGAGTACGATCCGGACTTTGTGCGACAGGGTATAGAGCCTTCGCCGCTGATGATGCCCGTAAGGGAGGGGCGCGTGTACAGTTTCGGGGAGCTCGACAAAACGACCTTCAAAGGCCTGCCCGGGATGCTGGCGGACTCCCTGCCGGATACATACGGCCGGGCCCTCTTTGAGAGGTGGCTGGCCCTGACGGGCCGGACCAGCGGCAATGCGATCGAGACGCTTTGTTTTCTGGGCAAACGCTGCATGGGCGCCCTTGAATTCGAGCCGGCCATAGACGCCGTAGATACGGACATCCGGATAGAGGTCGATTCCCTGGTGGATGTAGCCAGAGAAGCCCTTGCCGACAAATCGAGTTTCAACGTGAACATCGGCTCCGACAAAAAGGCGGCCATAGCGGAGATTCTGCGCCTCGGCACCTCTGCCGGCGGGCAACGGGCCAAGGCAATCATTGCCTACAACAAAGCCACCGGAGAGATCCGTTCGGGACAGGTCGAGGCTCCCGACGGGTTCGACTACTATATCATCAAGTTGGACGACGTATCCGCCACGGCAGGATTCAGGGAGACGGAGAACTTCGGGCGTCTGGAATACTCCTTCTCACGTCTTGTGAAGGAATGCGGCATCGGCATGGCGGAGTGCTCGCTGATCGAAGAGAACGGGAGGGCTCATTTCCTGACAAAGCGGTTCGACCGGATAAACGGTGCAAAGGTGCACATGCAGACGCTCTGCGGCATCGCGCACTTCGATTACCGGCTCCTCAGGGCCTACTCCTATGAACAGGCGTTTGCCGTAATGCGCGGTCTGCGGCTCACCTACAAGGAGGCGCAGGAGATGTTCCGCAGAATGGTGTTCAATGTCGTGGTGCGCAACCAGGACGACCACACGAAGAACATCTCGTTCCTGATGGACAGAGGCGGGAAATGGCACCTTTCTCCGGCCTACGACATGGGCTACGCCTACAATCCCGACGGCCAGTGGACCTCGGCCCACCAGATGTCGATAAACGGCAAATTCAGCGGTATCACCAAAGACGACCTGCTCGAATGTGCGGCCAAGAACAACATCAAGAATGCCGCACGGATCATCGACGAAGTTTGCCAGGCGGCATCCGGATGGCCGGAGATCGCCCGGGAGTGCAAAGTACCGCAAAAGATGATCGAGAAGATCCGACCGAATATGGTTTTCTTCTGATTGGTCGATCCGAGGGGCTGCTGCAACTTTACTTTATCCCCGTATTCATATATACGTTCATTAAAGTAAAGTCAAAATAAGGGAAGAAATGAGATGGCTACGCCATGAAAATGTTTTCAGTCATTTTTCTCTTTTGGCTGCAAATCTTATAAACAATCCGGTTGTAAAGGTCAGTCCCAAACGGCCAGTCCAATCAAGCACAAAACACATCACTTGGACCCCGAAAATATCCATGAATCCATCCTCGATTTTACAGCCCGTTTTGGCGAAATAAACCCCGACATGCCTTATCTTTGCAGACGAGGTCAGTCGGGGTCCGAAAGGCCGTTTTTGCCTCTTTTCCCTCTGTAAAAAAATAAGCCGATAGAATTGACGCATGTAATTCTATCGGCTTATGATTTCTACTACCGTTGTTCAACGGAGTAGATGATCAACTCGTCAGCCAGTTCTTCGGGGATGGTGCCTCGTTCAATAAGTCTCCGTCTGGCCTCACTTTCACTCTCACCATGGAGTATCAGTGTTGTCTGGCAATTGGAGTTCTGGAAACGGTACTTTACCAAATAATTTTTAAGCATACCTAAACATTTTTTAAGTTAAACATTGAATTTATTGTGCGTCAACATAATGACGCGTTTTATATTATTGAGTCATTCTGTTGCAGTCAATCGTTTGAAAGGCAGATCTCAACAAAATCCTTGAACGGAAGCCCTCGATTCACGTTTCTTGTCTTGACACATATATGTTCCATGAAGCAGATCAGTTGACGGCTTTGTCGGAAACGCAGCCAGTCGGGATTCAACCCTCCACGATGCAGGCGGCAGCGGTCCAAAGCGTCGGCATCCTTGAGGATAGCCATCACGGCATATCCTTTGTCTGCTGGACGCAACAGCTCTCGGGTGGAATGTTGGGAAACAGCCGCGCGAACCTGATCGCGCTCTTCCGGCGTAAGTCCATATTTGTCCCATATATGCTGGAAGCGTCCGAAGAAGTATTTCGCGGCATTGGGGCCATGTTCTGGTTCTGCGCCGTCCGTGTGTCGGGCCAGATCGTGGATGTAGGCACCGCAGAAGGCCAGAAGTCCCTCACGCGGCATTTCCAGCGCCTTGCCCAGCAGAGCACAGGCAATCATCGTCCGATATATATGTCCTATGCCGTGAATCGGAGCATGTACCCGTCGGGCGAACATGGGGTTGTAAAGTGCAAAGTCTGACGGATCTATACCTATGTAGCGTAAGGCCTCCTGCAGGTTGATTGCTTCACCCAGCATATCGAGTGTGAGCCGGCAAAGTTGTCCTCCGTAATACTTATCCAGTACCAATCCGAAAATATCGTTTGGGTTCACCGCATCGAACAGTGTCATCGACGAACGGAGCTTCAATGTATCCAAATCATTCATAATGTCCTGGATTGTACGACCTTCGACAGCGAGCAGTTGCTCGGATATCTGCCGCAGACGGCTTCCCAAAATCGGATGGGCCAGATAAGCCTCCGCCTCGGCCCGACTCCGTATGCCGTAAAGACGGGCATTATAGCTGTGTCCGAGTCCTATCAGTTGCGGGAAGATATACCAAATCCAGTGTGTCTGTTTGCGGCCTTGCCGTATCTCGGATAAGGCTCGATCATAGACATCGTGCTGTGCCTTGACAAATCGCTCCAGTCCCGAATATACTCTGTTATTCATACGTGTCATTATTTATCGGTTTCTAAATTTCAGTTACCCCATACAATTCGGTTGCATAGCTCAACACATTGAGCAAAATCATCATCCGAAGCTTTCCCATTGATAATTCGTCCCATAATATCGGCACGGGACGGTAGCAGATCTTTGATCCGTTGCCGTTGTGTATCCTCGCGGTTACTTCTTATTAGTTCAAACTCCTCGTCTGTCATGCACTCTTGATGATCGTCCAACGTCATCGCAATCCAATCAGGATTCTCCTGTAACTGACACTCCATAATCTCCCAAAGGGTCAATACAGGCAGATCCATACTTGCTCTATGGACAAGCGATAGGGTTTGGGTTGCCGTATCGCAGTCTTTGATGCGAATATCGGGATCGTTGCTGACCGCTGTCTCTACAGCTTTGCGTATCGCTTCGAAGCGGGACACGTATAGAGCCTCAAGATACTCTTCCTGAGCCCGGCGCAGGGACCAGACAGAATCAATGAGATTAGTCGTCTCAGGGAAGATACATACATTGCGGTTCCTGGAGTATCGAGCGGTAAAGTGTCCCGGAGTCGGTACCCGAGACCAATAATACCGGAAATACTCCGGACGTAAAGTCACGCATGCTCCTTCACGACAGCTGGAAATCATCTCTTCAACAAATGTGTCGATCAGATATGTTTCCAACTCGTCAAGACTGTCATATACATCGAATGCGTGCAGATGACTGCGAAGCTGCATCAGTTGATCATCCGTAAGATAGGCCAACCGGCCTGTTCGCCTGAGAGAAGCTACCACTTCTCTCAGGTCGGACATGGCAGGCATCGTAACTGGCTGGTGATGATATGCCTCACATAGTGTTGCAAGCATCTGAATCCTCTCCTTGACTGATGTCTGCTGCGCTTTTACAGGCTTTTGGCCTGACCGAGTCGTAGTCTGCATATCCTCTCTCGACAAACCTTGCTCCAGCCACGCCGTATCGTCGCAAAGGCGGCAAAACTCCTCGCAGGAGTCACCTGCCAGTTCGAGCAGTGCTCCCAGCGGAATCGGACCAACTTCCGGAATATGTAACGGTAGAGTTACACACGGAAACCAAGCGTGCCCCTGTATAAGTTCGCGATTCCGGAAGATGAATGCCGCCTGTTGTTTCAGAAATGCCTGTTGTTCATTATATTGCAAGGTGGAATGTGTCATTTCCAATCTCGTCATGTGTTTGAATCTTATCATAATACCTCGATGGCAAACGATCAGTTCAAGAAAATGTCCCGGCCATCAAGATTAGGATCCGGGGTCTCGTCCGCATCACAATAGCATGGGATCTCTCTCGTGAATCGAATCTCCTCACCCGATTTATTTACATAGCCCACGAAGTCGGCCGTAAGCTCGGGGTTGTCGGGATCTGTCATGGCAAGGGCCGTGATCCCGACCTTGGCATATCCGTTGCGTATGCGGCTATCCGTTGACTGGTATCGGCATGGAATCACCTCTCGCCCCGTACGGTCGACGGCACCCCACTTGCCGTCACGACAGGCAAGCGTCGTGTCATGAAGGAAATTCCACAGATTGTCGTAGATAATCGGAACGACAATATTGCCGGAAGCATCGATTGCCCCCATGTGTCCGTTACGGCAAACAACGGCTACGCCATGATGAAATTCGTATATGGAATCGAACGTCGGAGGGATAATTTCGTTTCCCTGCAGGTCGCACAAACCCTCCTTGATGCCATCGTAAACCCTGAAGACTCCGGCTTCAAGACTCTCGTAGCACTCCTTGTATCCACGCGGCGTCTTATCATTTCCCTGCGCGTCAATGCATCTCCATTTGTGCAGGCTCAGAGAATCGTCTTCATTGGGAGTGGCAACCCAGAAGAGCCCGTCGCGGCACGTCCCGATTTGTGAATAGGTAACCGGAAGCACCTCTTTGCCCTGAAGATCGAGCAATCCGACCTGTTCGCCGCGCCGTGCCAGAATGAGATAATCGTTGTGAGGGGTCAAGCTATCGTAAGACGCGTCTATGAGAGTCTCTCTGGCTTCCATGTCAAGCAGTCCCCATTGTTCGCCCCGTTTGAAGATCATAACCCGGTTGTTGAGATACTCAACCCGATCGTATATGGTTGGCATGATATGTCCGGTCTGCAGATTTATCAGGCGGCATTTATCGCTCTCGGTATAGGCTGCGACCCAGTATTCAGCCGTGGCCTCGATAGTGCGATATTCAGGTTGTACAATATAGTTTCCTTGACGATCAATCACGCCGAACAGGTCATCAAGCTCCACCAAAGCGAACCCCTTACTTCTAAAGTTCCAGACCTGTCTAAAGCGAGGTGCAATGATCTCGTGTCCCTTGCCGTCGACATAACCCCACAGCCCGTCCCGACAAACTGGCATACGATTATGATAGAGTGTTCCGACCTGGTCATACTTGGGCCGGATATATTCACCCGATCGTTCGTTATAGAATCCGTATGTGTGAATCGGAGTGTCGAAACACATATCGAAATCCTCAAGAGTAAACAAATCACCTTCCGGAGAATAGATGTTGGTATGCTGGGCGAGAGGTATCTCCATTCCCGACCGATCCACAAGACCGAACCAACTGTCTGGAGAGGTGTAGGAGCCCATCGATACCCGAATAAGTCGTGCGGTGGTATTGGCTTCAATCCACGAGTACTTGATCGGTGTAAGCTTCTCGCCCTCGGAGCTCAACAGACCGCACAGGTTATCTTGCTGTATAATGGCGTATTCGGGTGTGGCGCTCCATATCTTCTGGTATTTTACGGGCTGCACGAGCCGCTCCCGATTCAAATCATAGAGCCCGTAACGGTCCTCGCGGACAACGATCATGAGCGCTTCGTTGAAGGGGATTACCTTGTCGTACGAAGATTTGAGCTTCTCCATACGGACATTCCGCAGATCGACATCGACTTCTGGGTTGGGATCGTTCTCAGCATCATTTTCACATTCACTCATCACATCCGGGAAAAGGGCGTCGCCTATGGTTGTTGTATGGCTGATGATATGCACCTCGTTCCAGTCCTCCCTTCTGATATCAACTGAGCCGGACCCGTTCAACCGAAGATCGAACTCCTGCGGATACCATAAATCGTCATCATCTTCGATCGGTTTTTGGTTAAAACAGAACTGATAAGCCCCCTTTGGCAGTTCAAACTCGCATGGGCTGTTGGCCGTAATCGTTGCAACCTTATCCCCATCAATGAAAAGTTCGCCGTCAGCTTTTGAAATAAAAGAAATCTTCGTCATAGTTTTGTTGTGTTTTAATTTGTTGTTTATTAATTATTTAGTACTGTTATTGTCTGTTGGACTATTCCGTCTCATCGTCTCGTACAGCGTATCCAGACGTTTCGGGATCACTTCGTCGTAGATCTCTGGCAGCAGCCGCATATAGTATGGCTCGGAGATGCACCGCATGAAGACCGTGTCGAATGCTGCCTCCAGGAGGTCGAGTTGCTCGATAACTTCAATCGTAGCCTTTGCGCGAAGAGGCATGCCTCGCCTGCGGACAAACTCCCGGGCGCTTTGCATCGCCACCCGGTATGAAACAGCCATCTCACGCGGGAACAACGAGTCGTTGAGCTTAGCCTCGATCTGTTCTTTCCGGTAGTCCATGTCGGGATGCCAGTATTTTCTGCACAGTTTCGGCCATTCGACTGTAGCGTAGCTGTGGAGCGGGGCCGTCTGGCGGAGAAATCTGCCGTATGCAGTCTCTGTTGCAGACTGGCACCCGCACAACATGCACGCATACATTATAATAATATATGGTTTCATCGCGTGTGACATATCGGTAGGTCATAAAGTCGTTGCACATGTAATCCTTTTCATCTGCTCGGGAACGTTACACTCCAAATGCCCCGAGTCGCGTAACTCCGTAAGCAGCAGTCCCAGCATGTTTACTCCGATGAACTCGCCGCGTACGGTTTCGGTAATCTGCTCGCGAATCTGTTTGCCGGCACTTTTCAACCTGGACTGCGACCATCCTTCACTTCTGCCTTCACGCATGATACGTCGGCGTGCGTCGCGGATAGCTTCACGCCGCGTAAGATCCTTGGCTCCCCAGAAAAAGCTCGAATGTCCTCCGAGCGGGTTCGAGCCAGTATGCATGGTCGAGTCTTCGAGAATAATCCTGCCTTCTGTTTCGCGCAGCAACCGACGGAACGAGGGGTGCTGCTCATATTTCAGATTTAGCACGAAGCGCATCCACTGCAGGAATATTCTACCCCAATCGGGTCGTACATACGAGTCCCACGCGTGCCCGCGAAACCGGCGCTTGCAGTACATGGCATTTGTATGTTTAATTATGCTTGCGACGATGTCGGGATGGTTAGAGAAGCGACCGGCCAGATAGAGATGCTCGGACGAGGGGTAAGTTACACCATTATATAATATAGGGTATTCGCCGGACATGTTGGAGAAACCTCCCCATGCTTTGCGTACCTCACAGAAGTTGACGACCTCGTCGTAGCTGAACGTACGGATCGTTGCCTGAATGCCGGAATAGACGATTTTTTCCATAGTCAAAAAAATAAAAAAGTCAAACAAAAACAAATGATTCGTAAATCATTGATTTTGTCTGACTTCAGTTCTTGGCTATGTAGCCTTTCCTTTTCCTACTACAATGTTAGTGAAAAATCTCAATATTAGCAAATAAAAATACCACGATTTTATTTGCACGTTGTTTTATAGCATTTTAATGACGCAAGCCCCTTCCAATATGGCAAAATATGCGCCCGAACAAGCAAGATGGACGAGTTTACAGGCGAACGATACATCCCTGTACGGCATAGCAGATCAGCGTATCTGCAACGCGTACTCCGGCGGCATCAAGTATGTCTCGGTATGCCCTAAGCTGCGGGGCATAGCTGCCGGCATAGTGCTCGCTCAAAGGATTGGTGACTGTGTCACGACCACCCGGGAAACTCTTGAAGTCGACCACGACGCATCCCCGTTCCGTATCCCAGACCAGATCTATCGAGCCTATCACCTCCTGTCCGTCGTGCCACATGCGGATAGGACGCTCGTGCCACACTCTGCGTGCCGGGCCATACTCAGCCTCAAGCCAACCGTAGAGCCAGTCGGCCACGGCCACGACCTGCTCGGGATGGGGTACAACCGCCTCCATGTCATGTCGGCGCAGAATCTTTTGCGCTCGATCCACCGTACCGTCAGCCCCTTGATTGCAGACGGCAAAGATATTGTGAAGCGTAGTACCTAACTCGGCCATTGGGGTCTCCGCTTTGGTGTGAAGCTCGATCCGGGAACCACGGTCGGCAACAATACGAACGTCGATGCCGTCACTCGATGGATCCGATGGAATCATGCTCGGCTGCAGATATCGGGGTTTAGGTCTCCGGATCGGAGCTTCCGGCCGGAGATACTGTTCGGCCTTACGCGTTTCCGATCCAGGTTGTGAATTGTCATTTCCGTCAAAATGTCGAATTTTTACAGAGCCATCCCATTCGTGCCATATTTGAATCTCGGTAGCAGCGCCTACCTGCTGCGGCCATTTCAACGTCTGGGGTTTAGCTTCGTTGTCTCTTCCTCGTTTAACAGGCTGTACGGCAATCAGACGATCCCGTGCCCGAGTAAACCCGACGTATAGCAGTCGAGCCTCCTCGCGGCATATTCGCGCGTTGGCGGAATCAAAATGTAACAATTCGCGAAGTAGCGGATCGAGAGACTCGGGAACTGCCGATAATCCGAACAGATTCGGGAAGAGCGATATGACCCGATGAGGATAGCCGTCGGTCGAATCTCCTGTCGTATGGAGTTGCACTTCGAACAGATTTATTGCAAAGAGCGTCCTTTGAGAGTCAAAATCCAGATCGGTCATAACAACGTGTCCCCACTCGAGTCCTTTGGATTTGTGATATGTGAGCACGCTGATGGCGTGTGGATCCTTCTCGAAGGGCCGTTCGGGAGCCTTGCCTTGTTCGAGGTAGTGGGCAAAACCTCCCAGAGATGCGCCGCCGGTCTGAGCCGCCCGCTCCTCGTAAGCTGTCGCCATGGCCAGTACCGAATCCAGATGGGCTCGGCGTCTGGCCGCATCGGGCCCGCTCCAGCGGTTGATCAGGTTGTCGAAATCGAGCTCCACGATGAGGCTCTCGACAAAGCCGGAGATAGATTGCAGTCTGTTACGATCTATCACGCTATCGATGCTACAGAAAAGTTCGTTTTCCTCGAGCCAACGTTTGTCGGCCGTATCGGCCAGATAGTCCAGTCGTTCTTCAATCAGTTTTTCTACCGGGCAATCGGTCAGTATGGCAAGTATTGCAGCCTTGGAGAAGTCATCGTGAAGCACCGCATAGTTTATCAGCGCCACGAGCAGCTGTACCTCTATATAATCGGCTATATCAGACTCGACGGCCGTTACCGGAATACCTCTGTTACGCAGGCTGGCGGCCATAGCGTCAGCCTGACGGTTGCTGCGGGTCAGAATGGCAATATCACCGGGTAAGATTTTGTCTTCTTGAATCATGGTCTCTACTCCGTTGGCCACTGCCTCACAGATGTTTCCCTCAACCTGCCAGAGTTCGAGAGGCGGGAGATCCTCAACTCCCTGCTCTCCATTATGAGGTTCAAGGGCTGCGGCTGGGCCGAAGATGGGCTTAAAGATGGCGTTGGCCGCCCTAACCAGTTTTTCACGCGAACGATAATTCTCGGAAAGAGAGGTGCGGTAACATCCATCTTTGTCCTTATGCGCTTCACCTTCGGGAAATCGCTGCATGAAGGCTTCGACCATTCCGACGTCGCTCTTGCGAAATCCATATATTGACTGCTTAACATCGCCGACCCATACCGACTCTTCAACTATGTCCGACAACCTGTCGAAAATGCGAATTTCAATCGGGCTGCAATCCTGGAACTCGTCAACCATCACCAAACGTGTCGAGTTACTTATCTCTTCGGCTACCGCATCGTCCATGAGCAATCTGAGGAAGTATCGCTCCATGTCGTTGTAATCGATCAGCCGATTGCGCCGTTTGTAGTCGACGTAGTCGCGGCGCCAGGCTGTGGCCAGCCGGAAGATACGTTCCACGTAATCCTTAAGCATACGGCCATGGGCGACGTGACGCAGACTCTTCTCCAATATTTCACATACAGCGACATATCCCGGAGCAAAAGGCGCGTTTTGCAACTTTTTCGGTAGTTGGGTAGCCGCCATGGCTTTAACGGCAAACTGGTATGACTCATCCTCAACATTCATATGCAAGAGCTGTGCAATTTTTTTTAGGGTACTGTCTGACGCCTCACCGGAATTGCTGATCGCTTGAAAATAGGACTTTACCTGCGCCAGCTGATCCTCCAGCGGAGCACTTCCCTGAAGTTCATTTATGATGAAAAAAGAGTCGAACTGCCGGCGACAATAGTCTAGGCTCTCGTTGAGCGACAAGTCCGTGTAGTTATCCATCCATTCGATAATTGCTCCCAGATGCTGCTTCCAGAAATCGTGATTGGGAGTCGGAATGAAGTTCTCGTTTCGCGTTGAAAAGCCGAAGTTGGATTGTAATCTGCGGAAAGCCTTCAGATCGTCATTCGAGGCCAATGAGGCCAGGGATTCGTCAATATGCCGGGCACGTCCCTCGTCGTCGAGAACCGTCATGTCGGGAGCCAGCCCGAGCCGGTACCAGTAACGGTCAATGAGCGATTTTGCCACAGAGTGGATGGTTCCGATCCGTGCTCCCGACATCTCGGCCGCCGCATCCGCAAGTCCTTTCTGAAGCAGTTTGCGTCGGGTTTTCTCACGGAATTCCGAGGCCGCCGCCTCCGTAAAGGTTGTCAGCAACACCTCGTCCGGACGGCAAAATCCCGAGGCAATATGTTCGGCGAGGATCTCGGTCAGAGTATAGGTCTTGCCCGATCCGGCGCCTGCACTTATATAATGTATGTTTTTCATTTCAGCGTACCTTTGAAGATTCTATATGCATTGTCATAAGGATCCGTCTGCTTGATGATACCCTTGTTATCCTCTGTATATAGAGGCCACGACTGTTCGGGATCATTGGCCCGAGCATAGGGAAGCTCCTTGACAGGCATTCCCTCACCCTGCTCTATGATGCCTTCACGCAACTCCTCGTAGCGGCGTACATAGCCGGCACGGACGCGGGCCATAGCCTCATCTGTTGATCTCGGAGCATCAACGTGTTTGATGTAGCCCTGCAGATCGGGTAGATCGGTACTGAGTAATTGACCGCGTCCCAAAAGAAAATATCCTGTAGCCGCGACACGGCATCTGAGATCGCGACTTATCGTATAGTCGTAGATCCGCAGCTGCATGTCATGCCCATCACGAATCAAGGCTTCGTATTTTTTATCATTGCGCGACCACTTCAGATCGAAGATCACAGGTTTGTCTGTTTTGTCGCGCAAGAGTAAATCCACACGAGCCGTGAGGGCGGGTTTCCCGGTAGTGAACAGCGTCGTTGAGGCCTCCCGTTCCACGCCCTCGATCTTGAGGTCGCATTTGATCAAAATCTGCATCAATGCCGACAAGGCATTGTGCAGCCGATCGTGAAGAGCCTTACGCTCGATGACGTGACGGGCAAGCAGAAGCGCCAGTCCGCACTGTTGAACCGCCTCCAGAAAATAATGGCCGAAATCCTCCTGGTTGGAGATTATCTTTATAATATCGTTTCGTATACCTTCTGTTTGATGAACGATCAACTCCAGCGTACGGTGCGCCACGCGGCCCTCAATAAGATTCAGCTCGTCGAGTTCGCGCACTCCTCCAGGTCGCAATCGGGCAGCATACTGCATGACGTAATCAAAGGGACGCTGAATCAACAGATCGAGACTTGTGGCACTCTCCGTCTCGCGCGGTGCAATCTTTCCGGCCGCAATTCTGAACTCTGGTTTCTTCTGGCAGAGAGATGGCAGCTCGATCGGCACCGTTGTAGTCTTCATTGAGAAAGGAGCCGACTCATCGCATTGGAGTTCGTCAACTATGGGATGCTCCTCGAGACGTTCGCCTCGATCCGATTCGGGCGTTATGAGGATCAGCTCCCGGCATATCTGCCCAACTCCACGACGGATGAGCTCCAATTCGATCTTCACCTCTTCGGCACGGCTACGTACTGTAATCCCATATTGGGCAAGGCGCCGACGCTCTATGATAGTCAGAAAATCGAAGTCGTATGGCAGTTCGGGAATTCCTGCGCAGTCGACCCAGACGGCCCGATCAACAGGGTCTGTAAGCGCGGCAGGGTGCTCCACAACGTCGAACGAACCAACCTGCGCATCGGTGTTGCGGATGTTTGTGTCTGGGCGGATCGACGAAATCCATCCTTGCAGCAATCCTTCGTCGATTGTCTCTCCGGGGTACGATTCCATTAAGGCAAGTATGATGTCGCACATCTCCGCTAGCTGTGGCAGGGTTTCCGATGCTTCGTCCCCGAGATGACTGCGTTGCAATGCCCACACTCGAAGTGACCGGGCGTATGCCTTCAGTCTGTCGAGCGGAATAGCCCGAGGCGATATGGCCTCGAAGAATGGGTTTAACAGACTGTCCAATCGACGACGGATTCGATTTCGATCCGTTTCATCATCAACCTCTTCAGCAGCCAATGCTTCGTTTATCGTCGTCTGCCAGCTTACAGGGGCGATTCCTGCTTCGGAGGTCAACAGCCGCTGAAGAGCCATGTTTATCCGCGAAGGAATAGGATTGGGACGAGCTTGCAGATAGGTCAGCAATCGATAGATATCGACAGCATTTGGTATCTCCTCCGACGGGTGAATGAATAGTGAAAAGCCCGCTTCGAAGAGCTGTATGATCGACGAATAATTCTCGCGGATAGACGATTCGGTTGTCGGACAGCCGTTGAGTCGCAGTACGTTGTTTAGCAGTTTGCCATGGCTGCATATCAGTGTCCACTGTTTCGGGTCGAGAGTCGGAATAGCCCGAAATGCTTCGGTAAAGTCCCGTGTACGAATTCGCCATACGTGTTCGGGACGGGTTGTTTTCTGGAAAACCTCACAGATCTGAACGCCACTTCTCGAAAGCTGATCCATGACGCGATCGTAAAGAGGAAAGAGCAGATGTCTCGGTGCGTGCAGTTCGATGGTCCAATCCGTCAGTTTGTGTTTTGGAAGCTCCTCCAATACCGCCTGCCAGCGATCACCCAGGGCGGGGCGTGCAAAGTGAGGCTCGATATCGGCCAGCATTCCGATTCGCCCGGAGATATCGCGCATCGATGCGTTCCAACCGGCCAGCCGCAACATATCGCGCCATCGCAGCAACTCGGCGGCTGTATTGTACTCGTCGGCTTCGAACGAACGTACAAATGGCGAATCGGGATGCGCCGGGAAGTAGTCGCGCAACAGTTTCACATAGTCGACCGTGCGCAACAGATTCGAGGTGTCGGAGGCTGTCAGGCCAAGTCGCAGTTCCAACTCCTGAAGCAATCCGAGTGGGCCGAGCGTCAGCGTGTCGAGCAGTACCGAACCTCGGACGGCCGGGTTCAAATGGCAACGAGTGTCGTAATGTGGGTGGAAGAGGATATTCATATAAAAGGAATGTGGCAGGTTGAGTGAGAATGAATCTCGGTGCATAAAGATAATAAAACAAACGGACTTTTGCAAATAAAATCCGGGCGAGTAACTTTTTTGTAAAATTTTGTCTTTCAGGCGATGAAACACACCAAACAATATCTAACTTTGAATGAATTATCAGTAACAGACAATCTATTTACAATAATGAAAGAGTTGAAATGTCCCCATTGCGGGAGAGTGTTTACCGTAGACGAAGCGGACTACGCATCGATCGTGAATCAGGTGAAAAATGCCGAGTTCGAGGCTGAGGTCGGGCGGCGCATCGAAGAGCTTGAGGCGCGCCACGAGACGGAGAGGGAATTGGCTGAGACGAAAAGCCGGCAGGAGTTTTCGGCTCTAATGAATGTAAAGGAACAGGCCTTGAATGCAAAGAACTCGGAGATCGAACGGCTTAAGAGCCAGATGGAGACCTTGACCGTACAACTAAACGGCGAAAAGCAGGCGGAGGTAAATCGGTTGAAGGAGCAACTGAAAACCATCGCGGCGCAGAAGGATGCCGAGCGAGATCTGGCTTTGGCCGAAAGGGATAAGACCATATCGTCGCTGCAATCGACTATCAGTCAGTCTGACGCGCGGTTAAAGATGGCCGTTATGGAGGAACAGAAACGGTCGGAGAAACTCGTTCAGGAACGGGACTATACCATCAGCCAACTCCAGTCGGACATGAAGATGGAACGGTTCAAGGCTGAAGCCGAAACGGCAAAACTCAAGGAGCAACATAAATTGGAGCTTCAAACCAAACAGGAGCAGATTGACTATTACAAGGATCTGAAAACTCGCATGAGTACCAAAATGGTCGGTGAAACGCTTGAAATACACTGTTCGACGTTGTTTAACCAGTTGCTGCGCCCCATTCTGCCGAATGCCTATTTCGAGAAGGACAACGACGTGGCAGAAGGGACCAAGGGGGACTTCATCTTCCGAGACAGGGAAGACGGCGTGGAGTATGTCTCCATCATGTTCGAGATGAAGAACGAGATGGACACGACCTCTACGAAACACAAAAACGAAGATTTCCTTAAGAAACTCGATGACGATCGTCGTAAGAAAAAATGTGAATTTGCCGTGCTGGTATCGCTGCTCGAACCCGACAACGAGCTTTATAACGGTGGTATAGTAGATATGTCGCATCACTATGAAAAAATGTATGTAATCAGGCCCCAGTTTTTTATTCCGCTGATTACGCTGTTGGTGCAGACTTCCAAGAAGAGCCTCGAATACAAAAAACAGTTGATTCAGGCTCAGAACCGAGAAATTGATGTGACAAATTTTGAAAACAAACTGGAAGATTTTAAGAAAAGATTCGGGCGACATTACAGTCTGGCATCCCAAAAATTCAATGACGCCATCAAGCAAATTGATGATACAATCAACAAACTTCAGAAGGTGAAGGAGAATCTGCTGGGATCGGAAAACAATCTGCGTATGGCCAACAATGATGCAGAAGACCTGACCATAAAGAAACTCACTCGCGGAAATCCGACCATGCGTCAGAAGTTTGATGAGGCACGGGCACTACATGCTATGGATGAGTAAATAATTATAATATAATATGGAGACAGAAGATAAAAAGAGCCGGCAATCGACCGAAGTAGTGAAATGTTATGCAAAAAGTATTCCTTTTCTTTATATAAACCGTAAAACCATCCTTGGACACGACGACTATCCTTATGTGCAGCTGCCATGGAGTCTTCCCGGTATAGGCGCCGTCCCAATGGGAGCCTTGTTACGGGCATGGGACGAGGATCCGGATAATTTCAGTATCAGCGACGAATCCGGAACAAGCTTTTGGATTTACAGCTGTTATGAGAATGCTGATGGTTCATGGTTGGGTCTTTGGCAATCCATAGCCGGGGAGGACGTTGAGCATAAAGTTGGTAATATTAGAGAGATTATATGCGTAATATCACGCCTTATTCCAGAGTATTCCCGGCAGAAGGAGTCGATGTTGCAGAATGCCGACTTTGAGCATTGTATGGCGCTGCTTAAGAGCGAACTCGGTGTCTATTACCTGAACGACGAAGAGTTTGACCGCCTTCGCCGGCTGCTTCCCAATATTCGAGAATTCTCAAGTACGGATAACTGGATATCTTTCAAGACGCTCCATTTCTATGAGTATATCAGAATGCTTGTAGATCGTCATCAGGAGTTCAGTATCTCTCCAGATCTTTTCAGGATTTTCCTTACACAGTCGTTTTTTACGAACTGTACGGTCATCCGATTTGCCAAAGATCGGCATCTTTTTCTAATATCTGATCGGTGGATTGGAATCGGAGTATTGCCTCTCGAGGTTACAGCCGCGCAGGAGGAATTTATGCTTCAGGTAGGAAGGCTGGTTATGCCCGAAATCATTAAGTGGTGCAAGGATAATTTGCATAATACACCGATTTTCAAATTACCCAAGGAGAAGTGGGTCATCAGCTGCGGAAGTTGGTTTGATCAGTCAATATGGCGATTTCTTGATCCCGTGACGGCATGGCCGGCCGCAATCAATGATCTTGTAAGCAGATATGATAATGGTGTCAGATCGCAGTCCGAAAAAGGTGTTGAAGATGAAGACGAATACGACTATGAAGATGAAGATCTAGATTATGAGTTGCCTATTGATCTGCCGGAAAACGATAAGGATGCGTCTTACAAGTCCATATCCTCACTATCGCAAGAGGAAATAGATCTTAGAATTGATCGCATCATGGATATGTTTGGTATGAATGACGATCCAGATAAATAGAGGTTGAACAGCAATCGGCAAAGATGCGTGTCACGCCGTTGACATTAGTCCGCAAATAACCCAAGCGTAAAGGAGTCGGGGAACTATTAGCCCCGACAGACCCTCACGGCAGCCGTCCTCTCTAATCCGGCCCCCGATTTACAGACCCGATCTACGAACCGTATCCGGTGCACATGCCATTGCGAACGTATGCGTGAGGTCTGATAAGGAGTGGTACTTTCTCTTCTGTTTTAAGATAACGAGTGGTGAATCTTCCATTTTGCGGGGGATCGAACGATTCGCCATCTTGCATAAATATTATATATCTGCTTTTTAGGGTTATGAAAGTCGAAGTTAATGTTATACATATTCCGGTAGTGAATTTTGCCATGCAGCAGAATCACGTACCTATTATACGGGAGATCAACATCAAGAATACCGGCAAGGAAGATCTCAAGGAGGTATGCGTAAGCATCTCCTTCGAGCCGGACTTTGCTGCTCCATGTAAATTGCGCATTGAGTCTATTGTTTCGGGATCGGAGGAACGTATATCTACGGTTCCTGTACAACTTTCAACCACCTTTCTGTCGCAACTCACCGAACGGATACTCGGGCATATCCATATAGAGGTATCGGCCGAAACGCAATCACTGTTTTCGGAGTCTTACGAGATGTCATTGCTGGCATTTGATCAGTGGGGCGGGATATCGGTTCTTCCAGAGATGCTGGCAGCCTTTGTCACTCCGAACTATCCGGTTATAGCACCCATTATTAAACGTGCGACTGAGATTATGGGCGACTGGACTGAAATCCCGGCATTGGACGAGTATCAAACGAGGGATCCGAATCGTGTCAAGAAACAGATGGCTGCCATATATGAGGCCATAGCGGAACAGCAGATTGCATACTGTGCCGTTCCGGCAAGTTTCGAGGAGTCTGGACAACGAATCAGGCTTTATGACGACATCATGTCGCACAAACTGGGCAACTGTCTCGATATGTCGCTGCTCTATGCCGGATGCCTCGAGGCCGCAGGTATTCATCCTCTGATTGTTCTCATCAAGGGACACGCATTTGCCGGAGGATGGCTTGTGCCTGATTCTTTTCCGGACAGTGTAAACGATGATGTATCGCTTCTGACAAAGCACGCCGCGGATGGGATCAACGAATTGTTACTGGTTGAAACGACGTGCATGAATGCCGGAATGCCGAGGTCGTTCGATACGGCCGTCGCGTCGGCAAATGAAAAATTGAAAGATATAGACAACTTCCTTCTGTTTATCGATGTTGTACGGGCGCGTAACGCGCAGATCAGACCGTTGCCGCTGCGGGTGATTCGAGACGGCAAAGTCGAGATAGATGATTCGGCGGAAGAGCGTGGTTTGTCGGCACCCTCGGCACTCTCCGCTACGGATATCATACCCAATGTCGAACAGGTTCATGTAGATAAACTTACCATCTGGGAACGTAAACTGCTCGACCTGACGCTGCGTAACAACCTGCTAAATACGCGTATCTTCCAAAATACACTTGAACTGATCTCGGTACAGATAGACGAATTGGAAGATGCGTTGGCCGACGGACAGGAATTTCAGATTCTGGAGCGGCCGCAAGACTGGGACAACCAGTTGATGAGTACAGGCATCTATCATAAACTTCACGCTTCGGATCCCGTAATCGATCTTGTAAAGGAAGAACTGAAGCAACATCGTCTGCGCTCTTATTTGGATGCGATCACCCTTAGGATAGCCTTGACCGGTCTCTACCGCAAATCGCGCCTTCTGCTGGAAGAGAACGGAGCCAACACTCTTTACCTGGCCTTGGGCATGCTGAAATGGATGGAGACATCCAACAGTACGCGACCGCTTTTTGCTCCCATACTCCTGCTGCCCATAGAGATCATACGCAAGTCTGCAGTTCGAGGATATGTGATCCGCAGTCGTGAAGAGAGCCCTATGCTTAATATTACGTTATTGGAGATGTTGAGGCAATACTTCGGAATTCAGATCGGAGGGCTCGATCCGCTTCCACGCGACGGGAGCGGTGTGGATGTGTCGTTAATTCTCAACACGGTTCGCCGGGCTGTTATGACACAGAAGGGATGGGATGTCGAGAATCAGGCAATCATCGGCAACTTCTCGTTCAACAAGTTCATCATGTGGAACGACATACACAACAATGCCGACAAACTGAGCCGTAACAAGATTGTGGCAAGTCTCATGTCCGGCAAGTTGGAGTGGACAGAGGAGGACTCTGCCGAATCCGGGAACGACGATCTGGATGAGAAATATCCGGCAGGAGAGATTGCTCTGCCTATCGAAGCCGATTCATCGCAATTCGAGGCTATATGTGCTGCAGTCGAAGATAAAAGTTTTATTCTGCACGGCCCTCCGGGAACGGGCAAGTCGCAGACTATCACCAATATCATTGCCAATGCCCTGTACAAGGGCAAGAAGGTGCTTTTCGTAGCCGAGAAGATGGCGGCTCTACAGGTTGTGCAACATCGTCTGGAGTCGATCGGCATAGCTCCATTCTGTCTGGAACTGCACTCCAACAAGACGAAGAAAACCAACGTGCTTGAGCAACTCAAACGTACCACTGAAGTTACCAAACGCAAATCGAAAGAGGAGTATCGCATCGAGGCCGAGCAGATCAATGCGTTGCGCCATGAATTGAACGATTACGTATATGCTCTGCACAAACGACATAAGGCAGGATTATCGCTCTACGATTGTTTTTCGGGGTATGTATCGGTTGACAGCGGGGCCGCGTTGGTAGATCTTCCGGAGACTTTGTTGCAGGAACTTGATGAGGAGGGCCGAATCACCCGAGAACGAATGGTGGAGGAGTACAGTGCAGCTTGCTGTATATGTGAAAACCCTCAGTCACATCCGTTAAGGGGAATAGGCCTGACTGTTAGCTCTCCTGTCGTCAAGAACCGGGCTCGGAAGGAACTGACTGACATGATCCGTATGTTACAGGCGTATGGTGACTTACGCCGATCTGTTGCTTCTCTTTTGGGGCTTAATGTCGATAGCCAGACACGTGCGCAAGATAAGGCTATGGCTGAGATTGTGCAGGTATTGCTCACGGCGAGGGATATTCCAACCGGGTTGCTGGCTTTAGACGACATTACGGAAGTCTGTGAACTTATAGACCGGGCAGTTCAAACGGGTGAAGAGCGAGACCGCCTGCGTGAACAACTACTTGAGCAATTTGATTCGCGCATTCTGACAGCCGATGTGGCGGCATGGGAGAAACAGTGGATAGAATGTCGTTCAAAATGGAAGTTGCCCCGAATATTGGGCCAGAACAGGTTGCTGAAGCATGTCCGGTCCTATGCAAAAGCATCAGTGCAACTGTCACCGGATCAACTGCCCGAACTTTTCTCAAGACTTGCCGCCTTCCAAACACTGCAACATCAGCTCGATGAGTTGGGTAAGACCCTCTCTCCGATCCTTGGCATATTGTGGAAAAACGGAGATGCGGAGTGGCCACGCGTGACCGATGCCCGAGTGGCAATATCGCAAATCGAACGCAGTCTGTTGCAGGTAACTCGTGATATTGCTTTGACAATGGCCGCGAAACGCACTTTACGCACCAACCTTGAATGCGGGTTGCAGCCATTCAGAGACCTGCACGCAGACATCTTGGAGCAGTTCTCCGCACAGACTATTGCAATAGATGAACAGATTGCGAAGATAGCCAGACTGTTGCAGTCCCCCGACATCACCAGGGCGGATGAAAACAGTATCGAAACGCTGATGGACACCTTCGCCGAGTGGTCAGCTCATCTGGATTTGCTGCACGATTGGACTGCATATAATCGGCAGCGGCAGGAACTCTTGTCTGCGGGTCTCGAACCTGTCGTCCGTGCTTTTGAAGAGGGTCGGATTGCTGTTTGCGACATAGTCAATTGTTATAGGAAGAGTCTCGTCAAGTCATACGCCGACTACATTCTGACGCAGGAGCCCCGAATGAGTACTTTTCACGGAGTAATGTTCGAGGAAAAGATCCGTCGTTTCAGAACATTAAGCAAACATTTCGAACAACTCACACGCAAAGAGTTATATGCAAGACTGGCATCATCGCTGCCTTCACTGCAAAAAGAGGCGGCGCAGGGTTCAGAGGTTGGTATTCTGCAACGGAATATACGTAACGGAGGCAGAGGGACCTCTATCCGCCGTCTGTTTGACCAAATTCCAGATCTGTTGACGCGGATGTGTCCATGTATGCTGATGAGTCCAATCTCCGTAGCTCAATATATCGATGCCGGGTTGGCACCATTCGATCTGGTCATCTTTGACGAGGCGTCGCAAATGCCGACCAGTGAGGCTGTAGGTGCCATTGCCCGTGGCCGCAACGTGATCGTTGTAGGCGATCCCAATCAGATGCCGCCGACGGATTTCTTCTCGACAAACACCTACGACGCGGAGAATGCCGACAAGGAGGATCTCGAAAGCATCCTCGACGACTGTCTGGCCTTGTCGATACCTTCGATGCATCTGCTATGGCACTATCGCAGCAAACATGAGAGCCTGATTGCCTTCAGCAATGTAAAATATTACGACAACAAGCTGCTTACGTTCCCTTCGCCGGATGATCTGACAACGCAAGTTCACTTCCAATATGTGAAAGGGACATATAGTCGTGGCTCCTCTCGCCATAACCGGGCCGAAGCCGAAGCCATTATCCATGAGATCGAGGCTCGCTTGACGGACCCCGCAAAAGCGAAGCAAAGCATAGGTGTTGTTACGTTCAACTCGCAGCAGCAATCGTTGATAGAGGATCTGCTGAATGATCTATACAAGGAGAATCCGGCATTGGAGACGATGGCTTTGGAGTGCGAGGAGCCGATCTTCATCAAGAACCTCGAGAATGTTCAGGGTGACGAACGTGATGTGATTCTTTTCTCGGTCGGATTCGGCCCCGACAAGACCGGACGCATCACGTATAACTTCGGGCCGCTGAACCGTGCGGGCGGGTGGCGTCGATTGAATGTGGCAGTTTCTCGTGCGCGCTATGAAATGAAGGTTTTCTCGACACTTCGGGCCGATCAGATCGATCTTAACCGAACCTCGGCTGAAGGCGTAGCCGGACTCAAAGCGTTCCTCGAATATGCTGAAAAGGGGCGTGCGGCGATATCTTACCAGACGGCATCAGAACATAGAACAGAAGATGCTTTATTGCGTTCAATCGTAGATGAGCTAAAGGCGAGGGGTTATCAGGTGCGAATGAATGTCGGATGTTCTGGATATCGTATTGACATCGGTATCGTTGATCCGGAGCGTCCCGAGAAATATCTGATGGGAATTTTGTGCGACGGCTACAATCACAATGCAGCCCGCACGGCCCATGATCGGTTTGTGACCCAATACAACGTATTGCGGATGCTCGGGTGGAGACTTCATTACGTATGGGCCATGGATTGGTGGGAGAATCGCGAGCGGACAATCGCGACGCTCATCTCTGCCATCGAGCAAAAGGATCAATCCATGCCGCCGGAAGAGACGGATAAAACAATATGGCAACTGCATGATGAAGCATTACAATCGACACCGGCAGTATCAGAGAAGGCCGGATGCAGTGACGGGACGGGTGCTTCGGGGCAGCCCGAGTTGACAGATACGGCGAATGATAGATACACAAAACCTTATCAGGTTGCTGTCTTGGATTATACTCCGGTTCCATCGGGTGATTTTGCGCAGGGATATTACGATTCAGAGGCCCTGAATAAGATACATGCAGTTGTAGAGATCGAGGCACCGATCAGTCGAACGCTGCTGTGCAAGCGCGTCTTAAGTTCTTTTGCTATCAATCGAATGGGGCCACGCCTTTCTGCTCATATGGATATTTTGTTGGGTCAGTCCGGATTCAGAACTACGGGCGAAAAGTCATGCTTTTATTGGGATAACGGACAAGATCCGGAATCGTATGATACATACCGCCCGGAATCGAAACGGGAGGCATTGGATATTGCTCCGGAGGAGGTCGCCGTAGCCGTATGTAGAATATTGGAAGAGCAGGGGGCTTTGCCGGAAGATGATCTGCTGCGGGAGACCGCCCATCGTTTCAACTATGCACGGATGGGAGACAATGTCACGGCATCTATGAGACGAGGAATTGATTATGCCGTGGAATCAGGCAGAGCAATAAGAGACAAAGGGAAGATAAAAGCAGCCAGAGCGGACCAGTGAATATGATGAGATACGGCAAAACATGTGTGAAGGATTCGCTTGACATGCTATTTTATCAGCCTTCCATAGCCCGTAGGTTGAGGCGTGAGTTGTATTGACAACCACCGCGTAATACATCGTTCTTACAAAAGACTCTGGCAACTCATGTTATATTGAATCAGATAACATAATCGGTCTATATGGGATGGCCAATACAAGAAAATGGATTTCTGCCCCATGGAGAATACACCGTCATTTTCTCTTTTGGCTGCAAATCTTATAAGCAATCCGGTTGTAAAGGTCAGTCCCAACGGACACTCCGATCAAGCACAAAATACCTCATTTGGAACTCGAAAATATCCGCGAATCAATACTCGATTTTACAGCCCGTTTTGGCGAAATAAACCCCGACATGCCCTATATTTGCGACGAGGTCAGTCGGGGCTCAAAAGAGTTATTTTTGCATCTCTCTATTAGGAGAGTGATAATGGAAGAATAGGTAACTTCTTGAAGCTCCTGTAGGAAATGAAGCCACGTTCTGGTTCAATGGAGAATTTGCGCATGAAAAACTGGAATAAAGATTCAAGAGCGATGGAAATACATAATCTGCTGGATGTCAAATCAAGAGTTGAGCTACGTGAATGGCTGATAAAGAACCATAGAACGGAAAAAGAATGCTGGGTGATCGTCAAGCGTGGAAAGCCAACAGATGACATCGCTTTCTGGTATATTGATGCCGTAGAAGAAGCCCTATGCTTCGGTTGGATAGACAGCACCACAAAGAAAATAGCAGACGGAGTGACTGCCCAGAAACTTTGTCCCAGAAAACCACGAAGCAACTGGTCGGAACTGAACAAGGAAAGATGCCGCAGAATGGAACGCATGGGACTGATGACCGATGCCGGAAGAGCCGTTCTGCCGGATATGTCGCCTGATGGTTTCAACATTGATAAGGATATACTGCAAAGACTGCAGTCCGATCCGGTAGTGTGGAACAATTTCTGTCAATTTCCCGATTTATATAAGAGGATCAGAATTGATACGATTCAGATAAAACGGAATGATCCAGACCTTTACGAGAGTCGGTTGGTCAAATTCATAGAGAATACGCGGAAAGGATTGCTCTATGGGGAATGGAATGATAATGGAAGGTTACTAAAATACTGAATGATATTAATACATCTCTATTTTTTACTACTGTTGCACTACATACAGAAACATCTGGCTCATCAACTTTACTGTCATGATGAGCATACTTATCGAACAGCTCATAAATATAACTGATGCCATCTTCTTGGGGCATTTTGGTGAAATAGAATTGGAAGTATCGGCACTTGCCGGGATATGGAATCTTCCGTTATTCTGTACCTTCATTTGTACCGACCAGAAAAAGTAGACTTGTATTGGTGACTTTACTTTATCCCCGT
>ENA-OVGB01001068-OVGB01001068.1-human-gut-metagenome-genome-assembly--contig:-NODE-1068-length-26621-cov-6.918655_pt1 | contig 26621 bp, 25 predicted proteins | sample MGYA00237767_ERZ505413 | MGnify/ENA primary metagenome ERZ505413 (study PRJEB26158, sample SAMN06016410) | human gut metagenome | biome: human gut; feature: ankylosing spondylitis patient; material...
TGTTTTAGCGGATAATCAGATTTTTATTGTGTTTTTATGATAAATATTTATAACGAAAGGAATTGAACATGATACATATCACGATAAGATATGACGAATGGTTTGATATTCAAATCGAAGGGCACGCTGGATATGCGGAAAAGGGGAAAGATATCGTATGCGCATCCATATCCACACTGTATCAGACACTGATGATGTCGTTTGAAAATGATGGATACGGTACACTTGATCATATCCGAAGCAATGACGGATTTGAGCATGTACGCATCCATGATGTGGCAAGAGAAGGACTTGGCGTCATTACTGCTTTTGTGATTGGATGTGAATCAGTATCCAAAGCATATCCCGAATATGTAACAGTACATAACTAATTGACCTAGGAGGCACACGGCATGTGCAGACATGTTTATACGGAAGCAGTCAAGAAATCGTATTACGATAATAATTTACAATGCAGGACGGAAATAAGAGTACGCACCTGCATTTTTTGTGGCAAAAAGGAAAAGGAGACGGTTTATATGAAAGACCCGCCAAAGCGTAAGTTACCAAAGTTCATAAAGCTCGATCTAAGCGATTAGGTTGTGCTTTTTTTGTGTCCGAGCATTGACGACATTAAAAGCCATGGGTCCAGGCATGGAGCGACGTAAAAAGCTATGGAAGACAAGCATTGAGTCTCAAAACTATGGAGGAAATACATATGAAAATAAATCTATTTGACTTGCAGATTTTCGCAGAACCTAACGGCAACTCTGAACCAAACGGAAATAACACCGAGCCTAACACTGGAGCATCAGGTACTGCGATAACCGAACCGAACAAAGATAACAAGCCTCAGCCAAAGTACACGGACGAGGACCTAGACCGCATCATCCAGGAGAAAAAAGCAAAGTGGGATAAACAGGCAAAAGAGAGCGAAGAAGAAGCCAAGAAGCTTGCAAAAATGAATGCTCAACAAAAAGCAGAGCATGAACGTGATAAATTTCAAAAGCAACTTAATGAATTACTCAATGAAAAAGCACGTGCAGATATGGCCAAAGAAGCACGCAAGATGTGTGCAGAAGCCAATGTGAATGTGAGCGATGATATTCTTGCAAGCATCATCACATCGGATGCCGATACCACCAAAGAAGCCGTTGAATCCTTTATCGAGCTGTTCAAAGGCGAGGTCGAAAAGGCAGTCAAAGACGCTTTGAAAGGAAACTCTTTCAAGCGAGGTACAGGGTCGAACGGAGGCGTCACAAAAGAAGATATCATGAAGGTCAGTGACCCAATCGAGCGTCAACGTTTGATCCGCGAGAACATGAATCTATTCAAATAGGAGGAATACATGGAACAATTAATTAATTTGCAATTATTTGCAGCAGAACCGAATATCACGGCAACCGCAGATTTGGATCCAGCCATTTCCGTGGACTATACATCACGAATCGCAACAAATATCGATGAATTGCGCAAAGTATTAGGCATCAATCAATTGACGCTAATGGCCAATGGCACATTGATCAAATCGTATAAATTAACAAAAGAGAGCGCACCTGATCAGGTCGGCGAAGGTGAAACGATTGGATTGACCAAGATCACTCGTAAATTGGCATGGTCCAAAGAAATCGTATTGAAGAAATATCGTAAAGTGGCTACTGCCGAAGCTATCCAAAAGGTTGGCGCACAAAAAGCCATCAATGATACTGACGCAAAAATGACATTGGAATTGCAAAAAGGCATTAAGAAAGACTTCTTTGCATCTTTAGCAACCGGTACTGGTACAGTTACTGGCACAGGATTACAAGCTGCATTGGCAGCCGCATGGGCTCAATTAGAAGTGCGCTTTGAAGACCTTACCGTAGATCCAGTGTATTTCATTTCACCATTGGATGTGGCCGACTACTTAGGCGGTGCACAAGTGACGACACAGACCGCTTTTGGCTTCCAATACATCGAAGGCTTCTTAGGATTGGGAACAGCTTTCATCTCACCTGGATTGGCCAAAGGTACTGCATATGCAACTGCTAAGCAAAACTTGACAGGCGCATATATCCCCAATGGCGGAGACGTAGCAAGCAAATTCGGATTAACTTACGATGAGACCGGATTAATTGGTATGACCCATTCGACTATCACATCAAATGCAACGATCGAAACGTTGATGTTATCCGGTGTACAGTTCTGGCCAGAATATGCTGATGGCGTCTACAAGGTAACCATCAAGGCCGCCACTGCATCAGGAACGGGAGCCTAGTAGCATATGGCGGTGATCGATGATGTCAAGGCGCTGCTTGGAATCGAGGATGAGGACAATAAGTTGAAGGTAATCATCACCTTGACCGAGAGCCGCCTTAAAGCATTGCTTGGCCAAAAGGAAGTGCCAAGCGAACTTGAATATATCGTTACCGAAGTTTCGATTGCACGGTTCAATAGAATCGGCTCTGAAGGATTGAGCGGTCATACGGTAGAAGGCGAAGCATTGACCTTCAAGGACAATGACTTTGACCAGTATGCCGACGATATCCAGGCATGGCGCGACGCACAGTCCGACCAGGATATCGGGAGAATCAGATTCTTATGAGATACGACACACCGATCTTATTCAGACGAATCATGGCTGGGGCATATGACCCGGATACAGGCGATTATGCCGATGATACATATACCGATACCAAGGTATATGGCTCTGTTATGGATACCAATACGCAGACCATGAATCTTGTATATGGCGGTATCAAACAGGGAAGCCTGACGGTCCACATACAGAATCATGCAGATGTTCCATTTGACCGTATGATCATCGGCAATAAGGAATATCGGGTTGATTACACAAGACGCTTGCGGACCAAGCAGTCATTTATCGTATCGGAGGTGCAGTAGTATGGGTGCAGTACAGATAGCCGGATTGGATAAGCTTATCTATAAACTGGAAAGCAATAAAAATCTGACCAAAGTCAAGGAAGTTGTTCAGAAGAATGGCCAGGACATGCAGAACAAAATGGAACGTCATGCAAACTTTCATGGTCATTATGAATGGGAACGTGGAAAAGGCAAAGTATTTAAAGTGCCAACTGGTACAACAAAACGCTCTATCACAGGTTTTGGATTCAATGGCGGTCTAGGCTACGAGGCACAACCTGGTACTCATTATTCGCCTTATCTTGAATATGGAACCAGAAAAATGGAGGCTCAACCTTTCGTCAAGCCCGCCTTCAACGAACAGAAAGAGCAGTTCATATCCGACATGAAGAAAGTAGTAGGTGACTGATATGGATGCGCAACAGGAACTATACAGTGCATTGCTGATGGCACTTAAAACCAAGTTCAAGGATACGGGCATTGGTGTGTATGATACCTTTCTTCCGCCTGATGGGACACCGTATCCGTTCATCTATCTAGGTGACAATCAAGTCGTAGATGACTATGGAAACAAGTCTATGATTACAGGACACGTTTACCAAACGGTGCATGTATGGCATGATGACCCCAAAAAAAGAGGCACACAGTCCAGAATCATGGCAGAAATCAAGGACATTGCAAGAGCTATCCATGATACGAAGTCATATCACTGGAGCATCCGGCACATCAATCAGCAGGTGATACCGGACACAACGACCAGTCAACCGCTATTGCATGGTGTGCTTGATCTGGAATTTGAGATAACAGGAGGAAAACAATAATGATCAATTTGCAATTATTTGCGAACGATGTAGAAAAGGTCAAAGGTACGCAGATTATCTATCTATATCGTTTGCTAAGTGAAAAATCAAAAGAAGACGCAACACATATTGCTTTTTCTGAAGAGAACGAACTATCAATGAAACGTGATGCGGATACGACACAGACCAAAGACGGCCCTATCCGTACACCAGGAACACCTGAATTGGAGATTACTGCCAAATCTATCCTTGCCAAAGGCGATACGATCGTTGATAAGCTTAAACAAGCTTTGCTATCAGGAGAGATCGTAGAAGTATGGCGCGTCAATTTGGCCGAAGAAGGCACGGAGACCAATGTTGGCAAGTACAAAGCTACATACTATCAGGCAAATGTTACGGAATTTACCGAAACATCAAATGCCGAAGATGCAACCGAAGTAGAACTTACATTCGGTGTGCAAGGCAACGGCGCAGATGGATATGCAACCGTATCCGATGCACAGAAAGAAGCCGCTTCCTATGTCTATAAAGACACGACACAAGAAACGGCCTAACTAATAGCAATAGGGACGTGAAGATCACGTCCTTTTTTGACGTAAAGCGAAACGAAAGAAGAGGTAGATACATATGAATACTATGCAACTTGAGATCAACGGCAAAGAATACGAATTTAAAGCAAGCATCAAATTTATGCGTGCTCTGAATGAGAAGGTAAAGACCAAATCCGGAGACCGTGAAGTAGAACTAGGCATGACGTATGCCCTTGGCGGAATCATCGGCGGAGAGATCGAAGACCTTATCGATGTGCTATATGCAATGAATATCGGATTCTCTCCACGAATCAAGAAAGAAGAATTGGAAGCCTATATCGAAGACTGCGACGATATTGACGCACTATTCAAGAAGGTGTCCGATTTTTTATCGAAAGCGAATGTCTCAAAAAAGAAGTACGAACAGATTCAGAAAGCCATGAAACAGACGGAACAAGCGAAAGCATAGATTTTGATGAGATGTATGAAACTATCGCGCTCAACTGCTTCCGATATCTTGGTTACAAGTCATTCGATGATGTAGACAGACTGAATTTCAGAGAGTATCGGATACTCATGAAGGCAGTCAATCTCAAGACAGTGGACCGCATGTTCGATATCCATCTATCGGCGTTCAAAAATTTTGAAGTCAGGGCTCGGAAAAAGAGCGGAAGACCGGTGTATCGAAATTTTGAAAAATTCTACAACTATAGAAGAGAAGTGGATCGTGTAATGAGCGGAAACAAAGCAGAAGAAAACGATAAATTCGCAGACCTCAGACGTTTCGTTTCACAGCAAGCAAAGAAAAAGGAGGGCAATTGATATGCCTGAAACGTATTCAGTAGCAGCCTCCCTTGAAGCGAGAGATTCGAATTTCACGAGCACATTTGAGGCGGCGCTCGATGTGCTTCGTTCACTGGACAGAGCAGTCAATCAGATTGCAACGGTCGTTCTGAAAGCACAGGACAATGCCACACCAGTGATTGATGATGCCATCAAGGCTTGTCAACAGGCAGACCAAGCGGCATCCGACATTGCAGAGGCAAAGCTTGATGCCAACGATAACATGACACCAACGGTCGAAGGTGCCGTCGGTACGCTCGAAAAAGCCAAGTCCGAGGCATCGGAAGGCGTCGAAGCAGAACTGGAAGCAACCGACAACATGAGCGGACCGGCCGAGGATGCAGTATCCGCAGTACTGAAGGTACAAGATGCAGTCGGTTCGGAACTGAAAGCTCAATTTGAAGCAGTAGACAATATTTCGCCAAAGGCAACCAAAACAGAGAGCGTTATCTCCAAATTAAAAGGGTTCATCAAGTCTATACCGGAAATGGTGTTAAAAGGTCGTGATGAATCGCTTGGAAAAACGGCAGACGAAGCTATCACCAAGATGGATACACTGTCGTCCAAAATCAAGAGCGGTATCGGTTTTGGCGCACTGATGGCCATCGGTAATCGTGCGGTCAATGCCTTATCCAATGGTGTACAGGGACTTGGCGAGTCATTCAATACATCAAGTCTTGCATGGAAATCCTTTAACGGAAACATGCAGATACTCGGTGCATCCGGTGACCAGATAAAATCCGTACAGAAAGACTTGGAAAACTATGCACAGGCAACCGTATACAATGCCAGTGATATGGCATCCACCTATGCACAGTTGGCCGCCGTTGGTACTAAGAACACGGCTAAATTAGTCAAAGGCTTTGGCGGTCTAGCAGCTGCCGCAGAAAATCCAAGCCAGGCAATGAAGACACTGAGCCAACAGGCCACGCAGATGGCCGGACGTCCAACTGTCGCATGGCAGGATTTCAAGCTCATGCTTGAGCAGACCCCATCGGGTATTGCCGCTGTTGCAAAACAAATGGGCATGTCTACACAGGATATGGTGCAGGCAGTCCAGGACGGCAAGATCAAGACGGAAGATTTCTTCAAAGCCGTTGAACAGGTCGGTAATTCCGACGCTTTCAATAACATGGCACAGAATTTCAAGTCTGTTGGTCAAGCCATGGATGGATTGTATGAAGATGTAACGGCCAAATTTATGCCAGTATGGGATAAATTACAGGATATAGGGATCAATGCCGTACAGGGCATCATATCCGCAATGGATCGTATCGATGTTGGAGCACTAACGGCAAAGATTGACGGATTCATTGCCGGCGCCAAAAAGAGCTTTGATGACTTTTGGAGCTCATTCATCAATTCAGGCGCCGTCGATTCATTGAGAAACCTATTCGATGATCTTGGACCTGCCATAGACAATGTGGCAAGCTCACTTGGAGGTGCCAGTGGTATCTTCTCGACGCTTGGATCTGTTATCGGAACGGTAGTTGACAAGGTGGCCGAACTGGCAGACAAGATTGCACAGTTCGTAGCAAACATGTCACCTGGACAGGTACAGGCCTTTGCCGATGTTATTACAGGCCTTGGTGTGGCTTTCCTTACGATCAAGGGTGTAAGTTCCATTGCTACAAAGATTAAGAAGATTGGTGATACTGCTCAAAATGCAGTTGGCCCAATCAAATCACTGGCTGGAAAGATAAAGAGCATCTTTACAAAAGGCAAAGGTGCATCCGATACTGCCGAAGAAGTCAAAAAAATTGGTGACAATGCGGAACAATCATCTCGCAGAGTATCCAGTTCCGTATCCAAAATCAACGCCAGATTCAAAGGTGCAACTAATATCATCAAGCAGCTAGGAAATTCGATAAAAGACATAATCAAACAAATTGGACAATCCATATCTTCTATCGTCAAACAATTGGGTACATCGATATCACAAATTGTTAAATCTTTAGGCACTGCAATCAGTACGGCAGCGAAGGGAATCGGTACCGGACTGGCAACCGCATTCCGCGGTCTAGGTGATGCTTTAGCAACTGTTCCGCCTACTACATGGTTGGCAATTGGCGCAGCTGCATTGATGGTCGGTGCGGCATTTGCACTGGTCGGTACACAGGCAGACGGTTTGTCACAGATATTAGGCGCATTGGCACCGATCGTTGATACAGTGGTTGCCGGAATCGTGGCTGTGGCACAGACATTGCCAGCCATTATCCAGGCCATTGGCGATGCTATCCAGTCAACATTGCAAGGTATTGCAACTGTTGTTGAATCGATTGGAACAGTTATCAAGGATGCATTCCAAGGCATCGCAGACGTAATTTCATCCGTTGGGGATGCTATAAAATCGGCTTTGGATGGGGTTGCCGATATCATCACGGCCTTTGGAGATAACGTCAAATCTGTATTGGATGGTGTATCGGACGTATTCAAAGGATTTGGCGAAGGTGTAAAGAGTATCCTTGATGGTGTGGCCGGAGTTGTCGAATCGTTCGGAAAGAGTGCTTTGAATGCCGGAAAAGGGGCGGAACATTTAGCCAATGGGCTGAAGAACATCACAAACCTGAACCTTGGCGATATGACGGCATCATTAGCCGCCGTTGCACTTGGGATTGGCAAGATCACGAAGAAATCCGCAGAAATCGACACAGTAGGCGATTCCATGCGGAATCTAGGCAGTGCCGTACAGACGCTTTCCACCAATGGAAGCACTGCGGCGGCATCCATGTCCACGATTGCAACATCTATCAGTACGATGGGTTCATCCATTTCAACGATTCCAGGGCAATTTCAAATGCTCAATGCAGCATTGGTACAGTTCACGGCATCGGCCATGATGGTTGGTACAACATCTATCATGATTGCGACCGGAATGACGGCATTAACTGCATCTGCCATGATGGCATCAACGACCATGCTCATGCTTGGAACGATGAGTGCCATGGCATCGGCATCCATGACTATGCTTAACGGTATGATCATGATGGCAAGTGCTACCATGTCGATATTCGGCACTGACCTGCTGATTGCATCCAATTACATGACCATGCTTGGAACATCTGCCATGACGGCATCCGCAAGCATGGCATCTATAGCAGCATCGGCCATGAGTGCATCAGCTTCTCTCATGATGATAAGCACAGGTGCAACCGCAGCAGTCGCATCCATGATGATGCTTTCCGCAGCTGCCATCGGTGCTATGGCCGGATTTGCATCGGCTATTGCAGCAGGTGCAAGCGCAGGTGTATCGGCCATGACAAGTGCATGCAGTTCTATTGTTAGTGCCGCAAACAGCGGTCTTTCAAGACTGCCAAGCATCGCAACCAGTGCGATGGGTCGCTTTGGCTCTGCTCTATCAAGTGGCGGTGCTAGAGCGGTGTCCATCGTAACGAGCATGATGTCAAGCATATACAGTGCCATGTCGTCCGGAGCCGGTCGTGCATACAGTGCTGGATTGATGATTGGTCAAGGGTTGGCCAACGGATTGAATGCTTCGGCCGGAGCCGTAGCAGCGGCTGCTGCCAGACTGGCGAGCGCTGCCAATGCGGCAATCGCGGCGAAAGCTAAGATTGGATCGCCTTCCCGTATCACGCGCCAATTCGGTATATGGTATGGTCAAGGGTTCATCAATGGAATCAATCGCATGATCAGTGATGTACGACATGCATCGGAAGACCTTGTCTATCTTCCTGGCCTTGCCTTCGCGCAGGCAGATACCAATTTTGGAAACTTCAGAGCGGAACTGAACGACAGTTACGATTATCGCAACAGCTCGGAGTACACGATCAATATCCCATTCGATGTGGATGGAAAGAGATTTGCACGTGCGACTGCCAAATATAATGAGGCGGAGCTTGATCGAGCGAGAAAATTTAAAAACAAATTAGGAGGTAATAGATAATGAGCTTATACTCTTATCACGACACTTCTGTACGCATCCCGGACGGTAATGTTCTGCCGTCCGAGGCTATGTCTTATGACGGCGTATATCTTGAAAATGAGATTGAAGGGTACAGGACACTGTATGTTACCGGAAGGGAACTATATGGCGCTGAAATCAAGGAGCAATCCACCGATACGATAGATGGATCCAATTACATTGCCCGAAGATATCCACCACGTACCATCACGGTCGCCTATCAATTACTGGCATCCAGTGATAGTGCTTTTCGGGATGCCTACAATAAGATGAACTGGCTGTTAGATGGCGAACAAGTCAAGGTCATATTCAATGATGAACCTGACAAGTATTTCATTGGCACAAAAAAAGGAATCACTCAAAATGAGAAAGGCACCAATTTTGTGGTAGGTGAGATTGAGATATACTGCACAGACCCGATCAAGTATTCCACGACGCTCAAGGAAGTGACGGTAAGCAAGAACAGTAATGGCGAGCTTGTAGCAACCATCGAGAACAATGGAAGCAGACCGGCCACAGTTGATTATGAGATCAAGGCCAATTCAGATACCGGGTATATCGGTATCGTGTCGAATAACGGAATCATGCAGTTTGGCAAGATTGATGAAGCCGATGGCGATACAGTACAGCAGAATGAGACATTAGGAACGATCAATGATCTATTGAACTGTGCAGATGATACCACGGGAACTATCGCTATCCATCCGAAGTATGGCGCCAAAGGTACATTGGCCGAAAAGACGTGGTTCAACAACACCTTCCTTGGATTCGGGTCAGAGGGAACCATCGTTGGTGATGCAAATGGTGGTTTAAGGACATTTACATTTCCGGCCGATTCCAACGGTGATTCAGATGGCGCTGTCAACTTCTATTCCTACTTCCACATATTAATGTGGGCGTCAAGGATGGGGCAGACCGGTGAAATGGATCTTGGCTTTTTGACAGCCGACAACAAACTTATATGTGGCGTTAACTGGTACAAGACAGATACATCCGGAAATACAGGCTGTTATGATCTGATTGTAAACGGCACATCATCCAATCCTAAGCTTGGCGGCAAAGTACTTCGCACATGGTCATTCCAAACCAACCATTTGCACTCAGAAAATCCATGGTACTGGGATTGGGGCCACTGTGATATCCGCAAAGAAGGTGCTGATGTGACTTTCTTCTACTGGGGCGGATACTACAAGTATCATGTTCCGGAAATTGAGAATATGAAGTGTGCCAAGGTACAGGTAAGCATCAAGGCATGGAAGAACCGTACAGGGAACGAGTTCTTATATTACCTTGGCTTGAACCGATTCACCTATCAAAAGATGCATGTCGATAAGTGGAAGGATATACCTAACCGCTTCAACAATGGCGATGTGATCACAATCGATGGTGATAAGGGGAAGTTCTATGTCAACGGGATGAACCGTCAACAGGATGAAATTTTAGGTACACAATACTTTAAAGTGGATCCAGGCACGTCAGAAATCAAGTTCCGAGTATCGGAATGGACTAAGACAGACCCTACGATCAAGGTATACATTCGGGAGGCATGGCTATGATGGATACGCCTAGAATTGCAATATTGAGCGCATACGATGAGGTATGCGCCTTTTTAGATAATTCACTGGACGGGACTTTGCATTACTGGGATGATACCTTGCATACCTATCTGCAAGGCTCGGCTTATACGTTTGAGTTTACGACGGAATCATGGGCGGAGGATGCTGCATACCTTGTGGAGGGAAATCACTTATCCTTCAAATACAAAGATAAGGGCTACTATCTGAATATCGTAGAGGTTGAAAAGGACGAACTGGAAATCAAGGTCACAGCATACGGCCTTGTATTCGAGCTTCTCAATGAAGAAGTGGATACATACGAAGGCAAATCCATGAGCTTCGAAGCATATATCAAGGCCTTCAACTATGAAAAGAGCTTTGATATCGGCATCAATGAGGTTTCTGATAAGCGAATATCAAACAAGTGGGAAGGTACGGATACGGTACTGAAAAGGCTGTATTCACTGGCCACGGTATTCAGTGCGGAACTTGAATTTGTAACGGAGCTCAATGATGATTATTCGCTGAATAGAATTGTTTTGAACGTCTATCGGGAACATGATGATGATCATCAGGGCATGGGGCAAAATCGAATTGGTGAGGTTCTTCACTATGGGAAAGAAGTCACTGGGATAACAAAGAAATCGGACATAACCGAGCTGTGTACGGCCATTCGTCCGACAGGCAAGGATGGGCTTCAGCTCAACAAGCTGAGCGGAAAGAAAGAATATGATAGTGATGGGAATGTCGAATTCCAGGTATCCGGAAACAATCTACTTGCACCGCAAGCAAGGGACCGATTCCCATCGTTGTTGAAATCGTCAAAAAATGACCGTTATATCGCCAAGATATGGAGCTATGATACATCGGATGTCAATGTCCTGTATGGTCAAGCAAAGGCAGAACTCATGAAGATCATGGTGCCTAAGGTTTCCTACGAAGTGGAAAGCTATGTTGATGCCAATATCGGTGATACGTTCACGATTGAGGATACGAACTACACTCCGACGCTGTATCTTACAGCTCGAGTCACAGAGCAAGAGATACGCTTTACGGATCAATCAGCATCAAAGACGACGTTCGACAACTTTGAAGAGGCTGAATCACAGATTGACCAGTCACTGATCAATGCCATGCAAAGCATGATCGATGCCAAACGCACATTTGAGGTCAACATCATATCGTCCAATGGTACGGTGTTTAAAAACGGTGATGGCTCGACTACATTGACAGCCAAGGTACTGGCCAACAATCAGGATGCATCCGGAGAGATGACCTATCAATGGTACAGAAATGGAGTGGCATGTTCGACCGGTCAGACATTGTCCGTATTCGCGAAAGATATCACCAATACTGTTACGTACCGTGTAGAAGCTATCGATGCCAATGGTGTGGTAAGAGGGTCCACAGAAGTCACTTGTGCCAATGTGACTGATGGAAGCTCGAGCCATATCCATATTGCCTACGCCAACAGTTCAGATGGTCGTGTTGATTTTAGTTTAACGGATTCAGACAGAAAGTTCATAGGCCAGTATTCAGATTCAAAACAGTATGGTTCTGAAGACCCAACTAAGTACAGATGGAGCGCAATCAAGGGTGAAGATGGTCAGTCATTTGTGAGTGCCGAGGAACAGTTCTATTATTCAACATCACAAACCGAATTAATTGGTGGTGAATGGTTCGTTGGTAATGTGGTTTATCAATCAGATAAATTCCTTTGGAAACGTTGGAAATGTACGTATGCTAATCCAAGTGAAATCAAGTACACGAAAGCTATATTTGATAACACATGGAATGAAATTGATGCAAAAATCGGCGAGATTCATACACAAGTATCTCAAGCAAATGTTCAATCCAAAGAAGCGGTTGATAAAGCAACACAAGCTCAGGCAGATGCAACAAAAGCGAATGAATTAGCTAATACTGCTAACACTCAATCTAGTGAAGCTAAGCAACTGGCACAAGAAGCAAATACTAGTACTGGTAACGCTCAGAAAAAGATTGATGCGATTAAAGGAGATATCAATGATTCAAAGCAACAAATTCAAGATGCAGTTGATAAAGCAAATGCAAATGCAAATGAAATCAATACAGTTAAAGAAACATACGCTACAAAAGTTGATTTGACTAACGAATCAAAATCAATCCATGCAGATGTAAGTACTGAGATTGAAAAGAAAGTCGGTGAATTGTCGACTACTGTATCAGAAACTTATGCTTCTAAGAGTGATTTAACAAGCATTGAAGGTAGTTTAAATACCAAGATTAAACAAAATGCCGATTCAATCACAACTCAAGCAAGTTCGATTGAAAAGCTACAGTCAGATACAACTCAAGCTCAGAAAGATATTACTGATGCGACAAAAAAAGCAACGGATGCTCAAATTCAAGCTAGTACTGCATTAAGTAATGCGCAGAGTGCTCAAACTCTAGCAGATGAAGCAAAGAAAAAAGCAGACAGTGCTCAAACTAATTTAGATAATGCTAACCAAGAATTAGCGGATGCAAAAGCTAATCTAGAATCAGTGACTGGTAGAGTTGATGCGACTGAGAGCGAAATCACAAAAGCTCAAACTCGTTTAACAAACGCAGAAACTGCAGTACAGAAAGCTCAATCAGATGCAACTAAGGCTCAAGGTAACGCAACTACGGCAATCAACAATGCGAAGACAGCTCAAGGAGTGGCGGATGATGCGAAGCAGAAAGCAGAACAAGCTCAGAAGGACCTTGCAGAATTAACAAACAAAGTTACTTCTAACACAACTAAAATTGAACAAAATGCAAATGCGATTAAATTACAAGCAAAGTCGATTACTGAAACTAGTAATAAGATTGATAATTTACAAATTGGTGGTAGGAATTTGTTGAGAAACACTGCATTTAATACTTTCAATTATTGGACAATTATAATAGCAAATGCATCTATTGTAGATGGATGGTGTGAATTTACTATTCAAGGAAACTGGAGTGGTATCACTCAAAATTTTAAACCAGAAAAAGGTGTTGATTACATTATTAGTTATGAAGCATATTTAGTTGATACCGAAGCAACGTCTGCGTTTCTTGAATGTGATTTTGGATCTCCTGACGATAAACTGGCTATAACGAAAAATCCAACGAAATACACAAAGAAAGTACCATATCCAACTAACTTAACAAATTTTATTAATTTTCAATTAGCATCGAACGAAATTGGGAAAAAATGGCGAATTAGAAATATCAAACTCGAAAAAGGTAACAAAGCCACAGACTGGACTCCTGCACCTGAAGATGTAGATGAGGCTATCAACACAGAACGTACTGAGCGACAATCTGCAATTGAGACTAAGGCAAATGAAATCACATCAAAGGTATCTGAAACTTACGTATCAAATTCGGCTTTGAATCATTACAAAGAAGAAGTATCAACTCAATTTAGTCAAACGAAAAATGATTTTACATGGACAGTCAACAAATCAGTTGAAGACACAAAGAATGAATTTAAAGGACAAATCAGCAGTGTAAATGGTCGTGTTGATGGTTTAAAGCAAACCACTGACAACGTAAATAGTTACATGAGCTTTGATAACGATGGATTAACTTTAGGAAAATCAGACAGTGCATTTAAAACTGAGATTACAAATCAAGAATGGTCGATTCAAAAGAATGGTGCAAAGGTAACGTACATAAATGACCAAACAATGTACATTACAGACGGTCAATTCACAAAGTCTTTGAAAGTTGGTGCATTTGGATTTGTGCCAAGAGCAAATGGCTCATTGGACTTTAAAAAGATAAGGTAGGTGATTGAATGGCAGAATTTAGTGGCAGTATACGAATCACGGCAGGTGATGAGAATAAATATTCTCTTATACTAAAGTGTTGGGAAGATTCTTATTCTATTGAAAACAACACATCACGGGTGTATTGGTGGGTTGGTATTCGTTCAAATACACAGTACCATAATCATCAAGGTTTAAGTGAGCATTACAAAGTTGTTGTAAATGGTACTACTGTGCACAATGCCGACCATACTGTATCGGTTGGTAGTGGCCAAACTGTAGGTATTGCGGATGGATATACAACAGTAACGCATAATGCAGATGGTTCTAAATCAATCAGTGCAAGTGCATCGTTTAGTTGTGGTAGTACCGCATATTATGCACCTAGAAGTGGTTCGTGCAGTGGCTCGTTAACGCTAACGACAATACCACGTGCTACAAGTCCTTCTATTGATAAGCCAAGTTTATATTGTGGTGATACAATCACAATCAGTGGCACAAGTGCTTCAAGCAGCTTTTCTCATAAAGTCTATGTCGCATGGAACGGGACAACAACATATTTAGGAACAATAGCTAGTGGAACAACATCCCCTAGCTTTTCTTATACAATTCCAACCGATTGGGAAAAGAACTTACCCAGCTCAACAAGTGGTATCGCAACATTTACTTTAGAAACATTCAGTGCTTCAACATCAGTTGGTTCTAAGTCGGTAAATGCGACTATCAAAGTTAGAAGTGGTGTCGTTCCTAGTATCGGAACTGTATCAATATCTGATACAAATTCAATTTGCGCAGGAATAGGTCAATATGTTCAGAGTCAATCAAAGTTAAAATTCTCGATTGTTACAAGTGGTAATCAAGGCTCAACGATCACATCAGTATCGACTAAATTCAATGGCCAAACATATAGCGGTAGCACGTTCACAACTCAAGCGATTCAAAACAGTGGTACGCTATCATACACAATCACAGTTACAGATTCACGTGGTCGTACTGCTACTAAGAGTGGTTCAGTAAGTGTAACTACATATAGTCCACCTAGTCTTACAAATGTAAGTGCAAAGCGTGCTAACTCAGGCTATGCAGTAGATGAATCAAGTGGAACATATGCTTTATTACATTTTAAAGTCGGTTTTACAAGTTTATCGAACAAGAATGTAACATCATTCTATATTCGGTATCGAGCAAGCGGTACTAGTTCATGGACTAAGATTAATTCATGGGATAACAACTATACTCTTGAACAAGATTACAAAGCAGGTAATTTATTTACATCTACAACTTTAACGTATGAAATTGCATTCGGTGTTAAAGATAAATTTATGAGCGATTACTCATGGCAAATAGTTACAGTTACACCAACTTATACATTGATTAACTTTGGATCAAGTGGAAAATCGGTTGCTTTGTTTGCTCAATCTAGCAATGAAGAAGACACACTTGAAATTAACGGAACTATAAAATTGTTAGTAAATAACGTTATGCAATCCATAAATTCTATTGTTACAAGATTTCTAAAAATCGAAGAATGGAAGCAAACAATCGCAAGTTGGAAGCAAACAATCGCAAGTTGGAAAGCCAATGTTGAAGAAGGAAATACAACAATCACTTTAAATAGATACAGCAATTATTCAGAAAAAGAAATTGATACGCATACCACATGGATTGATGGGAAAACGATTTACAAAAAAACCGTAAGAACTGGTTTAATTTCATCTGGAACTAAACAAAAAGCACATGGAATAGAAAATCTAGTTACTGTCGTCAAAATGGAAGGCATAGCAGTAAATGGTAGTCCTGAATTTGTAGTTTTACCTAGAGGTCATAAAGATAATGAAAATGACGGAATTTCATTACAATTAATAGGTGATTATATTAAAATTGTCGCAGGTGCGTTTAATGAATTTGTTGACTCATATGTAACTGTATATTATACAAAGGAGTAAGATATGAAAATTTACGTTTATAAAACAGAAGATGAAATTGAATGTATTTCTTCTGTTCAAACAGCACAAACACCAACGGAAGCAGAATTAATAGACTCTGCTTTTTATTTTGATAAAATCCAAGGATATGTTGCAGAATTTGCCGAAGATGGAACATTAAATGTATATTTTGATGAAAATAAATATCAAACTTTTATTGAAAATCAAAAGAAAAAAGAACAAGAACAAAAAGAAGCAGAAGAATTACAGAAAGCGAAAGAGGAAGTGTTTAACCTTGTGAAAGCAGAAACAACCGAAGAAAATGGAATCACTTATAAGGTTTATAAAATCGGTGATTTAGTTGTAAAGAAAGTAGAGGTAGAATAATGAATCAATTACAATCAAAAAAGTGGTGGGATGCGGCACTTATCCGTGCAATTAAGACAGTATGCCAAACAGCAGTAGGTACCATCGGTGCTAGTACCATGATCGAATCAGTAGATTGGAAAGTGGTGCTATCAGCAAGCTTATTGGCTGGACTGGTATCACTTCTAACTAGTTTAGGTGGCTTGCCTGAGGTGTCTGATGATCACGCCTAAGGATGGAATGACCTTCGAATTTCTGTTTTCATTTGCTGCATTTGTGGTATTGATTATCAATATTGTTGTCATGATCAGAAACAATAGTAAGCAAGACGCAGAAGGTGTGGTCAAGGCGAATCTGAAGCTTGATGCACTATGCCGTGACTCGAGCGAGACAAGACTTGATTTGAAATCTATGAAATCAGATATCGAGAAGATGACAAAAAAGCAGATGGAGCATGACTTCCGCCTTGAGAAAATCGAAGAAGATCTAGACAGTGCATGCGGTCGAATCACCAAATTAGAAGAGAAAGAAGGGTAGTATATGGCAAGCTATAATGACTTTTACAATACCCATCTAGGCCGTGCTTATGATGTTGATGGTTACTACGGTGCACAATGTTGGGATGGTTATGCAGAGTATTGCAGATATTTGGGTGTACCGTGGTCCAACTGTACAGCAACTAGATATGTACGTGATTTGTGGGAACAAAGGCACACAAATGGAATTTTAAACTACTTCACTGAAGTATCCGTGATGAAGCCTGGTGATGTGGCTATATTCAAGGTTTGTGGAGTTACACCAAGTTCACACGTGGCAATCTTCCATAGTGATGCGGGCGGTGGTTATGGTTGGTTTTTTGGCCAGAATCAAGGCGGTTCAGGCGGTGCATTTAACTTGTGCAAGTTACCATATAGTGCTACTTATGACACAGCTTTCCGACCTAAGGCATGGAGCGGCACAAATACACAAGATGAATTACAATTGATCAATGAGACAGGTATAGCAATATTAACGGAAGCGGTCAATAAAAGACGTGACAGTCCTACAGGAATTGTTGTAGAAACGCTGCCAGTTGGCAAAAAGCTTGAATATTCACAGAAATGGATTGGGAATGGGCATCGTTATATTTCATGGGTTGAAACCGAACCGAACGGTAACAAGTATCGCTACTTTGTGGCAGTTAGTGCTGGAGAGGATTACAACTCTGAGCGTTGGGCTACTATTAGCGCCAAAGAAACAAGTGCTCCGAAGCCAAAGCCACAACCACCAAAGGCAGAGCCAACAAATAAAATTGATACGTCAAACGTAAAGCATTGGGGCGTTGATATCAGTGAATTGAATGATGACGTGAATCTAAGCAAGTATGACTTTGCTATCATACGTGCGTGCTATGGAGAATACACTGATAAGAAACTTGCCCAATGGGTAAACGAATGCAATAGGTTAGGAATCCCATTTGGCTTGTATTGCTATGATTATGCTTTGAACGATGATCAAGCACTGGCAGAGGCCAAATATATCTTAAAATTAGCAGAACAGTATCAACCTACATTAGGAATTTGGTTTGATATGGAAGATGCCGACAATTACAAAAAGAAAAATGGAGTGCTTACCGCAGAACGATGCTTAAAGTCATGTCAGATTTTCTGCAAAGCTGTCAAAGACGCAGGATGGTATACTGGTGTATACAGTTCTACATGGTGGTTTGATAATTGGTTGACATCTGGATTAGATGATTATGATAAGTGGGTAGCACAGTGGGATGCAAATGATGGCGATTATCATAGCGATACGTCAAGCATGGGCACAATCCATCAGTATACATCCGTAGATAAGCACTCAGGCATCGGCCTGGATAAGAACGCCATGTATGTAGATTTTGACCACTATAAAGTAAAGGTGGATAAACCGTCAGAAGAAAAACCATCAGAGCCACAAAAAGAGCCTACAGACGACAAAAAAGAATTAAGTGGAATGTTAAAAACTTTGATCGGGCTTCTCAAAAAACTATTGAGCGTATTTGGAAAGTCGGGTGATTGATTTGGCGCTCCACTACCGGAAGAAGCCCATCGTAATTGAGGCGATGCAGCTCAATATGCGAAATCGTGACAAGATTATCGACTTTGCGAAAGGGTACATCACACTGAAGTGGGATGATGGTTACCTAGTTGGTGCGTATGTGCAGACCTTAGAAGGGTGCATGTACGCAACCTATGGCGACTATATCATCCGTGGCGTAGATGGCGAGTACTATCCATGCAAGCCATCGATTTTTGAGAAAACTACGAGTTTGTGGAAGATATTTTTTAATGCTTGTTTTTGACCGTTTCTAAAAACGGCGATTGTTGAATAAACAACTATTTTCTATCAAGTAAAAAAGGGGTGGCCTTAGCGGTCATCCCGATTTTTTTTCATTCCTAAAAAACTCCTAAAAATATTAAAATCACATATGTTTACATAGAAACACATAGTTATGTTTTACTTTATATAAAGCATATTAGAAGTTTTGAACCACCCATAAAACGTAAAATTTGACTCTCCTCACCTCCACCAATAGCCAATTTAGCCTTTATATAAAGGCTTTTTTATTTTTGTGGCCACATTTTGGCCAACTTTTTAAGAAATTTTATTCTACAACCGCATTAAACGGTGTTGCACTGGTTATGTTTTCCAGTGTCATAATATTATCTCTTTTTTCTATTCAATTCTGTTATCGGCAAAATCGACTTCTGCATGTAGCCAAGTATAATAAAAGTACCGATCAACTTGTGAAGGGTAAACGCTGGGTCCCAGAATGGGGTAGGTGAATTCATCACCGAGTATTCCTATGTGCCTAGGGTTGATTTGTTTTTTTTATTATCTTTTTATCTTTTCAAGCTTTCAACGAATCCATCAGGATTCTTTTTTATGTCCTCAATGATGAAATTTACCAATCTTTCGGAGTATGTATATGATGTAGAATTTCCTAGTGAATGTTTATATGAATATTTGATATTATTTTTGATGTCATAAAATTCTATAAATAAATTCAGAACATAGGAGTTAAAGCCTTTTTTGTATCCAAGTTTAATATTTGATTTAGAAAGTCTGCTGTTTACAACTGTAATTACATTGTTAAAAGTATACTTATGAGTGTTTGCTGGATCTTTTAGCTCTTTGATGATTGCAACTTTATTTGATGATTTACTAGCCATTGTAACGAAAAAGTCAGCTTCATCTTTCTTTTTTGTTATATATAGATTTTGCTTAATCGGAATAGCAAACTTATCAGAATCATATTCTTTCGTTAATACGTCAATTTGATTAGATTGTTGAATAAAACGTTCTGCAATTTCTGGAGGGTATTTCAGTCTGATTTGTTCATTTGACAAAAGCTCATAATTTGTGGCGATAGTTAAAAAATTTTGAACAATGCATTTTGAAATATCTATATTGTGAAATCGTTTGATTTCGTTTACAAAATTTAAAACGCAAGCTTGAAATAATGGTGCGTATTTTGCTTCGTAGTCTTCGGTAATAAAATGAGTGCTGATATTTCTAAGCTCTATTATTTTTTCTAAGTTTAATCTGATTCTAGTATTTTTATCCGAGTATATTTTTTTAATTGTTGGTTCTAAGCTTAAAGTACGTGTAGCTTTATCGCTGTAATAAATGTTCTCATTTCGGTTTAGTAGTTCAGCTTTTAACATGAGTTCCCATGCATTGCATATAAAAAACTAAATCCTTCAATTCTATATTTAATTGTTGGCTTATTATAAATTTCTAGTCCCATAATAAATGCTTCAACGCTTTTATCTACTAAATTTTGTTTGATTTCTGCCATAGTAATTTACCTTCCTATAATTAATAATTTCCCTAAATGCTATAATATTCGTATCTCATCTACTAGTGTAGAAAGAGTTCCTTAAGGCGTACAATCAAGTGCGTCTTTTGTTAATAAGATATGGAAAGCCAAAGACGTAAACGTAAATAAGATTAGAAAGCTGCTTCCTATGGGAGTGGCTTTCTTGCGTATATGCAGAAAAGAAGCCTTATATCAGTCATGTAACCTTTTGTTTGATGGTAAAACTGGTTGTTGAGCACATAGCAGATGAACTGGCATGAATGATTGGAATCGGTATGCATGCACCACACAATCTTGATTGTTGCGCGTAAAATGAGACCAAGTGGCATACTGGTTATGAATATTGTTTTAACTGTTTCTGGGTTGTGTTAGTCTTATATGTGAATATATGTTATGCAAAAATGTTGGCATACCTAAAATAGAACGAATCAAATAGAGGGATACTATGAATACTGTAAAAGTAAAAAATGTTGAAATTGGTACGGGCTTACCAAAAATTATCGTCCCAATCGTTGGCCGGACGAAGGAAGAAATTTTAGCTGCCGCAAAGTCTTTTGAAGACGTTGCCATGGATATTGTGGAATGGCGTGTGGACTGGTTTGAAGGGGTATTCGATTTTGCCCAAGTACAAGATTGTGCGCAGGCTTTACGCAAAGTCTTAAAAGATACACCTATCTTATTTACTTTCCGTACTTCTAAAGAAGGGGGAGAAAAAGCCATTGAACTTGAAGATTATGTGGCTTTAAATAAAAACATTGCGGCAACGGGTTTGGTTGATTTAGTCGATGTGGAAGCCTTTTGTGGCGATGCATATGTCAAAGAAGTGATTTCTGCAGCCCATGCATATGGTGTAAAAGTTGTAGCTTCAAACCATGACTTTGATAAGACACCTTCCCAATCGGATATTGTATACCGGCTTCGCAAAATGCAAGATCTAGGTGCGGATATTCCGAAGATTGCTGTAATGCCACAAAGTAAAGCTGATGTTTTGACCTTGTTATCGGCAACGGAAGAAATGGCAACGAACTTTGCGGATCGACCCATCATTACGATGTCTATGGCCGCAACTGGATTAATTAGCCGTTTATGCGGAGAAGTATTTGGATCAGCTGCAACATTTGGTGCCGTTGGCAAGGCTTCTGCACCTGGTCAAATGAATGCAAAGGATTTAGAAACGATATTATCATTATTACACGCTAGTCTATAAGAAATGGGAAAGGTCCAGAAATCAAAGTCGGTTTCTGGGCCTTTTGAAAAGCGTAAAGTGATTTTTGTGAAAATGTCATATGCTTGAACTGGAAAGGTTTATATTGATTCTCATCATCTACCTTATTTCATTGCCAGTTATTTAACCACAAGTTGCCAAGTTGTGGATTCAAGTCTTGTAGAGGCCTACATGCAAAAAGGAAAACTATGATATAATATCGAAAACTACAAGGAGATTAAATTATGAATCAATTAGAGGAAGCACGTGCGAAGATTGGTGAATGTGATAATCGGATTATTGATGCACTAATTGATCGTATGGCACAAGTACAAAAGATCATTGCCTATAAAAAAGCAGCTGGAATTTCTATTTTAGAACCTGATCAAGAAGCGAAACAGACAAAAGTTTTAGAAGATAAATTAGCTGATAATGAGTTTGAAGATGAAATTTTAGATATCTTTAAGTACATTATAAAGAACTCACGTAAAGTACAAACGAAGGCATTGTTTGACTACAATGTGTTCTTGGTTGGCTTTATGGGTGCGGGGAAAACGACAGTTGCCAGCGAACTAGAGAAAAAGTTGGAAATGAATCGTATTGAAATGGATGACATGATTGCCCAAAAACAAGGTATGTCGATTCCAGAAATCTTTGATACATATGGCGAAACCTATTTCCGTGATTTAGAGAGTAACTGTTTAATTGAGCTGCAAAAAGTTAAACAATCCATTGTTTCTTGTGGTGGTGGGGTTGTCATGCGTGATGAAAATGCCGAACATATGAAGAAAAATGGTCGGGTTGTCTTGTTGGAAGCAAGTCCTCAAGTGATTTTAGAACGTGTAAAAGACAGTAATGATCGTCCCATCTTAAATGGCCATATGAATGTGGACTACATTGAACAACTCTTGGCTAAGCGAAAAGAAAAGTATCAAGCTATAGCCGATGTCGTTGTGAATACCGATCATAAGACAGCATCGGAAATCGTGGATGAAATTATTGCGAAATTAATTGCTTTTGATAATGAAAAGGAACAAAAATAGAGAGCTTTGCCTCGCTTTTTTTCGGTGAGAAAAATGTTAGAAATATGTACAGGAAGTTTGGCGGATTGTTTGGCTGCAGAAAAAGGCGGGGCAAAACGCGTAGAATTAAATAGTGCTTTAGCTTTAGGTGGTTTAACACCAAGCCTGGCAACCTTGCAGGCGGTAAAAAAAGTAACCGATTTAAAGGTTCAGTGTATGGTGCGGGTGCGCCCAGCTGGTTTCTGTTATGACAAAATGGAAAAAGATTTGATGTTTGCGGAAGCCAAACAGCTGTTAGAAAATGGTGCGGATGGAATTGTCTTTGGCTTTTTAAGGGAAGATTGTACCATTCATCAAGCCTGGACCAAAGAAATGGCCGATTTTATTCATGGATATGGAAAAGAAGCCATATTCCATCGGGCTTTTGATCAATGTGTTGATCCAGTAAAAGCTATGCAAGTCTGTATCGATTGTGGTATTGACCGCGTTTTAACCAGTGGCCAACAAGCCAAAGCCATCGATGGCCTAGCTTGTTTAAAAAATTTGCAGGCCCAATTTGGTCAAGCAATACAGATCTTAGTAGGTAGTGGAGTCAATGCCAAGAATGCAGAATACATTATGCAAGAAACGGGTATTACCAACTTGCACTCTTCGTGCAAAGGTGTCAAATCAGATCCAACAACTGTTTCGAATGCTGTTTCTTTTGCGGTAATAGAAGGGAATCAATATGATTGCGTTGATTCACAAGTGGTAGCGGATCTTGTGCACTGCTTTAAACAGTTAAATATGGATTTATAAAAAAGCCTTGTATCAAATTGATACTGAAGTGAACCCCAAAAGTTGAACAAAGTGAAAGTTCAATTTAGGAGGTTCACTTTTTATATGAAATTAACGGAAAAACAGAAGATTGAAATTTATCAGAAGAGAAAACAAGGAACACCTATTGCATGTCTCTCTTTAGAATATGGAATAAACAAGTCTGGTATTAAATATCTTGTTTGTTTAATAGATGCACATGGATTGGATATTGTTAAGCATGATTACCATCGCTACACACCTGAATTCAAATTAAATGCAATCAATAGAGTTCTTATTAATCAAGAGAGTATCAATTCAGTATCCATTAATTTGGGATTATCGAATATCGGAACATTACCAAGATGGATTAAAGAATATACAGAAAATGGGTATACTGTTGTAGAAAAGAAACGAGGTAGAAAGTCTCATGGCAAAGAAGACAGACAATCTGCAGGCGGAAAACAAAGCACTGAAGGAAGAAAATGCGAAGCTACGCAGGCAGAACGAGATTCTTATGATACAACAAGAATACTTAAAAAAATTAGATGCCTTAGTAACGGCAAGAGAGAAGCGAGAAAAGAAGAAATAGCTCAGGCAGTAACGGAACTAAGGCATGAAACCAAACGATCATTATCGTTTATTTTAAATGCGATTAATAGTTCAGACACACTGCCGCACATTACCAGAAGTGATTATTACTACTGGTGCAATCATACTGATGCAGATTGGAAATATGATGATTTGATGAATCGGATTATCACTATTTTCTATACACATAAAGCTAGATATGGATATAGAAGAATGACACTTGCCTTATGGAACGAAGGCATTCATGTAAACCATAAACTAGTACAACGCTTAATGAATAAGATGGGACTGTTAGGTGTTACGCCTAAGGCTAAATATAAGTCATATAAGGGGGGATATGAATGGCACAGTAAAGAATTTACTGTTAGATAAAGTGGTTGACGAGGAAGAACATAAGACATACTACAATCGCAATTTCAGTACAACCACAGTAAACGAGAAATGGACAACAGACGTATCGGAATTTCATATAGCTGCAGGTAAGTTGTATTTATCACCAATACTTGACATGTATAATCATGAAATCATTTCCTATAATTTATCAACCAATCCAAACTTTGCACAGACCATGGACATGTTGGATAAAGCATTTAAGCAATATCCAAATTTAAAGGGATTAATATTCCATTCAGATCAAGGATGGCAATATCAGATGCAAGCATATCATAAGAAATTGAAAGATAAAGGAATCATCCAATCAATGTCTAGAAAAGGCAATTGTTTGGACAACTGTGTTATGGAAAACTTCTTTGGAAAGTTAAAAAACGAAATGTTTTATGGACATGAATTCGAATTTAAGACAATAGAGCAGTTAAAAGGCGCAATAGAAGAATACATCAATTATTACAATACAGAACGTATCCAAACCAGATTAAAAGGCCTGACCCCTTGCCAAGCAAGAATTCAAGCCTTAAAATCTATTTAACTTTTGTCCAAAATTTGGGGCTCAGTACATACAAGACGTTTTTTTATTTTCCGAGAGTGTAATCTAAACTGTGTAAGTTAGTTAGATGCGTACGGCTAACTAATGAACACAGTTTTTATTATGCCTATCTCATGATATGGTTGAAGGAGAAAAAGGAAAATGAATGAAATGAGTAAAATTAAAAGAAATCCCGCCGCTGTCAAGATTGCCAATGAAATCCTTAAAGAATATGACTGTAATTCATTAGCCGATATGCAGGATGCTCTCAAAGAAATCTTTGGTCCATTGTTTGAAGGCATGCTTCAGGGAGAAATGGACAATCATCTTGGTTATAAATCCAATTCAAAAGAGCCAAAATCTACAAAGAACAGAAGAAATGGTTCCAATCCCAAAACTTTAAAAACGACAATGGGAGAAGTAGAAATCAATGCGCCAAGAGACAGGAATGGATCCTTCGAACCAGTCATTGTTCCCAAACGATCAAAGGATGTTTCCAATATCGAAGGAAAGGTATTATCCATGTATGCACGTGGAATGTCACAACGTGATATCTCATCAACGATCGAGGATATTTATGGTTTTAAAGTATCACACGATATGATTTCGGATATAACCAATGCTATCCTTCCAGAAGTAGAAGAATGGCAGAACAGACCGCTCAAAAAATGTTATCCATTTGTTTTTGTCGATTGTATGTACGTTTCCGTCAGAAACGACTACGAAGCCAAAGAAGAAGCCGTTTATGTGATTCTTGGGTATGACCTGCAGGGACAAAAGGAAATTCTTGGCTTGTGGATGGATTCTACAGAATCAAAAAACTACTGGATGCAGGTATTTGATGAAATCAAGGCACGAGGAGTCGAGGATATCTTCTTCATTTCTATGGATGGCGTATCCGGTCTTGAATCCGGTGCCAAAGCTATTTTCCCCGGAGTTGTCGTACAAAGATGTATCGTTCATCTGATTCGCAATTCCATCCGATATGTACCAACTAAGGACTACAAAAAATTCACATCCGATCTTAAAAAAGTATATGGAGCCTCTTCACTAAAAGCAGCTAAGACTGCGTTCGACACATTCTGCGACAACTGGAAACAATATCCTGGAGCGATCGAAGTATGGAAAAGGAATTTCCTTCATGTAGAACAGCTGTTTGATTATGGATCTGCTGTTCGAAAAGTTATGTATACGACAAATGCGATCGAATCGGTAAATTCCTCCTTTCGAAAAGTGACGAAAAAAGGGTCATTTCCAAATCATGAAGCCGTATTCAAGCTGCTCTATTTACGGGTGAAAGAACTACAGAAAAAATGGGAGAAAGGACATCTGAATAATTGGTCGATGGTATTGAATCAATTGTTGGTCAACGATCAGTTTAAGGATCGTATCGAAAAGTACATTCAATACTGAATCTTGAAATGATATTTATTCCAATTTCCTTGTTTACAATGAGCATCCGCCCCTAAGAACCTGAAAAAACGGCCAGTCAAAAAAATCAATTTTCAGCTGGCCGTTTTAAGCGTACATTAGGGTCGCTCATTATAAACAAGTTTTCTCGGCATAAAACATCATTTCAAAACAAGATTTAGAACTTATTAAAATCGATCATAAAATATTAAATACACACTTTTCTTGACAAACAGGGGTGCGGACAAATTCTTGGACCTTGTTATTTCAAATTAGTCCCAGACTTTGC
>ENA-OVGB01001083-OVGB01001083.1-human-gut-metagenome-genome-assembly--contig:-NODE-1083-length-26354-cov-4.025552_pt1 | contig 26354 bp, 22 predicted proteins | sample MGYA00237767_ERZ505413 | MGnify/ENA primary metagenome ERZ505413 (study PRJEB26158, sample SAMN06016410) | human gut metagenome | biome: human gut; feature: ankylosing spondylitis patient; material...
TCATCTTCGTGTTCTGCGCCACCATCAACTACTACGGCCTGTCCAAGTTCATCTCCCTGTGGTTCATCACCCGCAAGGCCGTGGCCGGCAAGCCCTGGCTGTTCACCTACACCTTCCTCGCCTCCATCATGCTGCTCGGCGGCCTGACCAGCGCCTCTCCCGCGGCGGTCATCGGCTGGAGCATCCTCTACGGCGTGTGCGAAGTGTGCGGTTACAAGAAAGGCGACGGCTATCCGACCATGATGGTGTTCGGCATCGTGTACGCCGCCCAGGTGGGCATGGCCATCATCCCCTTCAAGCAGGCCGCCCTCACCGTCATGAGCGCCTATGAGACCATGTCCGGCACGCACATCGACTACGCCAAGTACATGATCATCGCCATCGTCGCCTGCGCCCTGTGCTCCCTGCTCTTCCTGCTCATCGGCAAGTACATCTTCCGTCCCGACGTGAGCAAGCTCGCCGACCTCGACGCCAGCAAGCTCGACAAGGATCAGAGCCTCAGCCTCTCCGGCGTGCAGAAGTCCGTGCTCGGCTTCCTCTTCGCCCTGGTCGCCCTGCTGCTCATTCCCGCCTTCCTGCCCGCGGATCTTGCCGTGGTCAAGTTCCTCAAGAGCATCGGCAACACCGGCATATGCATGTTCCTCGTCGGCCTCATGTGCTTCATCAAGGTCAACGGCAAGCCGCTGCTCCGCTTCAAGGCCATGGTCGATGACGGCGTGGCCTGGGGCATCATCTTCATCCTTGCCATGGTCCAGCCCCTCTCCGGCGCCATGGCCAACCCCGCAAGCGGCATCACTCCGTTCCTGATGTCCATCCTCGAGCCCCTGTTCGGTGCAGGTTCTCCGCTGTTCTTCGCCCTGTGCATGGGTCTTCTGGCCACCATCCTCACCCAGTTCATCAACAACGGCGCCGTGGGCGTGGCTCTCATGCCCATCATCTTCAGCTACTGCACCAACAAGGGTGTCGGTCCTGAAATGGCGGTCATCATGGTGGTCATGGGCGTGCATCTGGCCTTCCTCACTCCTGCCGCAAGCTCCAGCGCCGCACTGCTGCACGGCAACGAATGGGCCAGCACCAAGAGCATCTGGAAGTCCTCTCCCATCGTCATCCTGCTGTCCTGGATACTGATGAGCGCCGTCATCGTCATCATGGGTTCGATGCTCTTCTAGTCGGCTGACAGCTCAAGAACCTGAACACTACGGCCGGGCCCGTCCCCGGCGTCCCCAAGGCCCCTTCCGCCCCCGCGGAAGGGGGCCTTTCCGTACTGTGCGCTTGCCTGTGCAGCTTCCTCCTGCTAGAGCTCTTGCATGCCCCGGATGCAGAAACAGCCCGGGCATTCCCGTCCGTTCCCGGAATCCGGCGATTCCCGCCCCGAAGGACCCGCCATGACAGACCGCAATCCTCCCTCTTCCCCGTCGACGCCCCTTCCCATCTTCATGCCCTTCGCCGTTCCCGTGGTCCAGGGCGAAACCCGCGCCGATTCCCCCGTCTGGCGGGAAATACGACGGGAGGGAACGCGTCTCGTCTTCACGGCCGGCACCTTCATCGATATTTCGGGAAAACATCTGCTCGACATGTACTGTCTGGAAAAAGGCAGGGTCCGCATTCTCTTCGACACCCTGGAAGGCCGGCAGCGCGCCCTCATGACCTTCGATCCCGGGGGCATCTTCAATCTGGCCTGCGCCCTCACGCAAAAGGATGCCTCCGGACTGTACCAGTGCGTGAAGGACAGCGTCATATGGCGCGTGCCCGGCATGGTCCTGAAGGATGAAGAAGCCGTCACAGCCTGCCCCGCACTTGCCGCCTATGCCCTGCGTCAGATGGGCACCGTGGCGCTCATACACAGCACCTTCCTTTCCGACATGCTCATGGACGACTTCGTCATCCGCTTCAGCCGCTATCTTCTGTCGCTCGCCGCAAGGTACGACCGCACGGAGTTTCCCCTCGGCATCACCCAGGACCGCTGCGCTGCCATGCTCGGCGTGCATCGGGCCACACTCGGCCGGGCCATACAGCACCTGAAAAAAACGGGCGTCATCGAATGTTTCAGGCGCAACAGAGTCTGCATCCTCGACCCCGACCGCCTGCGCGCCCTTGCGGGCATGTGAGCCGCTCTTCCCGTTCTCCCCGTGCCGCCTCTGCCCGCTCATTCTCCTTCCTGCTTCTCAGGCATGCTCCTGCCGCAGCATGATGCCGCCTCCCGTGCGGATGAAGCCGTCTTCCTCCTTGGGAACCATTCCGCTTTCCCCGGCTGCACCTCCCCGATGCAGGCATCTTCGTCCGCCTTTCTCCGCCTTCTCCGACATTCTCTCCCTTCCCCGGCCCTCTGACGGCCCGTCCCCTCTGCCTCTCAGAAGATCTTCATCGTTTTCGCCGGAAAATATTTTTTCTTCCTGAATTTTCGGCAAAATGTCGCACGTGCGATATTTTCCCTTTCTACCTTGTGAAAAAGTGTACGCATCACTGAGCGACATGCCCGTCACGTACCAATCACTTTTCGCGAAGGAGAAAAAATATGCCCCCGGTCATCGACAGAGAAAAATGCCTCGGCTGCGGCGTATGCGCCGATGTGTGCCCCCTGCAGGTATTCAGTCACAACAGGGAAAAGGACAGGATTCCCGAAGTGAAGCGTCCCTATGAATGCTGGCACTGCAACGCCTGCGTGCTGGACTGCCGGGCCCACGCCATAGAACTGCGTCTGCCTCTCACCCACATGCTGCTCTATGTGGACTCCGACACGCTGAAGCCCAGGGACCTGCCTGTTCGCTGAACACGGTCCGCGTCGACAGTTTCGTCCCGGAAAGGGATTCTCTTCACTCAATATTTCCCGGAGGTCATCCATGATTCCCCTCAAACAGCAGCATGAAGCAGACGTCGCCGTCATCGGCGGCGGCATAGCCGGACTCATGGCCGCCATAGCGGCGGCGGACAAGGGCGCAAGCGTCGTTCTTCTGGACAAGGCCAACACGAAGCGCAGCGGCGCAGGCGCCACGGGCAACGATCATTTCCTGTGCTGGATACCCGAAAAGCACGGGGACATCAGCGTGGTGTACAACGAGTTCATGGACAGTCAGAACGCCACCAGCAACGACACGCCGCTCGTCATGCGCTTTCTTGAGACCAGCCCCAAGATCGTGAACATGTGGAACGACTGGGGCATCAACATGAAGCCCACGGGCGACTATCACTTCGAAGGACACGCCTATCCCGGCCGTCCGCGCATCTTCCTCAAGTACGACGGCCACAATCAGAAAAAGGTGCTCACCGAACAGGCGAAGAAGCGCGGCGTGAAGATACTCAATCATGCGCCCGTGCTGGAAATGTTCCGCAACGCCGACGGCGTGACCGGCGTGCTGGCCCTCGACGTGTCCGGCGACGAGCCCTCCTTCATCATGGTGAAGTCCAAGGCCGTGGTGGCCGCCACGGGCTACGTGAGCCGTCTTTTCACCACCGATCCCACGCCGAGTCAGATGTTCAACACCAACATGTGCCCCTCCGGCACCGGCGACTCCATAGCTCAGGCCTGGCGCATCGGCACCTATCTCGTGAACATGGAAAAGACCTATCGTCACGCCGGACCGCGTTTTCTCGCCCGCTGCGGCAAGGCCACATGGATAGGCGTGTACCGCTATCCCGACGGCCGTCCCGTGGGGCCGTTCATCACGAAGCCCGATGTGGAAACGGGCGACATGACGAGCGACGTATGGTCGTCGGCCTTCACCGATCTCAAACTGAGCGGCCGCGGTCCCGCCTACATGGACTGCTCCGGCGCAAGCAAGGAAGACCTCGAGCACATGCGCTGGGCCATGAAGTGCGAAGGACTCACCGCCCTTCTGGACTACATGGACAAGGAAGGCATAGATCCGGGAAAGCACGCCGTGGAATTCGGCCAGTATGAAGCCAACCTCGTCACCAACGGCATAGAGATAGACATCAACGGCGAAAGCAACGTGCGCGGGCTCTTTGCCGCGGGCGACATGATGGGCAACATCAGCGGCGACATCGGCGCCGCGGCCGTGTACGGCTGGATTGCCGGCCATCATGCCGCGGACTACCGGAGCCTTGCTCTTGCCGAAGGCACGCCGGACAACGCCGGGGAACGCATGGCCTTCTACAGCGCCATCTACGAGCGCAAGGTAGGCGCCTCGTGGCAGGAAGCGAACTTCGCCCTTCAGCAGATCATGACCGAATACGCTGACTGCGGCCCGCACCGGGTGCGTTCCGACACCATGCTGACGGCGGGCATCAAGTATCTCGGCGACCTGCGCAGAAAGATCGAAACGCAGATCTTCGCCTCCGACGCCCACGAACTCATGCGCGCCGCCGAAGTGGTGAATCTGCTCGATCTCGGCGAGGCCCTCATGATTTCCGCCAGGGAACGCAAGGAAAGCCGCGGCCGCCACATCCGTTCCGACTATACCTTCACCAATCCGCTTCTGCGCGACAAATTCCTGCGCGTCTGGAAGGACGGTGAAAACGTCAGAACCGAATGGCGCGACAGGCTTATCTGACCTTTCTCTCCCTTTCCGTCCGGGCTTCACGAGAAGCCCGGACAAAAACCGCCATCCCGGCATTCCGCTCTCTTCTCAGAAAGACACGTACCGGCATATCTGCCCTTGGTCCGCCTCTTTGCCGAGACTCTCGCGTCATGCCCGAACTATCTCTGCAAACGCCGACAGAACAGGCTCACGGGCCATGCTGCGGCACGCAGCCCGGAACCTCGTCACCGTCTGGAGACTGCCATGAACGCTCTTCTCATGCTCCGCTGGCCTCTGACCGTCATTCTGCCCTTCATCGTCTATTTCGCCGCTCCCGCCGACATTTCCCCGAAGGCTCCGCTCTTCATGGCCATGACCAGCATGGCCGTGCTGGCCTGGGCCTTCAATATTTTTCCCGCCATAGGCGTCGCCGCCCTGCTTACCTTCGGCTACACCCTCGGCAACGTCGCCCCCATGGAAGTCATTTTCGGCCCGTGGGCCACGGTGCTGCCATGGATCTCCTTTGCCGCCGTGGTCATCGGCGAAGCCATGGATCGGACGGGACTTGCAAGACGCCTCGCCCTTGCCTGCCTTTCCCTTGCCGGCGGCAGCTTTTCCGGGCTTGTCCTGGGCTTCTTTGCAGGCGGTCTCGCCCTTGCCCTCGTCCTGCCGTCCATTCTGGCCCGCATGGTCGTTTTGTGCGCCATAGCCTCCGGCATCGTGGACACGCTGAAGCTCGATCACAAATCGAGAATGTCCTCGGCCATCATCCTCATGGCCTTCATGGCCTCCGCCGCTCCGCAGTTTCTTTTCCTGCATACCTCAGAAAGCTTCATCTGGGCCTTCACCATGCTTTTCAAGGACGGCACCACCGTGGACTTCTGGCAGTACGCCTGGCACGGCTCGCTGTTCTCCGTCATCTACACCATGGCATCCATGGGCGTCGTATGGATGGTAAAGGGCAGAGAACGCCTGACCTCCATGGAAAACGCCCGCGTCTTCCTGGCCGAAAGCAGCAGAGAACTCGGCCCCATGAGCATCAAGGAAAAGATCCTGCTCGTGCTGGTGGCGGGCATGGTGATTGCCTTCATGGTCCAGCCCTGGACGAAGGTCGATCCCGTCTTCGTCTTTGCGACTCTCGCCATGCTCTGCTACATGCCCGGCATCAACATTCTGCCCAATGAAAGCATAGGCAAGCTGGAAATCATGTTTCTCATCTTCATCACCGGCTGCATGTCCATAGGCTTCGTGGGCGGAGCCGTGGGCTTCAACGCCTGGGCCGTGCAGCAGATCCTTCCCGTGCTGCAGGGCTGGGGAGAGACCATGTCCGTGCTCATCGCCTATCTTTCCGGCGTGTTCGTCAACTTCCTGCTGACGCCCCTTGCCGCCACGGCCGCCTTCACCCCGGCCATAGGAGAACTCGGACAGGCCCTGAACATGAATCCGCTGCCGCTTTTCTACGCTTTCCAGTACGGCGTGGATCAGTATCTTCTGCCCTACGAGGCCGTGTACTTCCTCTACATCTTCATCACCGGCCGCGTGACGCTCTCCCACGTCATTCCCGCGCTGGCCGTCCGCGCTCTTCTCTGCGGCGTGCTGCTTATCCTCGTGGCCATACCGTGGTGGAACTTCGTCGGCATCATGTAGGCCGATTTTCCGCCGCACACTCTCCTCCCGCCCGCGCCGCGTCCCCGACAAGGCGCGGGCTTTTTGCATTTTCCGTCACGATTGACGCTCCGCCGCTGTCAGGCTAGACTGTTCGTTCCTTTCAAATGCCCGGGCATGACGCCCTGCCGCATATCACGCAGATTCGAGGAAATCAGCAATGCTTGATCTCAAACTTCTCCAGAAACATCCCGAAGTGGTGGCCAAGGCTCTGGCCGACCGCCATTCCAACATTTCCGTCGATGACTTCCTTAAACTGGACGAGCGCCGCCGCGCCGCTCTTACCGAGGTGGAAACGCTCAAGAGCAAGCGCAACGCCGAATCGGCCGAAGTGGCCCGCATGAAGCGTTCCGGCGAAGACGCCTCCGCCCTCGTGGCCGAGCTCGGCAAGCTCTCCGACCGCATCAAGGAACTGGATGCCGAAACTTCCGAGATCAAGGAACAGGTCTATCAGTGGATGCTCCGCGTGCCGAACATCCCCGATGCCTCCGTTCCCGTGGGCCTCGACGAAAACGACAATCCGGAGCTTCACCGCTGGGGTACTCCGCGCGAATTTACCTTCCCGCCCAAGCAACACTTTGAAGTGGGCGCGGCAAAGACCGGTCTCGACTTCGAGCGCGGCGCCAAGCTCGCCGGTTCCCGCTTCTGCGTGTCCCACGGCGTGTTCGCCAGAATGGAACGCGCGCTCATGAACTTCTATCTCGACACCCAGACCACCGAATTCGGCGCCACCGAGATCCTGCCTCCCTTCATGGTCAACGCCGCCACCATGCAGGGCACGGGACAGCTGCCCAAGTTCGAGGAAGACCTCTTCAAGATGCCCGCCTGGGACTACTACCTCATCCCCACGGCCGAAGTGCCCGTCACCAACCTGCACGCCGGTGAAATTCTTGAGGAAGATCAGCTTCCCCTGCGCTATACCGCCGGCACGCCCTGCTTCCGCTCCGAAGCCGGTTCCGCAGGCAAGGACGTGCGCGGCCTCATCCGTCAGCATCAGTTCATCAAGGTGGAAATGGTTCGCTTCGCCCATCCCGACAAGTCCTGGGAAGAGCTTGAACATATGCGCCGCTGCGCGGAAATCCTGCTCGAAAAGCTGGAACTTCCCTACCGTACCATCACCCTGTGCACCGGCGACATGGGCTTCGGCTCCGCCAAGACCTACGACGTGGAAGTCTGGCTGCCCGGTCAGAACACCTACCGCGAAATATCCTCCTGCTCCAACTGCGTGGACTTCCAGGCCCGTCGCGCCAACATCCGCTTCCGTCCCAAGGGCGGCGGCAAGCCTGAATTCGTGCACACGCTGAACGGTTCCGGCCTGCCCACCGGCCGCTCTCTTGTGGCCATCATTGAAAACTATCAGCAGGAAGACGGCTCCATCATCATCCCCGAAGTTCTGCGTCCCTACATGGGCGGCCTGAAGGTCATCACGCCCGACATGTAGTTCTCCGCAGCTCTGCACTTCCGAAAGGGAGACGGCACGCCGTCTCCCTTTTTTATTCCCTCCGAAACCTTCCGCCTCTCTCCTCAGTCCATGCGCGCCACGTCATGAAGTGCCGAAACTCCCATGGCTCCCCGGCCCTTCTTCTTTCTTCAGAGGCATCCTTCAGGTTCAGACGCTTCGCCTTATCCCGCAACCGTTCATGATTCCGAAGAAAACATCTTGAGCACCATTGCACAAAAGCATTCTACCTCGACTCTTCTGTCTCCGCACCTCCCATACGCCTTCTTGAACGAACTCGGAAAAACCTCCCCTATGACGCCTGAAAACACCTTTTTTCCGAGATTCCATCAACATATTTCCTCAGTTGTTGGCTTTCATTGAACAACAATGTGAAATTTTGAGCTTTATTTTTCTGTCCCCTTCTGCTTTTTCTGAATAACGAAGAAACCCGTTCTCTCTCCTGTACGGGTTCTCGATCTCAAACACAGAATGTCAGGAGCTTCACATGAACAGACGTCAGTTTTTATATGGAAGCGCGGCCATGGCTCTCATGAGCGCCATGCCTTTTCAGGCCCGTGCCGCGGAAGGCCCCGTGGTCAAGACGGCCAAAGGCAGCGTGCGCGGTCTTGTCCTGGACGGCGTACATGTGTTCAGAGGCGTGCCCTGCGGCATGCCTCCCTATGAAGGAAAGTACCGCCTGGCCCTTCCCGAGCCCGTGCAGGCATGGAACGGCGTGCTCGACACGGTCAAGTTCGGCGACATCCCACTGCAGCCCGACAACAAGAACAAGCCCATCGGCGGCGGCGACTGCCTGCGCCTGAACATCTGGACTCCCGCCCCCGGCAAGACCAACTGCCCGGTCATGGTCTACATTCCCGGCGGCGGCAGCACCCGCTGCGACAACAACGACGTGCGCTTCGACGGCACGGCCTTCGCCAGGGACGGCATCGTGCTCGTCACCATCAACTACCGCGTGAACGTGGACGGCTTCCTCAAGATCAAGGGCGTGCCCTCCAACCTCGCCCTGCGCGACATGATGTTCGCCCTGCGCTGGGTACAGGACAACATTGCCGCCTTCGGCGGCGATCCGGACAAGGTCACGGTGTTCGGCCAGTCCGCCGGAGCCACGCACATCACCTCCCTTATCTCCTCCAGCAAGACGAAGGGCCTCTTCCGTCGCGCCATTCTTCAGAGCCCCGCAGCTCTGGCGCAGTACGACGCCGACCTGGCCTCCAAGGTTTCCGCCGCCCTGCTCGACTTCTACGGCATCGAGGACAGCCGCGAAGCCGTGGCCTCCCTTTCTCCCGAAAAGCTGCTTACCTTCTCCGCCTTCATTGCCGCTCAGAACAAAAAGCCCGACTGGTGCCGCATGCTCGGCGGCAACATTGCCATATTCAAGCCCTACTACGACGGCGACATCCTCATGAAGCGCCCCGTGGACGCCATTGCCGAAGGCGCGGCCAAGGGACTGGAAATCATGGCCGGCTGCGCTGAAGAAGAATGGCGGCTCTATACCGTGCCGAGCGGCGCCATCGACAAGATCGGCGACGGCGCGATCAAGGGCTTCATCGACTCCACCGGCTTCCCCGCCGACATCGCGGAACGCTACCGCAAGGCCGGACGCGGCCAGACCGCCGGCGAAATCTTCACCGCCCTTCAGTCCGACTTCGTCTTCCGCATGGCCGCCAACAAGGTTCTGGAAAGCCAGGCCAAGGCCGGCGGCAAGGTCTGGGCCTACTCCTTCGGCTGGAAGAGCGACGCCGCAAACGGCAGGCTCGGCGCAGCCCACAGCGTGGATCTGCCCTTCGTCTTCAAGACCCTGCACAAGGATTCCCCGCGCATCAAGAGCACGCTCGGCACCAATCCTCCGGACTCTCTGGCAAATTCCATGCACAGCGCATGGGTGAAGTTCGCCACTACCGGCAATCCCGGCTGGACGCCCTTTGATCTCGATCGCCGCATGACCATGCGCTTCAACACCGAAAGCAAGGAAGTCTCCGATCCGTGGAAGACGGAACGCGAGAACATGCCTCTGAAATAATTCCGCCGTGCAAAAAACGGCGCCGTCCGCATGACGGCAATGAGGACTGAGGCCTGAAAGCCCGCCTCTTCAGAGCAAAGACACCGCAAGGGCGGAACCATCCTTTCCCGGATGGCTCCGCCCTTATTTTTCTGCATGACGCTGAACGCCCTAGCGGGCCGTCGAATCCACACGGGCAATGCCGCTGCAGTCCTCCCCGGCATACCGGGCAGAAGCCGCCCGATAAAGCTCCACGGCACGTTCCGCTATCGGCATGTGAAGCTCAGGATGTCCCGCAGCGCACTTCATGGCTATCTCCATATCCTTGAGCATGAGGCCAAGGGTAAAGAGCGGCGCATAATTGCCCTCCACCATCCGGCCGAAATTGCGGGAAAACTGGGTGGAGCCTCCGGCGCTTTCCTTCGTCACTTCCGCAAGCATGTCCATATCCAGCCCCATCGCGGCGGCAAAGCGGTAAAATTCTCCCACCGCCGCCAGATTCACGGCTCCCAGCAGGTTGGTCATGGCCTTGACGGCCTTGCCCGTTCCCACGGCGCCGAGTCGGAACACCTTCTCCGTCATGGCGGAAAGCACGGGCCCGGCGGCATCGAAATCCGCATCATCACCGGCGCCGAGCACCACCAGCGTTCCGGCCTCTGCCTTGGGCCTTGCGCCGGTAATGGGCGCATCCAGCACATGAACGCCCAGGGGACGACAGATCTCCTCGACCCTGCACACGGCCTCCGGCGTACAGGAACTCATTTCCAGCACCACGCATCCGCGTTTCACGAAGCGTTGAAAGTCGCCGTTCTCATAAATATCGAGCACGGCCTTATCGTCGGGAACCACGCTGACGACGAAATCCGCCCCCGACACCATATCCTTCACGGAGGAGCAGAGACGAGCTCCGTGCCGGACGGCTTCTTCCGGGCCGGCCGGACTGCGATGCACCATGACGCGCACTTCATGACCGGCCTTCAGAAGATTGATCGCCATGGGCAACCCCATGCTGCCCAGTCCGAAAAATGCTGCAACTGCCATAGTCTGCCTCCTACAACACGCCCATGGCAGCCCACCAGGCCATGCCTGCGGTTGCCAGGAAAACGACGTTGATGATGAACTTGATGGTCATGATGGACGCAAAGTCCTTCACCCGAATGAGCCCGAGAGAAAAGGCCACGAGATACACGGCCGTTTCGTACGGGAACCAGAGCTGCGCCGTGCCCTGATAGAAAATATAGAACATGGGCTCAAGATTGAAGTTCAGATCCCGGCATATCTGGGCGAAGGGAAGTCCGAAGGAGGCCAGAACCGCAAGCGGCGTCATGAGAAAATTCAGAAGCAGACCGGCAAGGTAGGTGGCGCAGAGGAAGGCGGTCTGACTCACGTTCTGCAGCATGGGCACGATGCTGACCGACACGTACTGTCCGAAGCCCACGGCATTGCCTGCCGATCCTATGCCCATGCAGGCGATGATGAAGAACAGCACGGAAAACTGCACGTCCTTCAGATCCTGCTGCGTTCCCACGTTCATGCCGGGCATGTAGAGGATCATCGGCGCGAAAATGAAGCCGTACACCATGTTGATGTGGTGATACTGATGCGTGAAGAGGAAGATCACCAGCGCAACAAGAACGACGATGATCTTCCATTCCTTGACGCTGAGACGCCCGAGGGACGCAAGCTCCCTTTCAAAATTCTCACGGCCGCTGAGCGGAGAAGCGGGACGGCAGTAACGGCCGATGGCCGCAGCCACAAGATAGTTGCCCACGAGGAATACGGCGTTGTCCCTGAAGAAGGCGGGATAGGAGGGAACGATTTTCTCCACGGGCTCGGCCGCACTGTAGAGGATGGAAATGAAGTCGGGAGAGTAGATGAAGTAGTTGGCGTCCATGTAGAAGATGACCGTGGCCACCATGAGTCCGGCGGACGCCCGGCTTCTTCCTAGCTGCAGGGCTTCGCAGATGCCGTAGGCCACCACGATGACGGCAATGCATGCCATGGTGCCCTGAAGAAAGATTCTCGCCACAAGCGCCAGCGTGGCCATGGCGAGAACAAGCTTCATGTAGCTGCCGTTGGTATGTATGGCCGCGTAGTAGGCCATTCGCTTCAGAATGGTCGTCTTCTGCACGATGGACACGATGATGAGGGCGCCGAGCGTCATCCACGCGGGATCGGCCGTCCACGGACCGAGCACGGCCTGAAGCGGCGCTATGCCGGAAAGGCCGTACAGAAACATCATGATGAGCGACACCACCAGGTTGTCGGTGAGCTCCAGGGCGTAGCCCATGACGCCCCACAGCGTGATGGCCAGAAATACCTTGATGTTCCAGGTGAACGCCTCGCTCTCGGGAAGCAGAAGAAGGGAAAGAGGGACGAGAAAATTGACGGCCCATTTGATACTGGTCACTCGACCGGATGATTCAGACATGGGAGAACTCCACAAGAGACGTCATGCTTCGGCGCGGGAGGAAAAACCGCGCGAGAGTGCCGCCGCCAGGCTGAGATTGCCGCGAATGAGCGGAGCAAGAGAAGACTGTCCCGCCGTCCAGGCCACAAAAACCGCAAGCATGGCCATGAGGCCGCGGGGACGCGACAAGGCGTCGAGAGCGTCCGCCAGAGCGCACGGCGCCGCCTCTACCTTCGTCGCGCAGACGAAGAACTCCGACGGCTCCGTGGAAAGCACGGAAAAACGTTCCACACAATCTTTGGGAAGTCCGTTCCACGGCATGCCGAAGGCCTTTGCCGTGCGGGCGCTCTCCTTGTCGGCCCAGGCCATGACTTCGACGAAGTCCCTGTTTCCCCCATGCAGCGCGGCGTCGAAACTGCGTACCTCGCGCGCGTAGCGCTCGAGGTAAAAGGGCTCCTTGCCCTGAGGCGTCTGCTTCGTGCTGAGGAAATTGTCCGACACGCGCTCCGTAATCACAAAATAATGGTCGCCGCAGGTGAGAAAGTCCTTGCCGTCCAGCGTGGGCAGCGGACAGGATGCCGTGATGCCCTGTTCCGCCAGGACTCGGGAAATATGAATATGATGCCTGAGACCTTCAAAATTGCCCCCGGTCTTCAGACTGTAGTCCGGCCCGAGATGCCATACGCCCGTGGCTATGGCCGCGCCGGTATCCCTGGCTTCCTGAATAGTCCTGTCTTCCAGTCCCCAGTTTCTGAGAATCTCATGGAGATTGTCTTCCATTCCGTCATCTCCCGGATACAAAAAAGCCGGAAAAGAGAGACTCTCTTTCCCGGCTCCGAATACTTATAAGTTCTGAATGCTTTCGTAAGAAATGGAGTTGTCGGGCTGCACGCCTTCAAAATTCATGGCCTTGTAGTCCGTGCTGTCGAGGGTCATGCGCAGAGCAAAGGGTCTCGCGTCCTTGTCCAGCGGGTCCATGACGAGCCGCCGGGCCAGCGTCTCCATCAGATTGCACTCCGCATACACGCAGCCTTCCACGTCGTGCGGAAGCGAATTGCTGATGCAGTCGCCCGCCACGTTGAACACGGCGGCCCGGCCGCCGCCGAGCGTACCGTCCACGCCGTTGGGCAGACATTCCACATATTCGGGATGTCCCGTGCCGTCGCAGAGCATGTCGATGACGTCCTGCGCCATCATCTGCGTGGCGTACAGAGCAAAGGCACGCAGTCCCATGGCCGCGTATCGCGTGGCCGTGCGGGACATGTCATAAGGGGAGAACAGGGGCATCTGCCCTTCACGGGGCGTATGCATGGGCGGCCAGCCTGCGCAGTGGATCTGCTCTCCCTGGCCGAGCAGACAGGAAATATTCATGGGATTCAGATGCTCGCCGCACTGCAGACCGCCTATTTTGCCGATCTCGGTGTCGAACACCTGCATGGTGCTGCCGTTGCCGCAGGCCCAGATGATCTTCTCGCATCCTGGAGGCGACATCTTGCGATGCTTGCCCATGAGATTGCCCTTGTTGTCGAACCAGAACTGGGTGAGGTACAGGGTGGTGCCGTCGGCTTCCGTGGCGGAAATGCACACGAACATGTGATTGCGGCGGGCGGCCTCGCTGAGCTGACGCATTTCCGGGCTGCCGTAGGTCAGCGCATTCTGATGCAGCTTCATAAGGAACTTGTGCCCGAAGGAAGGCGCTCCCATCCAGATCCACCACGGGTAGCCGGGCAGAAATGCTTCGGGAAAGTCAATGAGCTCGGCGCCGTTGCGTCCGGCCTCGTCAATAAGCGCACAGGCCTTGTCCACAGACGCCTTCAGGTTCAGGAAGACGGGAGCAGCCTGTACGGCGGCAACTTTGACGGTGGGAAACAGCATAGGTATCTCCTTGTTGTTCTGATGATGACCCGCGTTCCTTCAACAAGAGAACAGGAACGATTTCACATAGCTATCACAAAAAATCTCCGACATTGGAATACGCATCGAGCCTTCCCGCCCCCGCCCGGATGCGGGCAGGGAACGGGAAGGACGATGATGCTCGGGGGGGAGAGCCGCCCTGTGCCGGAGCCTTCAGGCTCCGGCAAGCGTTCCATGACTACAGTCGGCAGGCGGCGTCATAGCCGTTGCGGATGGCATGACGGACGTTCTTCGGGCCTTCGGCGCAGTCGCCGGCCAGCCAGAAGGTGGGAGCGCAGTCGCGGAAGGCTTCGGCCTGATCCTGAAGCGCACGCGTGCCGAGGGCAATGACCACGGTGTCGGCTTCCAGGAAGCGGACGCCGTCGGGAGTTTCCACTTCCACGCCCTTGTCGGTGATCTTCTTGCAGCAGGCCCTGGTCAGATAGGAAACATGCTCGTTGGTGTCGATTTTTTCCACCAGCACGATGCGCTGCGTGTAGCCCGTGCGGCGGGCGATGAATTCGTCCATTTCCACCATGGTGACGTCGCGGCCCGCTTCCGCAAGGTGCAGCGCACATTCGCAGCCCGTGTCGCCAGCACCGACGATGACGACCTTCTGACCTACGGCGTCGCGGTCTACGAAGGCCTGGGTGGCCAGCATGACGTTCTTGCCGTCGATGCCCGGAATTTTGGGCAGAGCGGGCACGGAACCCGTGCAGGCGATGACCACGTCGGGGTAGGCGGCTTCGATGAGTTCGGGGGTGGCTTCCGTGTTCAGGAACACCTTGATGCCGAGCTGACCCACGCGATGGATGAGCCAGTTCTTGAATTCCATGAGCGGATACTTGAAGGACACGTAGTCGGCAAAGGAAATCTGACCGCCGAGATGATCGCTCTTTTCATAGAGGCGCACTTCGTGACCGCGTTCGGCCGCGGTGATGGCGGCCTGCATGCCGGCGGGACCGCCGCCGATGATGGATACGACCTTCTTTTCGGTGGCCGGAGGAATGATGTCGGTTTCAATGCCGATGCGGGGATTCACGGAGCAGGCGTAACGCTTGACCACATCTCTGGTAAAGCCGGTGATGCTGCCGCCGAAGACGCGGGCGTTCTTTTCATCGAGGCAGTTGAAGCACTTGATGCAGGGACGGATTTCCTCGCGCTTGCCGAGACGGGCCTTGTTGCCCCATTCGGGATCGGCAATGACGGTGCGGGCCATGGCTACGGCGTCGCAGTGACCTTCGGCGATCATGCGTTCGGCGTCTTCAGGATCGGTGATGCTGCCCACGATGATGACGGGAATCTTGATACCGTGCTTCTTGGCCTCGATGCCCATGTATTCGTTGGGACATTTCGGCATGAATTCGGAGGGGAACATTTCGGGACGGCTGCGCAGCACGCCGCGGTTGCCGCGGGAGAAGTGGACAAGGTCAATCTTGTCCTCGATCATCTTGATGAATTCGCACGCTTCGTCGATTTCCAGGCCGCCGGGCTGACCCTCGGTGCCGGAAATGCGGTATTCCAGCAGGAAGTCGGGGCCCACGCGCTTGCGGATTCTGTCCAGAACCATGATAGGGAAGCGGGCGCGGTTTTCCAGACTGCCGCCCCATTTGTCCTTGCGGTGGTTTTCCGCAGGGGAGAGGAATTCGCCGAGCAGCCACTGATGCGCCCCGTGAATGAGACACATCTTGAAGCCCGCGTTCTGCAGGTAGTGGCAGGTTTCGGCGAAGTGATCGGCCACCTGATCCATCTGTTCTTCGGTGATCTCATCCACGACCTGACCGTTGGGGAGCACGCAGCCGGAAGGCGCAATGGGATTTCTGCCGCCGTTGACCAGCGGGAAGGCATATTTGCCGCCGTGTTCGATTTCAATGGAGGCGATGGCGCCCGCCTGATGAATGGCGTCGGTCATCTGGGTCAGATAGGGCAGGTTGTTGATGTCCTGAAGATTCACATTATGGAAATGGGAACGACCGCGATCCTGATCCACGGCCGCTTCGCCGAGGGTCACGCAGGCCGCGCCGCCGAGCGCTCTGTTGCGGAAATGCGCGATGGATTCAGGACGAATGTAGCCCTCAGGCGTGATGAAATGCATGGCCTGCGCCGTAGGTGCAGTCCAGATGCGGTTTCTGAAGCGGATCTTTCCAACCTGAAGAGGTTCAAAAAGATGGGGATAAGCACGGATCATGACATACTCCTGTATAGCCGGCGGTGTGGCCGGAACTTTGCTTTTGTCTGGATAAAAGCAAAAAGTATGCCATAATAAAATAGTTAATAATTACAATGGAATAAAATAGTACTAAACGATATTTAGTAAAAAATCACCAAATATCGTCTTATTTTTTCACCATATATGGTGAAGCGTAACGGATTCCCAGCTTCTGTATCCGGGCCCGAAGGGTGTTGGGATGCATGTCCAGGAGCTCTGCGGCTCCGCCCTTTCCGCTTATTCTGCCGCCGGAGAGCTCCAGAGCCCGAAGAATGTGCCGCGTCACGGCTTCCTTCATGGTCTCAAAATGCCGGGAAGAAGCCCCGGAAAACGGCTCTCTGAGGCCGTTTTCTGCGGGAGTTTCCTTCGGCATGAAGCATGCTGTCGGAGAAATGACCAGCGGTCTGCGCATGTCTCCCATCCAGAGAATGACGGCCCGCTCCACGGCATTGTTCAGTTCCCGCAGATTCCCGGGCCAGGGGTAGGCAAGAAGCTCCTTCATGTTCTCCGGGGAAGGTTCGGGCAGATTCTGCACGCAGTACTCGGAACATTTCCGTCTTATGAAAAAGCGTATCAGCACAGGAATATCCTCAGGGCGACGGCGAAGCGGAGGAATGGCGATGGGAAACACGCTGAGACGAAAATAAAGGTCGGAACGAAAGGTGCCGGCCTGCACCATCTTGTCGAGATTCCTGTGCGTGGCGGCTATGATGCGCACGTCGATGCGCTTCTCCTCATCGCCGCCCACGCGCTCAAGAACACCTTCCTGAAGGACGCGCAGAAGCCTGGTCTGCGCGGGCAAGGAGAGCTCTCCAACCTCGTCGAGCAGCAGCATGCCCCGATCCGCGCGTTCAAAAAAGCCCTTGCGTGAGGCAACCGCCCCGGTGAAGGCTCCCTTTTCATGGCCGAACAGCTCGCTTTCCAGAAGAGTTTCCGGCAGACTGCCGCAATTCATCTTGATGAAGGGAGCATCCACGCGTCCCGACGAGCGGTACAGCGTTTCGGCCACGACCTCCTTGCCGGATCCCGTTTCCCCAAGCAACAGCACCGGGCAGTCCTGCCGGGATACCTGCCAGATCATTTCACACACCTGGCCCATGCCGGGAAGCTGCACCAGAGGAAGGTAGCGTCTCGACGCATCCTTTACCCCGGCTGACGGCAGCGCTACGTGACGCTCGAAATAGCGCATGAGTCCGTCAAGAACGGCAAAGGCCGCGTCCACATGACTGCTCTGAAACACCTGCTCTCCCCTGTGGTCAAGGTCGATAAGCGAAAGGGAAAAGATGAAGCGCCTGTCGACGACGGCCCGGATGATGAGCGCCGAAAACTTTCTTTCGGGAAAAAGCCTGTGGATGACGCCGAGAGTAATGCCGTGATCATCCTGATTGCCGAGCCTGACGACGCGCTCAGGCCCATGTCCGAGAGCGAGCAGCTGCTCCGGCGTACTGTTCAGGGTCATCCTGCGGGATCCGGCTATGTCGGGAAAGACAAGCATGCGCTCTTCTCCCTGATGCTCCGTGGCCGCAGTGACCAGAATATGGTCAAGAGGAAAAAAGTTCTTCAGGATACGGTACAGTTCCGCCATACCGTCCGGCAGGGGCATGTCCTTCCGAAAAAAGCTGTCCATCTCGTCCGTGAGCGCACGGACGGAGGCATGGGAAGAATCCCCCGGGGGAAAAAGAAACGTGAACATGCCAGCCTCGAAAATTTTTTCATCCGGGAGCGGCAAAGCATTCTGCTTTCTCTCTTCTCCTCCCGGGAAGAACAACCTGAGTCGCGAAGAAGCATGACAGATTCTCCGCCCTTCGTCGAGGCAGGGCCGCGAAGCGCTCCACGATCCGCCGTGAAGCTGATTTCCGCAGGACGTCGAGCGTTCAGGAATGCAGACTCTCAAGCTCCTGCCGCAAAAGAAGCGACGCCGCCTGTGGAGAAAAAATTAAAAAGAAAAAAGGCTTTCGACGTTTGCCGAAAGCCTTTCCAAATTCTGGTGGAGATGAAGAGAATTGAACTCTTGGCCTCTTGAATGCCATTCAAGCGCTCTCCCAACTGAGCTACATCCCCGTTGCACATGTACTTCTGCCAGATTCGGCCACGGCCGTCAAGAAAAAAATGCTCTCTGCCGCTTTTTCCCGGTCTTTCCCCTATTCCAGCAGATCCAGGGCGTCGAGCACGGGCTGAAGCGTGCCTTCCTCGCTGGCTTCGCGCATGAGCCGGCCTATGTACTGAAGCTGCCGCCTTTTCGCCTCGAAACCGGAGAGCCGGTCGTATTCGTCCAGCCCTTCCTTAAGATCGGGAGGCAGGGGGAGCCGCGCACGCTTGACGGCGGGAATCTTCGCCAGCTTTTCTCCCACGCTCTGAAGAGCGGAACTGTCGCGCTTCTTCTGGGAGCGGCTCACACGCTCCGTCTCTTCCTCGCCGCCTATCTGGTAACGATTCTTGCGGGGCATTACTGCTGCACCTCGGAGCCGCTCTCTTCGGGGTTGAAATTGGCGCTCTCTTCCATTTCCAGCGTGTCTATCTTCTCTTCCAGCCACTCCATGAGCGCACGGGCGGTATGATAGTTGAACAGCACACGGGAATGGATATGACGGGTGATGACACGCTCCTCCTCATCGAAGGGAACAACTTCCGCCCCGAAGGCGCCGTCGGGCTCCACGGCCCTTTCGGAAAAGGAGGGAAGCTTGTCGCTCTCCACGTAGAAATTCACTTCTATCTCACCCTGAGGATTGATGCCGCCCCATACGCCGTGCGTGTACTGAAGGCGGCAGTCGGGGTCCTGACTGTACTCGTAGCGCACCCGGCTGGGATATCTGATCTGACTCATGAGAACCTCTCAAAAATGAGGCCGCCTCTCGGGCGAACCTTGAATTTCCTTTCATATCGCTCCTTGAACGGCAAGTAAAGAACATAGTCCCCGCCTTCCTTCCCCGGCACTTGACGGAACGGCTCACGCGCGGCAGAGTGGAACATTCTGACGGCTCAGGCGGGAAATCCGGCCTCGCCGACATCACTCCCGAGAGGAATTCTATGAACAGCTATACCAAGGAAACGCTGCAGGTCCGTCCCATCTTCGACTTTGAACTGCTGCTCGGTCTTCTTTCCGAAAAGCGTCTCGGCGGCAAGGTGCTCGAAGAGCTGGCCGACGTGTGGGAACGCTGGCTGCCCAAGCTCCACGCCATCAAGCTGGAAACCGGCAAGGGACGCTACCTTGCTCTCTGGCTCGAGCAGGACGTGGAAAAGGAAGTCGATGAAGAATGGGCCAAGTCCGCAGAATACGGCTTCCGTCTGAGCGCGCTCGGACAGACCATGTGCCAGTGCGCCGTGTATCAGCTCATGCCCGAGGTGGAGGAAGCCGGCTGTGCTCCTGCGCCCGAGCCTACGGCTGCGCTGCGCGAGGCTCTCGCGGCCGAAGGACTGGACTATCAGGACGTGACCCACTCCATGCTGCCCAAGTTCAGCGTGCTTACGCCCTATCCCTTCCACGGAGCCTGCGACATCTGCTACCTGCGCAAGGAGTGCCCCAAGGCCAACGGCCAGGCGAATCAGTTCCGTTCCTTTGAAATAGGCGGCGAGCCGCAGCAGAAGGCGTAGTCATGGACAAAACCCGCTTCAAGGAAGGCTTCTTCCACATCTTCAAGGCGGCAGGCTACTCTCTGGCCGGACTCAGAACCGGCGTCCGGCTCAGCCTCGCCTTCCGGCAGGAATGCGGCGTTTTTCTTGCCCTCATCGTGCTTCTCGCCCTGTGCGGCAAGCCTCTCGTCACCTGGCTTGTCGCTCTCGGCGCATGGCTTCTCGTCATGATGGCCGAGCTCATCAACACCGCCATAGAAGAAGCGCTCAACCTCATCACCCGCGACTACAACATCGCGGTAAAAAACGCCAAGGACATGGCTTCCGCGGCCGTGTTCCTCATGCTGGCGCTCAACGCCGCGCTCTGGTTCTGCATCTTCATTCTGGGACTGTTCTAGCGGCACGGGCGGCGCAAGAAGCCTCTGCGGCACGGCCCTGGCCGTGCCCCGTCTTTTTCCTCTGTGCACGGAGCTTTCCGTCTCTGCCCCGCCGCCTTCATCACATTCTTCAAATCACCGGGGAACCCACCCATGGAAACCGTTTTTCTGAAAAAGGGCGAAGACCGGCGTCTGCGCATCGGACACCTCTGGGTGTTCAGCAACGAAGTGGATACGAAGCGCTCCCCCCTCACGTCCTTTGCGCCCGGGCAGTCCGTGCTCGTGGCCGACTGCGGAGGACGCCTTCTCGGCACAGGCTACGTCAATCCCGCCTCGCTCATCGCGGTGCGCATGGTCAGCCGCAAGGCCGACGAAGCGCTCGACGCCTCTCTTCTGCGCCGTCGCCTTTCCGACGCCCTCGCTCTGCGCGAAAGGATGTTCGACAGGCCCTTCTACCGCCTCTGTCACGGCGAAGGCGACTTTCTGCCCGGACTTGTGGCCGACCGTCACGGCGAACACCTCGTCTGCCAGATCACCACGGCAGGCATGGATGCGCATACGGACGAGCTTCTTGCCGTTCTCGACGAACTTCTGCATCCCGCGTCCATCCTTCTCGACAACAACGTGGCCTCCCGGGACCTCGAGGGACTGGAACGCTTCCAGCGCACCGCTCTGGGTGAAACGCCCGAAGAAATCGCCGTGGAAGAAAACGGCATGAACTATGCCGTTCCGCTCAAAAGCGGCCAGAAAACCGGCTGGTTCTACGATCAGCGCATGAACCGCGCCGCGCTCACGCCCTTCGTTCACGCGCAGAAAGGCTGCTGCGTGCTCGACGCCTTCTGCTATGCCGGCGGATTCGGCGCTCTGGCGGCCAAAAACGGCGCAGGCAGGATCACCTTCATGGACGCCTCGGCCCAGGCCCTCTCCTATGCCGGGCGCAACGCCGGACAGTTCGGCACGGAAACGGAACTCCTTCAGGGAGACGCGCTCACGCTGCTTGCAGACCTGCGCCGCGAAGGACGCACCTTCGACATCGTCTGCCTTGATCCTCCGGCCTTCATCAAACGCAAGAAGGATGCCAGACAGGGACTCGAAGCCTACCAGCGGGTCAACGAGCTGGGTCTCGATCTGGTGCGTCCCGGCGGCATGCTCATGACCTGCTCCTGCTCCCATCATCTGGAGGCCGACGCTCTTCGCGGCATCGTCACCCGTGCCGCGGGAAAACGCCGCCGCCACGCCAGACTTCTCTTCCAGGGCTTTCAGGGACCGGATCATCCCATTCATCCCGCCATGCCCGAAACCGCGTATCTCAAGACCTTCCTGTTCCATCTGCCGGAATAGCAGTTCTGCGGCCCTCCCCGGAGGGCCGTCTTGTTATGCGCCGGACACCACAGAACACGCTCCTTCCGCACTTTCTGCGTCCCGACCGCAGTTCGGAGCACACGCCTTCCGGCCGCCCCGCGCATGTTCACCGGCGATTCCGTCCGGCGGGACGCCGCCGTGCTTGCCGAGCCCTCTCTTTTTCTATACCGTGAAAAACGCGCATCTTTCGCGCCATTTATCCCGACGATCCGCCGGTTCAAGAGGTTCCGCCATGTCATCCATTCAGGCTACCCGTATGCTTACCCCGGGCCCCACGCCCATTCCCGACCGTGTCCGTCTGGCCATGGCCGCTCCGCTTCTTCATCACCGCAAGGATGCGTTCAAGGCCATTCTGGCCGAAAACCAGGTCATGCTGAAGAGCCTCTTCTGCACAAAGTCCCCGGTTCTTCCGCTGGCATGCTCCGGCACCGGCGGCATGACCGCGGCGGCCTTCAACCTGTTTGCTCCCGGAGAGAAGGTCCTCGTGGCCACGGCAGGCCACTTCGGCAACCGCTGGGTGGACATCGTGACCATGCGCGGCCTTGAGCCCGTGGTGCTCCGCAAGGAGCCCGGCACCTCCTTCGATCCCGAAGAAATACGCGCCATGCTCGATGATGATCCCGCCATACGCGGCGTGTTCATGCAGATTTCCGAAACCTCCACCGGCGTCCTGCATCCCGTGCAGGAAGTGGCGGCCATCACCCGCGAAAGAAACGTTCTGCTCGTGGCCGACGGCATTTCCGCCGTCTCCATCTCTCCCGTGCGCATGGATGAATGGGGCATCGACTGCCTCATCACCGGCTCGCAGAAGGGACTCATGCTTCCTCCGGGGCTGGCCTTCGTGGCGCTTTCTCCCCGTGCGTGGAAGCGTGCCGCCGAAGTGCAGCCCCAGTGCTACTACTTCGACCTCACGGCGGAACGCACAAGCTGCGAAAAGAACCAGACGCACTACACGTCTCCCATAAGCCTGCTCGTGGGCCTGCACGAAGCGCTCACCATGCTGCAGGAAATGGGCATGGACAACGTGTTCAAAAAGCAGTGGGCCCTGACGCAGATGGCAAGAACCGGCATCGCCGCCATGGGCATGGAACTCTTCGTCAAGGAAGAAGGCCGCTACACCTGGGGTCTGACCAGCGTGCGCATGCCCGACGATCTGCCCGCCGGTCCCATCGTGGCCAAGGCCTTCAAGGAATGCGGCGTCATCCTCACCGCCGGACAGGGCAGCCTCAAGGACAAGGTGCTTCGTCTTGCCCACATGGGCTGGATAGACTGGGGCGACCTTGCCGCCGGTCTGCACGCCCTGGCCTGGAGCCTGCCCGAAAAGCCTTCGGGAGACTATCTCGAAAAGGCGCTCGACGCCTATCACAGGGCTCTCGGAGAGTAAAAACAGGCCGCTCCTATGGACATCTAAGGACCGGTCCGGCTTGTCCGGACCGGTCCTTCTTTGCACGCAGCGCAGGAACTCGGCGCGCCCGCGTTCAAGCATCCGAAGATATCTGCGCGGCTTCCTTGTTCAGCGCAGCAGCATGAAGACGCCCGTGAATACGCACAGAAAAGCTATGGCCTTCTTGAGAAGGCCCGTATTCATATGGGCTGCGGCCCGGATGCCCGCCCATACGCCTGCGCTCTGCAGCACCACGGAAAGAAGCGCCACCTGCCAGTTTATCTGATCGATGATGATGTTGCCCACGCTTCCGGAGAGACAGGCAAACATCTGGAAGGGCTGGGCCGCGGCCACCGTGGCCATGGGAGAAAAGCCCATGACTATCATCATGGGGACGGAAAGCACGGGACCGCCCATGCCGGTCAGTCCGGCCATGAATCCCACAAAGGAACCCACGAAGAGAAGGTAGCGGAATCGCCCGCGTTCCGTGGACATGCTGCGCAGAGGATGCGGCTGCCGCAGCGCGGCTATGCCGGAAAGGATGATGAGCACGGCCAGAATGGCGCCGAGCGCCACATCGCCCACCACATGCTTGGTCAGCGCTCCGAAAACGCTGAAGAGTGCGGCACCGATGCATTGAGGGACGACGATGTCCCTTTTCAGATTGCCTCGTCGCCAGTGCAGGAAGGTGCCGACTGCCGCAGTAAAGAAAAAGCTGCACAGCGCCGTGCCCGACGAGAGCGACAACGACATTCCCGTGCCGTACTGTATGGCGGGAATGAGCAGTATGCCGCCGATGCTGGTGGCTCCGCAAAGAAAACCCACGACCACGAAACTTGCGATAAGAAACATCGACATGTTCAGTTCCCCCGACCGTCCGAACAAGGTCCGGCATTTCCGCAAAACGTCCGCCCTGTGCAGCACTGCCTATGCGCTTTGGCACATTGTTGCGGAATAATGCGCGACGTTCCGTCTCCGGACGATGTCCGAATTTTCCGAGATGTCGGTCAACATACCGGCATGCATGATAAAATTGTTTTTCTTGTCCCTCGTGCCCTTACGGCATGAATTATGCAGGAAACCTGAAAAGGAACCTGCATCCCTGAGAGAATCCCATGAAGCTTTTCCTTGCCACGGCCTTCTGTCTGACGCTCTTTGCCCTGAACTCCATTCTGTGCCGGGCGGCGCTTACCGTCTGGGGCATGGAGCCCCTTCACTACACCGCCGTCCGCGGCCTCTCCGCCGCCGCCATGCTGGCGCTCCTGTGCGCCTTGCATGTGATACGCGGAAGTTCCGACCGAGGTTCCATATGGAAACAGGCCTGGGCGGAAAGTTCCTGGACCGGTTCCCTGTTTCTCTTCCTGTACATGATCTGCTTTTCCCTCGCCTACATGACCATGCCTTCGGCAGCAGGAACGCTCATCATCAACACGTCCGTGCAGTTCGGCATGGTGGGATGGGGACTTCGGCACGGCATGCGTCTTACGGCCATGCAGGGCGCAGGTCTTGCCGCCGCCATTGCCGGGCTCATCGCCCTGCTTTCTCCGGGACTCACGGCTCCGCCTCTGACGGGCTCTCTGCTCATGGTGATTTCCGGTCTCGCCTGGGGAGGCTACAGCGTATGCGGACGAGGAGCCTCCTCCGCCTCTCTGGCCACGGCGGGCAACTTTTTCCGCTGCGCCGTCGCAGGCCTCGTGACGGCGCTTGCCGCCATGATGCTGGAAGGAAACGCCCACCCCGCGGCCTGGGCCTGCGCCGCAGGCGCCGGAGCCATAGCCTCCGCTCCGGGCTATGTCCTGTGGTACGCCATCGTACCCCGCTACAGCCTGACCGGAGCATCCATCATACAGCTCAGCGTGCCGCTCATCACCGCAGCCCTTGCCGTGCCGCTGCTCGGAGAACCCGTCACTCTGCGCCTGGCCCTGTGCGCCGTGCCCATTCTCGGCGGCATAGCCCTCACCCTTGCCTCCCCGAAAAAGGAGGAAAAGCACCCCTGAGACTCACAGAACCTTCAGACCGTGCTTCTCCAGATCCTTTATCTTGCGGAACATGGTGCTCCTGTCCATGCGGAGCATCTTCGACGCCGCCGTCATGTTGCCGGAAAAACGCGCTATTGCGGCACGCAGCATCCGACATTCCATCTCGCGCATGATGTCGTGATAATCCTTGCCTTCAAAATCGAATTCCGCGTCCGAAGGCCCCGGCTCTCTCGGCTGGGCTGAGGGACTGATGGGCAGATTGAACGATCTCACCACGTTTTTGGGACAGGTGACCACGGCTTCCTGCATCATGCTCTTGAGCTCGCGCACGTTGCCCGGCCACTCATAGGAGAGGAGCAGATCCTCCACGTCGTCGCCCATGGTGACGGGTCTGTTGTACTTTTTGGAAAAGTACTGGAGGAAGAATCTGGCCAGCGGCATGATGTCGTCCTTCCTTTTGCGCAGGGGAGGAATGTTCAGCACCGCTATCTTCAGCCGGTAATAAAGATCGCTGCGGAACTCTCCCCTGGCCACGGCCTTTTCCAGATCCTTGTTCGTGGCGGCAATGACGCGCACATCCACGTTCTTCGGCGTGTTCGCCCCCACCCTGACGATGACGCCGTCCTGCAAAAAGCGCAGAAGTCTCGTCTGAAGCGTCAGCGGAAGTTCGCCTATCTCGTCGAAGAACACGGTGCCCCCGGCCGCAGCCTCAATGAGCCCTATGCGACCTCCCCGGCTCGCGCCGGAAAAGGCTCCGCCTATGTAGCCGAACAGTTCCGACTCTATGAGGTTGGGAGAAATGCTTCCGCAGTCCACCTTGATGAACGGCTTGTCGGCCCTGCGGCTCATGGCATGAATGCGCTGCGCCATGACATCCTTGCCCACGCCTGTTTCTCCGAGAATGAGAATGGAGATGTCCGTCTGCGCCATGATGCGGGCCTTGGAAAGAAAGGCCTCCATGGCGGAGCTGAAAATGAAGTTGCTTCCGTCCTCGGCAGCCTCAAGACCGGAGTTGTTGGTCAGACGGACCAGCGTGTTCAGAAGATCGCGCTGATGCGCGAGCTTGTTCTCCATGTCCACGATGGTGCTGATGTCGCGGATGAAGGTGATGCACATGACGACCTTGCCGTTCCCGTCAAGGATGGGAAAGCCGTCCAGCGACAGATGCCGTCCGTTGGAAAGGGTCTGGATCTTGGACACGGGCTTTCCGCTGCTGATGACTTCGGGATTGACGGCCACATCGAACACGCCTTCCGCGACAATGCTCGTGGCCTTGCGTCCCATCATCCACTTTTTGGAAAAACCGCTCAGCTCCTCATACTTTTTGTTGACGAAAAGGCATGTGGAGTCCGCATCGCTTATCCAGATGCCGTCCTGAAAAACATCAAAGGCCTGTTCCATATATTCAAGAAGCATGGGATCCATGAACAACCCGACACGAGAATAAAAGGTTCTTCCAGCCCGAACATTCTGCAATAAATTCATTTCTCTCTCAACCAGCTCCTCAGGGGCTTCTGCCGGACTTGCGACGCAAGACGAAAAGGGGGTCGCCGCGGCGACGCGGCG
>ENA-OVGB01001084-OVGB01001084.1-human-gut-metagenome-genome-assembly--contig:-NODE-1084-length-26335-cov-5.420852_pt1 | contig 26335 bp, 18 predicted proteins | sample MGYA00237767_ERZ505413 | MGnify/ENA primary metagenome ERZ505413 (study PRJEB26158, sample SAMN06016410) | human gut metagenome | biome: human gut; feature: ankylosing spondylitis patient; material...
ATTCGTTATTCAATAGGAAGCTTGTATGATATGATAAATACAACTTAAAAAGAAAATCAAAAGAAGAGAGGTTTTCATATGTCATTAGGATGTAGAATCAGACGAAACTTTGAAAGACCGTCAAAAGAATTAGTAGAAGCATTCCGTGGAATTCCGGTTGCAAATATTGATGATAACTGTGGAAGGATCGCTGCTGTAGACTCCAGCATTTATCCACTGAACCCGAAGGCAAGACTTCTGGGAACCGCATTTACAGTAAACGCACCGGCAGGAGATAACCTTCTGTTCCACAAAGCTCTGGATATGGCTCAGCCAGGAGATGTTATCGTTCTTGCAAACAAAGGAAGCATGAGCAGAGCACTTTGCGGTGAGATCATGAGCAACTACGCAAAATCCAGAGGAATCGCAGGAATCATCATCGACGGATGTGTTCGTGACAGCTACACATTAAGCCAGATGGATTTCCCAGTATATGCAAAAGGCATCACACCTAACGGACCATACAAAAACGGCCCGGGAGAGATGAATTTCCCGGTATCTTTCGCAGGAATCGTGATCAATCCTGGTGATATCATCGTCGGAGACTCTGACGGACTTCTGGCAATCAAACCAGATGAGCATACAGCAGAGCTTGCAGAGATCGCAAGAAAGTATCATGCAGGCGAGGAAAAACAGCTTGAGGGAATCCTGACACGTGGTGAGTGGCCACGTCCATGGGTTGACGAAGCTCTCAAAAAAGTCGGATTTGAATTTGTAGACTAACCGAATAAAAGATACATGCAGGAAGGTCTGTCACCACGTATGACGGGCCTTTTTGTCAAATAAAGAACGGAGGTATATCTGAATGGATGTGAAGTTCCTGATCGCAGGAGACAGAGCAGTTTCCGTTGAATTCGGCAGCGTGATCAGCCTTGAAGTCAATGCCAAGGTACGTGCGCTGGATGAAAAATTAAAAGAATCTCCAATTGAAGGCATGGTGGAAACAGTTCCTACCTACTGTGCGCTGATCGTACATTACCGCCCGGAGGTGATCCATTATTCCAAACTGGTGGAAGAACTGGAGAAGAGAATTGCAGACATGCACGAAGTTTCCACAACAACCAAAAAAGTTGTAAAAGAGATCCCGGTTTATTATGGCGGCGAGACCGGACCGGATCTGGAGTACTGTGCAGAGCTTGAGAATACTACTACGGAGGAGATCATCCGCAAGCATTCCCAGCATGAGTACTATGTATATATGCTTGGTTTTGCACCGGGACATCCGTATATGGCCAGATTTGATGAGCCGTTCAGCTTTAAGAGAAGAACTTCTCCGCGAGTGAAGATCCCGGCGAGATCCATCGTAGTTCAGCTGGCACTGTCTGATTTTATTCCTTTTGAGCAGCCTTGTGGATGGAATATTATCGGAAGCACACCTCTTGATATCTGCAATTTTGCAAAGGAAGATCCGTTCCTTGTACGTGCCGGTGACTGGGTAAAACATGTTCCTGTCACAAAAGCAGAGTATGATCAGATCCGAAGAGACGTGGAAAACGGTACCTATAAAGTGAAAACCTATACACCACAGGATAACGGTTGAGAACGGAGGTCATGATATGGGAATTACAGTTGAAAACGGCGGAATCCTGACCACTGTTCAGGACGAGGGAAGATTCGGAAATCAGGCATTTGGTGTTTCAACATCCGGTGCCATGGACCCGAGAGCTTTCCACATTGCCAATCTGCTGGTAGGCAATAAAAAAACAGAGGGTGCTCTGGAGATGACTTTTATCGGACCAACCCTTACTTTTACCAGTGATAATATCATAGCGGTGACAGGTGGAGATCTGACACCGATGCTGGATGGACAGCCTTTTCCGATGTATAAGGCAGTTCTTGTAAAAAAAGGCCAGAAGCTGATGTTTGCAGGTGCCAGAAATGGAAGCCGTGGATATATCGCTTTTGCAGGCGGCCTGGATATCCCCCTTGTAATGGGAAGCAAGTCTACACTGCTTCGTAACCACATTGGTGGTGTTGAGGGAAGAAAGCTGGAAAAAGGTGATACCATCGAGTTTACAGCACCGAAGACAGAACTTCCGAATATGGAGCTTCGTCATGTGCCGGCGGAAGTTTATCCTTCAGATGAAGTGGTTCTCCGCGTGGTTCTGGGACCTCAGGAGAATGAGTTTACAGAAGAGGGTGTCCGCAAGTTTTTCTGGTACAGCGGTACCATTACCAATGAGTTTGACCGTATGGGATGCCGTATTGAGAGAGAACCGGTAGAGCATGCCGGTGATGGTAATATTAATACAGATGGTATTTCCATGGGATCGATCCAGGTTCCGTTAAACGGACAGCCGATCATCATGCTGGCTGACCGTCAGAGTACAGGCGGCTATCCGAAGATCGGTACTGTGATCACGGTGGATTTTGCAAAGATTGCCCAGGCCCGGCCTGGACAGAAGATCCGTTTTATTGAGGTGAGCCTGGATCTTGCTCAGGATCTGTATATCCGTGAGCTGAATGAAATGAATGCTCTGGATGAACGACTGAACGGAAATAATTAATCATACATACCACAAAAATTTTTTTAAGAAAGGTGAGTACGAATATGAAGATTGTTGTATTGGATGGCTACACAGAGAACCCTGGAGATTTAAGCTGGGACGCATTAAAAGAGCTTGGAGATGTTACGGTTTATGACAGAACTTCCTATGAGGAGTCTCCGCTGATCGCTGAGCGTATCGGTGATGCTGAGATTGTTATCATCAATAAAACTCCGATCTCCAAAGAGACGATTGATAAGTGCCCGAACATGAAGCTGATCGCTGTTCTGGCTACCGGCTACAATGTTGTTGATTACAATTATGCAAAAGAGAAGGATATTCCGGTTGTGAATGTTCCGACTTATGGTACCCAGATCGTTGGTCAGTATGCTCTTGGTCTTCTTCTTGAGATCTGTTCTCATTATGGTCATCATGATGAGACTGTTAAGGCTGGCAAATGGGAGAATAATGATGACTGGTGCTACTGGGATTATCCGATGATCGAGCTTTATGGAAAGACTGCCGGTATCATTGGTCTTGGTAGAATTGGACAGGCTACTGCCAAGCTTCTGAATGCTCTGGATATGAAGGTTCTTGCTTATGATGCTTATCAGAGTGAGGCTGGTGCGAAACTTGCTGAGTATGTTTCTCTTGACGAGCTGTTTGCACAGTCTGATGTGATCTTCCTTCACTGCCCGCTTTTCCCGGAGACAGAGGGTATGATCAACAAAGAGAATATCGCGAAGATGAAGGATGGTGTTATCCTTATCAACAACAGCCGTGGTCAGCTGGTTGTTGAGCAGGATCTTGCGGATGCTCTGAACAGTGGTAAGGTTTATGCTGCTGGTCTTGATGTTGTTTCTACTGAGCCGATCAAAGGGGATAACCCGCTTCTTAAGGCTAAGAACTGCATCATCACTCCGCATATTTCTTGGGCTGCGCAGGCTTCCAGACAGAGAATTATGGATATTACGGTTGATAATATCAAGGCTTTTCTGGCTGGTAATACAGTTAACAGAGTTAATAAATAAGTATTTTTCGATGTTTCGATTTCCTATGTATGATGTGTGAGGGAAAGGCGGCTGTCTCGTTTTGAGGTGGCCGCCTTTTTCTGTGTTTGGAATGAACGTACGTTGGGGGAGTGGAATAAGTGTACGCCGGGGATGTGGCATCGGTTCGGGCAAGGCTCCGTCGGCGGATACTGCTAAGACTCCGTGAGCCGGCTAAGCAGTATCACACCTCCTCCACAACAGCCCGAACCGATGCCACATCCCCGGCTGAAACTCCAACTGCAAAGGACGGAAGCGGACGTTTGCGTCCTGTCCTGAATTGCGAAAACGTGGCTGTATCGGCATAACGCCTCACATGCAACACCGAAGAATACAGCAACCAGTTCGGCACAGCGTCCCACGTCCAACACCGAAGCATACAGACAAAAGTCAACACCCTCCCGTCCTCCACAACCAAGCACTCCTAAAAAAAAAGCCCGAGGGGTGTGCAGAGGGGCCGCGGCTTTGCGGCCCCTTTGCGATTTTCTTTTTCTCAAAAAAATACTGTGCCCCGTTCGCCAAAAAAAGCAAACGACACACAGTATTTCAAAAAAAGTATTTCTAAGATCTTGTTACTTTACTTAACAACACGCACTCTGTACATACCCTCAATCTCCTTGAGTTCATCCAGTGCCTTAGCAGAAGCTGCACTCTCAAGATCAATAAGAGTATAAGCAAACTCTCCTTTACTCTTATTGGTCATATCCGCAATGTTCAGTCCCTCAGATCCAAGGATCTTAGTAACCTGACTGATCATATTCGGTGTATTACTATGTGCAAGAGAAATTCTTCCAACAGCCACACAAGTACCCATATCACAATTCGGATAATTCACAGAATTCTTAATATTACCATTCTCAAGGTAATCACGGATCTCTTTTACAGCCATCTCCGCACAGTTCTCCTCAGATTCCTCTGTGGAAGCTCCAAGATGTGGTGTTACCAGAATGCCCTCGCGTCCTGCAACTGTCTCGTTGGCAAAGTCCGTTACATATTTCTTAACCTTACCACTTTCAACAGCCTCGATCAGCGCCTCCTCATCAACAAGAAGATCTCTTGCAAAGTTCAGAAGGACTACGCCGTCTTTCATCTTATCAAAAGCTTCTTTGTTGATCATCTTCTTTGTGCTGTCAAGAAGCGGCACATGAATGGTGATGTAATCGCACTGGCTGTAGATCTCGTCCAGGCTCTTGCTGTGTTTGATGGTTCTAGAAAGGTTCCATGCTGCATCGATGGAAAGATATGGGTCATAACCATACACTTCCATTCCAAGACCGCATGCTGCGTTTGCAACCATGGCTCCAATGGCACCAAGACCGATGATACCAAGTTTTTTGCCGCTGATCTCGCATCCTGCGAACTGTTTTTTCTGCTTCTCGGCAAGTTTGCCAATGTGCTCTTTATCTTTCTCCTGTGCAACCCACTCGATACCGCCAACGATATCTCTGGATGCAAGGAGCATACCTGCAAGTACAAGCTCTTTTACACCGTTTGCGTTCGCTCCAGGTGTGTTGAATACAACAACACCTTTCTCTGCGTACTCTTTAACCGGAATGTTATTGACACCTGCACCAGCACGTGCAACCGCGCAAACGCTCTTCGGAAGTTCCATGTCATGCATCTTCGCACTTCTTACGAGGATCGCGTCACACTGGTCTACAGTCTCTGTTTTTTTATAATTGTCGCCAAAAAGTCTCAAGCCTTTTTCAGCGATAGGATTCAGGCAATGATACTGGAACATTATGCATTCTCCTCCTCGAATTTTTTCATGAATGCAACCAGGGCCTCTACGCCAGCTTTTGGCATGGCATTGTAGATGCTGGCACGCATTCCGCCAACAGTACGGTGTCCTTTCAGGTTTACAAGGCCTGCCTCAGTTGCCTCTTTGACAAACTTGGCATCCATTTCCTTGTCACCGGTTACGAACGGTACGTTCATCAGGGATCTGTCTTCTGGAACTACAGTTCCTTTGAAGAGTTTGCTGGAATCCAGATAATCATAAAGGATTTTTGCTTTTTCCTCATTGCGCTGTTTCATCACTTCCAGACCGCCCATTTTCTTCAGCCATTTAAATACTTTTCCGCATACATAGATGCAGTAAGCATTCGGTGTGTTGTAAAGAGAGCCTGCGTCTGCATGTGTCTTATAGGTAAGCATGGTTGGTGTTCCCGGAAGAACATCCTCTGTGATCAGATCTTCACGAACGATCGCGATAACCATACCTGCCGGTCCGATGTTCTTCTGAACACCGCCATAGATAATACCATATTTGCTTACATCCACTGGCTCAGACAGGAAGCAGGAGGATACATCTGCTACCAGAGTCTTGCCTTTTGTGTTTGGAAGTTTTTTGAATTTTGTGCCGTAAATGGTGTTATTCTCACAGATGTATACATAGTCTGCATCCGGGCTGATCGGCAGATCACTGCAGTCCGGGATATAGCTGAAAGTTTTGTCCTCAGAAGATGCGATCTTGTTTGCCTTTCCATATTTCTGAGCTTCCTGATAAGCTTTCTTTGCCCACTGACCTGTTACGATGTAATCAGCAACCCTGTTTTTCATAAGGTTCATCGGGATCATGGCAAACTGCTGGGATGCTCCTCCCTGAAGGAAAAGTACCTTGTAGTTATCCGGGATGTTCATAAGCTCGCGGAGATCTTTCTCTGCAGTATCAATGATTTCCTGAAAAGCTGCACTTCTGTGACTCATTTCCATAACGGACATTCCTGTGCCGTTATAATCCATCATCTCATCAGCTACTTCTTTGAGTACTTCCTCCGGAAGCACTGCCGGTCCGGCAGAAAAATTGTACACTCTACTCATGTTTCTTCATATCCTCCTCGTCAAATACATCATCAAGATTCGCACCAGCCGGTACCATCGGGAACACACTCAGATCCTGATCGATCCAGCAATCCAGAACGACAGGTCCCTCTGCTGCCAGTGCCATCTTAAGTGCAGGTTCCACATCTTCCATCTTTGTCACACGAATGGCTTTTGCACCCAGCGCCTCCGATAATTTTACAAAATCAACGGCGTCATCCAGTACTGTGGAAGAGTATCTCTTTCCATAGAAAAGCGTCTGCCACTGACGCACCATTCCAAGTACATGATTGTTCATAACAATCTGGATCAGCTGTCTACCACAGCGCGCTGCAGTTGCCAGTTCATTCATATTCATACGGAAGCATCCGTCACCTGCTATATTTACAACTGTTTTTTCCGGTCTGCCCATCTTTGCGCCAATTGCAGCGCCAAGACCGTAGCCCATGGTTCCAAGGCCGCCGGAAGTAAGAAGAGTTCTTGGCTCTTTGTATTTATAATACTGTGCCGCCCACATCTGGTGCTGTCCAACCTCTGTGGAGATGATGGCATCACCGTTCGTCAGCTCATAAAGTTTCTCTATAATATACGGACCTGTAAGCTGTGTGTGATCATAATTCAGCGGATATTTTGCTTTCAGTTCCTGGATATGTGCGATCCACTCCGGATGTTCTTTCTCCGGAACTTCCTCAAGAAGGCGTTTCAGCACTTCTTTCACATCTCCGATCACGCTTGCATCCACTTTGATATTTTTGTTGATCTCCGCAGCATCCACATCGATCTGAAGGATTTTTGCATTGTGTGCAAAAGTCTTGGTATTTCCTGTTACACGGTCACTGAAACGTGCTCCAAGAACAATGAGAAGATCACATTCCGTAACACCAAGATCGGAAGTCTTGGTTCCGTGCATACCTACCATACCGGTATAAAGCGGATCCTCACCTGGGAAAGTACCTTTACCCATCAGTGTATCGCAGACCGGAGCCTGGATCCTGTGAGCCAGTTCGCGGACTTCCTGGTCAGCACCGGAGATCACACAGCCGCCGCCTACAAAAATAAAAGGTTTCTTTGCCTCTCTGATCATTTCCAGCGCCTGGTCCATATCTTCTTTGCGGATGTTTTTGATCTCACGGTTAACGGTAGCCGGATGGCATGGCTCGTATTCATATTTCATTCCTGTGATATCCTTCGGAACATCCACAAGAACCGGGCCAGGTCTTCCGCTTTTTGCAATATAAAATGCTCTTCTTAACGTATCTGCAAGATCTTCGATATTCTTTACAATAAAGCTGTATTTTGTCACAGGCATTACGATACCTGCGATATCAACCTCCTGGAAAGAATCTCTTCCCAGGAGTGGTCTTCCTACGTTTGCAGTAATGGCTACCATCGGTACGGAATCCATGTATGCAGTCGCGATTCCTGTTACCAGGTTGGTGGCTCCAGGACCGGATGTTGCCAGGCAGACACCCACTTTTCCGGTAGCTCTCGCATAACCATCAGCAGCATGGGATGCACCCTGCTCGTGGGAGGTCAGTACATGTGTGATCTCATCTTTGTATTCATATAAGGCATCGTAAACATTCAGGATCGCGCCGCCCGGATATCCAAATACGGTGTCAACGCCCTGTTCCTTCAGACATTCTACGATGATCTCTGCACCTGTAAGCTGCATATCTTTCGTTCCTCCTTATTTTGCTTTCGGTACTTCCAGGATCGCACCACGGTTTCCTGATGTTACCATGGCAGCGTATCTTGCCAGATATCCGGTTGTCACCTTCGGCTCTCTTGGCTGCCATTTTTCTCTTCTGGCCTGCATCTCTTCATCTGAAACCTTGATCTCCAGTTTCAGCTCCGGAATATTGATACTGATGATATCGCCTTCCTCAACCAGTGCGATCGGACCGCCTACTGCTGCCTCCGGTGATACGTGCCCGATAGCGGCTCCTCTGGATGCACCACTGAAACGTCCGTCAGTGATCAGGGCTACGGAAGAACCAAGTCCCATTCCCACGATAGCAGATGTAGGGTTCAGCATTTCTCTCATTCCAGGGCCACCCTTTGGTCCCTCGTAGCGGATAACCACAACATCTCCCTCTACGATCTTACCGCTCTTGATGGCAACAATTGCGTCATCCTCGCTGTCAAATACACGTGCAGGACCTTCATGTACCAGCATCTCCGGTACAACTGCAGAACGTTTTACAACACCACCATCCGGTGCAAGGTTTCCTTTCAGTACGGCAAGTCCGCCTGTCTTTGTATACGGATTGTCGATAGGGCGGATAACCTCCGGATTCAGGTTTACACAGTTTTTAATATTCTCACCTACTGTTTTTCCGGTTACTGTCATACACTCTGTATGGAGAAGTCCCAGCTTGTTCAGCTCATTCATGACCGCATAGACACCGCCGGCCTCATTAAGATCTTCCATGTAGGTCGGGCCTGCCGGTGCAAGGTGGCAAAGGTTCGGGGTCTTCTCACTGATCTCATTTGCAAAGCTGATATCAAAGTCCATTCCGATCTCATGTGCGATAGCCGGAAGATGAAGCATACTGTTTGTGGAGCATCCAAGTGCCATATCTACTGTAAGTGCATTTAAAACTGCCTCTTTTGTCATAATGTCTCTTGGGCGGATGTTCCTTCTGTACATTTCCATTACCTGCATTCCTGCATGCTTTGCAAGACGGATACGTTCAGAGTATACTGCCGGGATGGTACCGTTTCCTTTCAGTCCCATACCGAGAACCTCAGTCAGGCAGTTCATGCTGTTCGCAGTGTACATACCGGAACATGATCCACAGGTCGGGCAGGTTTTGTTTTCGAATTCTTCCAGATCATCTGCTGTGATGGTTCCTGCTGCATAGGAGCCTACTGCCTCAAACATGCTGGAAAGACTGGTTTTATGTCCTTTTACATGACCGGCAAGCATCGGACCGCCGCTCACGAATACAGTAGGAACGTTGATCCTTGCCGCTGCCATCAGAAGGCCAGGTACGTTTTTGTCACAGTTGGGAACCATGACCAGAGCATCGAACTGATGAGCCAGTGCCATGGCCTCTGTGGAATCTGCGATCAGGTCACGTGTTACAAGGGAATATTTCATTCCAACGTGTCCCATTGCGATTCCGTCACATACTGCGATCGCCGGAAATACAACCGGTGTGCCGCCAGCCATTGCAACGCCAAGTTTCACAGCATTTACAATTTTGTCAAGGTTCATATGTCCCGGTACGATCTCGTTATAAGAGCTTACGATTCCTACCAGTGGTTTGTCCATTTCTTCCTTTGTCATTCCAAGGGCATTGAACAGGGAACGATGTGGTGCCTGCTGTGTGCCTTTTCTTACGGTATCACTTCTCATTTTCAGGGTCTCTCCTTTTTATTTTTTACGATATGATCCGGTATCTGCTTATTGTCTTCTTTTACCTGATATCGGTTCTTTTTGTTCTGTTTCGTTTTGTTCGTCTTTATTTATGCGATGGCATCTGCGATCAGATCGCCCATCTCTTTGGTTCCGACAAGCTTGCATCCGTCAGACATGATATCTCCTGTTCTGTAACCATCTGTAAGAACCTTCTGTACTGCTGTTTCCACAGCATCTGCTTCTTTATCAAGATCCAGAGAATATCTCAGCATCATGGCAGCGGAAAGAATGGTTGCGATCGGGTTTGCTTTGTTCTGGCCTGCGATATCCGGTGCTGAACCATGGCTCGGCTCATAGAGACCAAGCTTTGTCTCATTTAAGCTTGCGGAGGAAAGCATTCCGATAGAACCGGTCACCATACTTGCCTCATCAGAAAGGATATCTCCAAACATGTTTTCTGTAAGAATAACATCAAACTGCTTCGGGTCACGTACCAGCTGCATTGCGCAGTTATCAACCAGCATATGCTCCAGTGTTACATCCGGATAATCCTTTGCCACATCCTCCACTACACTTCTCCAGAGTCTGGAAGAATCAAGAACATTGGCTTTATCTACACTTGTAACCTTATTTCTTCTCTTACGTGCGATCTCAAATGCCTTAATTGCAATACGGCGGATCTCATTCTCATTATAAGAAAGAGTATCTACTGCTGTGCGGACTCCGTTCTCCTCAGTAGTCTTTCTTGCTCCGAAATAAAGACCTCCTGTAAGTTCTCTTACGATGATCATGTCAAAACCATCTCCGATGATCTCATCACGGAGCGGGCATGCATCACGAAGCTCATTGTAAAGATAAGCCGGACGAAGATTTGCAAACAGGTTCAGCGCCTTACGTATCGCAAGAAGACCTGCCTCCGGACGTTTGGATGGCTCAAGCTTATACCACGGGGATGTCTTGGCATCACCGCCAATGGAACCCATCAGTACTGCATCAGAAGCTTTTGCCTGGGCAATGGCTTCCTCTGTAAGAGGTATTCCGTGAGCATCAATGGATGCCCCTCCTAAAAGAACCTCTGTGTATGAAAATTTATGACTATATTTCTCACATACTCTGTCTAAAACTTTTTTGGCCTCGGCAACAATCTCCGGACCGATTCCGTCTCCCGGAATCAGGGCAATTTTGTACTCCATTTTATTCACTCCTCCGATTTCCCCTGTGCTGTAAAATTTTAACGCACTGGTGTGGATAATTGTTATTATCATAACGCACTTTTCGACGGATTTCAACCTATTAAATAGATAAAGTTATTTCCGGAATGCAAAAAAAAACAGTAATTCGCTGTTTCTGCCGCTGCGGAGACATCCTTTCGCAACAGAAAAAGAAAAAACTGCCCTACCATTACGGTACAGCAGTCTTTCTTTTTTTATCATATTCTATTTTTTCTGTTAATCTTCTCAGAATTTCCCGCTGGAACCACCGAAGGTATCACCGGAAGATGATGTATGGGTGCTGGAACCACCGTTACTATCCTCATTTTTCGGTTTTGCGGATTTTGATACTGTACTGTAGAGGTAAAAATCATTACTTCTGGTCACCTCCATACTGCCCTGCCGCACATAAGAAGCCGCCCGATCCTGTTTTCGCACAGTTTTCAGCTTTCTTCTCATATTTCCGGTTACCAGTAATCCTGCCACAAGCCCCACAGCAAGAGCGATCAGCAGGTTTATCCCAACCGCAAAAGGCTCATCCGGAAGGTTTTCCACATCGTATGGCTCTGCCTCATCTGCCTGCGTGATAAAATCATCGCATTCCGTGGCAAACTTATGAAACGCTTCGTTATAATCACCGTCACTTAAATAAGGCTTCACCTGATCCATGATGTAGGACTGTCCGGCATCCGTAAACACTTCTATCGCATATCCGTGTGTTGCAATGGCCCAGTTACGGTCTCCCATATCCAACAGGAATAAAATACCGTCATCATTTTCCCCCTGCCCATATCCATGGTCAATAAAATAATCCTCCGCATACGCCTGGGCTGTTTTTCCCTCAAGACTGTTAACGGTAACGACCACAACATCTACCTGATCCCGCTCACTGATTTCATCCAGAGTACTGCTCAGGCTCTCCTGCTGCTCTGCATCCAGAAGGCCCGCCTGGTCATCCAGACGGCTTACGGTGCCTGCCCATACCGGAAAAGCACATGCCAGACACAAAAGGATCGATATCAAAAATGCGGATATTCTTTTTTTCATGGCATCCACCTCCCTACAAAGCCCAGATCAGATACAGGATAATATAAGTGATCACACCCACGACCCCCGTTGTTCCCAGGAACCATCGTGCAAAAGCGTTCTTGTCTGTAGGCAGATTTCCCACAAATTTCCCTGTCTGACCATTCATGGCAAATATGTAATTATCACCCTTCCACTTCGTCTGCAGGATCCATACGGGATATAACGCATATTTCGTTGTCCCGTTATGAAGCCGGATACTGGTATTCTCCGGTACCACACTGGCGTATCCTCTCACCGTATCCCGGAATGCAGCCTCTGTGCTGCGGCGGATACGCTCATTGGCACGTTCCTCACACTCGCTGGCTGTCACATCATATTTATCTGCAAAATATCCAGCCAGATACGCAGTCTGAAAATCCACCGCTTCTTTGAAATCAAAAGGCTCTATAGACTCCATCAGATCATTTTCCATGCTGGCAGAGCCATCCACCGGTACATGATCAAAACCAAGAGAACCACTTCTATGTACTGCATAATAGCTGGTCTCCGTATAATCATAATCACTATCGCTCCAGAACCGGGTCTTTGTTGCACGGTAACGGATATCTGCGTCTGCGTCTGTGTCATACAGCCAGAACGGAACGTAGATGCCCTTAACCTCGCTGATATGATTCTCTGACTTAAATGCTTTCGGCAGAAGCCTCTTACCGGTAAGATGCTTTTTCAGCCTCTCCTTTGCCGCTTTCTTGTCCAGCTTAAACGGGATCACATAATCCGGCTTCAGTGCACCGGACAGCTGCCCGGTCATTACCACCGGACTTCCGCAAAACGGGCAGGCCGTTGCTGCCGTATTGGCATCTCCCACGATCTCACCGCCACAGGACTTGCACACATAGGTACGCAGCCCCTCACTCTCCCCGTCCTGCCACTCACTGCCGGCCTCATCCGACCAGCTCATATCCTCAGGCTGCTCTTCCTCCACAGTCTGGGCATATTCCGATAACGTACCAACATCAAACTCCGTATCACAAAACGGACACTTCATCTTCTGCACAGAACTGTCAAACTCTATGGAGCCACCACAGCACGGACACTTAAACTCCTGCATCTTCGCCATATATTCACCTCACTTCATCATTCTGTATCCAACAACCGGCAGGAGTTACCCTGCATTTTGCTCCTGACCATCTCTCTTTCTGATCTATACTGCATCCTCCGGTCCGAACGGATCACCGCACTCCGGGCAGAATTTCGGTGGATTCTCCGGATCTGCCGGTTCCCATCCGCACCTGCTGCAACGATACTGCATCTTCTTCTCCGGCTTCTTCGCTCCGCAGTTCATACAGAACTTGCCTTTATTCACCGTACCGCAGGAACAGGTCCAGCTGTCCTCCACCGGACGCGATGCACCACACTCCGGACAGAATTTCCCCGAAGAAACCGCACCACAACTGCAGGTCCAGGAACCAGCCGCAGCCGCAGCCCCTGCTCCGTTCCCTGCCGGCGAAACCGGCTGCGCTGCCTGCTGCTGTACACTCTGCTGCGCCTGCTGCTTCTGGCCCATCTCAAACAAGTGCTGCGCATTCATACCACCTGCATTAGCAGCCATACCCATGCCCATAAAGCCAGTCATAGCCCCTGCTGAATTAGAAGCCGCAGCCTTCATAGCATCCGCCTGGGCCCCGGTCAGAGTAGCCGCAGCCATAGCAGGATCACGCATCATAGCCGTACGCTGAGCCTGCTTGATCATCTCGGCATCCTCATCCGGCAATGTCACAGAACCAAGTGCCACACTGACTACCTTAAGCCCACGAAGCTCCTCCCACTTGGCAGAAAGCACCTCATTCATGGCATTCTCCAGCTCCGTATTATGAGTCACGATCTGATTCGGACGCATCTCCAGCTCCGAAAGCCTTCCGAAAGCAGGCTGCAGCGCACTGATAAACTCCGCCTTCAGCTGTCCGTCCAGCTCCTCTCTGGTATACTCCCGCTCCACATTTCCACACACATTCGTATAAAAAAGAAGGGGATCCGCGATCCTGTAGGAATAAACACCATGACACCTCACAGCCACATCCACATCCAGCCCGATCCTGGAATCCACAACCCGGAACGGGATCGGATTAGCAGTACCAAACTTGTTATCCACAAGCTCCTTGGTATTAAAATAATACACCCTCTGATCCTTACCCGTATCACCGCCAAAAGCAAACCTCTTCCCGATCGTATCAAAGGTCTTCCTGATTCCGTCACCCAGACTACCTGAAAAAATACTCGGCTCCGTAGAAGCATCATACGTATACTCTCCCGGATCCGCACAAACCTCAACAACCTTTCCCTGCTCCACAATCATCATACACTGACCGTCCGCCACAGCGATCCCGCTGCCGCTGGAAATGATATTATCACTCCCATGCTTATTGGAAGACCTGGAAGAAGACCTCTTCGTCCCCTTCACAACCATCACTTCTTTATCCATAGCCTCACAGTAAAAAAACTCCTTCCACTGATCCGCCAACGTACCACCCGCTGCACCCACAGCCGCTCTGATAAGACCCATAAATCCAACCCCTTTCTGAAAATTCATTCTTATTTACAATTTTACGATATTCCAAAGCCATCGTCACTCTCATTTCTGATAGTAACATCATTATTACACGAATTTTACCAAAAATCCACTTATTTCTATACAATATTACAATTGCCATATTCCCATCACACCCACAATCCTAGCACATCCACACAGTCCGTCTGCGCTGGCATCAAAGGCTATTCTCCCATCACATCCGCAATTCTAGCACATCCGCAACCCCAGGCTGACAGCGCAGCGCCTCAGCCGTCCCCCCCAACCAAACACAAACTCAGCCATTGCAGTCGTCCAGCGCAGCGCTGACGACCCACAACCAACCGTCAAACGACACTATTTCTCACCGGAAGCACCAGCCGGGGAAGGGGATGCTGGATGGCTCTGCTTCTGCAGGAGGGGAGCTGATTCTTGGACGGCGGGAATCTGCGTTGTTTTTCAAAAGTCCGCTGTCTGAGCGGCAGCAGGCCGCGAGTTCGGACTTTTTAAAAACGCTTTTAGCAGATTTTCAGTGTCCTAGAAGCCAGCCCCCGACGAAGCCGCAGACCAGCCAGCATCCCCTTCCCCGGCGTCCCTTCATCCGTTCGTTCGTCCGTTCATCCACATACAAATACAAAAAAAGACACCACGTCACAAAAAACGCAGTGCCTCTCTCATATTCAAGTTATTGCGAAAAAAGCATCAAGCAGAAGCCTGATCAGCCTTCTCAACCTCAGCAATCGCCTGCTTCCTCATAGGAATACGGCAATTCTTATTATTACCAAACTCAACAATAACATCTTCCTCAGTCATATCAATAACAACACCATAAAAACCACTGGTAGTAACAACACTGTCACCAACCTCCATGCTGTTCAACATAGTCTGAGTTCTCTTCTGCTCCTTCTTCTGCGGACGGATCATCATAAAATACATAATTCCAAACAGAACTACGATCCAGACAATACCAAGACCCGCGCTAAGTCCGCCAGCTGCTGCTGTAGATGATGCGATCATTCCAAATTCCTCCTGATAAAATCAATTCTTCTTATGCGGTCACCCGCCGTTTCTGACCTATAGCAGCTCCCGCCACTATAAAAAATGTCACTTCGTACTATCATACACAAAAACCAAAAAACCTTCAAGAGTTTTCTTATAAAATCAAAGTAATTTACGCAAATTTTATAAATAAAAACTACCGGTTCCCGTTAATCTTACCTTCCTCGAACCCTTCCAGACGCATCTTCTTATAAGCCGCAAAATTTCCGGCATCCAGAGCATCCCGGATCTCTTCCATCATATGATTGTAGAAATAAAGATTATGCAGTACACAAAGCCTCATACCAAGCATCTCTTTCGCCTTCAGAAGATGACGGATATACGCCCTGCTGTAATGACGGCAGGTCGGGCACTGGCACTCCTCATCGATCGGTTTGGAATCCAGTTCATACTTCGCATTAAAAAGATTCATCTTGCCATGGTTTGTATATACGTGACCATGACGACCGTTACGGCTCGGATATACACAGTCAAAAAAGTCAATACCTCGCTCAACACCCTCCAGGATATTGGCCGGAGTACCAACGCCCATCAGATACGTCGGCTTGTTCTGCGGAAGATGCGGAACCACCTCATCCAGAATCCGGTACATCTCCTCATGACTCTCTCCAACTGCAAGACCACCAACCGCATAACCGTCCAGATCCATCTCTGCAATCGCCTGTGCATGTTCAATACGGATATCTTCATAAACCGCACCCTGGTTGATACCAAAAAGAAGCTGATCCTTGTTGATGGTATCCGGCAGGCTGTTCAGACGGACCATCTCATCTTTACATCTCTGAAGCCAGCGGGTTGTACGCGCTACAGACCGCTGCACATAATCCCTCTCCGCCACACTGCTCGGGCACTCATCAAAGGCCATGGCAATGGTAGATGCCAGATTGGACTGGATCTGCATACTCTCTTCCGGTCCCATAAAGATCTTGTGGCCATCAATATGAGAGTTAAAATACACACCCTCTTCCTTGATCTTACGCAGCTTTGCCAGGGAAAACACCTGAAATCCGCCGGAATCGGTAAGAATCGGTCTGTCCCAGTTCATAAATTCATGAAGACCTCCAAGCTGTTTTACCACCTTGTCACCAGGACGCACATGAAGATGATAGGTATTGGATAACTGTACCTGCGTACCGATCTCATGAAGATCCACAGTGGAAACCGCACCCTTAATTGCTGCAATTGTTCCTACATTCATGAAAACAGGAGTCTGGATCGTTCCGTGAACCGTCTTAAACTCTCCTCTTTTCGCTCTTCCTTCTGTTGTAATCAGTTTATATTCTGCCATTTCATTCCCCTTCTAAAAAACATTTTGGGTCATCTGGTTCCGGTTCTCTTCCTAAAAAGCAGCCCAAACTGCCTCCTGGCACAGTCACTATCCGGAACTTTTAGTCAATATCATAACACATTTTTTTCTTTCCTGCTACTGATTGTTAAACTTTTACATTGCCATTTTTTAAACGATATCGTATAATATAGAGTATTCGCTTAAAAATCCTTTTAATAAGAAGAAATCACTCCCGCCTGACAGTAATGCCAGAGTCGGGCAACCCCTGTATAGATACAGCAAGGAGGAAATCAATTTTTTATGAAGAAACACACACTTGGAATTGACATTGGTTCCACCACTGTCAAGATCGCGATCTTAGACGAAAACGATACCCTTGTCTTCTCCGATTATGAGAGACATTTTGCAAATATCCAGGAAACACTTGCGGATCTTCTTCAGAAAGCAGAGGATCAGCTCGGTGAACTTACACTCTGCCCGGTTATCACAGGTTCCGGCGGACTGACACTTGCCAATCATCTGGAAGTACCTTTTGTACAGGAGGTTATCGCCGTATCCACTTCCCTGCAGAAGCTGGCACCAAAGACGGATGTTGCTATCGAGCTTGGAGGCGAGGATGCCAAGATCATCTATTTCGAAAACGGAAATGTAGAGCAGCGTATGAATGGCATCTGTGCCGGCGGTACCGGTTCCTTCATTGACCAGATGGCATCTCTGCTCCAGACCGATGCACCAGGTCTTAATGAATACGCCAAACATTACAAGGCTCTTTATCCCATTGCGGCACGCTGCGGTGTTTTCGCAAAGACAGATATCCAGCCGCTGATCAACGACGGAGCAACCAAGGAAGACCTTTCCGCTTCCATTTTCCAGGCAGTTGTCAACCAGACCATCTCCGGTCTTGCCTGCGGTAAACCGATCCGCGGACACGTTGCATTCCTGGGCGGCCCGCTTCACTTCCTTTCCGAACTGAAGACCGCTTTTATCCGCACCCTGAAGCTGGATGACGAACACATTATCGCGCCGGACAATTCCCATCTGTTCGCAGCTATCGGTTCCGCCCTGAACGCGAAGCAGGACGTAACCGTATCTCTTATTGAACTGAAAGAACGCATGCGTACCACCATCAAACTGGACTTTGAGGTAGAACGTATGGAGCCGCTTTTTGCCACAGAGGACGACTATCAGGCTTTCCACGACCGCCAGAGTGCCTACAAGGTAAAAACCGGCAACCTTTCTACATATAAGGGAAAATGTTTCCTGGGAATCGACGCCGGTTCCACCACTACCAAAACTGCACTGGTAGGCGAAGACGGAACACTTCTGTACTCATTCTACAGCAATAATAACGGAAATCCGCTGAAGACCACCATCGGTTCCATCCAGGAGATCTATGAACTTCTTCCGGAAGACGCCGAGATTGCCTTTTCCTGCTCCACCGGTTACGGCGAGGCCCTGATCAAAGCGGCTCTTCTTCTTGATGAAGGTGAGGTTGAGACTGTTTCCCATTACTATGCAGCTGCTTTCTTTGATCCGGAAGTAGACTGCATCCTGGATATCGGCGGTCAGGATATGAAATGCATCAAGATCCGTAACCAGACGGTAGACAGTGTACAGCTTAACGAGGCATGTTCCTCCGGTTGTGGTTCCTTTATCGAGACTTTCGCAAAATCCCTGAACTACACCGTACAGGACTTTGCAAAAGCAGCTCTTTTTGCAAAACATCCTATTGATCTTGGAACACGCTGTACTGTATTTATGAACTCCAAGGTTAAGCAGGCCCAGAAGGAAGGCGCTGAGGTTTCCGATATCTCCGCTGGTCTTGCCTACTCCGTTATCAAAAACGCCCTCTACAAGGTTATCAAGGTTTCCGATGCTTCCGAGCTTGGCAAGCATATCGTTGTACAGGGTGGTACCTTCTATAATGACGCAGTTCTCCGCAGCTTTGAGAAGATTGCCAACTGCCAGGCTATCCGCCCGGATATCGCCGGGATCATGGGTGCCTTCGGTGCTGCTCTGATCGCAAGGGAGCGCTATCAGGAGGGTGAAAAAACCTCCATGCTTTCCATCGATCAGATCAACAGCCTCCAGTACACCACCTCCATGGCAAACTGCCGCGGATGTACCAACAACTGTCGTCTGACCATCAACAAATTCTCCGGCGGCCGTAAATACATCAGCGGAAACCGCTGTGAGCGCGGACTTGGAAAGGAAAAGAACAAGGATCATATCCCGAACCTTTTCGATTACAAATATAAGAGGCTCTTTTCCTATGAACCACTTTCCGCAGATAAGGCTACCCGTGGACAGGTTGGTATCCCACGTGTTCTGAACATGTTTGAAAATTACCCGTTCTGGTATACCTTCTTTACAGAGCTGAAATACCAGGTGGTACTTTCTCCTACTTCCACACGTAAGATCTACGAGCTGGGTATCGAATCCATCCCAAGTGAATCCGAATGCTACCCGGCCAAGCTTGCTCACGGACATGTCACATGGCTGATCCGTAACGGTGTGAAATTTATCTTCTACCCATGCATCCCTTACGAACGCAACGAGTTCCCGGATGCGGTCAACCATTATAACTGCCCGATCGTTACTTCCTATGCGGAAAATATCAAGAACAATGTGGACGAGCTCAGTGATCCATCCATCACCTTCCGCAACCCGTTCCTGGCATTTACTTCCGAGGATATCCTGACAAACCGCCTTGTGGAAGAATTCCAGGATATTCCTGCTGCCGAGGTCAAAGCTGCTGCCCATAAGGCCTGGGAAGAACTTGCAGCCGTACATATGGATATCCAGAAAAAGGGTGAAGAAACCCTGCAGTACCTGAAAGAAACCGGCCGCCGCGGAATCGTTCTTGCAGGCCGTCCATACCATATTGACCCGGAAATCCACCACGGTATCCCGGATATGATCAACAGCTACGGAATCGCCGTATTTACCGAAGACTCCGTTGCACACCTTGGACATCTGGAGCGTCCCATCCGTGTCAACGACCAGTGGATGTATCACTCCCGTCTCTACTCTGCCGCAAATTTTGTAAAAACAAGAGAGGATCTGGATCTGATCCAGCTGAATTCCTTCGGATGCGGACTTGATGCCGTTACCACCGATGAGGTTTATGAGATCCTGGATGGAAGTGACAAGATCTACACCTGCCTGAAGATCGATGAGGTCAACAACCTGGGTGCGGCAAGGATCCGTATCCGTTCCCTGATCGCTGCTATCCGTGCAAAACAGGCACAGAATAAAAAAAGGAACATCAAGCCGGCTTCCATTGAGAAGATATCCTTTACCAAGCAGATGCGTAAGGAGTACACCATTCTCTGCCCGCAGATGTCTCCATTCCACTTCGGAATCTTTGAGGCTGCTTTTAAAGCATCCGGCTATAACCTGGAAGTCCTCCCCAACGACAACAAGCATGCTGTTGATGTGGGCCTTAAATATGTAAACAACGATGCCTGCTATCCGTCCCTGATGGTTGTGGGACAGATCATGGATGCTCTTCTTTCCGGCAAATATGACCTGAACAAAACTGCAGTCATCATGTCTCAGACAGGCGGCGGCTGCCGTGCCTCCAACTATATCGCATTCATCCGCCGTGCTCTGAAAAAAGCCGGCATGGAACAGATTCCGGTTATCTCCCTCAACTTAAGCGGACTGGAGAGCAACCCTGGCTTTAAGCTGACACTGCCGCTGATCAGGCGCATCGTTTACGGTGCCGTATTCGGTGATATCCTGATGAAATGCGTATATCGCATGCGTCCTTACGAGCTGGAAAAGGGTATCGTAAACCGCAAGCACAAAATCTGGGAGCAGCGCGTCATTGCCTTCGTAACAGGCAGCAGCGTCAGCCATGGTACCTTCAAAAAAATGTGCCGTGAGATGGTCCATGATTTTGATACGATCCCGATCTCCGATGAGAAAAAGCCTCGCGTTGGTATCGTAGGTGAGATCCTTGTCAAGTTCCTGCCTGCTGCCAACAACCACCTGGCAGATCTTCTGGAGGCAGAAGGGGCAGAACCGGTTGTTCCGGACCTTATTGACTTTATCTGCTACTGCTTCTACAACCAGAACTTCAAGGTTGAGAAACTTGGCTTCAAAAAGTCCAAGGCAACCATTGCAAACCTTGGCCTGAAAGCCATTGACTGGCTTAGAAAAACCGCCAATGAAGCACTGGAACAGAGCCGCCACTTCACACCGGCCGCAGATATCCATGATCTTGCAAAAATGGCCGCACCGATCGTTTCCGCCGGAAACCAGACCGGTGAAGGATGGTTCCTGACCGGAGAGATGATGGAGCTGATCCACGGCGGTGTTCCGAACATTGTCTGCATCCAGCCATTTGGCTGCCTGCCGAACCACATCGTAGGAAAAGGTGTCATCAAGGAAGTTCGCCGTGAACATCCGGAAGCCAACATCGTTGCCATTGACTACGATCCAGGTGCCAGCGAAGTAAACCAGCTGAATCGAATCAAACTGATGCTTTCCACAGCACAGAAGAATCTGCATAAAGACGATAAAAAAGACGCATAACAAGAAATGCAGGTTACAAACATCTTTTTCCCAAAAACAAATTCAAAGCTGCACAGCCGCAGGATCCCTGCCGGCTGTGCAGCTCTTTTTATTTCAGATATGATTCCTGTCAGACAGATTTTTTCTCTGATCCATCACTCTTCACAGGAGGCTTTGCACGGAGCATCAAAGCTCAGGTTAAAGGCATAGAAATTTTTGGCATCCAGCTGCTCCTGCACGGATCTCAGTGCTTCACCGAAACGCTGGAAATGGACTACCTCTCTTGCCCGAAGGAAACGGATGGGATCTGCAACCTCCGGGATATTTTTCACCACCCGGAGGATATTATCGTAGGTGGAGCGTGCCTTCTGTTCTGGTGCGACCTCGTAAGAACAACATAGCTGGAAAGCCTTGAAAATACGTCATTTTGTATAGGACAAGTTTTTTCCTGCTACGGTTGCATAAGAACAAAAACATAGAAAAATGAAGATGAAACAAACTATCCTGCATAGTTCCAATGGTTTCAACAACTAAGACGTTCAGAAATGAGCGTCTATTTTTTTACCCAAAACGAAAGGAGAATCAAGAAATATGAATAAGATTATGAAGCGATTGCTTACGGGTTTCCTTACCCTTGCAACCGTATTTACTACTTTACCTGTCACGCAGATTCATGCTGCGGATTCCGTTTACACCACTACTGACGGTAAAGCAGGAACAATCGTTAAGGTTGATAATGGCGGTACAGAAATTAAAAGTTTTGAAGAAAGCATAATGACCGCTGACGGTCAGATTGCCTATTGTGTAGATATTAACACCGACTTTAAATCAGGATATAAAAATCGTGTTGACGCTAAAGACAGAATGAGTAACGACCAAATATCAGATGTAGCGTTGAATCTGGAATACGTCAAACAGTATTCCAAAACTCATAGTCTTTCCAGCAAGCAGGTTTATCTATTGGAACAATGCGTTGTCTGGCGTAGATTGAGCGTACACTTAGGTTGGGGGTATAACAATGTACGAGCTGCCTATGATGAAGTATCAGAAAAAATCCAGTCAGAAGTTTATGAGAACGCAAAGTCTTTCGCTAAAGAAAATAAAGACCGTTATGATTGCGGCGGTTATATCTATGTCGGCGAGGGGCAGGACTTAGGACAGTTCTGGGCGAAGCTGGCTGTCGGGAATGGCAAGATTCAGAAATCTTCCAGTAATGCTACAGTCACAAACGGGAACGACTGTTATTCCCTCTCTGGTGCGACTTATGGTGTTTATTCTGATAAAGGCTGCACGAAATCTGTTGCCACACTTACGACAAATGCCAGTGGAAATACTAACACTGTGGAATTAAGAGCCGCAACATACTATGTGAAAGAAACAAAAGTTCCAAAAGGATTCCAGTTAGATAAGAACGTCTATACTATGACGGTAAAGGCTGGTGAAACTTCCACATTGAAAGTCAGCGATACACCAAAAGTCACAGACACTTTGGTTGAGCTTTTCAAGATTGATATGGAAACTTCCAAAGCTACGCCACAAGGTAACGCTTCTTTAGAGGGTGTGGAGTTCGTCTGGAAGTATTATGACGGTTACTATATGAAAGACAATCTTCCATCAGAACCAACACGCACATGGACGACAAAGACAGTCGCTGAAAAAGACAGCAATAATGAAGTCCATTACATCTCAAGATTAGCGGATTCCTACAAGGTATCAGGTGACAGCTTCTATACACAAAACGGTACTATCTGCCTGCCACTTGGTACTATTACTATGGAAGAAAAGGCAGCTCCAAACGGTTACTTATTGGAGGGTGCTTATATGCAGGCTGCCGGAAGTTCAGAACAGATAAAAGGCGTGTATGTGGCACAGATTACAGAAGATGGTGAGCTTGTAGCGTTAAGCGGCAGCAACCAGTATTCCGTATTAGACAAGGTTATCCGTGGCGGTGTCAAAATCCAGAAACGTGACCTTGAAACAAAAGATACGAAAGCACAAGGCGGTGCGACTTTGAAAGATACTGCCTTTACAATCATTTCCTTAAATGATAATGCTGTCTTGGTAGATGGCAAGCTATACAACAAAAATGAAGTCGTCAAGACAATCCATACAGGTGTTGACGGTATCGCTGCAACTGACGCTGATACACTTCCTTACGGTCACTATAAAATTTCAGAATCCAAAAATCCGACAGGATATTTGACAACTGGTGCGGTTGACTGTGAGTTTGACATTGTGAATGACGGTGAAATCATGGATTTAACAGATGAAGCACATTCCATCTACAACCAGATTATCCGTGGGGATATCGAGGGTGTGAAAATTGGTGACGGTACTCACAAGCGACTTACGAATGTTCCCTTTAGGATCACAAGCAAGACGACTGGTGAGAGCCATATCATTGTTACGGACGCAAACGGTCAATTCTCCACTTCTTCTGACTGGGTATCTCATAAACAGAATACCAACGCCGGAAAGACCAGTGAGGACGGTATCTGGTTTGGTACTTCCACACCAGACGACGGCAAAGGTGCATTGCTTTACGATACTTACACAATCGAAGAATTACGCTGCGATTCCAACAAAGGAATGACGCTGATTCCGGCGTTTGATGTAGTGGTGTCAAGAAATAAAGTAGTCGTGGACTTGGGTACACTCACAGATGAATATGAACCAGAAATCATTATCCATACGACTGCCACAGATAAGGTGACAGGTGAAAAATCAATCGTTGCCGGAAAGAGCGTGACTATCGTTGATACCGTCACTTTAGATGGTCTGACAAAAGGCACAAAATATCAGTTGAAAGGCTGGCAGATGGTGAAGTCTGAAAATGCACAGCTTTTGATTGACGGTGAACCTGTGGAAAATGATTACACATTCACTGCGAAAAAATCAGAAATGGAAGTTGAGGTTTCCTATACGTTCAATGCTTCTGCTCTTGGTGGCAAAGACCTTGTGACATTCGAGGAATTGTACGATTTATCCAATCCAGACGAGCCTACAAAGGTGGCAGAACATAAAGATATTGAGGACGAGGGGCAAACAGTGACGATTACGGAACGTATCATCACTATGCACACAACCGCTACTGATAAGGCGACAGGTGAAAAGACGATTGAAGCAGACGACAAAGTAACTATCGTTGATACGGTCACTTTAGATGGTCTTGAAAAAGGCGTGAAATACACTCTTAAAGGTTGGGAAATGGTGAAGTCTGAAAATGCTGAACTTCTAATGAATGGCAAGCGTGTAGAAAATGACCTTACTTTTACTGCCGAGGATTCTAAAATGGAGGTTCAGATTGAATTTACATTCAATGCTTCGGAGCTTGGCGGCAAAGAGCTTGTGACATTTGAAGAATTATATGACGTAACCAATCCAGACGAGCCTATCAAGGTAGCTGAACATAAGGACATCAAGGACAAGGGGCAGACTGTGACGGTCAAGGAAAACCTGGAATCCCCTACGGCACCAGAAGAACCTAGCACACCAACAAAGACAAGCGATTCACCAAAAACAGGTGACAACACACCATTTGTCGCATTGTTCGCCATGATGGGAATTTCCGCTGCTGGTCTTATCTTTGCCGGATATAAGAGATTCCGCAAAGTAAAGAAGTCTAAATAATACAGGAGGTATCGGTTTATGAAAGCAACTCCCCGTTCACCTCCCATCATAAAAAAAGTCAGTCCGTGGCTGGCAACTCAACTAAATTCTGCTTGATTAACATTTATCTTTCTGAATGGGGATTGTCAAGGGTGCGGCAGCACAACGCTTGCCCTTGATAATTCACAGGCAGACAGATATTATTCCGATAGCAGAATGACACAATCAATCATTAAAAATATAGAAAGAAAAGAGGTAAACAATTTATGGAATTAAAACACGTTATCCCAAATATGGAAAAAACATTCGGAACTTTAGAATTTGCTGGTGAGAATAAGGTGGAACAGCGTAGGATCAACGGACGTATGACGGTCGTTTCCCGTAGCTTCAACCTTTATTCGGACGTACAGAGAGCAGATGATATTATCGTGGTGCTGCTTGCTTCTGCTGGTGAGAAGAACTTTGAATCAGAGGAAAAGGTAAAACTTATCAATCCCAAAATCACTGCAGAGGGTTATAAAATCGGTACAAGAGGATTCACAAATTATATCTTATCGGCTGACGATATGGTGAAAGCATAAGGAGGTATTGAGTATATGAGATTAGCAAACGGAATCATTATTGACAAGGAAAAGACTTTCGGAGTATTGAAATTCTCCGCATTAAGACGAGAGGTACATATCCAGAATGAGGACGGTACGGTTTCTGAAGAAATCAAAGAACGTACCTACGATTTGAAGTGCAAAGAACAAGGACGTATGATACAGGTAAGTATTCCGGCTTCTGTTCCGTTAAAGGAATTTGACTACAATGCAGAGGTGGAAATCATCAATCCTGTGGCTGATACGGTGGCAACCGCTACGTTTCAAGGTGCAGACGTTGACTGGTATATCAAGGCAGATGATATTGTCTTGAAGAATAAGCATTCTGTGTCAAACACTATGACAAATCCATCACAAACAGTAACAAAAATAAATAAGCAATAATTGCTTCATCTGCAAAATGATATTATAATTATTGGCATATAGATAAATCGATGGAAAGGAATTAGTACAAATGTTAAGAAAAAATATTCTTATATTCATAAAAAGAAATACGCTTATTTCTGCATTTTTTATAATATCTATAGTCATCATTACTTCATATTATTTAACACTGGATTTGCCCGAACTGTTTGGAGGAGCCGAACAATGGTTTAATCTTTTATTTCAATTATCTGTTGGATATATAATAAATTTTATGTTTTATATCACACAAGTTTATGTTCCTAACAATAAGAGGGATTCTATTG
>ENA-OVGB01001118-OVGB01001118.1-human-gut-metagenome-genome-assembly--contig:-NODE-1118-length-25622-cov-6.681856_pt1 | contig 25622 bp, 19 predicted proteins | sample MGYA00237767_ERZ505413 | MGnify/ENA primary metagenome ERZ505413 (study PRJEB26158, sample SAMN06016410) | human gut metagenome | biome: human gut; feature: ankylosing spondylitis patient; material...
TCAGCCCGGCAGGGGCGGCAAGGCCCGCATGACGGCCGCGACCAAAGCCCGCGCCGGGGCCGGACGGGGCCGGACGGCCGCCAAAGGGATCGGCGAACATGCCGCCGCGCGCCCGTTTGCTCAGGCCGCCGCCGTAACTTTCCACCCATTCCTCGGGCAGCCCGGCGGGCAGCTCGCGCACGAAGGGGCTCTGGGCCACATGCTGCGTGCCCTGCTCGGCCTTGCTGTAGATGGTGGCCGGCGAATACAGGTCCAGCTCCTGTCGGGCGCGGGTGCAGGCCACGTACATCAGGCGGCGTTCTTCTTCGAAATCTTCGGGCCGTGCCAAGGCGTGGCGCGAGGGGAATCGGTCCTCCACCAGGTCGATGATCAGCACGGCGTTCCACTCCAGGCCCTTGGCCGAGTGCACCGTGGAGAGGGTGATGCGGCCCTCGTTGTCCTCGTCTTCCTCGTCGGGGGAATCCAGGGCCAGATCGGCCAGGAACAGGTCCAGGTCGTTGTAGCCCGAGGCCATCTGCAGGATCTCTTCCAGCCCCTGCTGGCGGCGGGGCCAGTCTTCGGGATAGCGACTCTCCAGCACGGGGCGGTAATGGTCCACGATGAGCTCCAGCGCCGTCACCGGATGCAGCGGGCGGGCGCGCATCTCGGCGATGAAGCGCAGGTCCTCGCGGAAGGAGGGGAAGCGGGCACAGGCCTTGTCCAGGGCCGGGCCGTCGGCGCTCTGGGCCACGTTGTAGAGCTTGAGCACGGTCTTGGGGCCGATGCCCTCGTGCAGCTCGGCCACGCGCGAGAAGGCGGGCATGTCCAGCGGGTTGAGCAGCAGGCGGGCGTAGGCCATGACGTCCTTGACGTGGGCCGCCTCGGTGTAGCGCAGGCCGCCGTACTTGCGGAAGGCGATGCCCGCCTGGTTGAGGGCCATTTCCAGATGGTAGGAATGGAACCCCGCCCGGAAGAGCACGGCGATCTCGTGCGGCAGGTGCCGGGTCAGCAGGTCCTCGATGCGGCGCACCACCAGCTTGGCCTGGCTCATGTCGCTGAGGGGCGTCACCAGGCGCACCGGCGCGCCGCCCTCCTTGCGGGTGAACAGTTTTTTGCGGAAGGATTCCGTGGCGTTTTCCAGCAGGTTGTTGGCCACGTCCAGGATGGGCTTGGTGGAGCGGTAGTTCTCCTCCAGCCGGATGATGCGGGCCCCGGGGAAAAGCTTGGGAAAATCGAGGATGTTGCGCACGTTGGCGCCACGGAAGGCATAGATGGACTGGGCCTCGTCGCCCACGGCCATGACGTTGCCCGGCGGCATGCCTTCGCCCTCCGGCCCGGCCAGCAGACGCACGATGCGGGCCTGAACCAGGTTGGTGTCCTGATATTCGTCCACCAAAATGTGCGTGTAGCGGCGGCGCAGGTTCTCGGCCGCGCGCTCGTTGGTACGCAGCAGATGCTCCAGCTCGAACAGCAGGTCGTCGTAGTCCAGCAGGCCCTTTTCCTTGCGGTAGGCATCGTAGGCCTCGCCCAGCTGCATCAGCGGCTCGGCATAGGGCAGCAGGTGGAAGGCCTCGCGCTGCAGGACCTCGTCCAGGCGCATCTCCTTGTTCCGGGCCTTGCTCAAAAAGCCCACGATGGCCTGGGTGCGCGGGAAGGAGCGGTCGCCCTTGCCCAGCCGGAGGTCGTCCTTGCAGGCCTTGACCGCCGCGTTGATGTCCGCGCTGTCCATGACCGTGAAGGGGCGGTCCTCCAGCCAGTCGGGACGGTAACGGCGCAGCACGCCGAAAGCGAAGGAGTGGAAGGTGCCGCCCTGCACCAGGCTCAGGGCATGGTCGGACAGGGCCGCGGCCCGCTGCAGCATCTCTTGCGCCGCCTTGCGGGTGAAGGTGAGCAGCAGCATGGATTCCGGCGGGACGCCGTGATCCGCCAGCCAGGACAGGCGGTAGGTGATGGTGCGGGTCTTGCCGGAACCGGCGCCGGCCACTACCAGGACCGGCCCGTCGCCGCAGGTGGCGGCCTCGTATTGGGCGCTGTTGAGCGCGTGCGCGTAATCAATCATCGTTACAGATTAGCATAAAGGCGCTGGGCAGGCCAGAGGAGCCCACAGGGCCATCCCGCCGGGGGGGACCGCTGTGGGTCGTCCCTCCACAGGCTCCAGCCCTCGGCGCATCCTTCCCCTATCCGGTCTCCCTTTCAGTAAAAAAAGGAAAATTCCTCCACCAGTTGACGCCGCCGGACGGGAATCGTAAAGTAGCTTGAAATTTTTTGCACAAAGGATTTTCCATGCCTACGCCTCAAGAAGAATTCCAGAATGCCGTCCTGCGCATCCTGGAAACCGTGATGTTCGAGAACTGGATCCGTTTCTATTTCCTCACTGAAAAGCTGGATGCGCCGGTGGAAGAAGGCGCGGAAAAGCCCCTGTTCGTGGCCATCCCCGAGCAGGGCATGCAGCGCATCAAGGAGCTGTACCCCGATCTGCTGCCCCTGGCCGAGAGCCTGAACGGCAAGGAGATCAGCTTTGCCCTGTCGCAGCAGGCCGTCTGTTCCTTCGTCATGGAACACCTGGACGGCAAGGTCATGCCCCAGCGCATGGCCGAGACCGTGTTCGACAGCACCACCTTCCAGACCCGTATGCAGCTGTTCAACGCCTGGGTACAGATGCACGAGAACCAGCTGGACCAGAACTTCATGGAGTTCGGCAGCTGGCGCGAACTGTTCGCCCAGTGGTGTTCCACGGACCAGGTGAAGGAACTGGCCACCCGCATGGCCGCGCCGCGCGCCGAAGGTAACGGCACCACCCACTAGTCATGGCAGATCCTGTGGCCGCCTCCGGGGCGGCAAGCCCATTCCGCGCCGGGACGGTCCTGCGACCGCCCCGGCCTTCGCTTCTGGACGCCGTGGCGCACAGCGCCGTGCTCCGGGCCCTGGCGGCCTGGCGCGACAACGGCGGCGGGCAGCCCCCCCTGCTGCTGGACGGTACGGCCGGCAACGGCCACGACTGCCTCTTCCTGGCCCGTCAGGCCCCGGCGGGCAGCCTGCTGCTGGCCCTGGACATCCAGGAGGCCGCCCTGCAGGCCAGCCGGGCACGACTGGAGCAGGCGGGCATGGCGGCGCGCTGCTGTGCCTCGGCAGCGGCGGCCTGCGCCCTGTCCCCCCTCCCTTCCGGGACGACGGACATTCGTCTCGTCCTCCATTCCCACGCGGCCCTGCCGGAGCTGCTGGACGCCCTGTCCGAAGCGGACAGGCAACGCCCCCTGCTGGCGGGCATCTTCAATTTCGGCTACCTGCCGGGCACGGACAAACGCTGCACCACTACGGCGGCGGGCAGTCTGGCGGCCGTGGATGCCCTGCTGGAGCGGCTGGCCCCGCAGGGCTGCCTGAGCCTGCACTGCTATACCGGCCATGAAGGCGGCGCCGCCGAAGAAGCCGCCCTTGCCCAAAGACTGGCCCGTCTGGAGCCGCGGCGCTGGCGTGTGCTGCACTGCCGGGACGCCAACCGGGAGACCCACGGCGAAAGTATTTTGCTGGCCGAACGCCTGCCGGTGCGGCAGCGCTGATCCGCAGACAGGAAGAGCCCCGGAAGGGGCTTTTTTTACAGGATTTTCCTGTCAGAAAAAGTTTGAAAAAATATTTCATGAACTATTTCATAACATAAAAATAGTTATTAAATTCAATAAATTAAAAGAAATTTTCTTTACCGAAAAAAAGCGAAAATAGCCCCCTTTTTATCTCTAACCTATTGCATTTTCATCATTGCCAGCATAATCTTAGCGTTAAGGATGTATTTGTGTCGCCTGTCCTCGGGCAGGGGCCGGACGGACCGACGGCACGCTTTTCTAGTAGAAGGGAGAGAAAGATGGCTTGGACTCAGGTTTACGAACCTCTGGGAGGCATCGGCCTGTCGGCACTGGCGGCATCCGTACCGCTGATCATTCTGTTCTACATGCTGGCTTTCCGGCAGGCGAAAGGTCATATCGCCGCCGTGGCCGGTCTGGTGGGCGCCCTGCTGGTGGCCATCCTGGTCTGGAAGATGCCGGTAGGCCTGGCAGTCAACTCCGTGGCGCTGGGGGCCTGCTTCGGCCTGTTCCCCATCGTCTGGATCGTCATCACGGCCGTGTGGGTCTACAACATGACCGTGGAATCCGGTGAGTTCGAGATCATCAAAGACTCCCTGGCCCGCCTGACGGACGACCGTCGTCTGCAGGCCCTGTTCATCGCCTTCGCCTTCTCCTGCTTCATCGAAGGCACCGCCGGTTTCGGCACCCCCGTGGCCATCGCCGCCGCCATGCTGGTGGGCCTGGGCTTCACCCCGCTGTGGGGCGCCGGTATCGCCCTGATCGCCAACACCGCCCCCGTGGCCTTCGGCGCCATCGGTGTGCCGCTGATCGTGGCCGCCCAGGTGTCCGGCCTTGACCAGATGACCGTCTCCGCCATTGCCGGTCGTCAGCTGCCCCTGCTGTCCCTGATCGTGCCCCTGTGGGTCTGCGTGGTCATGTGCGGCTTCAAGCGTTCCATGGAAGTGCTGCCCGCCATCATCGTGGCCGGTGTGGCCTTTGGCGGCGCCCAGTTCCTGCTGGCCAACTTCCACGGCCCGACCCTGCCCGACATCGGTTCCGCCATCGCCACCATCGTGGCCCTGATGCTGCTGCTCAAGGTCTGGCAGCCCAAGAGCATCTTCCGCTTCGAAGGCGAAGCTCCCTCCAACCTGGAAGGCCAGGGCTATCCTCTGGCCGTCGTGCTGCGCGCCTGGGCCCCGTACCTGGTGCTGGCCGTGTTCGTGTTCTTCTGGGGCCTGGGCTCCTTCAAGGCCATCCTCAACGGCCTGCCCGGCACCGTGTTCAACATCTCCTGGCCCGGCCTGGATGGCGAAGTCATGAAGACCGCCCCCATCGTGCAGGCTGACGCCGTGTACGGCGCCAAGTTCACCTTCAACTGGCTGTCCGCTGGCGGTACCGCCATCCTGCTGTCCGGTCTGGTGTCCGTGCCCTTCATGCCCAAGTATGGTTACGGCAAGGCCATCGCCTGCTTCATGCGTACCCTGAAGCAGCTGACCTTCCCCATCCTGACCATCGCCATGATCCTTGGCCTGGCTTACCTGATGAACTACTCCGGCATGAGCTCCACCCTGGGTCTGGCCTTCACCCACACCGGCTGGCTGTTCCCCTTCTTCTCTCCCCTGCTGGGCTGGCTGGGCGTGTTCCTGACCGGTTCCGACACGTCCTCCTGCGCCCTGTTCGGCGGCATGCAGAAGGACACCGCCCTGGCCGTGGGCATGCGCCCCGAACTGGCCGTGGCCTCCAACGCCTCCGGTGGCGTGACCGCCAAGATGATCTCGCCCCAGTCCCTGTCCGTGGCTACCGCCGCCACCAACAATGCCGGTCAGGAAGGCAAGCTCTTCCGCTTCACCATCGGTCACAGCATCGGCATGACCCTGGTGCTCTGCGTGCTGGCCTACCTGCAGGCTGGTCCCCTTTCTTGGATGCTGCCCTAACGGGTATGGTCCAGGCCTGAGGGCCTGACAGACCAACGTCGGCAAGGGCCCCGGTCTTCCGGGGCCCTTTTCCTGTGTCTGGCGGCCTTCTGCCGCGATGGGCTCCCCGCTGCCGTCCGGCGGCTATGGCAGCTCTGCCCGGACAGGGCCCATACCGCTTCAGCAAGCGTCTTTCCCGCCCGCACGCCTCTCCCAAAACATGGCCGGTCCAGGGACAAAATCCCTGAACCGGCAAGGCGGTGCTGCCGCGCCCGAAGCCAGCTTTTTTGACCGCTCCCGCTTTTTTCTTGCAGCGGCCCCGCTCCCCATAGTATGGGAGGCAGGACGGCGTGCCCCCAGGGCCCGACCTGCCCGGAAAGGGCAAAAAAACGCCCGGAAAGCACCGCAGCCGGCGGCCGTACCGGACCGCCGCAGCCCTGACCGGCCACCCCCTGGAAAGGGGAGTGTGCAATATTTTTGTCCCCCCGTATGGCTCCGGCAGGGCTTATGTAAAAAAAATTAAACGGCCTTTTCGCTCATAGCGAACAATAAAAACAACAAAAACAGCAAGATAGAAAAACATTCCTCGCTGGATATTTTGGCACGCCTTATGCAGTAAGCTAAGTACCTTCCTTTCTTACTGACAGTTCAACCTAAACGGCCTGCCCCCCCAGCAGGCCGTTTTTCCGTCTGGAGACACGAGCATGTCCAGCCCCGTCACCGTCTGTCATCAGGAATTCGACGAAAGCCATTTCCTGGCCTCGGAATACGAACCGGCCCGGCCGGAACAGGCCGCCTTCCACATCATCCCGGTCCCGCTGGAGCAAAGCGTCTCCTACGGGGGCGGCACCGCCCACGGCCCGGCCGCCATCCTTTCCGCCTCGCAGCAGCTGGAGGCCTGGGACGGCATCAGCGCTCCGGGAGAAGCGGGCCTGTACACCGCCCCTGCCGTGGACTGTGATGCCCCCATCGAGACCGTGCTGGACCGCATCGAAGCCGCCACGGCCCACGCCCTGCGCTGCAAGGCCCTGCCCGTCATCCTGGGCGGCGAGCATACCGTGAGCCTGGGCGCCCTGCGTGCCCTGGCCGCCGAGGCCGCGCGTACGGGCGAGCCCTTTGGCGTGGTGCAGTTCGATGCCCATGCGGACCTGCGTTCCCAGTATGAAGGCTCCATCTATTCCCACGCCAGCGTCATGCACCGGGCCGTGGCCGACCTTGGCCTGCCGCTGGCCCAGTTCGCCATGCGCGACTTCTGCCGCGAAGAAGTGGAGGTGCGCCGCCAGTACAATGTCTTGCACTATGACGCCGACGTCCTCTTCCGCCAGGGCCTGCCGGAACAGCCCCTGCCCGCGGACTTTCCCCGCCGCCTCTATATCACCTTCGACGTGGACGGTCTGGACGCCTCGCTGATGCCCGCCACGGGCACGCCTTCGCCCGGCGGCCTGTTCTGGCATCAGGCCCTGCTGCTCATCGAGCGCTGCCTGCAGGGCCGCAGCATGGTCGGCATGGACGTGGTGGAGCTGGCTCCCCTGCCGGGCCTGCATCATGCGGACTTCACCGCCGCCAAACTCACCCACGCCCTCATGGGCTTTGCCCAGCGCGCCGGTCTGCCCCGCAAGGCATAACGGCCGGGGCATCCTGCTTTGGAGGAAGAAAGGCTACCCCGCATCCTGCCGGCGATGTCCGTCGGGCCCGTATCGCCAACGGCGCTGAGTTTCAGAGCCCCCTCCTCGTTGCCGGTGATCCCGTGAGGCGTCTTTCCCGCTAACGGGCACGGCCTGCGGCCGCCATCCGGTCACATCTCTGCTGTCGATGCCCGTAGCTTCCTGCGTCGCAACGGGCACGGCCTGCGGCCGCCATTCGGTCGCATCTCTGCTGTCGATGCGAGAGGACTTTTCCCTCAAACGCCCCTTCACCAACCTGCTTTTCCTGCCTGTGCCCCCAAAACGGGGCACAGGCTTTTTTGCTTCGACCATCCTCGCACAGAGGAGCGATCTCAGAGAGCCCGTCCGCTGCGGTCCTGTCCCGATACGGCAGGCTGTCGTGCCTGCGGCACGCTCTGCGTGCATGGATACGCCGCCTTCCCGTGGCCCGACCGGCCACAGCCATTGCATCCTCCACAGGCCCCGGCTACCATGCTCTCCCGACTCCCGGCCCGCCCGCGGCAACGCACGACGACAGCCCCGCTGCCCGAAGACGGGACCGCCATACGCAACCGGATAAACGTATTGGGGAGGGGGGAGCTGACCGGATGGTGGCCGCAAGACCGTGGCCGTCAGGAACGGCGATGCTCCGGGAAAAGGAACGAAATGCTTCAAAAAGGTCCTTCTCCCCGCCTGCCCTCCCGCAAGGAAGCGCCATGAATTTTTTTGAAAGTCCCTTCAAGGGCGTCCCTCTGGACCAGCAGATCCGCAACCCCAACATCCGTGCGGGCCGCTACAGCTATTACTCCGGCTATTACCACGGCCACAGCTTCGACGACTGCGCCCGCTATCTGAGCCCGGAACGCGATGACGTGGACAAGCTCATCATCGGTTCCTTCTGTTCCATCGGCAGCGGCGCCAGCTTCATCATGGCGGGCAATCAGGGCCATCGCATGGACTGGATCGCCACCTTCCCCTTTTTCTACATGCCGGAAGAGGCGGGCTTCCAGGGGGCCGTAGACGGCTTCGTCCGCGCCGGGGACACCGTGGTGGGCAACGACGTCTGGATCGGTACGGAAGCCATGATCATGCCCGGCGTACGCATCGGAGACGGCGCTGTCATCGCCGCACGCGCCGTAGTGACCGCGGACGTGGAACCCTATGCCGTGGTGGCCGGCATGCCCGCCCGTCAGCTGCGCCGACGTTTCAGCCAGGAACGGATAGCCATGCTGCTGGAGATGCGCTGGTGGGACTGGCCGCTGGAGCGTATCAACGCGGCCATGCCCCTGCTCTGCTCCGGCCAGGTGGAACGGCTCCACGAGTTCTGGCGCAGCGGCCGGAATGCCGTGCAGGACTAAGGCTGCCGCCTGCCGCTCTTGCAGGATGCCTGCCCGGACAAACAGGCCTCTCCCTGTCCGGGCAGACGCCGCAGGCCCTGGCTTCCGGCCGGAGAACACGCATGCGACGGAAAGCCCCCTGCAGCCCTGCGCCGTGACGACATTTTTGTGACGTCATCGCTATCCCGGCTTTTTTGCTGGACTTCTATTCCTATCTGTGCCATAGGAAACGGGCCGTCGAGCTGACGGCCATGTCACGCAAGGAGTTCCCATGTCATCTGACAGTCCCATCCCTCCCAGTATCCAGGTATCTGTCCCGTCACGCTGATCGCCTGCCTTGCGTCCACCTTCCCGCAGGCGGCACCAGCCCTGCGAGGAGGTCTCCATGTCCCGTTCCCGTCTTTTTCCGCCGTCTGTCTCCCAGTACGGCCCCGTCCGTGACCGGATCATCTTCCGGACACGTCGTCATGTCCTGCATCCCTCCCGCTCGTCCATCCCCGTCATGGGCCGGACGTCCGTGATGCGCGCTGCCTGCTGACAGGCCGTCACGTCCCCTTTGCCGTATCCTGCCGGGCCCTGCCCTGCGGGATGGCCTTCCGTCATCGTTCATCTTTGCCTGCGGCGTCAGGCCTGCAGGCAACCAGCCTGCGGCACGGCCCGCGCACGTCCCGTACCGGTACGCAACGGCACGACCTGCCGTCATGCCGCGCGTCTGCCCTGACGTCCGCAGGAAGGCTTTCATCAAGAACACCCCCAACCAAAGGAGCCGACGTATGGACAGTCACCCTGCCCCCCTCCCGTCGTCCGTGGCCGCGCCTGCCTTCGCACGCGCCTGCCCCCAGCATTCCAACCTTGGGGAGGTCTGTCATGATCCTCAAAAAACCACAGCAGGCCCGCCGGGTCGCCTCTGGCGTCACCGTCCATGACCTGAACCTGATCCCTTCCGTCCCCCGGACGCATAACGGTTTTCTCCTCTTCCGTGCCCGGCCGCATGACCCCGGATCGCAGGCGGCCTTCGGGCGGCCCCTGCCGTCCTCCTGCTGCCGTCCCCATCCCGCACGCTGAAGAAAAAAGGAGAAAGACCATGATCCGTGAAGATCTGCTGCGCACCGTGCGCGACCTGTCCGCCCGCCACGACACCAAAGCTTTTGCCGAACTGGTGGAGAGCGTCCATCCCTCCGACATGGCCGAGGCCCTGGAGACCCTGAAGAGCCGTGACGTGGCCCGCCTGCTGCCCTGCCTGAAGGCCGGGGCGCTGGCCGAAGTATTCGTGTATTTTTCCGAAGAGCGCCAGAGCCGCCTGTTGCAGGAACTGCCCCGCGAGACCGTGGTGGCCCTGTTCGAAGGCATGGCCGCCGACGAACGCGTGGACCTGTTCCACGATCTGGACGAAGCCGCCCGCCAGCGCCTGCTGCCCGCCCTGGCCCACGGCGAACGTGAAGACATCCTGCGTTTGGCCGCCTATGCCGAAGGCAGCGTGGGTTCGGTGACCACCTCGGACTATGTGGCCGTGCTGCCGGACATGAGCGTGGCCCAGGCCCTGGCCCATGTGCGGGCCACCGCCGCCGACAAGGAGACCATCTACGTCATCTATGTGCAGGACAAGGAAGGGCATCTGTGCGGTACCCTTTCCCTGCGCGAGCTGCTGCTGGCCGATGACTCCCTGACCATCAGGAACATCATGCGCCGCGATCCCGTGTTCGCGCGGGCCCAGTGGCCCCGGAGCAAGGCCTCCGAGCTCATCGGCCGCTATGACCTGCTGGCCCTGCCCGTCATCAACGGCGGGGAAAAGATGGTCGGCATCGTCACCGTGGACGACGCCATGGACATCGAAAAGCAGGAAGACGCCACCCAGCTGGCCCGCTTTGGCGGTACGGTGACCACCGACGGCACCGACCTGGACATCCTGGAATCCCCCTTCCGCAAGATGTTCAGCGTGCGCGTGTTCTGGCTAGTGCTGCTGACCCTGTTCGGCGTCGTCACCAGCACCTTCGTGGCCGCGCAGGAAGAGATCCTGTCACAGGTCATCGTGCTGGCGGCCTTCATCGCGCCCATCGTGGACATGGGCGGCAATGCGGGCAGCCAGTCGGCCACCCTCGTCATCCGGGCCATGGCGCTGGGCGACGTGAGCCTGCGCTGGCAGGACGTCTGGCGCGTCGTCCGGCGCGAACTGCCCGTAGCCGCCGCCCTGGGCCTGGTGGTGGCCGCCATGGAGACCGTGCTGGCCTGGTTCTCCAAGGGCATCGACCTGGACGTGCTGCTGGTGGTGGGCCTGAGCATGCTGGTCTGCACCGTGCTGGGCGGCATCATCGGGGTGCTCCTGCCCTTCGTGGCCCGGCGCATCGGCACGGACCCCGCCACCCTGTCCTCGCCCCTCATCACCTCCATCATGGATCTGGTGGGCGTGTTCATCTACTTTGCCTTTGCCTACGCCTTCCTGGGCGATCTGCTGCAGCAGGCGGGCTAAGAGCGTGTTTGGAAACTTCAGCTTTTATAGTTACAAGAAGGCATGTGGACAAAAAAAGACTGTGCGCGGCAGCAAAAACTCGCGAAGACTGTCAAACGGTACCCCAGCGATCTGACGGACAAAGAATGGGCGCTTGTACGTCCTCTCCTGCCCCCTGCTTCTGGAGAAGGTCGGAGGCGCAAAACAGACCTGCGTGAGATCATCAATGCGTTGCGCTATCTCATACGTTCTGGATGTTCGTGGAGGATGCTCCCGCAAGAATTCGGGCCGTGGCAAACTGTCTACTGGTGGTTTCGACGACTGATGAGGCGTTTCCTCTTTGCAACGATACTCGATATTTGTACCATGCTCGACCGGCATCGCCAGAAAAAGACTCTCGCCCCTTCTCTTGCAGTCCTGGACAGCCAGTCAGTGAAGGCCCCACATGCTTCGGATCGTGGGATCGATGCCCACAAGAAGATCGTTGGTAGAAAACGGCATGTAGCAGTAGATTCCGACGGTCGTCTCCTGCTCGTCAATATGACCCCGGCCAACGTGGCAGATAGTACAGGAGCGCAAATGATCCTGGATGCAATGTATCGCAAGTGGCCATCAGTAAAACATTTTTTTGCAGACGGGGCCTATGAGCGCAAGTCATTGATGGACAAGGCCACCTATCTTGGATTTGTTGTGGAAGTCGTGAAACGCACACCAGGGCAGACAGGCTTTCAGCCAGTGGCGAAGCGTTGGGTAGTTGAACGAACATTCGGCTGGCTGGTTCGCTGGAGGCGTCTTGTGCGGGATTACGAGCGACGCCTTGATGTGTCTGAGTCCATGACTCAAATAGCCATGGCAAGCATACTGTTGAAACGTTTCATTATTGATAAATGAGTTTCCAAACACGCTCTAAGGATATGGCGGAAAGAGGTATCAAGTGCTACATGTACGACCATACCATTGACAACCTTCCTGAAGAACACGAGTTTTTCCACTGGACGAAGGAGGGTATCTGCGGAGCAAAAGAGGTGGAACATTGCCGCACGCTTGAAACATTCATCAAAAGCAACGGTCACGGAGAGCGTAACGATTTAATACTGAAAATGGATGTTGAAGGTGCGGAATGGGACGCCGTCGCTGCGACAGACTCCTCAATCCTCGAGTTGTTCAGCCAGATTGTATTCGAGCTGCATGATGTGTACTCTTCCAAACATCACAACGAGATCTGTTCCTTTCTTTCCAAACTTAACGAAACGCATCAGCCTGTGTATGTCCACGGAAACAACTGGGCTGACTATGAACGTGTAGGCGATCTTGTTATGCCCTGGGCGCTGGAAGTTCTTTACATCCGCAAGAGCGACCATAAATTCCGAGAGAGCGCACATTTCTATCCGCTGGAACAAGATATGCCTAACAAAACTGACCGCAGGGATATACGTCTCGGCGTCTGGAACTCTTACTAAATTAATGTGGGAATAACATGAAAACAGCACTTATCACCGGTGTTACAGGACAAGACGGTTCCTATCTTACTGAATTTCTTCTTGAAAAAGGCTATGATGTACACGGCGTTGTCCGCCGTTCCGCCACGGAAAAGCGTGAACGTATCGATCATCTGGAAGGTCATCCCAATTTTCATCTGCATTATGGCGATCTTTCCGACTCTATGAGCCTTGTGCGTGTTGTGGGGCTGGTAAAGCCCGATGAACTCTATAACCTCGCGGCACAAAGCCATGTCCAGGTGAGCTTCGAAGTACCGGAATATACGGCCGACGTGGTAGCCACAGGCGTTTTGCGTGTGCTGGAGGCCGTACGCTTCTGTGGGCTGGAAAAGACCTGCCGTATCTATCAGGCCTCAACTTCCGAACTGTACGGCAAGGTTGAGGAATGCCCGCAGAGCGAAACCACGCCCTTCCACCCCTATTCCCCTTATGCCGTGGCCAAGCAATACGGATTCTGGATCACCAAGGAATACCGCGAAGCCTACGGCATGTACGCCTGCTCCGGCATTCTGTTCAACCATGAATCCGAGCGACGCGGCGAAACCTTCGTTACTCGCAAAATTACGCTGGCTGCCGCGCGCATTGCCCAAGGCAAGCAGGAAAAGCTGTATCTCGGCAATCTTTCCGCCCTGCGCGACTGGGGCTACGCCAAGGACTATGTGGAATGCATGTGGCTCATCCTTCAGCAGGAAGAGCCAGAAGACTTCGTTATCGCCACTGGCGACCAGCATTCCGTACGAGAATTCTGCACGTTGGCCTTCCGCGAAGCTGGCATCGAACTGGAATTCTGCGGTGAGGGTGAAGCGGAGCAGGGTATAGACAAGAAGACAGGTCGCGTGCTCGTGGAAGTTTCGCCCGAATTCTATCGTCCGACGGACGTCGTGAACCTGTGGGGCGATCCCACCAAAGCCAGGACCAAGCTGGGCTGGAATCCTACTAAGACATCCTTTGAAGAATTGGTGAACCGCATGGTTCGTCATGACATGGAGATGGTAAGGAACGAAAAGTAGGAGTATACTCATGGCTATTGCGCTAATCTCTGGAGCGGAAGGATTTACTGGGCGGTATCTGGCGGAGGAGCTTGCACTCCGTGGACATACCGTTGCCGGGATAGGTCTCAAGTCGCGTCCCCCAAATGTTCTACTTGATATATATGAGCAAGTAGATTTGCTTGATGCTGATGCTACTGCAGCCGCTATTTCCAGGATACACCCGGATATAATTTTTCATCTCGCAGGGATTAGCCATGTCCAAAGCACTCCAGCGATTATCTATCAAGTAAATATCATATCTAGCCGTAATCTTCTTGCTGCGCTTGCGAAGCTGGAAACACCTCCAGAATTCACAATGCTTGCTAGTACTGCAAATCTTTATGGGAATGCCGGAGGGATCATCGATGAGTCAACACCTCCAGATCCATGCAATGACTACGCAGTCAGCAAACTGGCAATGGAGTATATGGCAAAAATTTGGCAAAACAGCTTTCCTATAACCATTGTTCGTCCATTTAATTATACAGGATGTGGACAGCAGGAATCATTTCTCATTCCAAAGCTGGTCAAGCATTTTAGAGAGCGGATTCCGGTGATAGAACTTGGCAATACGCATGTGACTCGTGAATTTGGCGATGTTCGAGATATTGCGCGCATTTACACACATCTTGCTGAGAACAGGGCTCCGTGGGGACCTTTCAATATATGTACTGGCAAGGGGTATAAGCTGGCCCATATCTTGGATATGCTCAGAGAATTGACTGGATATTCTCCTGAGATACGAACCAATCCTGCCTTTATACGACCTAATGAAGTCGATACGCTTATTGGTTCTACAAAAAAGCTTGAAGAGTGTATTGGTACGATTCCATGTCGAGGCATCGAGGCAACGCTAAAATGGATGCTTGAGTCATAGGAGTTTTTTTCATGAAATCCATCAAAAGGATTACGACAACTCTTATACAGTCTGTGAGAAAATCCATAGATAGATTTATGGTTTGTTTTTTTCCAGAGAGCCGTACTTGCCTGGTTCACACTGTCAATCGCTGCACCTGGTTAAGCAATATTTTGCGCCGGTGTACAGGGAAACCTTTATTTTCTGGAAAAAATAAGGCTCCTACATTGAGATTACTTTCATCTTTTTGCGCAGATATAAAACTTATCTTAAAGAAAACCGTTCTACATATTGGGAAATTTGTCCTTAGCCACCAAAAAACAAAAAAAACCTGCAAGCATATACTTTGTTATTTTCCACCATTACAAAGTAAGCTAAAACAACTCTTTTATACAGCACCGCACTCTTTTCTTGATAGTTCATCCATTCTAAATACAGTAGGGCTTTCTCCAAAATCAGAAGCTATTTACAAACTATTGTCAAAATAAGACATAGCACTGTAATATAGCTAACACTCCCCAATAAAATAATTTGGAGTCGTAACATGCGCCTTATTATCGATATGCAAGGAGCTCAAACAGTTTCGCGTTTTAGTGAGATCGGTCGATATACAATGGGGCTGGCGGAATCTCTGGTTCGAAATCGTGGAGAACACGAGGTACTTCTTGCCGTAAATGGAATGCTTTCCGAATCTATAGATGAGATTCGAGAAGCATTTACAGATTTACTGCCGCAGGAGAATATCCGTGTATGGTATACACCTACGCCAGTAGCCTATTCTGATCAAAAATCAGCAGAAAATAGATCAATTGCCCTGGAGATATACTCAGCATTTCTCTTGTCTCTTGATCCAGATGTCATACTCTCCAGCAGCATGATGGAAGATCTTGAGGATGAATACTTTTGTGACCTTTCAAATCTCAAAGGCAGGGCCCTACTTTCAGCTGTTGTGCATGATTTCATCTCTCCCCAAAGCCCTGATCAGCATCTGTCTGACGATAGGCGCTTTTGGTATATGGAACGTTTTGGAGCGATTTCAAAAGCAGATCTCTTGCTAACACACTCAACATATAGCTATAATGAATCAAAGAAATTCATCCCTCAAGTAAAGGCACTTTCCATATCAAATGCCTGCAATACTATTTTTTATCAAAAAGATATTGATGATATTGAATGTTCAGCAATAAAAAATATTGGTATCAATAAACCATTCATTTTATATATTGAAAGTTTAGAGAAGCAAAAAAATCTGAATAGATTTTTTATTGCATTCAATGCCTTACCGAAAAACATACGTGACAAATATCAAGTTATTATCCCATGCGGGGGACAGCAACATATAATAGAGTCAGTACAGGAACAAGCAGTCGAAATTGGCTTACCCAGAGGTTCTGTATGCATTTTGCAATATACATCCAACAAAATGCTACGCACACTATATAATGCATGTGCACTATTTGTTTATACTTCAATAGATGAGGGGTTTGGGTTACCTGTCCTTGAAGCTATGACCTGTGGCGCCCCTGTTATCGCTTCGAATACAACATCGATTCGTGAAGTTATCGGCCTCGAAGAGGCTATGTTCAATCCGTTTGACGTTGAAGAGATTTCAACAAAGATACAGCGGGCACTTACGGATAAAGAATTTAGAACGAGACTCATTGACAATGCTTCCCATCGCAGATCAGTATTTTCTTGGGATATTTCTGCCAAAAAAGTATGGAGTGCTTTTGAAAAGCATATTTTTTCAAGGAAAAGTAAAGAATGGGATGAAGAAGAGCTCAAACTACTCTGTTCAAAAATTGGAACAAAAAATAATAATAAAAATCGCTACATAGCTAACTGTATTGCTCGGACATTTGAAATCAAGGAGAAGCCACAGCTTCTTGTTGATATAGGTAATCTTGCACATATGGATGCTAAAACTGGCATACAGAGAGTAGTACGCAGCATAGTATCTGCTTTGATTAAAAATCCCCCTGCCAGATATGATGTTAAATTGGTATATGCTGTTCCTGAAAAAATTGGATATGTATACGCACATGAATATTTACTCAAGAATTTTAATATAGATGATGGCTCAAATAACGATATGCCGATTGACTATGGCAGAAGAGATATTTTTTTAGGGCTTGATTTACAGGCAAATGTTGTTCCTTTTCAAATGCCTTTTTTACGCTTTATGCACCGACATGGTGTGAAAATAGCTTTTACCGTTCATGACATTTTAGCAATACAATACCCTATGTATTGCGATGAAAGCATGGTACATGCCATGCCAAAATGGCTTCAATGCATTGGAGAGTTCGATAAATTAATTTCTATTTCAAAAGCAACAATGAACTACACTAAAGAATGGATGGATAAAAATGGCCCTGAGCGGGTGCCCCCTATAAAATATTCATGGTTTCATCTAGGGGCAGATATTGAGAATTCAATTCCAACAACTGGAATTCCTAAAGATGCAGGGCCTGTTCTCGAAAAAATACGATCTAGAACATCTTTTCTGATGGTAAGCACTATTGAACCGCGCAAAGGCCACCGTCAGGCTTTAGCATCGTTTGAAGAACTTTGGAAAAAAGGACTGGATATCAATTTAGTTATTGTAGGAAAGGTTGGTTGGTATATGGATGATTTTATCAATCAACTGAAAAACCATACTGAAAAGGGCAAACATCTGTTTTGGCTTGAAGGGATCAGTGACGAATATTTAAATCTCGTTTACGAGAGAGCTTCAGCTGTACTTATGGCATCAGAGGGAGAGGGGTTTGGATTACCCATAGTAGAGGGTGCAAGACACAAGAAACCTCTTATCTTGAGAGATATCTCCGTGTTTAGAGAGCTTGCTGGGGAACATGCATTTTATTTTTCTGGATTGGAACCAAGAGATTTATCTACCGCTATCGAGTCATGGATCGAATTGCGTGCCAAGGGCAATATACCTGCTGTAGAGGGTATAGAATGCTTAACATGGGATCAAAGTGCTGAAATGCTTTTGCAATGCTTGATTAAGGAATGGTAGTTACTATTTAAAATTGTTTTTTTTGATAAATAGAGGAATACATTACAATGAGTTTATTGAAGAGGCTATGGAAGCATAGTCCATCATGCATCCGTCAAGCAATCGTAACTGTTCTATCATGGTGTATCGGTTCTCACTCCCCGCAGGCGCCATGTGAACCTATTTATGTACTTGGTGCTTTTGCAAGTAGTTCTGGCCTGGCTGAGGGGGCACGCCTATATGCAGAAGCTAGGCGCAAGGAAGGCAAGAATATCATTTGTCTTGATATTACACGGGCAATGTGTCTGGACGCTGACTTTCCACAAGGTCTTTCCAATGTTGTCTCCTTTAAAAATCGTAATCAGCTCTCAGATGCCGGCACTCTTGTCATTCATGCAAATCCACCACAATTTCAGCTTGTACTATTTCATCTCGGAAAAGATTTTTTAAAAAATAAACGTATAGTAGGTTACTGGGCGTGGGAAGTAGAGGTTTTACCGAAAATCTGGGTACAAGGAATCACCCAGCTAGATAGTATCGAAGTCCCAAGTTCTTTTGTCAAAAAAACAGTATCCAAATACAGTGGAACGAAGCAGGTAACTGTAGTTTCACACGATGTTACTAAACCAGTACATACTAAAATAGGTTTTATGCTCGATGGCGTACTACATTGCTTGTACTGTTTTGATGCCAGATCTGGATTAAACAGGAAAAATCCTGAGGCTGTATTGAAAGCCTTTCACACTGCATTTCCAGATGGGGGTGCTGAGCTGACGCTTAAAATATCTGGAGCTGCGCATGCTCAAGAATTTATTAATCATATACGCGGGTTGTGTGAAAAAATCAAAAATGTACATATAATAACTGATGTGCTTGATCGAGAATCGATGTCTCTCCTCTACTGCAAGCATGACATCTATCTCTCCCTGCATCGTTCGGAAGGCTACGGTCTAACCATCAGGGAGGCCATGCTGCACGGCCTGCATGTGGTGGCTACAGGTTGGTCTGGAAACATGGATTTTATGAACGGAGAACTGGCGCATCCCGTCCCCTACACACTCGTTCCCCTCAAGGAGGAGCAGGGGCCTCTCAAAGGTCTCAAGGGGCAGTGGGCAGAGGCGGATACCGATGCAGCCGCCAGCATCCTGAGGAAGTTACGGGAACAGCTAGCTTCTCGCCATAGTTGTTAGCTATAAACGATTCTGACAAAACATGTTAGTCCATCATAAATGCTCCTGTCCCTATAGCCCCCAGATGCGTCCATGATTAGGATCACCTCAGCAGTCGGACAGCCTTCTTTGGGTCATCATCACCGGACCCTCTACTCACGGGCCGTACCGGCCCCCTCAAGGAGCCCCCATGACCGATCTTTCCTGCTTCAAGGCCTATGACATCCGCGGCAAGGTGCCCGATCCCCTGTCCCCCGAGCTGGCCTTTGCCCTGGGCCGTGCCGTGGCCGAACATTTTGCCGCCCGGCGCGTCGTCCTCGGTTACGATGCCCGCCTGAGCGGCCCCGTGCTGCACGCCGCGCTGGCCGCGGGTCTGCATCAGGCCGGAGTCCGGGTCTTCAGCCTGGGTATGTGCGGCACCGAAGAGATCTACGATGCCGCCGCCCGGCAGGACTTCGACGCCGGCATCATGATCACCGGCAGCCACAACCCGGCCGACGAGAACGGCTTCAAGCTGGTGCTGCGCGGCGCCCGGCCCGTGAGCGGCGATTCCGGCCTGCATGACCTGCGCGACCGTGTGGCGGCCCAGCTGGACGCGGGCGTGAACCTGCCTGCGGACGAAGCCCCGGTGACGCCAGTCAGCTTCCGGCAGGAATACGTCCGCCGCATCCTGGACTACACCGGCGCCGCCGCGCAAAAGCCCCTCAGGATTGTGGCCGACGCGGGCAACGGCTGTGCCGGTCTGCTGCTTAAGGAGCTGGCCCCGCACCTGCCGCACGAGTTCATCTTCTGCCAGATGGAGCCCGACGGCACCTTCCCCAACGGGGTGCCCAACCCCCTGTTGCCCGAAAAACGCGCCGCCACGGCCCAGGCCGTGCGCGAACACAAGGCCGACCTGGGCATCGCCTGGGACGGCGACTTTGACCGCTGCTTCTTCTACGATAACGAAGGCAACTTCATCGAAGGCTACTATCTGGTGGGCCTGCTGGCTTCCGAGCTGTTGCCCCGCTTCCCCGGTGCCAGGATCATCTACGATACCCGCGTCTACTGGAACACCCGCGAACTCATCCAGGCGGGCGGCGGTATCCCCGTCATGGGCAAGACGGGCCATGCCTTCATGAAGGAACGCATGCGCGCCGAAGATGCCGTCTATGGCGGCGAGATGAGCGCCCACCACTACTTCCGCGACTTTGCCTACTGTGATTCCGGCATGCTGCCCTGGCTGCTGGTCATCGCGGCCATGCAGCGCCACGGCAAGCCCCTGGCCGAACTGGTGCGCGAACGCATGGACGCCTGGCCCTGCAGCGGCGAGATCAACCGCCGCGTGGCCGACGCCCCGGCCCTGATGCGCAAGATCCGCGACCACTACGCCCCCGCCGCCACCTATGAAGACGCCATCGACGGCGTCAATCTGGAGTTCGGCGACTGGCGCTTCAACCTGCGCATGTCCAACACCGAGCCCCTGCTGCGCCTCAACGTGGAGAGCCGTGCGGACAGGGCCCTGCTGGACGCCAAGACCGCTGAACTGTTGGCCCTCATCGACGCCGGTCTGTAAGTTTGGGAAGGGGCGAGGGGAGGTTTTTCTAACGAATCTAGAGATAACAACAGATGAACGTCCAGCTTGCTCGACAGCCAGCTCTATGGACTGTTATTGAACAAGCTGGACGTTTTGTAATGCTACTCGGCCCCGTCTAGATGCCCATGAGGCAAACACTAGAAGTATAACACAAGTGTCTTAAACGTCCAGAACCCAATTTCGTAATTATGGGGGCGTGGTAGCCACGTACACAGAATCGCAAATTTCCTACTCACTCCCGTCCGTACACATCTGCAAAGCGCACGATGTCATCCTCGCCAAGGTACGGGCCCGACTGAATCTCGATAAGCACCAAAGGAATGATGCCGGGATTCTTTAAGCGGTGCCGGGTACCCACCGGGATGTAGGTAGACTGGTTTTCTGTAAACAAACGTGTCTCCTCACCATTGGTGATCTCCGCCGTGCCACTGACGACTACCCAGTGCTCGGCACGGTGATGATGCATCTGCAGTGAAAGCTGTGCACCAGGATTGACCACGATACGCTTCACTTGGAAGCGATCTCCCATGGCCAAGGATTCGTAACTTCCCCACGGGCGCTGCACCAGAGTATGCTGGCGGCATTCCTCACGCTGCGTCTGCTGCAGTTGCCCCACAATCTTCTTCACATCCTGCACCCGATCGCGCGGCGCCACCAGAACGGCATCCTGGGTTTCTACCACAACGAGATCGCGCACATCCAGGGCAGCAAGCAGGCGATGCCGGGCATTCAAATAACAGCCCTCGGCATTTTCCATTAACACATCACCAGAAACCACATTACCCTGTGCATCCTTGCTTCCTGTCTGGTATAGTGCCTCCCACGATCCGAGGTCATTCCAGCCCAGCGACAGCGGCACGACCATGGCACGATCTGTCTTTTCCATGATGGTGTAGTCGATGGAATTCGCCGGTGTTGCCAAAAAGGCTTTTCCGTCAGGACGGCAGAAGGCAGCATCCATGGTTCTGTCCTGCCAAGCCCGGCGGCAGCCATCTTCCATATCCGGGGCATGGAGCGCCAGCTCTTCCAGAAAAACCGATGCCCGCAACAGGAACATACCGCTGTTCCAGACAAACTTGCCCTGAGCCAGCATACGCTCCGCCGTCTCACGATCCGGTTTCTCCACAAAGCGCGTCACCGCATAACCTGCCCCAACGGCCTCGCCCTGCTCGATGTAGCCAAAGCCGGTCTCTGGTCCTGCTGGCTTGATGCCAAAGGTGACAATGTGCCCGCTCTCGGCCAGCCGTGCGGCATCCAGAACGCCCTGGCAGAAGGCCACATCATCGTCCAGCAGATGGTCTGAGGGCAGTACCAGCATAAGCGCATCCTGCCCACCCTCCGTAAGCGCAAGGGCTGCCAGGGCAATGGCCGGTGCCGTATTACGCGGCGCTGGCTCAAGTAGGATGCGGGCCTCTTTCTGGCAGGACCGCAAGGCCTCCTGCACATAAAAACGGTGTTCCTCATTGCAGACGACCACCGGCATGCCACTGTCAGGTAAGCCCGTCGCCCGCTGCAATGTCTGCGCAAAAAGTGTAGGCTGTTCATCAAAGGTAACAAATTGCTTGGGGTAGCACTCGCGCGAAAGCGGCCATAGCCTAGTACCGCTACCACCACACAGGATAACCGGAACAATGGCTTGCATGTATGCTCTCCTTTTCTCTGTGATGTTTTAACGTACTAAAAAATTGCTCAAAATTATTTATTCATGAGACTGTCAAGATAATATTTGGTGTATACTTTGTCTATAAGAGTTTTTCTCAAAGAATATAGACCTAATCAAGATAAAGCAGGCCAACAAAATTTTCGAGAGAACAACAAGTGTATAGAGCTAAAAAACTTCAGCTACGCAAATGTCCGTTTTAGCCCTCAGTGGCGAGGTGAGTGTCTCTGATATCCCCATGTTACTTGCCCTCGGCTGAGGATATGCCCCTCAAATGCACTGTGGGCAAACTTCGCTTAAAGATTCCCCAAATGTGCTGTCTTTTATTACTTTAACATTTTTCATATTTATGGGGAGAAATACTTATCTTCACTAGTGTATCTCCCCTCCATGGCGGTACCACAGGTGCGGCTTCAGCCAACAATGTTCATTTCCAGCGCCCGATATGGGTCGATTACCTGATGTTACGCAACCGGGCCCGTCTTGTCCGGGATCATTATCCACTGGCCATCCCGCTGCTGTGCGCCAGCTATCTGGCCGTAGCTTTCAAACGAGTTCTCCGTAAACAGCTGGATCGTGTTCCCCTGGTCTTCAAGGCCCTGTGGCATGGCCTTGCAGGCAAGATGGGCAAACCGGACTGGCTGCGCTGATCCACTGCATCCTGCCCTATCCCGAGGATGCTCTCTACAGCACGCCCTCTATCCCTTCTCCCACCAGTATTTCCCGTCTCCGTCACCGTTTTGTAACAAAACCTGCCTACACAGAATATGCCTCATTCTCAGACTATTCCGCAGGAGACGGGACGTGGAAAGCATCTTTCTACTCATACTGGTATTTCTGGCCATCCTGGCCGCAGTGGACCTTTTCGTGGGCGTCAGCAACGACGCCGTCAACTTCCTCAACTCGGCCATAGGCTCGCGCATCGCCAGCTTCAAGGTCATCATGGTGGTGGCCAGCATCGGTGTGCTGCTGGGCTCCACCTTTTCCAGCGGCATGATGGAGATCGCCCGCAGCGGGGTCTTCAATCCCGAGATGTTCACCTTCAACGAGATCATCATCATTTTCTTCGCCGTGATGATCACCGACGTCCTGCTGCTGGACGCCTTCAACTCCATGGGCCTGCCCACCTCCACCACCGTATCCATCGTCTTCGAGCTGCTGGGCGGTGCCGTGGCCGCGGCCCTCATCAAGATCTCCACCTCGGACATCCTGCTCTCCCAGCTGGGGGACTTCATCAACAGCCAGAAGGCCCTGGCCATCGTGTCCGGCATCCTCATCTCCGTGGTGGTGGCCTTCGTGGCCGGAGTGGTGGTGCAGTACATCACCCGCCTGATCTTCACCTTCCACTATGAACGCATGTACCGCCGCATCGGCGGCATCTTCGGCGGCCTGTCCCTGACGGCCATCTTCTACTTCCTGATCATGAAAGGCGCCAAGGGCGCGTCCTTCATGAAGCCGGAATACCTGGCCTGGATCAATGTCCACACCCTGCCCATCCTGCTGGTGCTGTTCGCGGGCCTGAGCGTGGTACTGCACCTGCTCATGGTGCGCCGCGGCGTCAACATCTTCAAGATCGTCATCCTGGCCGGCACCTTTGCCCTGGCCTTCGCCTTTGCCGGCAACGACCTGGTCAACTTCGTGGGCGTGCCCCTGGCCGCCTGGGAAAGCTGGCAGCAGTTCACCGCCAGCGGCATGGCCGCCGATGCCTTCACCATGGAAGGCCTGCGCAAGGCCGTGCAGACGCCCACCTTCTACCTGCTGCTCTCCGGTCTGATCATGGTGCTGACCCTGTGGTTCTCCAAAAAGGCCCACCGCGTGGTGCAGACCTCCATCAACCTGAGCAGCAGCACCCGCGGCGATCAGGAACAGTTCGGCTCCTCCCTGCCCGGCCGCCTCATCGTGCGCGCGGGCCTGAGCGCCAACAAGACCCTGCACCAGATCCTGCCCAATTCGCTCTTCACCGTCCTTGAGAGCCGCATGCAGCCCGTGGAACAGGTCAAGGGCGCGCCCGTGCTGCCCTTCGACCAGGTGCGTGCCGCCATCAATCTGGTGGTCTCCAGCATCCTCATCGCCTCGGCCACGTCCCTCAAGCTGCCCCTGTCCACCACCTATGTGACCTTCATGGTGGCCATGGGCTCCTCCTTCGCCGACGGCGCCTGGAACCGTGAGAGCGCCGTCTACCGCATCTCCGGCGTGCTGGCCGTCATCAGCGGCTGGTTCCTGACCGCCATGTGCGCCTTCAGCGCCTGTGCCCTGGTCACCTGGGCCCTGTTCGAGGGCGGCAGCGTGGTGGCCGTCCTCTTCATGCTGGTGGCCGTGGTCAGCCTGGTGCGCTCCAACTTCTTCGGCAAGAAGAAGGAAGAGAGCAGCTTCGACATCGTGGCCGACAACACCGACAAGGACAGCATCCGCGCCAATATCGGCGCCTCGGTGGACGAAAGCATCGATACCGCCGTGCGTCTGATGCGCGAAGGCCTCACCGCCTTCCAGGCCGAGGACGAGAAGATCCTGAACCGCTGCAAGAACGAAGCCGTGAACCTTTTCGAAGACATCTCGCGCTCCCGCGGTTCCTACTACCGCATGGCCCTGCGCGGCGGTGGCGACGATCTGGACAACGAAGCGCGGCACATCTACTACCGCATCTTCAACGGCATGAAGGAACTGAGCCATGAGCTGCGCTCGGTGCTGGGCATGTCCGCCAACCACATCGCCAACCGCCACCGCCCCTACAGCGGCGCGCTGGGCGACAATCTGGAGCAGATGCTGGGCATCCTGGAAGACGCCGCCCGCCACTTCCGGGCCTATGCCGCGGGCGAAGGCTCCCGCGCCGAGCTCTCGGCCTATGCCGACCACTGCTCTTCCCGCATCAGCAAGATCCAGATCGAGCTTTTGCAGCGCATCGATACCGAAGGCCTGTCCATGCGCAGCAGTGACCTGTACCTGAACTACCTGCAGTTCGCCCGCGCCTTCATCAACCGTTTCACCATCGTGGCCCTGCTGGAACGCGACCTCAACGACGCCTGCCGCCGCAACGCCGCCCGCAAGGAAGAAGAAACGGCTGCCGCTTCGGCCCAGGCCTAAGACCGGCCACAGACGAAACGAGCATCGACGGAAGGGGCTTCTCCCGCATGAGACGAGAGGGCCCTTCCTCCCAAATCTCGCTCCCATCAGCCCCTTCTTCAGACAGTACGGCATGCATGCCCGGCTGCAGACATGACCGTACCCCCTCCCGAGGACAGTCCCGGAAGCCTGTCCGCCCATCGGGAATGACAAAGCCCTCCGCATGGAGGGCTTTTTTGCGGCCTGCGGCCTACCGGACATTCTGGAACGCTCCCCGCGTGGAGAAAAGCCAGCCGCACGGCTCCGGCATCGCCTCTGCCTGATGGAGGACCGGGGCAAACCTTGCTGAAAGTCCGGAACGGCATCCGCCTTCCCTGCCGGAGCATCCCCAAGCCCGAGCATCACGGACCGCTTGTCAGACAAGATGGCCTCCCGCTCCCTCCGGCCAGAAATCGCTACGAAACGGGCAGGCTGCCGGGCAGCTCCCGTGCTTCCTCCCGCGTCGTCCGCTTCCCGGCGCTCCAACACTCCCTTCACTTCCCGTCAGCCCTAAAAGACCGTCATCTGCCCGGATAGCGTCCCGCCCGTGGCGTGCCATGCCGCCAGCCTTATCAAAGCGTATGCCCGACGGAATCCGCCTCTTCATCGCAGGAAGGCCCCTTCCCATACTTTCCGAGCTATTCCAGCGGCCGGAAGCAAGCACGGGAGAGAAAGAGAGAAAGAAAACACTCCGCCCCCCTTCACTCTCCAGCATCCCCCTCCTCTCCGGTCGTATGTCATGCCTTATTTCAAACAGCCGCCAGACAGCGACGGGGACTTTCGCCTCGACCTGAAGAAAGTTTTTTCGGGGATGGGGAGAGCACGAGAGGGGAAGGGGCAGTTTTTACAAAAAACG
>ENA-OVGB01001123-OVGB01001123.1-human-gut-metagenome-genome-assembly--contig:-NODE-1123-length-25522-cov-4.981113_pt1 | contig 25522 bp, 27 predicted proteins | sample MGYA00237767_ERZ505413 | MGnify/ENA primary metagenome ERZ505413 (study PRJEB26158, sample SAMN06016410) | human gut metagenome | biome: human gut; feature: ankylosing spondylitis patient; material...
CATGATGTCGTGGCAGGCGGCAAACGGGATGGCCGCTTTGTGGATGACTTTATCAACAGTCACCGGTACATTGATTGTGGCAACGTGGTCTGCCGGAACTGCCACGCAATGAACCTTCACATTGCCAAGGTCCTTCTGACCGACCTGGCTGAACGCACCCGCCTTTTATTCGTGGCGGACACCTTTTCATTCGAGAACTGCATGGAACTGAAAAGGATGTATGACATTTCAGACCCCGGCTCTCCCGCCGACCGGGATGAAACCGGCTTTTCCCTGAATGCTCCACCCATTTCTTTTGGCTGTGATTTGACCAAAGAACAGATGACAGGTATCGTGGCTTGCGCCAATACTTATCATCTGTTTTGCGTTTCTACAGTCCGCATGGAGGATATGGAAGCTCTTTTTGCTTGCAAGAGGGGATTTCAAATCCGGGTGAACAACATCCGCCATGTGGCCGTACTCTTCGATGCCCTTCTTGAGAGGTCATACATACAGGCGCACTGGCAGTCTGTTCTCGCTCGCGGAGGGTTCCTGCTGTCGAAAGACGGGAGACGTACCGTCTCGGCTACCAGTCTGTCATCGGCTTTGTCTGCGACAAGAAATAAAATGACCTCGGTGGCATACGGCATCCGAAAAGCCGTGAGCGAACTGGATGAATGAAAGAAACTGCCAAGAAACCAAACATGTGAAAAGTAAAAGCGTGAGAGTTGCCATGACACTTGCTTAGTGTCATTGTCTCTCGTCCGGATATAGCGGACACATCGCATAACTTTGGCCTCCGTCAGCGCAATGCCCGACGGAGGCTTGCTTTTTCATTGTCAAATTTAATCATACACATAATGCAGAACAGAACAACATTCATGGAACGGCTGAGCGAAAGGCTCACCACAGTCGAATCGGTACTGAAGAAACTGGAACCGGTCGAAAACCTGCTGAAAAGGCTGGAGATGCTTGAGGAGTCTTTTTATTCCACCAAGAAAGTATTCACATTCCAGGAGGCGTGCGTGTATATCGGCGTATCGGAAAGCATGTTGTACAAGCTCACCGCCAACAAGGAGATTCCACACTACAAGCCGAGAGGCAAGATGGTTTATTTTGCCAAGGAGGAGCTGGATGAATGGCTCTTGCAGAACTGCGAGCCAGCCATAGACGACGCGACCCGGATGGCCGCCGAATCCGCAACCGTTGAACCATTCTTTAATCGGAGACAAAATGGAAAGCGAAAGAAGGACTAACATTATCGGGGCGGAACTTGATGACAGCCGCCTTTCGGACATCCTGTCCGCCTCGCAAATAAAGGTGACGGACACTTACGAAACACCGCCGCAGATTATCTGGATTGACAATTCGACCATCGCCACGCTCGGCAACTTCAGCGCATCGACAGGCAAGGCGAAATCGAAGAAGACCTTTAACGTGTCGGCCATTGTCGCCGCTTCCCTGGCGGGTAAACAGGTGTTGAACTACCGGGCACATTTGCCCGAAGGAAAGCAGAGGATCCTGTATGTGGACACGGAGCAGAGCCGTTTCCACTGCCACAATGTATTGGAGCGCATCCTCAAGTTGGCGGGGCTTCCGGACACAACGGACAACGACAGGCTCGACTTCATCTGCCTGCGCGAATATTCTCCTGCCATCCGCATAGAGGTCATTGACTATGCACTAAGACGTAGCAAAGGCTACGGGCTGGTGGTCATTGACGGAATACGCGACCTGATGCTTGATATCAACAGTACCAGTGAATCCGTGGAAGTCATCAATAAAATGATGGAATGGTCGTCGAAATACGACCTGCATATCCACTGCGTGTTGCACCTGAACAAAGGGGACAATAACGTGCGTGGGCATATCGGTACAGAGATGAGCAACAAGGCGGAAACGGTGCTGGTCATCAACAAAGACAACGAGAACCCCGGCATCAGTGAGGTGCACGCCCTGCATATTCGAGAAAAGGAGTTCAAGCCGTTCGCTTTCACGATAGACGAAGCCGGGCTTCCCATCATTGCGGAAAGTCATGCCGTGAGCGAACACCCCAGACCGAAAGCACGGACCAGTTTTACAGACCTGAGTATCGAGCAACACCGGGAAGCCCTTTCCGCTGCTTTTGGCGACAAGCCCATTAAGGGATTCGAGAATATGCTCCAGGCACTCATGACCTCCTACGAGGCAATCGGTTTCAAACGCGGCAGGAACGTGATGGTCAAGCTGCTACTTTACCTGACCGACAACCTGAAGCTGATACGCAAACGGGATAAGCTATTCTATTATGACATGAGTCCGGCAGAAGCCATGCTTTTCGACGAGGAATGACAGCGGGCGCGGGCATCTATAATTCAGTTTAATTTAGTACATATATATATAGGGAAACAAACTAAACTAAACCGGTTTGATGAAAACAAGTGAAAGAAAAACGACATGAACATATCGGAAGCAAAACAGATACGCATCGTGGATTTCCTGGCACAGCTCGGACACCGTGCGCAGTATGTGAAATCGAAACAATACTGGTACCTCTCACCATTTCGGCAGGAGGACACACCGTCGTTCAAGGTGAACGACCGGCTCAATGAATGGTATGACTTCGGGGCGGCTACCGGTGGCGACCTCGTGGAACTGGGCAAGCACCTGTACGGAACGGACAGTGTAAGCGAGGTGCTGGCCTGCATCGAACGGCACGCCGGAACCAATGAACTGCCGAGGGTTCGGCTTCCGGCGGTGATGCTCCGGCCGGTGGAAGCGGAAATGAAGGATATAAGGGTGGTGCCGCTGCGACACCATGCGCTGCTGTCGTACCTCCATTCCCGGATGATCGATGCCGACATCGGAAAGATATTCTGCAAGGAAGTGCATTATGAGTTGCGCAAGCGGCACTATTTCGGACTGGCATTCTGTAATCTGTTGGGAGGCTATGAAGTGCGCAACCCCTACTACAAGGGTTGCCTGAAGAACAAGGATGTTTCGCTGATAAGCCATACGCACGGCGAGACGCAGGGCCATGTGTGCGTCTTCGAGGGATTCATGGACTTTCTCTCCTATATGACCCTGCGGCAGGCCGGAGACAGGGAGATATGCCTTGAAATTCCTTGCGACCATCTTGTGATGAACTCCGTAAACAACCTTAAAAAGGCATTGGGACACTTGCAGGAATATCCGTTCATCCATTGCTACCTCGACAATGACCTTGCCGGACAGAAGACTGTGGAAACCATCGCCATGCTGTTCACTGGGAAAGTCAACAACGAAGCCTACCGGTACGACGGCTACAAAGACCTGAACGACTATTTAAGAGGCAAAAGACGCTGACCCGGCCAGCGTGTCGGAATTTATGAAGCTCTCCTGACGGAGGGCTTCTTTTTTTGTCTGCCAATGCGCATTTTCAAGTATGAAACAGATGTCAGAATATGATTTTAGAGTATGATTTTTAGAAATACCATAAATCTTATTAAGGAAACAGCAATTTGTATTTCAATTATTTCTTAATATAGAACAGATGGATTTTCTTTGCAAATCAAATTTTGAATACAAAATAAAATTCATATTAGGATATGAAATCATACTTTATATTCGCAATCATTCTGACGGCAATCTATGTCGTTTACTATGCGGCCAACATCGCCAGGGACCTGTACCGAAAGAGAAGCCAGGGCAGGACGGACGAGGAAGTCTTTGAACTCGACCCCGATGACGGGCAGGACAGCGTGGCGGTGACGGAAAGCGAGACCGGATTCAACGTCGGGACGGAGAAGTACGAGACCGCATTTGATAATTCCGGCACTTCCATACAGGACGGCGCGGCAGACACAGACAAGGAATCGGCCGAAGAGCGGTTTGTCCGGATGAAGGCCGAAGCCGAGGCGAAGATGGAGGACAGTACCCCTTACCTGTCAGAGGCATTCACAGCGGACGATATGTACAAGGCGATGGTTTCCGGCGGCCGTCTGGAGAACCGTCCCGCAATGGCGTGGAAACCGATGGACAAAATTTAGCGATGAAAACGAAGAAGACAGTATGCGCCTTGCTGATGCTCACGGTTCCCTGCTTCGCCTTCGCCAAGAGTGGAGCCGTAAACTATTCATGGGGAGCGGATGCGCTTGCCACCATGCACGACTTCGTGGTGACGATGATGCTGTATGTCCTCTACATCTGTTATGCGGTCGCCTCCGTGCTGGCCGTCATATCCGCGCTCCAGATCTATATCAAATGGAACACGGGAGAGGACGGCATCGTGAAATCCATCCTGATGCTGTTCGGGGCGTGCATGTTCATCATAGGCGCCTCCATCGTATTCCCGGCCTTTTTCGGCTACCGCATATAGAAAAGAGATTCAGAATATCAATGATAGTAATCACTAAAAGTAACGAGAATGAAGAAGTTAAAGAATGCAATGAAAAGAATCGTAGGCGCAGTATTGTACAAGGTTGCGATGCTCGCCATTCTGTTGGTGTCGGGGCCTGCCGCACTGATGGCGCAGAACACCGCAGGCGACTACACGGCCGGAACCAACGCCCTGACCACCGTGGCGGAGGAAATCGCCAAGTATGTACCCATCATGGTGAAGCTGTGCTATGCCATCGCCGGAGTCGTGGCCATCGTGGGCGCAATCAGCGTCTATATCGCGATGAACAACGAAGAGCAGGATGTCAAGAAGAAAATCATGATGGTCGTGGGCGCCTGCATCTTCCTGATTGCGGCGGCACAGGCACTTCCGCTGTTTTTCGGTATCGGCGGTTAAAAAGGAGACGCGATGAAAGGCAGGGACGAACGCTATCCGGACTACCCGTTGTTCAAGGGGCTTCAGCGGCCTCTTGAGTTCATGGGCATACAAGGACGGTATATCTACTGGGCGGCGGGTTCGGCAGGCGGAGCCATTGTCGGTTTCGTCATTGCCTACTGCCTTGCCGGTTTCGTGGCCGGACTGGTGGTATTGGCCGTCATCCTGTCTGCGGGCATCTCGCTCATCATCCTCAAGCAAAGGAAAGGTCTTCACACCAAGAAGAACCGGAAAGGAGTGTATGTCTATGCCCGCTCGAAGAAGATATGAAAAAAGAAAAAGCCATGACGGAGAGCGCGTGGCCTATTGAATGTTGAACCCGGGCAGGCCCGCTTTGGAACAGGCGAGTCTGCCCTTACTTAAGCAGAAAGCAACCGACAATGACACTGTACATCATACTGATTTTCATCGCCCTCTGTGCGGGCATGGCCATTTCGGTCCATGCCTTCGGCACGGGCGGCAAGCGCAAGCGCATCTTCCAGGACATCTATTTCACCGTGGAGGACGTGGACGGCATCGGGGTGCTGTACACCAAGACCGGGGAATACTCGGCCGTCCTGCGGATGGAGAACCCCGTGCAGAAGTATTCGGCCAACATCGACAGCTACTACGAGTTCACAAGCCTGCTCACTGCCGTCGCACAGACGCTGGGCGAAGGCTATGCGATACACAAGCAGGACGTGTTCGTGCGCAAGCAGTTCGAGGATGTGACGGGCGACCGGCACGAGTTCCTATCCTCCGCCTATTTCCGGTACTTCAAAGGCCGGATGTACACGGACAGCGTATGCTACCTGACCATTACGCAGGAATCAAGAAAAAGCAGCCTGTTCTCTTTCGACGGCAAGAAGTGGCGCGACTTCCTCGTGAAGATACGCAAGGTGCATGACCAGCTCCATGACGCGGGCATACAAGCGGAGTTCCTGGATAAGCCCCAGGCGAATGCATTCGTTGACCGCTACTTCGCCATGAACTTCAAGGACAGGATTGTCTCGATGACCAATTTCAAGGTGGACGATGAGACGGTCTCGATGGGCGGCAAGCGTTGCAAGGTGTACAGCCTCGTGGACGTGGACTGTGCCGCACTGCCTTCGCTCGTCAGGCCCTATACTAATATAGAGGTGAACAATGCGGAGATGCCCGTTGACCTGCTGTCCGTCATCGACAGCATACCGGAAGCCGAGACGGTGGTCTATAACCAGATCATCTTCCTGCCCAACCAAAAGCGGGAACTGGCGGCGCTTGACAAAAAGAAGAACCGTCACGCAAGTATCCCCAATCCCGGCAACCAGATGGCCGTGGAGGACATCAAGCGTGTGCAGGAGATAGTTGCCAGGGAGAGCAAGATGCTCGTGTACAGCCATTTCAATCTTGTTGTAGGGGTATCTGCCGACACGGACATACAGAAATGCACCAATTATCTGGAGAATGTCTTCGGTCGCATGGGCATCCACATCAGCAAGCACGCCTATAACCAACTGGAACTGTTCGTCGCCTCTTTTCCCGGCAACTGCTATGCCCTGAACGAGGACTACGACCGTTTCCTGACCCTGAGCGACGCAGCCATGTGCCTGATGTATAAGGAACATATCCAGCACAGCGAGGAAACGCCGCTGAAAATCTACTACACCGACCGCCAAGGCGTGCCGGTGGCCATCGACATCACCGGAAAGGAGGGAAAGAACAAGCTGACGGATAACTCCAATTTCTTCTGTTTAGGGCCTTCGGGCAGCGGAAAGAGCTTCCACATGAACTCTGTGGTGCGGCAACTGCACGAACAGGGAACGGATGTGGTGATGGTCGATACGGGCAACTCCTACGAGGGTCTTTGCGAATATCTGGGCGGCAAGTACATCAGCTATACGGAGGAGAAGCCCATCACCATGAACCCCTTCAACATCACGCAAGCGGAACTGAACATCGAGAAGATAGACTTCCTGAAAAACCTTATTCTGCTGATATGGAAAGGGTCGGACACGAAGATTACGGAACTGGAGTTCCGCATCGTGGAACAGATGGTGACGGACTATTACGATGCCTACTTCCACGGTTTTGACGGCTATGACCCCGTGCAGCAGGAAACCCTGCGCAAGACCCTGATAGCCGCCGAGAAGCGGAAAGGCACTTGGGGCGCGGAAGACCTGCCGGCCCTGGAACAGAAAGTGGATGACAAAATCCGTATGCTGGAAGAACGCCGGAAAGCGTTGAAGGTGGCTTCGCTGTCCTTCAACACCTTCTATGAATACTCCTGCGAGCGGCTGGAGCTCATCTGTCTGGAAAACAACATCACGGAGATAGACTACGACAAATACACCTATATGATACAGCCGTTCTACAAGGGCGGCAACTATGACAAGATCCTGAACGAGAATGTGGACACTACCCTGTTCTCGGAAACGTTCATCGTCTTCGAAGTAGATGCCATCAAGGAAAACAAGAAACTGTTTCCCATCGTAACGCTTATCATCATGGACGTGTTCCTGCAGAAGATGCGCATCAAGAAGAACCGAAAAGTCCTTGTGATAGAGGAAGCGTGGAAGGCCATCGCCTCGCCGCTCATGGCCGAATACATCAAGTTCATGTACAAGACCGCAAGAAAGTTCTGGGCCTCGGTGGGCGTGGTGACGCAGGAGATACAGGACATCATCGGCAGCGAGATAGTAAAGGAAGCCATCATCAACAACTCCGATGTGGTGATGCTGCTCGACCAGAGCAAGTTCAAGGAGCGGTTCGACAGCATCAAGGCCATTCTCGGACTGACGGATGTGGACTGCAAGAAGATATTCACCATCAACAGGTTGGAAAACAAGGAAGGGCGCAGCTTCTTCCGCGAGGTCTTCATCCGGCGCGGTTCGACCAGCGGCGTGTACGGCGTGGAGGAGCCGCACGAATGCTATATGACCTACACCACCGAACGCGCGGAGAAGGAAGCGTTGAAACTGTACAAGAAAGAACTCCGTTGCAGCCACCAGGAAGCCATCGAAGCGTACTGCCGCGACTGGGATGCCAGCGGCATAAACAAGTCCCTGCCTTTCGCCCAGAAGGTGAATGCTGCGGGGCATGTGTTGAATCTGAACAAGAGAGATAAAAACAACCAGCAATGAAATGACCATGAGACGACTGTTGTTCCTACTGACACTCCTGTCGCTGTCCGCCGTGCAGCATGTCCACGCCCAATATTACAGCGTGAACTACGACGCACGCACCGTGGCGGCGATGGCAGTCGCTTTCGGCACGGAGACGGTGGCCGAGAGCTATTACCGGGAGCAGGTGGACGACATCCTCAAGCACTATACGACTGCGGAGGTCGCCGCCGCCGGCATCTTCTCGTCGAAGTTCCTTGAGCACAAGGCCCTGTCCGAACTCGGCATCTGGAGCAGCAGCACGGAGAATTACTATTACCGCCGCATCTACAACATGGTCGCCCGGAAAATCATACCGAAGATCTGGGTGGTGGCCAAGATGATGCTGCAATCCCCGCAGACAGCCCTCTACTGGGGCAGCTACCTGATGAAAGTGTGCGACGACACCAAGAGCCTGTGCATGCAGTTCGAGAGCATCGTGACCAACAGCACGCTGACCTTTTCCGATGTGGCTTTCCTTGAAATCAAGGAAGAGTTCGCCTCCCTGCTGCGGCTCAGCGAACTGGGAAACATTGACTGGCAGCGGATGCTGGACGACCTGGCCCGCATACCGGGCAACTTCACGAAAGAAAACCTGCAGAGCGACCTCGACAATTTGTACAACATGGGTGTGGGGCTGGCCACGGCTGGCATCGGGAATATCGGCGACGCCCTGCTGCAGACCAGCTCGTTCCATGACCTGATGAACGGCAAGGTGGAAGAGATATTTCACCTGTATGACCATTACAGTTACCTTTATGAGGCGGCAGAGCAAGATGCAGGGCGTCTCCTGCTTGACATGGTGGGCGGTCCGGAGAATGTGGCCGGGTTGTTCGACTTCAGCAACTACGACCTGACCTCGTGGATTACCGACTACATGGACGAAGCTGCCGGGAACTACTACACCCAGCGGTGGTACATCGCCCGCCGGGAACAGGGCAACGTGTCGCTGTGCGACTACTATCCGCCCACGGACGACAACAGCATCCTGAACGGCGGCGAATGGACCCGTTTCGAGACCACCGACGCCGGGTTCTATCCCAACGCCTCGCAGCGCGAGCAGGCCCTCTCCAACTCGGAGCGGTATGCCGGATGGTCGCGCGACCGGGTGCAGCAGTTGAACAACCCAAACGACGGTTTCACTTACTCCATCCGTTACAGCCAGAAGGCCTACGTCATCAGCCGTGGCGGGAAACAGACAAAAAAAGCATACGCCTACGAAATCCACGTAACCCAGAGCTGGAATCGGGAGGAAGTCATCTATGAGGATGTATTTGACTCTTATTCGATGGACCTGAACACCTTCAAGGCGCAGCTCAACGCCCGCCTGTCGGAAATCAACGAAAACGAGGAGGGGTACACCTACTATATCGCTTCCGATGCCCGGAACTACTACCAGGCGACGGACGCCGCCAAGCTGCAGGGCTGCGAGAGCGTGACCATCAGCGTGACCTGTTCTGACGGCGCGACCCTCGGGCAGGGTTCGACCCAATACAAATGCCGCAAGTGCGGCAGTTCGCTGAACAGCCATTCAAAAGACTGCGCCATGCAGACCACCGTGACGGACAATGAGCTGGATACCTCGGAACTGGACGGGATGGTGCAGGAAGCCGAGAACCAGGTCGCCGCCCTCCAGTCGCAGATAAAGGCTCTGGAGGATGAGAATGCCGCCCTATTGAAGAAAATCTCCGAATCGAGCGTGGAAGATGCCGCCGCTTACCGCCAGCAGTATAACGCGAACCAGACCCGGCTACAGGAACTGAAGAACGAATTGGCCGAGTGGCAGCAAAAACTGGCAGACTACGAAAACGCAAAATCGGAGGCTGCCGGCGACAATGCCGTGGCGACGGACGACTACTACCGCATCCCGGCCATCATGCAGGACTGCAAGATCGCCTACAACCTGACATGGCAGGACGGCGGAGCATGGAACGGTTACACCTTCGTGCGCAAGGCCACCATGACGGACATCAACGGCGTCATCACCTTCAAGGCGACCCTTTCGATCGCGAGGAAGCCCAAATACTTCCTCGGCATCAAGATACACCGTGCCATCCTACAGATAGCATGGGAACTGACCACGGAATACACCGACACCCATGTGGCCGATGTTCTGACGCTCGACCCGAACCTGTCGGACGCGGAAAAGGCCAAGCAAGTGAACGACCGTATCGCGGAGATAGCGAGGGAATACCCCTCCTGCAAGATTACTACCGAATATGCCAGCACGCCGCCGATGGAAGACACGCCTACGGGCGATGTGTACCACCTGCTATGGTCGAGCGACCGCCTTGAAATCGCCCGTGAGGTGGACACCCGCCTCACGAGAATCTACGCCGACCTCGTGTCGCTGGAGAAGATGATGCACTACAAGTACAGCATCATCGACCTGTTGAAGGATGTGCTGCCCGAACTGGACACGGATGAAGGACGTAGGCTCACGCTTGTGGAAGAATGCCACGAGCGGTGGGTGGAAAATGCCCGTAACCTGCGGAGCGGAAACGGCAGAAAGGAGGATGTAAGATGAGACAGAGACTGACTTTGACCTTCCTGCTGCTGGCCCTCCTGCCGTATGTTGCCAAAGCCCAGTGGACTTTCGACATCGTATCGGTGGAAGCCTACATCAACGACCACAAGAAACAGCGCAGCCTGCTGCTGGCACGTTCCACCCTGGAATACAGCAACAAACTGCTGCACGAGTACAGCAAGGACGCTACCGTGGAATACAAGGAGCTGAACGTGGACCTTGACCGGTACACACGCGCCTTTGATGTCATCGACGTGATGTACCAGTCCCTGCGGACGGTGCTGAACGCCAAGGACACCTATACGACTGTGAGCGACCGCATCGGCGATTACAAGGAGATGCTGACCGAGTTCAACGACAAGGTGCTGAAGCGCGGAAAGGCCGAGCCGGAAGACCTCCTGATACTCACGATAAACAAGAAAGCGATAGAAGACATCGCCAATGACGGGGAACAGCTGTACAAGTCGCTCAACGACCTTGTGCTGTACGCCACCGGAGCGGCTGCCTGCTCGACTTCCGACCTGCTGATGGTCATGGAAGCCATCAACGGGTCTCTCGACGACATCGAGCGGCACCTGAACCGTGCCTACATGGAGACCTGGCGATACATACAGGTACGCATCGGCTACTGGAAAGAAAAGATATACCAGGCACGCAGCCGTCAGGAAATCATCGACGGGGCCTTTGGCCGCTGGCGCGGTGCCGGAAGACTGGATTATTAACGAAAAAAGGAAAAGGATATGCACATGAAACGAACAATGACACTTCTTGCGGCGGCAGTCCTGACGGCACATGCCGCCCATGCGCAGTATGTGACCTACAACCACGACTCGCCCAAGCAGAACCAGATTACCGTGATGGAAACCGGCACCGGGGCATTCACCCCGGAAATCTACTACACGCTGCTGCACAACAAGTACAAGAAGACGGCGGCGGCGAAGAACAAACTGTCGTTCCGGACGCTGGCCGGAGTGAACCTCTACAACCAGACAGACGAGGCGGAAGCCATCGACTCTGCACTGGTCAAACGGGCCGCTGTCGAGGCATTGAACGTGGCCGACAGGCAGGTGGATCTGGCCTGGCTTGCCGAGGGCGACAAGGTGAACGGACAGATGGAACGCTTCCGGCGCAACATCGACCGCATCATCCTGTGTGGCGGCACGCCGGACGAATGGGAACGCTGGGAAGAATACTACCAGGTGTACCAGTGCGCCATCAACGCCACCAAGGATGCCTACATGCCCAACGCCCAGCGGAAGAAAGAGTACCTGCGCATCAGCGAGGATGTCGCCCGGCAGAACGGGACGCTCATCCTCTACCTCGCCCGGAAGCAGAACGCCACCGTGACGGAGGGACTGCTGAACGCAGAAGAAGCACAGCCTATCGACAAAGGAAGCATCCTGCGCGATGCCGTGGAGCGGTGGAACGAATCCCGGTTTGCCGTGCGTGGCTCGCAGACGGGTGGCGGCAGCGGAGGAAGCGACGGAGAAGAAACCGTGAACAGGAACTAAAAAAGAAACGGAAATGGCAGACGGAAATATCCTATCGAATTTCGGCATAGACCTTCTGGAAGAGGAAATAGATGATGTCATCTTTCAGACCAACGAGTTCCTGACCGATGCCACGTTTACCGGTGCACAAGGCCCGTTCTGGTGGATCCTGCAGATGTGCATGGCACTCGCCGCCCTGTTCGCCATCATCATGACGGCAGGCATGGCCTACAAGATGATGGTCAAGCACGAGCCTCTGGACATAATGAAACTGTTCAGACCGCTGGCTGTGTCGCTTGTGCTGTGCTGGTGGTACCCTCCTGCAGATACGGGCATGGCAGGCAGCGGCAGCAACTGGTGCTTCCTGGACTTCCTGTCCTACATCCCGAACTGCATCGGGTCGTACACCCACGACCTCTATCAGGCGGAAGCCGCGCAAATCAGCGACAAGTTCGAGGAAGCGCAGGAACTCATCTTTGTCAGGGACACGATGTACACCAGCCTCCAGGCGCAGGCGGACGTGGCCCATACCGGCACATCCGACCCGAACCTGATAGAGGCCACGATGGAACAGACCGGCGTGGACGAAGTGACCAGCATGGAGAAAGACGCGGCCAAGCTGTGGTTCACCTCGCTGACCTCCGGCATCGTCGTGGGCATCGACAAAATCATCATGCTCATCGCCCTTGTGGTGTTCCGTATCGGGTGGTGGGCTACGATATACTGCCAGCAGATCCTGCTGGGGATGCTGACGATATTCGGGCCAATACAGTGGGCTTTCTCGCTGCTGCCCAAATGGGAAGGCGCCTGGGCGAAGTGGCTCACGAGGTATCTGACGGTACACTTCTACGGGGCGATGCTCTACTTCGTGGGCTTCTACGTATTGCTCCTGTTCGACATCGTGCTGTGCATCCAGGTGGAGAACCTGACGGCGATAACGGCGAGCGAGCAGACGATGGCCGCCTACCTGCAGAACTCGTTCTTCTCCGCCGGCTACCTGATGGCGGCGAGCATCGTGGCATTGAAATGCCTGAACCTTGTGCCGGATTTGGCCGCATGGATGATACCGGAGGGAGACACCGCCTTCTCGACCCGTAACTTCGGTGAGGGCGTGGCACAGCAGGCGAAGATGACAGCCACGGGAGCCATCGGAACGATGACGCGATAAGGAAACCCTGGCCCATTAAGAACTATCATCAATCATAAAACAAAAAGGATATGAAAACCAAGAAAAGAATCGAGAAATGGCTGGCGGACGAGAATTTCCGCCGGTATGCCGAGAGACGGATGCAGGAAGAGATAACAGATGTGCCGGAGAACCATACGCTTGACCGGAAGTACGAGGAACTCGACGAAGGATTTGAATGGGACGACCGGTATATCGTCCCTTTGGTGGAATACCTCACCTACCGCCTGCATCTGGCCAGACTGAACAGGAACCCGCAAAAGCGCAGGCGCGGCATCTGGTGGGTGTTCGTGCAGGTCTTCATGCAGGGACATTATACCCATGTTTTCTCCGAGCAGTTCGACCCGCTGCTGGACGAGCTGCAGGACTGCATCATGCCCATGCTGCATGACGAATATGTACGTAGGTTGAACAGCGAAAAAAGAGGCAGGCAATGGTCATAAAGAATCTGGAGAACAAAATCAGGCTGACAGGCATCGTCTGCACGGCTTTCCTTGTAGGATGCGTCATCATCAGCGTGTCGAGCATCTGGACGGCCCGGACGATGGTCGCGGACGCGCACAAGAAAGTCTATGTGCTGGACGGCAACGTGCCGATATTAGTCAGCCAGACCACGATGGACGAAACATTGGATGTGGAAGCCAAGAGCCATGTCGAAATGTTCCACCATTACTTTTTCACCCTTGCGCCGGATGACAAGTACATCCGTTACACGATGGAGAAGGCCATGTACCTGGTGGACGAGACCGGACTGGCACAATATAATACGCTCAAAGAGAAAGGTTTCTACAGCAACATTCTCGGAACGAGCGCGGTGTTCTCCATCTTCTGCGACAGCATCCGATTCGATGCAGCCAAAATGGAGTTCACCTACTACGGACGGCAGCGCATCGAACGCCGGAGCAACATCCTGATGCGCGAACTGGTCACAGCCGGACAGCTCAAACGGGTGCCGCGCACGGAGAACAACCCGCACGGGCTGCTCATTGTGAACTGGCGCACGCTGCTGAACAAGGACATCGAGCAGAAGACAAAGAACAACTATTAAAGGAGGCACGACCATGAACATTAAAGGATTCAGACGCATGCTGCTCGGCGAGAAGATGCCGGACAGGAACGACCCGAAATACAAGGAACGCTATGAGCGTGAGGTGAATGCCGGGCGCAGGTTCGCCAAGGCGATCCGGATAGACAAGGCGGCCGCCAAGGTGCAGGGCTTTGCCAACGTGCACCGCACCCTGTTCCTTGTCATCGTATTTGCCTTCGTCGCCGCAGGGCTGGCATGGAACATCTACCGGCTGACCGTCGTGTACCACTGTCAACCCGTAAAGCGGACAGCCACCGAGATGCAGGACAGCATCCTGCGGGAAAGGCACCGGTCATCCGAGCTGTATGTACAACCACCAAAAGAACAATGACGATGAGCATATTAGAGAAAATCAATTTCAGGCAACCGAAGTACATGCTTCCGGCCATCCTCTACCTGCCGCTGCTCGGCGCGTCGTACTTCATCTTCGACCTGTTCCGCACCGAAAAGGCCGAGGTACAGGACACCACGCTGCAGACCACCGAGTTCCTGAACCCGGAACTTCCGGAAGCCACCCTCAAGAACGGGGACGGCATAGGCAGCAAGTACGAGAACATGACAAAATCATGGGGCCGGATACAGGACTATACCGCCGTGGACAACATTGAAAGGGACGAACCCGATGAAAACAAGGAAGAATATGAATCGAAATACACCGATGACGACATCGCCCTGCTCGGAGAACTCGAACAGGAAAAGAGTATGGCGGCGGAAGCTGCCGACGCCAAGAAACGGGAAGAAGAAGCCCTCGCGGAACTGGAGAAAGCCCTTGCCGAAGCCAGGCTGCGCGGACAGCAGGAAGTGACCCCGCCGGCAAAAGAGGACACGGCCCAAACAGAGGTACCACCAGTGGAACCGCAGGCAGAGGGCCGCATCGACGAGGACAGCCGTGCCGTGAAAACTCCCGGTGAGAATGACAAGGCCAGCGAGGTGGTGAAGAAAGCCAAGGCATCCTCGGACTACTTCCACACGCTCGACCGCAGCAGCGATGAGCCGAAGCTCATCCAGGCCATCATCGACGAGGACATCAAGGCCGTGGACGGCTCGCGTGTGCGGCTGCGCCTGCTGGACGATGTGGAGATAGACGGAAGCACCCTCCGAAAGGGCACCTACCTGTATGCCACGGTCAGCGGCTTTTCCTCCGGAAGGGTGAAAGGCAGCATCAGCAGCATCCTCGTGGGTGACAAGCTGGTCAAGGTCAGCCTCTCGCTGTACGACACCGACGGGCTGGAAGGACTGTATGTGCCGGAAAGCCAGTTCCGGGAGACGAGCAAGGACGTGGCCAGCAGCGCCATGTCGGGCAACCTGAGCATGAACACCGGCGGCTATGGCAACAGCCTCGCCCAATGGGGAATGCAGGCCGTGCAGAACGCCTACCAGAAAACGAGCAACGCCATCAGCAAGGCCATCAAGAAGAACAAGGTCAAACTGAAGTACGGCACCTTCGTGTATTTAGTAAACGGAAACCAGAAACAATAGACAAGACGAAAATGGAGCAAGACAAGATATACCACATGGACTGCCTGGAAGGGATGAAGCAGATAGCCGACCGAAGCGTCGATGCCGTGATTGCGGATCTGCCTTACGGCGTGCTGAACCGGCAGAACGGGGCTGCCCGGTGGGACCAAAAAATCCCGCTTGCACCCTTATGGGAGCAGTACCTGAGAATCACCAAGCCGGACAGCCCCATCATCCTGTTCGCACAAGGCATGTTCACGGCGGAACTGGTATTGTCACAGCCCAAGCTGTGGAGATACAACCTCGTCTGGCACAAGGACAGGGTGAGCGGCCACCTGAACGCCAACCGGATGCCCATGCGCCAGCATGAGGACATCGTGGTGTTCTACCGGAAACTGCCGGTGTACCACCCACAGATGACCCCGTGCCCGCCCGAAAAACGGAACCATGACCGCCGCAAGACGGAAGGTTTCACCAACCGCTGCTACGGTGGCATGAAGCTCGCCCCAGTGCGCATAGCCGATGACAAATACCCGACATCGGTAGTATCCGTACCCAAGGAACACTGCACGGGAGCCTTCTACCACCCCACACAGAAGCCAGTAGCCCTGATAGAATACCTGATACGGACCTACACGGACGAAGACGACCTCGTGTTGGACAACTGCATCGGCTCCGGGACGACCGCCATCGCCGCCCTGCGGACAGGCCGGCACTACATCGGCTTCGAAATCGACAAGAGTTATTGCGAAATTGCCGAGCAGCGAATACGGGAGGAAGGCGAACAGAGGGAAAGAATGAACAACGGGAATAAACAATAAAAAAGCATAGACATGAACAGACATCGAATGACGGGCCTGTTTCTCCTTGCGGCCGGACTGTGCGCCGCATACGAGGCAAAAGCCCAGAAAACCTACGAGGAAATGGAGCTGCTCACCGTGAACGAGCAGGTGACGACCGTCATCACGGCATCGGAACCCGTCCGACTGGTGGACATCTCCACCGACAAGGTGGCGGGTGACCAGCCACTTGAAAACATCATCCGCCTGAAGCCCAAGGAGGCCGGACACGAGGACGGCGAAGTGCTCGCCATCGTCACCATCGTGACGGAACGCTACCGCACGCAGTACGCGCTACTCTATACTACCCGTCTGAAGGAAGCCGTGACCGACAAGGAGATACTGCCTGCGGAACGGGAAGCCTACCACAATCCCACCGTCTCCATGTCCACAGCGGAGATGACCGGACTGGCCAGACGCATCTGGAACTCCCCGGCCAAGATACGGAACGTGGCGAGCAAGGCACACCGCCTGACCATGCGGCTGAACAACATCTATGCGGCCGGCGACTACTTCTTCATCGACTTCTCGATAGAGAACAAGACCCATATCCGGTTTGACATCGATGAAATCCGTGTGAAGCTCGCTGACAAGAAGGTGTCGAAAGCAACCAATTCGCAGGTCATTGAGCTGACTCCGGCAATGGTGCTGGAACCGGGAAAATCATTCAAGCGGGGCTACCGCAATGTGATAGTCGTCAAGAAGATGACCTTCCCCAACGACAAGGTGCTGACCATCGAGATGACGGAGAAACAGATCAGCGGGCGCAACATCAGCCTGCACATCGACTACGAGGACGTGCTTGCCGCCGATTCGTTTGACCAATCGCTATTGGAGGAGGAATGATGTCAATGAAGAATTAAGAGTGACGAATTAAGAATTGGAAATGATGAGTGAAGCATTGAAAAATAAGGGAAGGACAAGAAACAGACTGCTTGCCTTGGCGGTGGCCGTGTTCACCTTGTCTGTAACAGCTTCGGCACAGCGGAACACCGGACGGCTCTCGCTCGGAGCCGGGCTGCTGTACCGGAACGGCATGGATCTGACCCTTGCCTACGAACATGAGACGAACTACAACAATGCCTGGGAGTTCTTCGCTAACGGCTACCTGCAATGGAAAGACTGTGAGACGTGCGGGCATATCTGCCCGGAATCGTTCTGGCGGAACTACCGCACCTACGGCTTCGGCGTGGCCTACAAGCCCTGCGTGGTACGCGGCAGGAACCACTACGGCAACCTGCGCATCGGGGCATCGGGCGGCAGTGACACGAAGAGATTCCTCGGCGGCATCCACCTCGGCTACGAACACAACTATGTGCTGCGGTCGGGATGGGTGTTCTTCTGGCAGGCGAAGGGCGACGTGATGATAAAGGGAGCCGACCTGCTGCGGGCAGGTGTCGTGCTCGGCGTGAAACTGCCGGTAAAATAACTGATGAAATGAGGGAAAATAAAAATATGAACAGATGACAATAAACAAGATACATATCATCATTGCGGTGGCGGCAGTCTTAACTCTGGCCGCCTGCGACGCACACATCGAGACTCCGGACATGACGGTACGGCCCGGACATGTCCTCTGCGACGACGGCACGGTCCTTTCCTACGAGTTGTACCAAACTTCCGGCAAGCGGGCCGTGGCCATCGTATTCGACACCGGCAAGCACGGCGACACAGAAGAGAACGGTCGTGCCGTCTATCTGTGGGACATCGCTCCCAAAGCCTTTGCGGACACTCTGGGCGTGGAGCAAGGAACATCTGCCGACACGGAAGCGTTCGACGGGAACACGAACACCTTTGCCCTATATGACACCCGGGAGACCGCCTCGCCGATGGCGGAAGCGGTATTCGACCTGTGGTGCTACGGACAGAGCGCATACATCCCCTCGGTGGCGGAGATGCGCCTGCTGTATGCGGCACGGGAGGTCGTCAATCCCGTACTGGAAAAATGCGGCGGAGACATCTTGCCCACAGACAGCACAGGCGACTGCTGGTACTGGACCTCGACGGAAGTAGAGGGGCAACAGACCGCCAAAGCGTGGCTCTACTCGATAGGCAGCGGAGCCATGCAGGAGACCCCGAAGACACAGGCGCACCGGATAAGGCCCATCATTACCCTGAACAACTAAAAATAACAACAATATGGAAACATTGGATATTACTATGCTTATCGGACTGGTGCTGATGGTATCGGCACTGGTCATCCTTTACCGATGCGCACGGGGAAAATCCCGCCGCCAGCGGATGAACGAACTTGCGGATACACTTCTTTCTATGCACGACAGCCTTGAGCTTCAGGTCAGGAGATTGGAAACCCTGTCGGGTGAAATAGCCTCCGACAATGAAAAATGTTCCGTCCTGCAATACCGGGCAGGGCAACTGCAGGATACCGTCGATTCGCTGGAATACAGACGGGACGAGCTTGACCGGGAGAACCTGTCCCTGGCGAGAACCCACGACGAACTGATGCGGAGCAATACCGGCCTGACGGAGAAGGCAGCCCGCCTGCGGGATGCCATAGTGCAGGACGGACAGGCCGTCGTCGAACTGGAGCAGCGCATCGACACCCTGAGAAGAATCAAGGAAGGCTTGGAGATTGCCGTGGAGAACAAACCGGCGGAAGAAATACCTTACCTCTCGCAGCCGCTATTCAGCTTGGGCATCCAGCCATCGGCGCAGAACCACCTCACCGCATACGGGTTAAGATATGTAGGCGACCTGGTGCGTCGTGACGAGCAGTACCTCATGGAAATATGGGGAATCGGTCCGGCAACCGTCGAGCGGATAAAGACCAAACTGAACGAGAACGGCGCATGCCTTGATATGGACGTTATCCGGGTGGATAACCGCTGGTATCGCAGAAAAACGGACTAAAAGACAGACAGGCTTATGGAAGAAAGCAAGGAGTTACAGGGATTTTACCGGATCTTCCGCGCGGCGGTCTATGTGTCCGTGCTGCTGGAGTTTTTCGAGTATGCCTTCGACCCCTCCGTATTCGGAGACTGGGGCGGCATCCTCGCCGACCTGCACGGGCGTATCAAGCGATGGTCGATATACAGCGACGGGCATCTCGTGTACAGCAAGCTGGCGACCGTCCTGCTGATCTGTATCACCTGTATCGGCACACGGAACAAGAAACATCTGGAGTTCAACGCCAAGCGTCAGGTCATCCTGCCGCTCACGTCAGGCCTTGCACTGCTCGTCCTCTCCGTATGGCTGTTCGGCCATCCGATGGGGATGCAGCTGTACACGCTGCCCGTACACATCATCCTCTATATGGCAGCCTCCCTTGCAGGCGTGATACTGGTTCATGTGGCACTTGACAATATCTCGAAATACATCAAGGACGGGCTGATGAAAGACCGCTTTAACTTCGAGAACGAGAGCTTCGAACAATGTGAGGAAAAAGTGGAGAACAACTACAGCGTGAACATTCCGATGCGCTATTACTACAAGGGCAAGTTCCGTAAGGGTTGGGTGAACATCAGCAACCCTTTCAGAGGTACATGGGTGGTCGGCACGCCGGGAAGCGGAAAGACCTTCTCCATCATCGAGCCGTTCATCAGGCAACATTCCGCCAAGGGCTTCGTGATGGTCGTGTATGACTATAAGTTCCCCACTTTGGCGACCAAGCTGTACTATCATTACAGGAAGAACCAGAAGCTGGGCAAGCTGCCACAAGGCTGCAAGTTCAACATCATCAACTTCGTGGATGTGGAATACAGCCGGAGGGTGAACCCCATCCAGTCGAAGTACATCAACAACCTTGCAGCGGCGAGCGAGACGGCGGAAACCCTGCTGGAATCCCTGCAGAAAGGCAAGAAAGAGGGAGGCGGCGGCAGCGACCAGTTCTTCCAGACTTCGGCGGTGAACTTCCTCGCCGCGTGTATCTACTTCTTCGTGAACTACGAGAAAGAGCCTTACGACAAGGACGGAAACAAGCTGTACGCCGAGAAGCGGCAGGACCCGGAGACGAAGTTCTGGAAACCGACGGGCGTAGTTCGCGACCGCAAGGACGGGAACATTGTGGAACCCGCCTACTGGTTGGGCAAGTACAGCGACATGCCGCACATCCTGTCGTTCCTGAATGAGAGCTACCAGACCATCTTCGAAGTATTGGAGACCGACAACGAGGTGGCACCGCTGCTCGGTCCGTTCCAGACCGCCTTCAAGAACAAAGCGATGGAACAGTTGGAAGGTATGATTGGAACGTTGCGTGTCTATACCTCCCGACTGGCTACCAAGGAATCGTACTGGATATTCCACAAGGACGGTGACGACTTCGACCTGAAAGTGAGCGACCCGAAGAATCCGAGCTACCTGCTCATCGCCAACGACCCGGAAATGGAGAGCATCATCGGCGCCCTGAACGCCCTTATCCTGAACCGCCTTGTAACCCGTGTGAACACCGGACAGGGCAAGAACATCCCCGTGAGCATCATCGTGGACGAGCTTCCGACCCTGTACTTCCACAAGATAGACCGCCTGATAGGAACGGCCCGAAGCAACAAGGTGAGCGTGGCGTTGGGCTTCCAGGAACTGCCGCAGCTGGAAGCCGACTACGGCAAGGTGGGCATGGAGAAAATCATCACCACCGTAGGCAACGTGGTGAGCGGTTCTGCCCGAAGCAAGGAGACCCTGGAATGGCTGAGCAACGACATCTTCGGCAAGGTGGTACAGATAAAGAAGGGCGTAACCATAGACCGCGACAAGACCTCCATCAATCTCAACGAGAACATGGACAGCCTGGTGCCCGCTTCGAAAATCTCCGACATGGCGACCGGGTGGATCTGCGGCCAGACGGCGAGGGACTTCACCAAGACCAAGACCGGTGCAGGCGGCTCGATGAACATACAGGAAGCGGAGGAGTTCAAGACCACGAAGTTCTTCTGCAAGACCGATTTCGACATGAAAGAAATAAAGAAAGAGGAAGCCGGGTATGTGCCCCTGCCGAAGTTCTACACCTTCCCGTCGAGGGAGGAACGGGAGCGCATCCTGTACAAGAACTTCGTACAGGTAGGTCAGGACGTAAAGGAGATGATAAAGGATGTGCTGAACAAGCGCGGGGCGAAATGAGACATGCAAGAACGACTACCGCCGTCCTGCTGCTCCTGTGCGTAGCGACGGCCCTATATGGACAGGGAAAGCACGGAGGAGGAACGCCATCCCCCGGCCTGTCCCTATTCCGGCTTCCTCCGCTGGAACGCGCCATCCTCTGCACGAAATACCACGAAGGCTGGCATGGCGAGAAAAAACACTGGCCCTATGTGGGCTGGGGACACCGTGTGCTCCCCGGCGAGCGGTTTACCAACGACATTACCCGGGCGCAGGGCGATTCCATCCTGCGGGCCGACCTGATGAAACTGTGCCGCCTGTTCCGCCGGTTCGGGCGTGATTCGACGCTGCTTTCCTGCCTCGCCTACCAGGTGGGAGCCTACCGTCTGTTAGGCAGCAAAGACCTGCCCAAAAGCAGGCTCATACAAAAGCTGGAAGCCGGAAACAGGGATATTTACAAGGAGTACATTTCTTTCCGGTGCTACAAAGGCAGGGTAATTCCGAGTATAGAGAAAAGACGGAAAGTGGAATACATGCTGCTTTTTGAGGAATAGGCGTGTCGCTGAAACCTTTTTCCAGTAAGGACATCGGAAACCATATCCGCCAAGGTGCTCTATTTCTTTTTCAAATCAAAATACAGCAAGCGGGTTTTCAGATGCTCGTCCTGCGGAATATCATAGTATTGCTTTTCTATCTCTTCTGTCTTGTATAGGGGAGGGGACAAAGCCATTTTTCTTATAATAGCGAAGCACCTTTATAAAAAATATCATCTACCACTCAACCAGATATTTCTGGAAGACATAGAGGTGACAAAGAAATTTCTAACACAAGGCATAGGAAAAACACAACCTAATGGGAACATTATTGAGGCATCAGATTGTGAGGGGAAAATTGTTACGTATTTTCGCAACATACATCGGACACTTTTTTGTCTAATAGTTTGGAAATTGTTAGAACAAGTCTTGACTATTGCAATGATAATATAAATAATCCCCGAAGGTCCTTACTTGTTCTCCGGGGATTCAGTCCATTTCCTATGCCGCCATCAATACCAGTCGATCGATTTTGCCGTCTGTTCGCAGAAACGGGCATATTCCTCCTTGTCCGTCCCGCTTTCGATGCGGCGGTCAATTAGCTCTCCCAGTTCATCGAAACAGACTTCATCACTGATGCACTCCACCCCCGTACCGTCCCGAAGATACACCTCGTAATAGTCCGAGCCGTTCAGACATATAAGCACATCGCCCTGAAACAGTCTTCCGTTCACATGGAATTTCAGACCCGGCAAATCCTTGAATATGGCAGGCGTGAATTGTCCGATACCCCAAGACATGAGGATTTCCATGCGGGTCGTTGCTATCAGTTGTTCTCTAACGGTCTGTGCGACCTGTACCACATATTTTTTGTCCATCATCTTGATTTTTGATTGATTTATACTCTTTTCATTCGAACCAATCCGAGTTGCTTTCCTTCAAGACTTCAATCAGTTCCTTGTCCGGCAGAAGAAGATTCTGCGGTTCTGTAAAGTAGAATACCTCGTCGTATAGGTCTTCCGCTTCCTTGCTGGCAAAACCTTCGTTCACATCCTCGAAACTGCCCGGCTGCAAGGCGTCAAGCAGTTCGGTTGAACCAATCAACAATTCTTCTCCGTCGATTGAATCGACGATACGGCAGATGTATGTCTTGCCGTCAAATTCCAATTCTTTTGTTCTCATATTCGATTTATTTTAATGGTATATACTTTCCGTGTTCATTGAGATATTCCATGATGCACTTCGCCTCCTCATGCGATGCCCTGTTGCGGTCATCGTAACGGCGGCTGTCGTCTGCCATGACCTTGAGGCACTCACGAACAAGCCGGTAAAGGCTCTGCTGATTCGTCGGGTGCATGCCCGGGATAGCCGCAGCGAATTTTCTGGGGTCGAAACTGTAGCTGTTCACCGCCATCTCCCACTCCTTTGCGAGTCTGTACTCTTTCGATTCCTGAATGTTTTTGTCCATATTTTTTGATTTTTAATAATTCTCATTACATATCCCATCAAGTTCCTTGACTATGCTTGATACACTTTCTCCTGTCAATCCTTCAATGTCATACAGCAAATCCAACAGAAAGCGATATGCCTTGTCTCCTTCCTCTGTAAATTCTCCTGTACTGTCGAATGCGCCACCGACACATCCAAGCCCTTGTAACAATTCTTCCAATGTTTTCATCTTTTTGAATTTAAGTTTTTTCTTTTCCCTCTGTTCGGCATCCTGCAACCGGAGCCGCTTCGGGTTTTACGGTGCAGGGAGAGGCCGCCGGATAAGCCATTCCCGATGTTTTTTCCTGCCAATTACTCTTGCCCCGGCAAGGAAGAATTTGCAGGAAATCCATTTCAAAACGGAGGGAACAGGCGCGGCAGCCTACATTCGCACCGTAGAAAACCTGCGGCGGTGACGGCATGGAGGCGGAAACATGGGATGATCAGACCGGTATAAAAGGAATGAGCCTGAGGAACAAGGCTTTGAGAAAAGGACAATATGTGATTAGAAAGGGATGGCGGCGGGCATCGTGCCGCCGTTGCACCCTGTGCTTCTGGTGTTAGATGTTAGAAAAGGTACAGCCGGCACGCAAAACACCACAATTTGCAGGACGGATTTCTCCGCCCTGCTTCTGAACTGAATTATGGAAAGGTCAAGCCGCTACATCTTCGGCTTGTGGCGTTTCATCGGGTTGCGGTTCTTCCTGCTGCTCCGCTTCCTGCCTGGCCTTGTCCTGCACCATGAGGACTGCTTTCTTTTCTTCGATGCGCTGGTGGCGTTTCTCATAGACTTCATCATAACCCTTTCGGATTTCGGCAAGCGTTTCGGGCATGTGCTTCTCCGCAAATTGGAGCAAGAGGGTGGCTGCGGCATCGCTGGCCGGTGCGTCTTGGAACTCGGAAATCAAGAAGTCCCTGCGGATAACGGCTTTCGCCTTGCCATTCAGGTTTTCAATGATGCGCAACTTGTCCTTGTCGGAAAGGTAGTACACATTCTCGTCCTCAATGCCTACGGCTGCGTAATGCTCCCTGCGGAGATATGAAAGGAGGAAGTAATAAATCATCTTGTCCTCGTCAGCTCCGAACTTGGTTTCTGTGGCATCCACCTCTAAAATCCGCTTCTTGGTGTCCGCAACCGTCTTTTCAAGGGCGATTTCCTTATTGCGCTTGTCCTGCTTTTCCAGTTTCTCAAGCGGAGTAAGTTCTTTCTCCTTTGTCGATAATGTGCCGTTTGCCGTATTCGTTGCGGAGTTCTTCACATAACCGAGAAAGAGGTCTTTGTTACCGATAAGAACATAGAGCGATATTTCCCCCTCTTCACTTCGGCGTAATATGTCCTCGCATTCAGCCTTGTAATCTTCCTGCTCCTGCTCGAAGTCCCTTTGGGCTTCTTCGTATTCTTCCGTGGTCTCGTAATCTGCCGCTTCGGGTGCTTCGGGCAGTTCGGGATAGTCCTCATGGCGGCATGATAATCTCTCCACCTCGTAGCCGAGTTCCTCAAGCCGCTTGACAGTCGTGTCGTTGTAGGTGTAAAAGATAGAATCAGCAAGCGAAGCGGTAGGATGGTCTGCCAACATCTGCATGGCCTTTTCCACAAGATAGGCTGCATTCATGTCCTCAAGGCATTTCCTGTTGGCACACTTTCCGCAACTGCCCTCACAGAACAACATCATGTTGTTGGTGTTGTGCGGGCAGGACTTGCAGAGGGTCTTGTCAAAGGAATAGCGGTCAAGGTCAGTCGTATAATCACTTTCTATGCGTTTCACCACATCTACGGCTTTCATGCCACGCCAACTGCCGTATATGACTCCCTCTTTCAGATGCCTGTCGTACACCTCACTCTGTATGTCCTCACCATATCGGCAGATTTCACTTGCCACGCTGATAGTGATTTCGTCCTTTTCCAACAATTCTGCGATTTCGGGGATAAGGGAGACGAACTTCAGTCGGGTGCGGATATAGGTCTCGTTCT
>ENA-OVGB01001136-OVGB01001136.1-human-gut-metagenome-genome-assembly--contig:-NODE-1136-length-25384-cov-6.032177_pt1 | contig 25384 bp, 19 predicted proteins | sample MGYA00237767_ERZ505413 | MGnify/ENA primary metagenome ERZ505413 (study PRJEB26158, sample SAMN06016410) | human gut metagenome | biome: human gut; feature: ankylosing spondylitis patient; material...
CGTTGCATAATTCTTGTTCGAATAAAATGTGTCAAGTGATATTGACAAAACCAAAGCAAGTCCATGACACTCTGGGGAAATTTCAGAGAACGCTGAGACTTCTTCGTTTTAGTAGTGTCTGTGTAAATGCCATTTGAAGCAGTGTAGTTAGACGTCCTGCGGACGCTGATAACGTTATGCTCCCAGTCGATGTCCTTCCATTCAAGACCGAGCATCTCTCCACGTCTGAATCCGCTGTATATCGCCAAAGTAAAGAAAGTGCGGTATTTCAGCGGTGCGGTTTCAAGGAGCTGAAAGAGCTGTGCGACTTCTTCGAGAGTGTAGATGTCCTTCTCTTTCTTCTCACCCTTCGGAACGGTAACACGCTTGCAGGGGTTGTCGGTGAACATTTCCATCTTCACAGCGTAGCTGAACACATCGCTGATGAAGCTGAGGTGATGAACGGCTGTCTTTCTCGACAGCGGTCTGCCGTTTTTCAGGCTTTTGCCGTTAAGTGCCAGATCGTTGATAAACTGCTGGATATGACGGCTGGTGATCTTGTCAAGTCGCAGATGTCCGATCGCAGGATACACTCTCACAGTAAGCTGTTTCATACGCTCATAGGACGTATTTCTGAGGTTGAGTTTCGCATACTCCTCAAACCACTGTTCAGCAAAGTCCTGAAATTTGATATTCGCCGTGACCTGACCTTTCATGCACTTGTCCTCAAAGAGGATCGCCTGCTTCTGAAGCTCTTTCTCGATCTGCTTCTTGTTCATACCGTCCGCAGGCTTCCATGTCATGGTCTGCACGACCTGATTACCTGATGTATCATATCCGCAGGAAACTCTGATCTGATAGGAGTTCCCTCTTTTTCTTATCGTAGCCATAAGTTGATGTCCTTCCTGTCAACATAGATTTTATGGCATACTCCTGTTACTCTAATCATAGCGCGCATTTGCCCGTATGTCAAGAGGATTCTATGCCTTTTTCCAGGCGTATGCCGAAATCTATGTCTTTTGTTCTATGGTGTTTGTGGATTTTCTGTCTGTTGACGTTCAAACAGCGTAAAATCGCCGTTCTCAGCGTACAGATTTATCTGTTTGCTGTCTGTCCGTTGAAGTAGGCAAGCAAGTCTGCCTTGTTGATAAGCATTTTGCCGTTCACTCCATCGCCCGTTCTCAGATACGGGAGCTTACCCTGCTTTATCAACTTGCGGACGGTGTGTTCAGACAGCCCTCTAACCGCTTCGGTACATTCCTTGACGGTCAGCATCTCCACGGCATCAGACTTGATCTCAGACACCTGTTCGGAATCATTGGCTTCGATAAGTTCGCTCAGAATGCTTACGAGCTGAGCGATAAGCTCGTTCTTTCTGTTTGTTGTCATAGTGACCTCCATAGCAGGTACTTCCCCTGCTTTCTATCTTGTTTATATGTTATTCCAGCACATTCTTTCTTGTGGTGCTGTTGTACTTGTACTGCTGATAATCGGCATTCAGTCCGCAGGCAGAAATAAAAGCCTTAGCCTTCCTCAGCTCACGGGACAGCTCGTCCTCACGGCTGATACGCTTTGTTTCCTTTTTCAGCTTCTCACGGGTGAAAAGTCCTTTCTGCTCCTCAGCTTTCTTGTAAGTGGCAAGCTCCGAAGAAACAGCAGACAGCTTTGCTTTCAGTTCATCACGCTCCCGTACAGCTTCATCACGTTCCTTACGGAGCTTCTTTGTCTGCTTCTGCGATGCAACTTCTTTCCTTGCAAGGTCGGCGACGTTCTGCCAGTCCTCCTGTGACACTGTAACCTTACCGCCGAACACGGTCTTTCCCGTTTCAATGCTGTCGATCTCCGCAAGTTTAGCAGTTTTCTCTTTGACAGCTTTAAGCATTTCTCGCTTCTCGCCAAGTTTCGCTTCGACCTGAGCATTTTGCTCTGCCAGCTCGTCCGCCTGCCGACGCTGTTCCTTGTACTCCTCAACTTCAAGCGTACCTCTCGCCTTTTCGGGAGCAAGGGGCTTGATACCGTGTTCAAGGCAAATAGCGTTCAGCACCTCGACCTCGGCAGCTCGCCAACGGGCAATAGCCTGCTTGCCTTCACCGAAGCCCATTTCTTTCAGAGCCTGGACAATGCCGTTCTGAGTGTCTTGTCCTCGCTTGTAGTGACCGACAGGAATGTAGTCAAAGTGCAAATGGGGAGTCGCTTCGTCCATGTGCAGGACAGCGTTAAAAACGTAAAAGTTGGGATTGCGATTCTGGAAACCTTCCATGTACTCTTTCAGGCAATCAGCCACAAGCTGAAAGTCCTCAGTGCCGTATCCCGAATCTTCCATCTTGCCAATCTGCACAACGTCCTCATAAAAGCTCTTACGTTTGTCGGCGGCAGTGCGGACAGTGTTGCAGGGTTTTACCCCAAAGAGATGCTCGTAATAGCTGCCGTGGATCATACGATCATTTCTTTTCTGCCGAGCATTATATCGCTTGGTGGATTCAGCAAAAAGCTGATCGTATGCTTCGCCTATCGGCTGACGCACGAAGGTGATGTTCTGCGGAGTACGGAGCGGATCAACATTGTCCGCCACGAACTCCCTGTTATTGTGAGTCAGAGACCCCTTTCCCTGACCGAATGAAATTCTTTTCTGTTTCATAATTTCACCTTTCTTGTTCATTGGATTTACTTCTCTATCTCTACGAAATCCAATACAAAAACATAGGCATCAACTCCTTTCTTGACCGCTGAGGCGGAGAAGGCAAGCACAAGACTTCGCTATGTGCTACGCCAGTCCTGACGGACAGATTTTTCCTGAACGACACAATAGAGAGTCGCAGGAAAAAAGCTGCGGAGCAGCGGTTACAACGGTGCAGAGCGCCGCTTGTAACTCCGTAGTACTTGTGACGGGGAAATACCCACATCACAAGTACATACTCCGCCCTGCGGGGCTAAGACGGCTGAGGTCACAGCCGAAAATGTGGACACAGTAATGCAAAAATCCGCATTACATTTTTTCAAAATCAGCATTTCAGAAATGATGATTCTGCTCATGAACTTTCGCTCAAAAGTGAGCTAAAGTCTATGCGATTATCCTCAAATTTAACTCGGACAAAAATGTCCAGGTTCAACATTTTATTAAGCGGAAAATGCTCAACCACCATCAACCGCCAGCAAGCAACATTTCAGCCCAGCTCTTGCAAAAGCTGTAATACCGCAGTTTCAATATCAGCCACCACAAAAACCACAAAATCCAACAAGATTTAGATATTTGGATTCACATGAACCATCTGAGCCTTTTTGTTGTTGGCGGCGGTCACATCTTCATAAGCGATATACCCATACTCCGCAAGAGTATCGAGAGCCGAGTAGAAGTCCTTTGCCGTGGGGAAAAGATTGCATCGGCAGGCGTGGTAGAGGTCTGATTTCAAGCCCTGTTTGATGTTCTTTGTCTTGAATATCTGAATGATCTTCTCAGCCTTGACGATGTTCCCGTCAGGAGCGTTCACACTGAAACCGTATACCGCCTGATAGCGGTAGTAGTGAGCGATGCTGAACGACCTCACAAGTGTCTCGTGGTTCACGCTCTCATCGGACGGCTCAACACCTCTGGAACAGCAGTCGGCACAATGCAGGATACAAGCTATCCGAAGTATCAGCCCGTGAAACTTACCGCCCCAGTCCTGACAACAGCACATGGATTCCTTGATCTCTTTTTCGATATAGTTATTGCAGTATTCGATATATTCCTCGGAAGCGTGACGGGACAAATGCAGTATCGTTTCTTCTCTGTTGTGATCCTTTTTACCTTTCAGAAGCTGATGAATGAAATCGTGATACTGCTCCTTGACCTCTTTTGATATAGGAGCGGTATCATATCTACGATTTCCCACATCACTTTTTGCAAAGCAGGGAACGAAACGTGCGATCAGTCCGCTTGACCTGAAAGCGGTGTCGTTCATCATGTTGTCCCAGATATACGGCTGACCTGCGAGTGCAACCGAAAGATAAGGACGGGGAATTTCCGTCCGCCCCCGGATAACCCTGTTGCAGATGTACTTCTCACCGTTCCACGATTTCAGAAGTAAGTCGAGGTTTGGGATACCGCCGTTGTACTTTCCGTTGAAGTTGGAAAGCATTCCGGCTTCGTCAGAGATCATCAGCAGAGAATCATTCTCACTCAGCTCAATCACAAGGGATTCGGGCGTAATATCGTCAACGGCGATACGGATAGGAGTTGTGTTTCTGATATTATCAGCCTGAACACGGAGCTTTGCTATGGCTGCGGTGTCAGGCTCGTCCTCTTTCTCCATAGCCTTCACACGAGCTTCAAGAGCCTTAACGTCCTGCTGAGCCTTGTACATTTCCTCACGGTGATCTTTGTTGTATTTGCTCTCAAAGCTGTCGAACGGAGCTTTGATGAAGTGCATCACGGGACTTTTTCTTTCAGACGGCTGTGCTATGATGATCGAATACAGCACAGGCGGTTCGGTGTGGTCTGCCTTGCCTGCAAGCCGATACAGACCTGTAAAACAGTAGCCCACGGCTGAGAGCATCGCCGTCCCTGCCATTCCCACGTCGGTGGAAGTCGTGACCGAGATCGCCTGCGCCATATTTCGCAGAACACTCGGAAACGCATCGAGCGGAAAAGGGATAGCGTCCGCACTCTGCCGAAGCGGTCGTGGTTCTCCCCATTTGATTTCATTCATAAGTTTCGTTTTCCTCTTCTTTTGTAATTTTTCTTGTATTTCTATTGACAGATTGCATTTGATGTGCTATAATATGAGATGAAATAACACGTTCCAATCTCTAAATCATATTATATGCTACCTAAGTAGTATTTGTCAAGCAAAAATAATCAGAACGAGTTAAGTTCTGCCTTTTGCACAAATTGGAGGGACACAAAATGACCATCTTTTGGAGAAAATATAATGAATTATGCGACGAGCGAGGAATCAAGCCGAGGACATTAGCCACCGAACTGGGCATTTCGGCTGCGACCGTCACCAAATGGGTGAATGACGGTATGCCTAATCTCGACATGATAACGAGAATAGCGGAATACTTCGATGTTCCGATAGATTACCTCATTAACGAGGACGATACGCCGATCATTCCGCAGGCAAACAAGAAAAGAAGTGTGTTCAAGTCGGTAAGCTCCCTGTCACAGCGGTGGGTGAGCCTGCGCCGTGGAAGCGAGATCAGCCTGGAAATGCAGTTGAAAATCATTCCTTATGTGAATTGTACGGTGCAGTTCCTCAACAATGATAAGTATATCGAGTACGTCCCCGAAGCCGAATACGATACCGAGCATTTGAAGGACACCGAAACGTTTTTCGATATACTGGGCATTCTCGATCACTGTGCCGATACCGAGAGCTACCGCATCGTGCAGGTGCAGCTCTCACGCATCGTGCTGTATCACCTGAAAGAAAAAGGCTTTGACCGTGAAGCTCTCCGCACCGAGCATCTCGATCAGGAGAAGATGGAGTACCTCTACACGGGCAAGGACAGCGGTAAAACGCATAACTACGGACTGAACTTCTCGGATATGGACTTTCTCAGGGAGTTTACAGGGCTTAGTTATCAGGTTATGTTTACGGGGATTGAATAAGGATATGGAGCTGAGAAGCATTTGCTATTTGGCTCTTTTCTTTTTGAGAGGAACTTTGATTCCAGTGGAGTCGAAGTTTGAAATAGCGTAAAATCGGGGAGGTGTTGCTTTTTCTAAATGTTTGTGTTATAATTATAAAAATGAGAAATAATATTCACTGTAAGGAGTTTTCATTATGGGGATTAACAGAGATAAACCAGATTTATGGAAAAGAGATGTCCAAGCATCAGTCGATTTATATAACGAATGGTTTATGGAATTTGCACCAAAAGCATTTAGAGATACTCGCATATCTACTGCTAGCAAAGTCGAATCTGCTTTGATTAATTCAAACTATCTGCTAAATATTTCACCTGAATTATTGAAAGATCACCCAGAAATACTACCTATTCTAAGAATGTCTACTTGTCCTCCAATTGCTCGTGACAGGCTTGTAGGTTTGGCAGGAGTATCAAAAAGTCTTGTTGAAAATATGGAGGATAATGATAATCCTCGTGTTTCTCCAAGAATGAGCGAAAATAAGCTCTATGATCAGCTTACAAAAATATCTACAATAATTATTAAAATGGCTGATCCTGATATTTTTGTTTGGCTCGGTGAAAAAAGAAAACCATCAGATGCAGAGGTTCGACGATCATCTACTATCGTAGCTGACCGTTTATGTGGTGCAGTTGCAGATCCAATAATAAGAAATGCTCAAGAAAAGCGACAGTTAGATGCTATATCAGCTTTCCTCAACGCAAAAGGGTATAAAAAAGCTGAAAAGAATACATAGTATTCCGAAATGCAAAAAGGTACATATTCATTTCATACTAATGTTCCCGTTATAGTTGCGGATGGATCTGAAACGACAGTCAATATTCCTGTCGATGTTGTTATTATGCCATTAAGCGCATCACAAAACTCTATGCCGATTCTTATTGAAGCGAAATCAGCAGGAGACTTCACCAACGTTAACAAACGTCGAAAAGAAGAGGCAACTAAAATGCAACAATTAAAACGAACATATGGAATGAATATATCTTATTCATTATTTTTATGTGGCTACTTTGATTCGGGCTATCTTGGTTATGAAGCAGCAGAAGGAATTGATTGGATATGGGAACACAGAATAGAAGATCTAACTCAGTTGGGTATATAACTTCCACTGAAAAACAAAGAGAGATAATTCAATGTCAAATTGATAGTTCTAAGAATATAGAAGAACGTCGTGCCTTGGGACAGTTTGCTACTCCGTACGACTTAGCAAAAGAGATTATATCGTATGGAGTATCTTTGTTGGAAGATGACGAAATCGACTTTTTAGAGCCATCATTTGGAACTGGAGCTTTTTTTTCAGCTTTGCAATCAATTAAGAGCATCAAAAGGATTAAAAGCATAACAGGTTACGAAATAGATTCTGAAATCTATCAAAAGTCCGCTTCATTATGGAAAGAAAACTATTATAATCTGATTTGTGGTGATTTCCTGTGTTCGCAAGATGACAAACAATTTAATCTTATAATCAGTAATCCTCCATATGTTCGTCATCATCTTATTGATAAGGAACAGAAGGCAAATTTGGTTAGTAAGATAAAAAAAGAAACTAATATTTCTATTTCAGGACTTGCAGGACTTTATTGTTATTTTCTGCTATCAGCACATAAGCAACTCAAACCGGGTGCAATATCTGGCTGGTTGATTCCAAGCGAGTTTATGGATGTCAACTATGGAAAAGCTGTAAAAGATTATTTATTAAACAATGTGCATCTTCTAAGAATTCATAGATACTCACCAGAAAACAGTAAATTCAAAGATGCGCTAGTTTCTTCTTGTGTTGTATGGTTCAGGAACGAAATCATTCACTCTGATTATGAAATCGAATTGTCATATGGTGGTACACATGATACCCCCGAAGTATCCAAAATAGTAACTAAAAAGCAACTGATTGAAAAGGACAAATGGACTAATATAACTGCCGAGTCTGTTTCTACAAATAATATAGGAGCACCAACATTAGGAGATTTCTTTACAATAAAAAGAGGTTTGGCAACAGGCGACAATGGTTTTTTTATTCTCTCCAAAGAGCAAATAACTGAGCTAGGTTTAGATATGTCATTCTTCACACCGATTTTGCCTAGTCCACACAAATTAAAGGAAAACGAAATCTTTAAGGACACATCTGGATACCCTCTTCTTGAAACACAGTATTTTTTATTAGATTGTACTCTTTCGGAAGAAGATTTGAAAGCTAATCATCCAAGAATATGGGCATATTTGGAAGGCGGAAAAGAAACAACAGGAAGAAAATACTTATGTCGAAACCGTAAAAAATGGTATTTTCAAGAAAGACGTTCAGCCACACCATTCTTATGTTCATATATGGGAAGAAGCAAAAGTGAGTTTGATAATCCATTCAGATTCATTCTTAATCATACCAATGCTGTTGCAACTAACTCGTATATGATGCTTTATCCCAAAGAAGATGTTTTAAGCTTTTTAAGCAGAAATCCTGAATCTTTATTTGCAATATGGAAAGCCCTGCGTTCAATATCTCGCTATGATCTTGAAAGTCAGGGACGTGTTTACGGAGGAGGATTAAAGAAAATAGAACCTCGTGAATTCTCAAAAGTACGTTGTGACAAATTATCCGAGTTGATTGTAAAAGGTGGTGCTATATGAAGTTTTTTACTATGAATAAGTCGGATGAAAATCAGATAAATGATGGCATTCTTTATTTTTCACAGAGAATTGATGAAATGCTGAAACACTCAACTTATCACATTTATAAAGCACCTGTACTCAACACATATTTGCTGGTTGAAGAGTACTTAATAACAGCAGATCAGGTAAAAAAGGGGATAATAGACCAATCACACTTAAAATTCATTTTTGAGGAATTTTTAGAATCATTTGACAATGATATAATAATCAAAGAATATATCTCCGAAGAAGAAAAAACAGCACTAGTTAACAAGCTTAACGGTAGTACTGAATTTGATAGAAACAAAGTGATGCACTATATTCTTCATCGGTTAAGTAAATATGATTATTGGTGTAAAGAATATCTTCTTAAGATTGCTCCCCAAGAAAAAGAAAAGCGATTGATCGAACAGGCTTTACGCTGCTACATTCCTGGATTAATTGATAGAGGATATAGCTCTGACTACATTTACTATCATAATAAAACGGTATTCAATCAATCAGATAAAAATGATCTTGAGCTGTTAGAAGAGTTTCTTAATCGGTTTGATTTTAAGAAAAGAAAATATAGTGTTTATGTTGCGCTTCACAAAAATGCTCAAAACTTTAAAGAAATACTGATTCAAAAACTTGGTGTTGATTTTGATTTTGATATAAGCGAGGCAAAAGAGTTTAAGTATTCCGGAAAAAAGTATATCGTTGCTAAACTTGAAATAGAAGCACTAGATAAAAGACAGGCTGCTAACATTGCATACGAAAATCTTGATATTTTCTACAAGTTTTATCGATTTATGAACGATGATCGAAAGAAGTGGTTCTTAAACAAATGTATGGTTAGATATTCTGATTCCGACTATGCTTTTGTAGACTTAACAGTACAACGTTTCAACTTTCCAGAAAATGAGGATGCAGAAAAATCAAGCGAATTATCAGAGTTAATGATTACTGCTCTTCTTACAAACGCTAGTAGAGGTTCATTTAATAGAATTGATAAAGTAATTTCATTACATAATACCGCTTTAGAGAATGCTAATCTAAGCAATGGCTTTTTGAATTTGTGGTCAATACTTGAAGTGTTATTTGTTTCAGATAAGGATCGTGCTAAAATAAATGAAATAGAAAGAAAAGCTATTCCTTTACTACAAAAAGAATATATGATAATGCTATTTAAGGATTTAGATGGTAATCTCAAGGATAATTTATCAATAGAACAATATAATGATATTATCAATTCAATTGATGGAAATGATAATAAATACAAAATCGCAGCACTAATAACTCTGGATAAATATGATGCTTTAAGAAAAAAGATATACATATATTTGAAAAATTATCCGATACTTAGAAGTAGAATATCTCAGATGAGCACTTTATGTAAACGTAGAAATACCTTTTTAAATGATTTAGAGCGATTCACTCGAAGAATAATATGGCATATAATAAGACTATATCGAACTCGCAATTCCATTATACATTCTGGTGATAAACCTAACAATCTCAAGCCGCTTGGCGAACACCTGCATAGTTATGTAGATGTTTGCATTTGGCAATTAATGGTCTCGCTTACATCAGAAAAGCATCTATATTCTATCGACAATGTATTAATTGACGAGATATTTCAGATTGAAAAAATCATTAAGGAATTATCATCAAAAGAAAAATTTAAAGAAGATGATGCATTTTTATGTTGTGATGCTGTCAGGTATTCAAAGCCTCCTTTAATTGAGGATAACATAAGCGAAATGGCTGCCCCCGAAGGCACAGCCGTAAACAATCAAATATAAACCATACACTCAAACACCGCTTCTCTCGCCATATAGACGAAGCAGTTTTCCAGACCGAGCATTTTCTCAGCATCATCGCTGAGGACAGCCTTCTGATAGCAACTGTCTGTCTGCTTCCAAAGCTCTACTTGGCGAGTGATAGCTTCACTTACTTTCCGTTCCATATCATAAAGGTACTGAATGATCTTACCTTCATTGACGAGCCTGCGAAGCCTGTCGTGGCAATGGCTGTCAGAGAAATGAAGATGATACCTGATGAAGTCGGTGTTGTAGGTCTTGCGTTCCTCGGTCTGCGTATCTGCATTGAAGTGTGTAACGGTCACAGTGTTGGTGTCCAGCTTTCACAGCGGAACGTATTTCTTTTTCTGTGAATCATATGCTGTCCGTTCGCTTTTATATCTGCTCATGGTTATTACCTCCGTTATCGCTTATTACAGTAGATTTCACGGTGTTCAAAAATGTATTCCGTGATGTGAGATGATAATAACAGGAGTATGACCATAACGTTGTCCTTTGTTTGTCCTTTACACGTTCCGAAAAGTTACGATAAAGGACAGGATTATAAAACACGTTAAAACTAAAAAACGCCGTAGATACGGGATAAAATCCATATCACGGCAAGTTAGAAAACTCGAAAAATTTAATTCAATTCCCGTACGGGTCACCATACTTGTGCAATAAAATAGATGCACACCTCGAAAAGCTCGTATTATCGCGGCACAAATAGGGAACGTCCCTAAAGTTATGTATCACGGAGAGCCGTCTGAGTCATTCAGACCAACGCCCTCCGTTTTCTTTTTGTCTACTTTACAATTCCAATATGAGTAAAGTAAATATCAATTTCCTGTGTGACGCTGCCGTTATCGTCTTTCCGCTTTTCGTGAACCTCGATGCGCGATACAAACGTGTGTAAGATTTCCTGAGTCAATTCAGTAATGTCTGTGTACTTTTTAGCCATCGCAGTAAATTTTGCGGTGTTAGCCGTTTGAGATTTAAGCTCCTGAATCGCTTTGTTCAAATCTGATATTTCAGCTTTAAGCTGATTCTGTTCATCAGTGTATCCCTGCGACAGCATTCTGAACTGATCGTTATCAATCGTACCAAGAACATGATCTTCATACAACTTTCTGAAAATTATCCCAACCTCGGCAAGCCTTTTCTCACTTTTTTTCAGCTTTTTGTTGGCATCGGACAACTCTTTCTTAACGGCTGAGTTTGACTTCAGGCTTATATATTCTGCGAATTCGTCTGTACGTTCTCTCGCAAACGCAGTAACATTCCGTATTTCGTGAAGGACGATTTCTTTAAGATGACTTTCCTTGATACCATGCATAGTGCATTGCTCTCTGCTGTTTTTGCGATACGAAGAGCAGACAAATTTCCAGTTTTCAGGCTTTTCCCTGACGTGCCTATGGAAATATAATTTCTGCTTGCAGTCCGCACAGAATATTATTCCGGCAAAAATACTTTTCTCTCCGCTCCTTGTGAACCTGCGCTTGCTCTGCCTGAGCCGCTGAACTATCTCCCAAGTATTGATGTCGATTATCGGCTCGTGAGTATTTTCAATCAGCCTGTGCTCGCTTTCCGGCAGCTTTAATTTCCGATGGTCTTTGTATGAGGCTCTGCCGAACCTGAAATTACAAGTGTGTCCGATGTAACTTACATCCTCAAGGACATTAGCCACTACAGTCGGATTCCAGCGGTAGGGATAGCTTGTATCGAAGTTGGAAATTACAGTTCCGGACTTACTGTACTCATACATCGCAGGAGTGTATATTTGTTCTTCCTCAAGCCTGTGTGCGATCTGAGCCGGACCCAAGCCTTCGGCGCATAGCTGAAAAATGTGTCTGACGATAGGAACTGTTTCCGGATTCGGAATGATTTTGCTGTGATCGTTCGGCTCTTTCATATATCCATAAGGCGGACGCGAAGCCACTCTTTGTCCTCTTTCGGATTTTATCAAACAGCTTGCCTTGATTTTTCTGCTTGTATCCTTGACATGAAACTCGTTGAAAATGTTGTAGAATGCCGCCATATCGATAGCCGAAGAATCCGGATTATCGGAATCAATGTTGTTATTGATCGCGATGTAGCGGACATTGTTCCGAGGAAAATATTCTTCGGTAAACAAGCCGACGTGCAAATGGTTTCGACCCAATCTTGATAAATCCTTTGTAATTATCGTACCGATCCTGCCGTTGTCCACATCGTCTATCATGCGTTTGAATGCAGGGCGTTCAAAATCTACTCCCGTGTATCCGTCATCGATATAGAACTCTGTGTTGTAAAAACCGTTGTCATCGGCATACTTCTGAAGTATATCTTTCTGATTTGAAATACTGTTGCTTTCTCCCGCAAGCTCGTCCTCGTGGCTGAGCCTGCAATACAAAGCCGTTATCTTATTCGTGTCTGACATGATTAACCTCTCTTTCCGTCTGTGCTGCGGACTATGTCAAACCGATTGAGATTACAGAAAGTATATCACAACCGGTTCTGAAAGTCCAGCAATAATCTATAAGTTTATGATAATTTTTCAGCGGCGGACTTCAGCAAATATTTCAGCTTGTCCTCCGCTGTGGATTTTGAGGTCATATCAAACACCGAGTTGATATTGTAAATAATTCCGTCAATGATTTCGGAACGGCTTTTGATATATTTACCCTCAGTTTGCGTCATGCTGCAAGCGCAGCCGCTTTCGTTTCTTTCTATAATATTGGTGGTGTCCATACCCCTCCTGATCTCCGATATATATCGGAACAAAAGTCATAAAAATTCGTGTAAACAAATCAGTTCAGTCCTTTCATTTTAAATTTTTCTGGTGCGGATTTGTTACGCACCTTATTAGCTTTGCTGAAAATCAACAGCGTCCTCGTAATCAATAATCCCATTGATCTTCCGTACTTCGTTTACGCACATAGCGTGCAGACTTTGCAATGTTTCATCATCCACATCGTTGATAGCCGCAGTCATGTGAGACAGCTTCCCAAGCTCTACAGCTACCTTAAACATCAGACGAGCAAGCCGTTGTTCCGTACCTTTGATCTGTGCCTTGACCGTTTCTGTTATCATCGGAGAGAGGTAATTCACTTCTTCCTGCTGACGAAGATAGCCGATGTAAAACTTCACGGCTTTTTCAATAAATTCAGTTTTTGATGTACAGTTGTCCTCTTGATACTCCTGTTCGATCTTTTTGATCGTTTCCGGCTGAAAATATACAGCCATTTTTTCTTTTGCCATAAAACCACTCCTTTTTCTCTTACGACGCCTGAAAATATGCCGATTTTACGCACATTTCAGCGCTTGCGACCCCTGATTTTTGGAAAAAGCCGTATTTTGACTCCATGAGGCGACCGCCGAAAATATGCACAAGACCTGTGCTGAAACGTCGTATTTTCGGCGCTTTTGCGGTCAGCTTTGCTGTCCGCTGTGAGCGTCTTGGCGGCATTTGACGCCAAGACTTTAACCTGCAATGAAATATTTCCGACTTTCAGTTCTCTCAAAAATCGGTGATTTGTGCAATATGCTAACTCCACATTTTTATCACCATCTCTCATGTTTTATTGATTTGCCCAAAACGCTCCACGTTGGTTTGTACGGCGTTTTACGATGCTCTGCCGATAACTTTCCCGATTGGAATTTGAACGGCACAAATCGGCTTACATTGCCTTTCTTGGCGAATAAAACGGCGGCACATCAATCCCCCGATCCGCAAGCTGATTTCTGATTTTATTAGCTGACATATGCAGAACTTCATCAAGGCTCATTAACTCGATTTCATAAGCTTCATCAGCGGCAGGGTCAGTAACGTCATCAACAGGGTCGGCAGAATCACAAACAGTGACAGCGGATTTTTCTGTCTCAACTTCGGACTCATCAATCGCAAGCAACGTATTTAAAGGCTTTTCAAGCATTTCGCTGTTATCGACAGGGACAGCAGGGTCAGCGTTTTCACACACCTCCGCCATTAAATTTCTGCCGTCACTGCTGTCACTTTTCGGATCGTAATTCAGAATAATTATTCGCTGTCCGTTGCTGCGTTTGGATTCAAAAGCTACTCCGTAATCCTGCAAATCATAAGCGTGCTGAATCAGATCTTTTTTGACACGGTTTGAAAACACTTCTTTGTACAGCAGAGCTGATAATTTTTCAGCAAGTTGAGTAGCAGAGCCTTTGAAGGTTTTCTGCGTTACCATAAAGTCATGAACAGCAAAGGAGAAATAGTCAGGTTTGACATTTTTAATATCGTCAGACACTTTCCATCTGCTGTTTTCAAACACAACATTGATCTCCTGATTTTCAATGTCACGACCTACGCAATGCAGTTTAGCTTTCCGACTTCCACGCTTGCTTTCAATCAGAACCATACTTCCGTCTACACAACCGCTTAATCCTGTACTGCCTGAGATCATATTGAACGGATCGCTGTCAGAACACTTTCGTGTGTGATGAACCAGAACTATAGCTATACCAAGCTTGTCCGCAAGAGCTTTCAGAACTGACAACTCTTTGTAATCTGAACCGTAGCTCGACTCCGATTCGTTACGCACCATTTGTAAAGTATCAATGAAAACAATTTTCAAATCGTCAAACCGTTTCCTGCAGTATTCGATTTGTTCAGGCAGACCGTTTGAAATAGACTCCGCCATAATTGCAAAATGAAGATTATCGGACGGATCATCTGTCAGTGCGTACAACCTGTTTTGCAGACGTATCAGGCTATCCTCCAGGCTAAGATAGACCGCATGACCGCAGGACGTTGCTTTTCCAAGAACCTTTTCTCCTTTTGCAATGGACAGGCACATATCCAGCACAAGCCACGACTTGCCGACCTTCGGCGCACCCGCGAGAATAAATAAGCCTTGCGAGATCAATCCGTCCACGCAGTACTCAATCGGTTTCATCGGAGTGTTCATAATATACTCGCTGCTGTAAATTTTTAATTCTTTCATATTATCGACCTCCTTCCGGTATGCAAAGCCGCTGACCTCGGTTCTGCAAACAAAAAACGCCGCAGATTTAGTTTTCTGCGGCGCGTTTTTAACTCTCTGATATTATTATATGCGGAAATCCGGAAAATGAATAAAATCACGTAACATTTAATTTTCGCTCAACACGACATTTTCTGTTGCATATTACGACAAAATGTGATATACTTAATTTGGAAACTGTAAAAACGACAGCCTTGAGGTGTAATTATGTTTAACGATATTTGTTTTTATGTCAAAGGAAATATGATCGAGGTCAACGGTCGGGACTTTTTACTGGGCGAGCTTTCGGCATCATGTATGAATATACCTCCTGCCGAATTCGAAGAGATATATGACAAGTATAAATCGGCGGAATACATAATGAATCATGAAATCAATGCTGAAAAGGATATTGCCGTTGAATATATACCGCCCTCGAAAGAAGATTGGCTCAAGCTGAACGGAATTATGATTGAAATAGATACGGCTTTGAAAAATCATAAAATATTTCAGGTTCTTGATACTCAGAATGCTGCCGGATTTTTCGAACGATTTACTGATATAGACGATATAATGATTGCTCACGAAACCCGGGAGCTTTATTACAAGACTGCAAGTTTGTACAAACCTGTGATCGACGATATATTTAATTTCAATAAAACTATGTATTACTTTGTAAACGACTTTCTGTCACATCTAAAAAAGCTTGATCCTGAAAATTTTGCCGCCGCTTACTATGACTTTCTTACAAATCCTATGGCGTACAAGATGACCGCAAATCCGATCATGAACGAATATATGTCGTATACAAGCACTGATTTTCTTGAAATGAATATGATCCCCAAAGAGATAACCGAGGGCTGCGGAGAGTATGTAATTGCGGAATACTACCATGTTGATAGATTGCAGAGCTTTTTAAAGGTCGATTTTCTAAAAGGTCTTATGGCAGGACATCATATACGCAGATGCGAGCACTGCGGACGATTTTTTCTTATGACCAAGGGCTACAAGACAAGATACTGCGACAAGCCTGCGCCTGAAAATCCGAGATTTACCTGTAATCAGATGGCTTACCGGACTCTGCGCGTAAAGGAAGAAAACGCAGATAATCCGAAATATCAGTCATATCGGCGCTGTCTTAACAGAGTTATGCGCAGCTATCAGAGAAAGGCAGTCAATGGAGAACAAAAATCTGCTCTCTTACGCAAGGCGGAAGAGCTTTACCACACAGCAATGACCTCTTCCGAATTCAGCAATGAGAAATTTGAACGGCAAATGCAGTCTGAAAATCTTTACAAATTATGCGGTTTTGACGTTCCAAAAAGAGGCAGACCAAAGGCGGTTAAGAATGACAAATGAGGAATTGATTCAAAAATATTATGACGGCGATATGCAAGCGTTATATGATTTGTACGAGCGGAATGTCGGATTCATACAGAGCGTTGCCGCTGCGGCTGCAAAGGACTACAAAAACTATCTGCGTTTCAGCGATACCTTTGACGATCTTGTTCAGGTGGGCTGCCTTACGTTCTTTGAGAGGCTTAGGGCAAAACAGTATGACGCAAGTAAGGGCGGTCTGCTGACATACCTCACTCCCCGACTTCGCTATGCAATGCAGGAGTTTATCGAACAATTTAGTTCTCCCATAGGACTTTCACATTCCGATTTTTGGAACATTCAAAGATGCCGTAAGCTGCATAATGAGGGTATGTCCAATTCGGATATTGCCAAAGAACTTGGTATGGACAGGAAAACCGTGCAAAGCTGTCTTTCATTTTCCTTTAAGACGGAAACGCTGATGATCCGAACTGAAACCGAGAACGGAATAGAATACTTTGAAAATCCGAAGCTTGGCGTTAACGATCTGCACCCCGATAACAAGGTTTACATTGAAGTCTGTATTGAGCTTTTCAGGAAATTGTTTGATAACTTATCGGCCAGGGACAGAGAAATTCTCGGCAGAAAATATGGGGTATTCGGTTATGAAGAGACCTCTGTTAGCGACATTGCGGACTATATGCTGATCACCAGAAACGCTGTGAACAAGGCTGTTAATTCTGCAATGGAGACTCTTTGCAAGGAGTACCATAACGGGAGTAAGCTGAAATGGTGGCGATTGTGTAACCGGGCGGTTAGGGAGGCTTTGGAGGGCAGGATAACAGAAGAGTCCATTGAAATTTCTGATGAGTTTAAGGCGAAATTACGGGGGTTGGCGGAGTTTTTAACTTTGTTGTATGAAACTGATAAACATAAATAAATGGGGGGACATTATGCTTGCATTATATTTAACATTAATTGATAACGAAGACGATAAGAGATCATTTGAGGATTTATATAATCAAAATAGGTCTAAGGCGTATGCGATTGCGTTTAATATTTTGAAAAATAAAGCGTTAGCCGAAGAAGCTTGTTCGGAGGCTTTCTTTAGTCTCGCAAAAAGTTTTCAAAAAATTAAAAATTTAGAATCTCACAAATTGGACTATTATATTGTCATCACTGTTAGAAACGCGTCTTTGAATTTGCTGAAAAAAGAAAAAGAACATATCAAGACTATGCAATTAAGTGAGGATATTCCCAAATTAACAGACGAGTCGCTTTGCAACAGAAATTATGATAATATAGTTGGTTGTATCAGGCAACTTTCATATACCGATCAGGAAATCCTTTACCTGAGGATCACTCTTGGCATGGGTTACAGTGAAATTTCATCGGCGCTGCATATTTCCAATGCTGCAGCACGGCAGCGTTTTCAGCACGCAAAGGATAGCCTTGCAAAGCTGCTTGAAAAGGAGAGCATTTATAATGGATAACTATTCAATATTATCAAAAGCTATAGGCGACACTTTCGAACCTCAGCTTGATGAATTCATTGATTCTGTAAATTTTGATGTTAATGTCGAATTCTCAGAAAAGTTTGAACGTAAAATGGATAAGCTTATACGGAGAAGAAATAAACCGTATTTTAATTTGATATGTACCGGAGGAAGACGAGCGGCTTGTATAGCGGCTGTCATAATAATTTTGTCGGCATCCTCGCTGAGCGTCGAAGCGGTGCGTGAGGTCGTTCATGATTTCTTTATGAGTATTTTCGGAGATCACACTGCCGTTTCGGTAAGCATCAATACTGAAAAAGATTATCCGGTAACTATCGAAGAAGAATATGCGATCTCAAATCTGCCCGACGGTTTTGAATTATCTGATTATAACCGGGACAGCGGAACAATATTCGCCGCTTATTTTTATGGAGATAAATATATCTTTTTCGAGCAATTTGTTCATGATAGTTATCTGGTTAATTTTGATAACGAACATTCCGAGCTTGAATACTACACTGATGAATCAGGACAGGAATATCTTATTCAAAACACCGGTCATGATTATTGTATTTTATGGGATGATGGAAATTACATTTTACAAATCACCAGCAATTTGAATAAAAAAGATGCATTATCTTTGTGCAAGTCTACAAAATCGAAATAAATTTTGAAAAACAGCTCACAAAACCGAGTATTTTGTTGTCATTATGAGTGTAAGAGGAAAAATTTCTCTTGCACTCATATTTTTTGTAGGAGGAGATATTATGAAAAAAATTGTAACTGTTTTTATGGCTTGTCTGATTTTCTGCTCAGCGGGAGGCGTTTCAGCATCGGCTGCTGTTCCGCCTGACAACGGCGGTATTGTTTCGCCTTGTTATCTGTACACTGATAGAGCTTCCAGTTACTTAACCATTTCCGGCGGTGTAGCATCCTGTAAAAGCACAGTTTACGGAATATCGGGTACAACGACTAAAATCGTTGTAACTCAGACCTTACAGGTAAAAGACGGAATGTCTTGGCGCAGGATAACCGACTGGAGCAAAACGTTTAACAGCTGGTACTGTAGTTATCCAAATTCATATTCACTAATCGGCAGCGGAACCTACCGTGTTAAAACAGTTGCAAAGGTTTACAAGGGCACGTCCTACGAAACTATTACTGTTTACAGTACGGAAGTTTCGTAATAATCTACATTCTATGCTTTTTTGCAGAGAGGCTTGGTGATTCAAATGGACTAAGGTATATGAATTTTGGGTTTGTCTGACGTAGAACCAATATCGAACGATTACAATACGGACTGATAATATGCAGTATTCCGAATATATGGAGTTTATTCGGCGTATTGCGGAAACAGAGGAGAAGCTATGAACCTTAAAAGAAACTTTAAACGAATACTTTCCGGCGTAATGAGTGCAGCTATGGCGGCAACTCTTTTGCCGAGTTTGCCCGCAGTCGCAGAGGAGGCAGCAGAAAAGTATCCCTATACAATGTTTGCCGCTTCTGATACAGAAGGAGCTATCACCATTAATGCTAACAATTTCTGCGTGAACGGAAATATAGCGACAAACGGCACAATTGTTTCAAGCGGAAATATGAATGTCAACGGTACAAAAACTGAGAATGCTGACGAAGAAATGATCTATATTCTCAAAAAACTGAACTACTCGTATTTCAGCGGCGATAACGTTGAAACATATGCTGACGATTACAGCTTTGAGGATCTGAACATCAACATTAATAATCCCATGGATGTTAACGGCACTCTAGAACTGACGGGAAATATTAATCTCAATTCAGGAATTAAAGCTGTTGAAGATGTTACCATCAATGGAGAGGTTAAGAATACGAACAATTCTGTTATTTGCTCCGAAACAGGAGATATCAATATCGAAACAAGCAACGTTAATTTCAGCGGCTTGATTTATGCTCCTTACGGAGATATCAACATTGATACTGATAACCTTAACCTCAACAATGTTATCATTATCGGACAAACTATCACCATTGACTGCCATAGCATTAACGCTAATTACAGCAACAGTATGGCTGAACTTGTCGGAACGACTTCTGATATTGAGGTTGATCTTTCAGTTTTTGGAGGATATAACAGCGAAACAAATAGCATAAATCTTACATGGTATACAAATTACACCAACAGCAGTTATGAAATTTGGAGTTCTGATGATAACATGAACTATCTTTCCGAAGCCATAGTTGAAAATGGTGTATATACATACCAACATCCAATAACGGAAGACTTTGAAACAAAATACTTCAAAGTTTCTTTAACAACAAATTATGGAGAAGTTGTTTATTCTAATTCAGTAAAAGTTGTTAAATCCGAAAATGGTTATGTTGTGACTTTTACTGATACTGACGGTGATGGACTATCTGATCTATTGGAAAAAGAGTATGGAACCAATATAAACAAAGTTGATACAGATGATGACGGCTTAACTGATTATCAGGAGATTTACATAACAGGAACCAATCCGACCAAATATGATTCCGTTACTGAGGGTGTTTCGGACGCTGATGCAGATTCTGACAGTGACGGATTGACCAATGCTCAGGAAATAGAGCTTGGAACTGATCCAAGAAATGATGATACGGACAATGACGGACTTTCAGATTACGATGAAATTAATATTTACGGAACTGATCCCCTCATTCCTGACACAGACGGTGATGGCTTAAAAGATGGCGATGAGCCACATATTGGCCTTGATCCAACAAATCCTGAAACATTTGACGTTCCCGATGCGGAATATGTAAGCAATCAGACTATTGCCGAAAACAGCGAGGCTCTTAAGGAGATTAATACTGATGACAATCCTTACAAAATGTCTATCGAAATTGAATCGACAGGCTATGTTGAAGGTAATTTAAATGCAAGGGAAACAAGCTACTCAAATGCAATAAAAAACGACGCCATTCTTGGTATTGCACCGGAATTAACTTGTGATAACTCTTGCAATATCAGCAAGGTTGTGTTAAAATTTAATATAGCTGATGAATTCGTAGACAATGAACTTAATCTATTCCCTGACGAACCGGATTTACAAGGATTGAAACGTCTTACAATCTTCAAATACTTTGAAGATATGAATATGCTTCTGCCCATTGAAACAAAGTATGACCTTGAAAACAATACAATTTACACGGAGGTTGACGAACTTGGCACATACTGTATAATGGACATGGAGAAATGGCTTGCCAACCTTGGAATCGGCATTAACGAAGATGAACCTATGTTGATGTCCTTTGAGGCTGAAGCGGTAGAAGATATAGCTGCTGAATTCAATGAAGAGTCTACACGTGTAGAATTTTCTGAAGAAACACTCGCTGAAATAAATGACGAGGAAGATACTCTTACTGAAGAAACTTTTGCTCCTGCAATGTTTGCTGCTGCTCAGACCAGAGGCGCTGTTACCGTTCAGACACCCGTTGATATTGCGTTTCTTATTCAGACTTCCGGTCAGCTTGAGGATACCTTTAATTCACAATGCAAAATGATTGGAAACCTCATGGATTCGCTTATCGCACAGTATGGTAACGGCAATGTTCGTTTCTGTCTTATTACTTATAATTTGAATGGAGCACAAGCTCTGAAATTTACATCTGACGGAAATATATGGTTTACCAACAGTATGGCTGTTAAAATGGCCCTTAGCGCACAGCAATATGTGTACACTTCAGGTTATACTGATAGAGGTAATGCGTTTAAACTATTACAAAATAATGTTACTTTTAAAGAAACATCTGCAAAATTTATTTTTCAGGTAATGAATGGTTCTACGAATGTTGGTTCAATGTATTTTGATCAAATAAATACATGTGCCAAATTAGGTATAAATTATTCTGAGTTAATGCCGGCAGGTTACAGTTACATTGATCCTTCTTATGGACAGCAGGTAGATAATGCTATAAAAAGTACCGGCGGACTTAATCTAACATATGGTACAAATTCAGAGAGTAGTGTTTATAATCATATTGTGGAAAATGTTGCTCCACCTCATGTTGAATTTAAAGCCGTATTGCCAACAGGTTGGGAAACCATTAGTCTTGTCAATGTATTAGATCCTAATAATGGAGCTAAATCAGATAATGATGATTTAACCGACTGGGAAGAAGTTGATACTGAAAGTGGGCTTATTACATGGGATAACTATGGCAATATCCAGTTGCCTACCTTTGAACAGTGTTTGAATAAAGTTCATGATCAGGGTTTTTCTTATGTTTTGAATGAATACAGTGATTCGATTCCAAGTTATATGCATCGATATTTTTATGGTGTTGAAATTCTTCCGATTAAGTCAAATCCCTGTGAGGAAGATTCGGATGGGGATGGTTTAGATGATTTTATTGATGAGCAACCATTAATCTATAATCATATTGATGAATATGCAGGACTCCAATACCCAGATACCTTAATTGATGATGAAGAAATAGCATCAGAAATTCAAAATCTATATAAACAAAAGTATGAAATCAATATACAAAATGCTAAAGGAAAGATTAGCAATACCGACTATAAAACATTAAGTGATTTGTATGATTGCAATATTGACTCAGCCCGTGCTAATTATATTCTTAGCGGATTTAATAACAATCCTAATAGTGATTACAATACAAATTCACAACAGCAAGAATTTAATTCATATTTTCTCTCTGATGAGTCTACATCGAAGCCTTTTATTAACTTTTCTAAATTTATTACATATGGTGATAGTAGTACTGAAAATAGAGTAGCTTTAATTGTTGTACAAAAGGTTTTAGAGTTAAAAGATATATATATTTCACCTAAATATGGAACATATGATGATGATACACTTAATGCAGTATTAGAAGCTAAAGAAAGCTTATCTTTTGGTATAACGGGTGATGATGCTGGCGATATCACATATGATTTTGTCGCACCTCTTATTATGAGCTATACAGAGAATAATAACGGGGAAATAGAAAACTGGTTTTATAAGTTTATCCAAGAAATGACTTATTATCACAATTCGGTAAAACATTATACGTATGTTCGGCTTAAGATTGATAATCCAACTGGAGACTTTAGTAAAGAAGTCACCATTAAAGGTGGAGGAGTATTGACTAAAGCTACAAATGGAGCAAAAGTAACACCGGGATTTGCTGATATATTAGGACGTTTTGATGAAAAAAGTATGGTTTGGGAAGTTAAAAGATCAGCTAGCTATGATCAAGGAAGACGTCAAATAACCAGATATATTGATGCTACTAAAAAATATGAGCAGAGTTTTAAGCTACCACTAGAATCGGGTAATAAAATTAATGCGTTTGCATATTATGATATTGCATCTCAGAAATATATAGCTGTTTATGCTGATAAACGTGGAACGAAAAGCAATAATGGAAGTGGTGTAGTATTATACCATGAATATAATTCAAAAGAAGAGGCAGTTTCATTAGCGAAACAATATGGATACGCCTATGATGATGTTTGTGAGTATGTGCCACAGACAATACCAGAGGGAGCGTTAGTAGTTGATTTTGACATAGCATATAGCTTTAACTTTGGAATGAACAGCGTTCCAATGCAGACTCAACAGGTAGTCGTAATTGAAGGTGTACTTTATGCGGTAGTATTTATATTTGGGATGTTGTGTTTGGTTGCAGTATAGGGGAGGTGAAAGATTGGCATTAAGAATGATATTTGCACCATATAAACAATTTGTTGAAGATTATAATCTGAGTCTTAATCTTGAGTACAATAATAATTCAGAAAGATTTGAAAAAATGATTGAAAAAGGTCTTGTTTGCGAATATGAACGGATTTATAAAAAGTCTGATGTAAAACTGATTGGCTATGATTATAAGCAGTACAATTTGAATGGGTGGAGCTATTATCCTGTTCAGCTGATTGTAAAATCAAGGCTATCAGGAGTAATATGGATAAAATGGCGTTGCAAAAATAAAAACGAATATTTTGTTTTTAACGGTTCAGACCAGAGTAATATGGAACGTTTGCCCGAAGAATATTGTTTTTGTGATGATACAGAAAATATTGCTCTTTCGAAAATGTATGCACAGCCTAAATTTATCTCTAATATCTGTGACAGCAAGCTTATAAAGTTTATACCAAATTCTCCACAGACAGATTTATCAAGTTATGCGTTTAATTACGAATATCAACGACAAATGACCAAGCTTTACTCGGAAATCACCGGTATTTCTGATATCGGAAAATATTTGGTCTTTGATATGTTTGCTGTGCGTTTTGCATTAAATTATGATGGATATACATATGCCGAATCACAGATTTGTTATAAGCCGTATTGGTGCGCTGATAGAAAATTATACATTATTATCAGGTGGAAATCAAATACGGAAGAGGAATATGTAAGTCCTATGGCAGATATAAACAGCGAGGATGTAATGTTTGAATTTTCTCCTATAATTCCCGAAGAATACGAATTTGCAAAATTCGGTTTACTGAAAATCGCCGATAAAGATTTGATTCTTAACTATATTGAAAGTAATCCTCATCGAAAACCACTAAGCTTTGGCACTTATTTTGACGTAAAGATTGTCTCGCTAAATTACCCTGATGTAGATATGCTGATTGAGTTTCAAGCAAATGTTACAAAAGAAACACTCAACCATTTTATAGTAGTTATTGATGATTTTGTTAATAATTACAATACTGAAAATGAATGCAAAATTCATTATTATGAGGTTTTGAAAGTAGCGGATAATACTATTCGTCTCTTTATTGATTTTGGTAGTGCTAATGAATATGCTTTTGGAAAATTAATGTCCATACTGCATAGAAAAATTAATGATATAAAATTGATAAGTGTCAATTGAATTGTAAAAACGCTCTGTAAGTTTATAATTTACAGAGCGTTTTCTAGCGTAGTGATGTAATTAATTATATCGTAAATCAATGGATAATTCATTCTCTCAATCGGTTTTGAGTGTTCCTTATTAAAGCCGCGTATTTACGAGCTTTTTTTGCGTTTTGAGAGCGAAATTTTCAGGTGTAAAACCGTAGATGCTTTTTCGTTAAAAAAGGATCTGAACCCTCAACAATTGAATATTGTCAAGCATTCCGGCAAGTTATGAGCATATTTTGCTCCCTACTTGCCGTATTTTTATGAAAAAAAGTATCACGAAGTTTTAAAGGCTGTTTTGTCTAATATCACGAATTAATGTGATGTTAAACGAAACAGTCTTTTTTGTTAGCACAAGAGAGAGGGTGATTCCAATGTGGCAGGTATACCATTAAAAGAGAGCAAAAATTAATTCAACAGGAGGCAATATGATATACAACCAAAACAAGGTAGAAATACTGAGACAGAGATATCCGGAAGGAACAAGGATCTGCGTTGACTCGATGGACGACTACTGTCCCATTGAAAGCGGAACCTGTGGTACGGTTGAGTTTGTGGATGATGCAGGTACTCTCCATTGCAAATTCGATAACGGAAGAACGCTCGGAGTTATTCTAATCCTGTATAATAAAACTTGACACATAAAAAACAATCAAAGTATAATAAAAACAAAGGAGTGTGTCATCAATGGGAACAGGAA
>ENA-OVGB01001151-OVGB01001151.1-human-gut-metagenome-genome-assembly--contig:-NODE-1151-length-25155-cov-3.271554_pt1 | contig 25155 bp, 20 predicted proteins | sample MGYA00237767_ERZ505413 | MGnify/ENA primary metagenome ERZ505413 (study PRJEB26158, sample SAMN06016410) | human gut metagenome | biome: human gut; feature: ankylosing spondylitis patient; material...
TCTGCGCCAAGGTCTGCGCCAAAGCCTGCCTCAGTAATAACATAGTCTGCAAGCTTTAATGCTGTCTTTGTGGCACGGACACTGTTACATCCGTGTGCTATATTGGCAAAAGGTCCACCGTGAACTATTGCCGGTGTATGCTCAAGTGTCTGGATAAGGTTCGGCTTTAAGGCATCCTTTAAGAGAGCTGCCATAGAGCCTGTAGCCTGAAGATCATCGGCTGTGACAGGCTTTCCGTCAAAGGTGTATGCCACGATAATTCTGCCAAGGCGCTTCTTTAAATCTGCCATATCATCAGCCAGGCAGAGTATAGCCATAATCTCAGATGCTACAGTGATGACAAAATGATCCTCTCTGACCATTCCGTCCATCTTGCTTCCAAGACCAACAACGATATTTCTCAGGACACGGTCATTCATATCCATACATCTCTTCCATACAATCTGGCGTGGGTCGATACCAAGCTCGTTTCCCTGCTGGATATGGTTGTCAAGAAGCGCCGCAAGCAGATTGTTCGCAGATGTAATTGCATGAAAATCTCCTGTAAAATGAAGATTTAAATCCTCCATTGGGACAACCTGTGCATATCCGCCACCGGCTGCTCCTCCCTTGATACCAAAGCAAGGTCCAAGTGACGGCTCACGAAGTGCGATAAGTGCTTTCTTTCCCAGGCGTCCAAATGCCTCTCCAAGACCGACGCTTGTGGTTGTCTTTCCCTCTCCTGCAGGAGTCGGGTTGATAGCTGTAACAAGTATGAGCTTTCCGTCAGGATTTTTCTTTGTGCGATTGATGAGCTCATCGGAAATCTTTGCCTTATACTTTCCATAAAGCTCTAAGTCATCCTCTGTAATCCCTATAGATGCTGCTACATCCTTGATTGGAAGCATTGTAGCTTCCTGTGCGATCTGAATATCTGTTTTCATTTTTCTTTGCTCCTTTGTGTTAATTATTCTCTAATATAGTATCTAATTCCTCTTTAGTCACCAGAACCTTGCGGGGCTTTGTTCCCTCCTCAGGCCCCACTACACCAGCCTCTTCGAGCTGATCCATGATGCGGGCCGCCCTATTAAAACCAATTTTAAGGTATCTTTGAAGCATTCCGATTGAAGCCCGTTCCTTATCTGTGATAATTGACGCTGCCTCCGCAAAGTAAGAGTCCCTGCCATCATCCGTGTTTTCCACATCTGAAATGGTAACTGTTGTATTTGTCGTATCATTCGACAGGCTCTCCATCTTTTGTGCCACATCATTACTGTACTGTGCATTCTCATTATTTTCAATAATAAATTTCACAATATCGGAAACTTCTTTATCTGAAACGAATGCGCCCTGTACTCGAAGGGGCTTCGGAACACCCTGTGGGTCAAATAACATATCTCCCTTTCCAAGGAGCTTTTCCGCACCATTCATATCAAGTATGGTACGACTGTCAACACCGCTTGTAACCGCAAATGCGATACGGCTTGGCATATTCGCCTTGATGAGACCTGTAATAACATTAACAGAAGGCCTCTGTGTAGCTATAATCAGATGTATACCGGCTGCTCTCGCAAGCTGTGCCAGCCTGCATATTGCCTCCTCTACATCCTTTGATGCAACCATCATAAGATCTGCAAGCTCGTCCACTATAATGACAATCTGTGGCATCTTTGGCGGTTTTTCTGTATCCTTGCCATCCATTGCATCAATCATGGCATTGTAACCGTTTATTTCCCTGACACCGCTGTTTGCAAACTTCTCGTATCGGTCTGTCATCTCTGAAACTGCCCAGTTTAACGCTCCTGCAGCTTTTTTAGGATCTGTAACAACCGGAATCATCAGATGAGGTATGCCATTGTATACACTAAGCTCAACCACCTTCGGGTCAATCATAATCAGCTTTACCTCATCCGGCTTTGCCTTGTATAGTATACTCATGATAATTGTATTGATACAAACTGACTTACCTGAGCCGGTAGCACCTGCAATTAAAAGATGTGGCATTTTTGCGATATCCGTAACCTTAACCTTGCCTGCAATATCTTTTCCCACGGCAAAGGTAATCTTTGATTTGGCATTTTTAAATTCTTCAGACTCCACAAGCTCCCTGAAGGAAACAGCAACACTCTGGCTGTTTGGCACTTCGATGCCCACAGCGGCTTTTCCCGGAATAGGAGCCTCGATTCGTATATCCGCGGCTGCCAGATTAAGCTTTATATCATCTGCCAGATTCACAATCTTTGATACCTTCACTCCAAGCTCCGGTGTGATTTCAAACCTTGTAACAGCAGGACCGCAGCTTATATTATTCACCTTCGCATTCACCCCAAACACATTAAGAGTCTGTTCAAGCTTTGCCGCCGTTTCACGCAGATGAGCCTGCGAATCACCGGTTTTACCCCTGTCAGGAGCCTTAAGCAGATCAACAGCCGGAAATACATACGGCTTCTGCTGGATTGCATTTTCTGCGTCATTTATCGCTATCTGCTCGCTGACTTTTTCAACCTCTTTGGCGAGCTCATCCTTGTCTGATTTGACCTTTTTCTTACCTGGCTCTGCTGCAGGTGGTTTTGTCATTACCGCATCTGCAGCAGAAGCTGATGATTTTGATTGCAGCTCATTATCTTTTTGTATGCCAAAATCATCAGATATATCAGGCTCCACGCAGCCCGATATAGGTATCTGCGACACATGGCTTTCGACTGCTGCACCTGAGTCATCCGGTTTCATGCCATTAATCTGCTGCAAGGTCCTTCTTCCAAGCTCATCTGCATTGTCGCTACCGGCTGTGCCACCCAAAATCGAAACAGGCTCCGATGCCACACCAAAGTCAGGTGTCTGCACTATCTCACCTGCATCCCCTGATGTAAGGCTTGTCATCTTTTTCTCCTTTATGGCCGGTGAACTCGGATAATTCTCTATAGTTATCTCACCAAGTGCATCTGTAGTGGAAGCCCCCTGTCCAAATATCCCGGCATGCGCTGTATCACAACCAGTCATGCTTGAATCTAACGCATTTTCACTGCCATCAATTTTTGTATCAAGTGACACGCCTGTTATCTTATTGTCCATCCTTCGGCCGGCACGCTTACTCCTTCTGCCACCTTTTGCAGTATCCTTTAAGTCGCCCTCTGTATCATCCGAAGCCAAAGCAGCTTTCGTCTGGCGCTCTCTTGACTTATACTGCCGATACTCCTGATATCTCTCATTATTTTCACGCGCTGACTCGTATACCTTGCGACCGCCATTTCTCATGCCCTTCATGAATGATTTACCTGTAATAAACACAAGACAGATAATCATTACAACTATTGTCACCACATATGCTCCTATAATTCCTACAGCCGGAACTAAAATGCAGCCTATAAGAGCACCTATAAATCCACCACCTGAATGCCTTTCAACACTGTCAATATATGACTGCACCGGCGAAACCGCGAATTCACCATACACTGCCAGGTACATAAACACACATATAAACCATATGAGAACTATGGTCATAACAAGCTTCATGATAGCATATGAATTGCCCTTATTGGACACAGCAAAAAAGCTGCCCACCAGAAGCACAAGCGGAAAAATATATGCCACCATTCCAAACACACCAAAAAGGAAACCGCTTACTGCGTTTCCCAAATGACCGCCTATTCCAAAATTGCTTATAAATAAAAGGATTGAAACAGCTACTACTATCCAGAGAAATATTTCCTTTTTAAAGGCCTGCTGCCTCTCTATCTGAGCCATTCTCTCCTTTTTTGTCTGTCTTTTTGCTGAGGATTTCTTCCTCGTTGCCATGTAACTAACCTCCGTATTTTGATTTACAGAGTATATAATAACATATTTCTTCTGTTCTGTGTAAATTTTCTACAGTAATTTTTTGATTTTGTGATTAAAGGGTCAAAATGTATCATGCACCTAATATATAAAAAATGCCCCGCCGTAAAAGGCGGGGCAAAACGTTATGCAAAAGCACAATTTTACAAAATATTTTATTCACCAATAAGGTAATTGTATAATCCCTCATATTTGAATTTCGAAGCATTCCAAGAAAAATCATTGGCCATGCCCCTGTCCACAATCTGGTTCCACTCACGCTTCTTATCAAAGAAGATGTGCTTAGAATAATTGATGACTGCAAGCATCTCATCGGCGTTGTAGTTTGAGAATGAGAAGCCATCTCCTGAATTTTCATACTCATTGTAAGGCTGAACCGTATCCTTGAGACCTCCTGTCTCACGAACAATCGGAACTGTACCGTAGCGGAATGAGATAAGCTGTGTCAGACCGCAAGGCTCAAACCTGGACGGCATCAAAAATGCATCAGCAGCCGCATATAGTTTGTGTGCCAGATCATCAGAGTAACATATATTTGCCGAAACTCTGTCAGGGTATTTCCATGCATAGTGTCTGAACATATTCTCGTACTGAGGATCTCCTGTACCGATAACAACAAGCTGTGTGAAATCGTCCACGATACCTTCAATCACATGGTTGATAAGGTCAAGACCTTTCTGGTCTGTAAGTCTTGAAATACCTATCATGTACTTCTTTTTATCAACCGCAAGGCCAAGATCCTGCTGAAGCTTTGTCTTGTTGTTGAACTTCTTCTTTCTGAAATCGGAAGCATTGTAATTGCAATAGATTCTGCCATCAGTCTGTGGGTCATAGGCATTGTAATCAATACCGTTTACGATACCCTGCATATCAAAATGTCTGGCACTTAAGAGCCCGTTTAATCCCTCACCATAGTACTCTGTCTGAATCTCGTTTGCATATGTATCACTGACAGTGGTGATATAGTCAGCATATACAAGACCACCCTTAAGCATATTTGCGTCCTTCTTGAACTCAAGCTTGTCCGGTGTGAACAGATTGTCTGTAAGACCCGAAACACCCTGTACCCACTCCCTGTCCCATATTCCCTGGAACTTAAGATTGTGGATAGTGATAATTGTCTTGATACCCCAGAAGAATGGATTTGCGGCAAACTCATTCTTTAAGTATACAGGCAGAAGTCCTGTCTGCCAGTCATGGCAATGTATAATATCCGGCTTAAAATCAATAAGCGGGAGCATTGAGAGTACAGCCTTGTCAAAGAATGTATACTTCTCAATCTCAAACTTTGTGTCAGAAGTATATGGAGAAAATCCTGTAAAGAACTCCTGATTGTCGATAAAGTAATATGTAACGCCGTCCTGCTCATATTTGAGTACTCCGACATACTTGTCCTGCACGTAAGGACCTGAACTCATGTAAAAATGGGTAACATACTCAAAATTATTGCGATACTGCTCCGGTATACAGCTATAATCAGGTATTACAACCCTTACATCCCAATAGTTCTTGTCAAACTCTTTAGGAAGTGCACCGCACACATCTGCAAGACCTCCTGTTTTTATAAATGGTACACACTCTGAAGCTACAAATAGAATCTTTTTCATATTCTCCTCCCGCTAAAACCCGTGATATATAATATTTAGTTTACTCTTCCCAATTGTGGTATACTTCCTGGACGTCGTCATCATCGTCAAGGAGGTCTAAGATACGGCCGATATTTGTGATGTCAGCTTCATCTGTCAGTGTGACATATGTCTGTGGAATCATTGTGACCTCTGCTGAAGCCATTGTGATGCCAGCCTCCTCAAGAGCAGTCCTGACTGCATCAAAATCAGCAGGTGCAGTTGTAATTTCGTAGCTGTCCTCCTCATCGGCAAAATCCTCAGCACCTGCATCGAGTGCCTGCATCATAAGGTCATCTGCATCCATATCGCACTCTTCCTTGTCGATGATGATCTGACCCTTCTCATCAAACATGTATGATACACAGCCCTGTGTACCAATGCTTCCCTGTCCCTTTGTAAAGGCATTGCGGACATTGGCCGCTGTACGGTTCTTATTGTCTGTAAGACACTTTACGATAATAGCTGTGCCTGATGGTCCATAGCCCTCATATGTAGCTGTCTCATAGTTTACACTGTTGCCGTCTCCTGCCGCCTTCTTGATACCTCTTTCGATTGTATCGTTTGGCATATTGTTGGCCTTTGCCTTGGCAACTACCTGTGCAAGCTTAAAGTTATTGGCAGGATCCGGTCCTCCCTCTTTAACTGCAACTGCGAGCTCTCTACCGATCATTGTAAAGATTTTGCCCTTTGCAGCATCATTTTTCTCTTTCTTATGCTTGATATTCGCAAATTTAGAATGTCCTGACATAATTTGTATCCTCTTTTCTACTTTTAAAAATAATCCATACCTTATAATATCATTTTTTCTCTTCCGGCGCAAGTTTCTTAATCATTACCTGCTTAATCACCTTATCCTCGACGCTCATAACAGAAAATCTGTAGCCATATGCGCTAATCACAGTCTTATCCCCCTCCTCCGGAATCTTATCCGAAAGCGATATGATAAAACCGTTAAGTGTCTCGTAGGCATCATCATCAACAGGCAGTGACAGCGCCTCCTTCACATCGGAAAACTCAGTCATGCCGTCCATTATAAATGTCTCGTCATCATTCTTTCTGATGTAGTTTTCTTCCTCATCGTGCTCATCCTCTATGTTTCCGACAAGCTCCTCGAGTATATCCTCCATCGCGATAAGTCCCGATATCTGTCCGTACTCATCCACAACCATCGCAAGATGACTCTTTTTAGACTGCATCTTTTTAAACAGATCATTGATGTTTACCGTCTCTGGTATGAAGTCCACCGGCCGGATAAGCCCGTCTATGTCCTTGATACTGCTGCGGTAAACCTCATTTTTTTCAAAAAATGTAAAAGCATCCTTGATATGTAAGACTCCGATGATACTGTCAACATCATTCTCATAGACCGGAAATCGAGATTTGCCGGTATCTATGATAAATTCGATTGCATCGATAAAGGACATATTGCCATCGAGGCTGACAATATTCTTGCGGTGAGTCATGATATCCTTTACTTCCTTATCATCAAACTCAAACACATTGTGTATCATCTCTGCCTCAGACGCAAGGATTGTGCCCTGCTCGTGTCCCTCTCTGACCATGGAAATAATTTCTTCCTCTGTGACATCATCGTTTCCAAGTATTCCATCGAGAGTCTTTTTGTTGTTTTTCATTCCGTAGAGCAATACTCCAATACACAAAAGAAGTATCACTACAAGTATTGATAAAATTATAATTGCATATAACATAATGTTTTTATTATCCTATGTAATAAGTTCTAAGCTGATTTCAAGCGCCCTGTCTATTTTAAGCAGTGTGTCCTCATCAAGATGGCACACTTTATCCTTAAGCCTTTTTTTGTCGATTGTGCGAAGCTGTTCTAAAAGCACAACCGAATCCTTTGCAAGCGCATACTCCTTGCAGGCAAGCTCCACATGGGTGGGCAGCTTTGCTTTATGCATCTGCGAGGTTATTGCTGCGCAGATTACCGTCGGGCTGTGTCTGTTTCCGACATCATTTTGTATTATAAGGACAGGTCTTATCCCGCCCTGCTCTGAGCCTACAACAGGCCTTAAATCAGCGTAATAAATATCTCCTCTTTGAATAATCATACACGAATACACTCCATATTATGGTATACAAAAAGTATCTCCAGATTTTTCGAGTGTATTCTTAAAAGTTACACTTTTTTAGTTTTTGTGGTAGATTCTTGGAACACGCGGTGTGATAAGACATGCAAACTCATAGTTGAATCTGCCTGAAAGCTCACCTAACTGCTCCATAGTGATTGTCTCATCCCCGTCTTTACCGAGCAGAGTAACTGCATCGCCTATTTTCACGTCAGGTATGTCTGTCACATCAACCATAAACTGATCCATGCAGACTCTGCCGCATATAGGTGCTTTTTTTCCTTTTATGAGAACCCAGCCCTTGTTTGAAAGTCCTCTTGAATATCCATCACCATATCCCACCGGGACAGTTGCTATCCTCATAGGATGCTCTACTGTAAATGTGCCGCCGTAGCTTATATGCCTGCCCGGCTCAAGCTCCTTTACATAAGCAACCCTGCTGTGCAGCGACATAACAGGCTTTAGGGAGATTTTACTCTTGTCTACCTCCTCTGACGGCCACAGACCATAGAGTGTGATGCCTGCTCTTACCATATCCATATTGCACTCCGGAATTTCTACTATTCCTGCACTGTTTGAGCAGTGCTTAATCGGGATCTCGACTCCTCTTGCCTCAACAAGAGCTATCATCCTCTTAAAAAGATCAAACTGCTCAAAGGCAGGCTCCTTTGACAGCTCATCTGCCCTTGCAAAGTGAGTGAATATTCCCTCTATCATAATATTCGGCAGCTTAGCAATCTGTGCAATAATATCTGCACTTTCCTCTGTCACCTGAAAGCCTATACGGCACATGCCGGTATCTATCTTGATATGTATCTTACAGGTTTTATTCTTAGCGACAGCGATACGCGATAGCTCCTTAGCTGTCTCATATGTACATACCGCCGGTCGCACATCATTGTCCACTATCTCCTCAAACTGCTCCGGGAAGCTGAGTCCTAAAATAAGTATCGGCTTTTTTCTTCCTGCTGCGATAAGCTGCATTGCCTCGTTGCTTGTAGCAACGGCATAGCCCCACAGATACGGAAGCGGCTCCAGTACCTCTGAAACAGCCTCAGCGCCATGACCGTAACCATCAGCCTTTACGACTGCTGCCATCATTGTCCCCGGCATTAGCTTATTATGCATCGACTCCATATTATATAAAATTGCATCCAGATCTATATCTGCTCTGATTCTGTTAATTGCCATTTTTTTCCACCTTAATCCAAACTTTATCTAATCCATCAATAATATCACTTGCTATCATACCATAAGAGCCGGTATTGTCAAATACCATATCACCGGCAAGTCCATGAATAAATGCACCGTATGCCGCGGCCTTTTTCGTGTCATGCCACTGTACCAGAAGACCTCCCACGATACCGCTTAGCACATCTCCGCTTCCGGCTGTTGCCATACCGCAGTTACCGGACAGATTGATAAACTTTTCGCCATCAGCCGCTGCGATAATCGTACGAAAATCCTTAAGCACACAAGTCACATTGTACAAGCCTGCAAACTCTCCTGCCACACCGATGATATCTTCCTGTATATTAGCAATGCTCTTTTTCATAAGTCTGGACATCTCGCCCAGGTGCGGAGTCACGATGACAGGCATTTTATGCTCATTAAGTAAAGTCATGTTGTCTGATATGATATTAAGCGCATCCGCATCAATCACAAGAGGTATCTCTGCTGTTTTTAGTACTGTTTCAACTAACATTTTGGCATTATCAGACTTTGAAAGACCGGGACCTATCACCACTGCATCTGCCCACTCAAGCTCTGTCTCAAGTGCTTTAGCTGACGCGATATCAGTACAAAGCAGTGCTTCCGGCAAAGCACATTGGATTATTGAGCGGTTGCACTCCGGCGTTATAATTTTTACAAGCCCTGCTCCGCTTTTGTATGCAGCCTTTGCCGAAAGCACCGCGGCACCGGCCATATTGCGGCTTCCTGCTATAACTAACAGTTTTCCGAAAGTTCCCTTGTTGGAGTGTGCCGGTCTGTTATCAAGCTTCTTTAAATCAGACTCATCAAGAGCTCTTACCGATGGCAGATTACCACAAAAGCTGTGGTCATCTATGCCTATAGGCACCACCTTAACCAGACCGCAATAATCACAGCCCGGCCACAGGAGAAGGCCAGTCTTCTTATAAGAAAAAGTATATGTGAAATCTGCTTTAAAAGTGCATCCCATCACATGTCCTTTATCAGAATCCACTCCCGACGGCACGTCGACCGCCACCCTGTAAGCATTTGCCTTGTTAACGGCTGAAATCACATCTGCTAAAGAGCCTTCTATATCTCGCTTAAGCCCTGTGCCAAACAATGCATCTATTATCACATCACTTTTACACACACACTCAAGATCAGAGACCATCTTAAAGCCATACCTTGCGTATATATTTTTCTGCAGCTCAAAGAGCTCACTTCCTGCCTCATCCGTGCCAAAAGCATAGTACACCATGCATCTGTATCCGGCCTGATTTAAAAGTCTTGCTATCGCGATACCGTCTCCTGCATTATTGCCTCTGCCGCATATCACGGCAAACTCCTTTGATTTACCAAAACATGCAACAAGCTCCCGGACAACACCGGCCGCAGCCTGCTCCATCAGCACCACCGAAGGAACCAAAAAGACCTGTGATGTTGTATCGTCCAGAAGCTTCATTTCATTACCTGTAACAATATATTCCAATATCAATTCCCCTTATTCTCATTGTTTGCATTATCAGTATTTGCATTATTGGCATTGAAAACCATAGGATCGTCATATTCAATATCAAAAAGATCTAAAACCTCAGCGCCAAAAATATCATGAAGATACGAATAAATCTCCCTGTTGTTAATATCTCTGTTCTGTTTTCTGATTACGTTTTTCTTAAGTTCAACTCTTATATTTGCAATCCAGTCGTCAATTTCTTTTGATTCCAGTTTATTTTTCTCGATTTTTTCACTGAAGTAATCCATCGACAAAAGCATCAGCCTGTCATTTACAGCTTTTATATTCTTCTGGATTTCAATAAGCTCTCCCTCAATGTTGTCAGCTTTCTCATTTATCTCATCTATAAGCTGCTTATCCTTGTCACGCTTTTCATCGCCGTCATCTCCCATGTTGGCAACAATATTAGACATAATTTTCGACTTAAGCTTTTTTAAATTCTTAAGCTCATTGTTGTACTTTCCCTGCAGCTTTAACAGCTCATCCAGTTCTTTTTCCGTGGCTGATATTTCGTCAGTCTTACCATGAATGGCAAAAAGTCTGTGCCACTTCTGGTCTAAAACCAGTAAAGGCACCTTTTTCCCTTTTAATGCAGTCTCAAAATCTTTTTTATCATTCATAAGACTCACCCTCTATTTATTTTTGGAGTTTTTAACAATATTATAGCTGAGCTGCATAAGGCTGTCAGACAGATGAACACTCTCCACAACCACATCTTTATTTGGAATTTCAAGATCCACATGTGCAAAATTCCATATAGCCCTTATTCCTAAATCCACAAGCTTTGACGCAATAGAGTCAGCCTTTGACTTTGGCATGGTGAGCGCCGCAATATCCACCCTGTGTGTTCTGCAATACTCATCCAGCTCACTTAGCATAAGGATTGGAATACCTCGCACACTCTTTCCTGAAAGCTCAGGATTTACGTCAAAAAGCGCTGTTATGACAAAACCAAGCTTTTCAAACTTTACATAATTGGCGAGTGCCTGGCCCAGATTGCCTGCACCGATGATAATTATTCTATGCTCTGTGTCAAGTCCCATTATCTTTCCGATTTCCTCGTAGAGAAACTGAACATTGTATCCGTATCCCTGCTGTCCAAAGCCACCGAAATTATTGAGATCCTGTCTGATTTGTGAAGCTGTCACTTTCATTCTGTGACTCAGATCGTTTGATGAAATACGCTCCACTCCCTCATCCAAAAGCTCTCCGAGATATCTATAGTATCGTGGCAGCCTTCTGATAACCGCCTGTGATATTTCTTTACTCAAGTCTTATTCCTCCAATCATCAGGATATCATTTCTCTTTTAAAGACAAAAACCCAAGATTAATTATAATTTTTTGAAGGTAATCTGTCAATGTGTTAAGAATTTAACATTCAAAAAATTCATAATTATCCCCGGGTTATATCTTATTCTAAGGCTAAAAACCAAATTTCAGATTAAATTGTCTTCTCAAGCTCCTCTCTGATTGCCTTGATGAAGCCTTCGCTGTTTAAAACAGTAGGATTTTCAATTGTTGTGATGAGTGCGAGATCCTTTGTCATCTTTCCGCTCTCAATAGTCTTTATGCAGGCTGCCTCAAGCTTGTCTGCAAACTCAGAAAGTGCCGGAAGCTTGTCAAGCTCTCCTCTTTTTCTGAGTGCTCCTGTCCATGCAAAAATAGTAGCTACAGAGTTTGTTGAGGTCTCCTCACCCTTTAAGTGCTTGTAATAGTGTCTCTGAACTGTTCCATGTGCTGCCTCATACTCATAGTATCCGTGAGGGGATACAAGCACTGATGTCATCATGGCAAGTGAGCCGAATGCAGATGAGATCATATCACTCATTACATCTCCGTCGTAGTTCTTGCATGCCCAGATAAATCCACCCTCAGATTTCATTACTCTGGCAACTGCATCGTCAATAAGTGTGTAGAAATATGTAATTCCAGCCTTCTCAAAAGCATCCTTATACTGTGCATCAAAGATTTCCTGGAAGATATCCTTGAAGGTGTGGTCATATTTCTTTGAGATGGTATCCTTTGTAGCAAACCATAAATCCTGCTTTGTATCAAGTGCATACTTAAAGCAGCTATGTGCAAAGCTCTCAATTGAATCGTCCAGGTTATGCTGTCCCTGAATAACTCCTGCGCCCTTAAACTCATGGATTAATTCTCTTGTCTCGGTTCCGTCTTCTGCTGTAAATACAAGCTCAGCCTTTCCTGGACCGGCTACCTTCATCTCTGTTGCCTTGTACACATCACCATATGCATGACGAGCGATTGTGATTGGTTTAACCCATGTCTTTACGTTTGGCTCTATGCCCTTTACAACGATTGGTGCTCTGAACACTGTTCCGTCAAGCATGGCTCTTATTGTGCCGTTAGGGCTCTTCCACATCTCCTTTAAATTGTACTCTGTCATTCTGGCTGCGTTTGGTGTGATTGTCGCACATTTTACTGCGACACCGTATTTCATGGTTGCCTTTGCTGATTCAACGGTCACCTGATCATCTGTACGATTTCGCTCCTCTAATCCCAGATCATAATACTCTGTCTTTAAATCGATAAAAGGTATTAAAAGCTCATCCTTTATCATCTGCCAGAGAATTCTGGTCATCTCGTCTCCGTCCATCTCTACAAGGGGTGTTGTCATCGTAATCTTGCTCATTCTTAAATCTCCTTTACTTAATAAGGTTTTCCCAACCAAGGTGTTCCATATTTTCCTTTGAATTGTTTATATGCTCTCTGGCGCATTTTTCTGCCAGCAGTGCGTCATGATTCTTAATTGCCTCGCATATCTGTTTATGCTCGTGAGTGGAGTTTTTGGCTCTTTTTGTCTCGCCGAGTGTCACCTTTCTCACTCTGCCGACATACTCATGATAGTCCTTTAATACCCTCATAAGCTCCTTGCTTCCGCCGGCCTCATACAGCAGCTCATGAAACCTATTGTCCAGCTCAAGAAGCTTCTTTGCATTGCCCTTTTTCTCGTGAAACTCCGTGAGATAAATATTCTCCTCCATGGCCGCCATGAGCTCATCCGATATTCTCGTTGCAGCCCATCTGGCACAAAGTCCCTCAAGCAGAGCTCTTATCTCGTATATATCCCTGATATCGTCCGTGGAAACACCCTCCACGAACGCTCCCTTATTGGGGATGATAGACACAAGTCCCTCAAGCTCAAGCTGACGCAGTGCCTCCCTCACGGGAGTCCTGCTCACTCCAAGCTCATCACCGATATTCTTTTCCTTAAGCTCATCGCCCTTTGCAAATGTTCCTGCAAGTATACCATCCCTGATATGATTGTATACCTTGGCACTCAGGCTGTAATTATCATGTGACATGTACTAATCCACCTCACTATAATACTATATTAAGCTTTTTACAGCAATCAGTAATTTGAACTACAAGCTCATTATCTGTGATGGTAGTCACACGGCCCTCGTCGTACTGCTCATCTACCCATTTCTTTATCATGGTCACAAGCTTTGAGTTCTTATCTACTTTTCTGTCATCCGGCAGACGGTAGTAAGTGTTTATCCACAGCGCTATTCCTGCAAGTCCTGATGTATTGGACACAGCTACAAGAGGTGGTCTGTTTAAGAATTTACCTGTATCGAATATGTTGTAAATTTCCTCATTTTTGAGAAGTCCGTCAGCATGGATTCCGGCTCTTGTCACATTGAAGTTTCTGCCGACAAAAGGTGTACGGCTCGGCTGCACATATCCAAGCTCCTTCTCAAAGTACTCTGACAACTCTGTGATAACCGTTGTATCCATTCCATCGAGTGTGCCTTTAAGCTGTGCATACTCAAATACCATAGCCTCAAGTGGTGTGTTTCCGGTTCTCTCTCCGATACCAAACAGTGAACAGTTGACACCGCTTGCTCCGTAGAGCCATGCCGTAGTCGAATTGTTTACTGCCTTGTAAAAGTCATTGTGTCCATGCCACTCAATCTGTGATGAAGGCACACCTGCATGTGTGTTAAGTCCGTATATGATACCCGGAACGCTTCGAGGTATAACTGCTCCAGGGAAGTTTACTCCATATCCCATTGTATCACAGGCACGTACCTTAATCGGAATCTTGTACTCCTCCTGCAGCTTCATGAGCTCAACACAGAATGGAATAACAAAGCCATATATATCAGAACGTGTGATATCCTCCAGATGACACCTAGGGCTTATTCCTGTCTCAAGACACTCCCTGATGACTGACAGATACATATTCATTACCTCGCGTCTGGTCATCTTCATCTTATAGAAAATATGATAATCCGAACAGCTTACAAGTATACCGGTTTCCTTGAGTCCTATATCCTTTACAAGCTCAAAGTCCTTTTTGCTGGCACGAATCCACGATGTAACCTCCGGGAACTTATATCCTCTCTCGAGACACTTGTAAACAGCGTCCCTGTCCTTTTTGCTGTAGAGGAAAAACTCGCTCTGTCTGATTATTCCCTTAGGGCCACCAAGCTTATGTAAATAATCATAAATGGTAACAATCTGCTCCGTCGTGTACGGTGCTCTCGACTGCTGGCCATCTCTGAAGGTAGTGTCTGTAATCCAAATGTCCTCCGGCATATTGTGAGGCACTATTCTGTCATTGAATGCTATCTTAGGAACTTCTGAATAAGGAAAGAGATTTCTAAAGGTATTCGGCTCATCTACATCCACGAGCTGGTAAAAATGCTCTTCAAGCTGCAGTAAATTTGTTTTTTCGTTCATCAAAACTTCTCTCATCTTCACATCTCCTGTGCTTAGTTTTATCTTTTGAATAATTGTATACAATTATACTTTTTGTGTCAATAAAAAATTTAAATCTTAGTGTAACACTTTGTTATGTCTATCATAACCTAGAGTGTAAATAAATTTTATTGGAGGTCACTTATGAGTGATTTAGCAGCAACAAACTGTTCATGCAGCAATACAGATAACGGATGCGGATGTTCTTCGATCTTATGGATTATCCTGTTACTGTGCTGCTGTTGTGGAAATGGTAACGGAGGCTCTTTCTTCGGAGGAAACGACTGTGGAAGTGGCAATAACAGCTGTATCTGGGCTATCATCTTACTTTTCTGCTGTGGTGGCTTTGGCTGTGGCGGCAGCAGCAATAACGGCTGCGGATGTGGCTGCGGCTGCTAATCCGGTTAAAAACTGTCTGAACTGACGTTTATAAACAGTTTTCCCTGCGGCATCAGCCGCAGGGTTTTCTTTTTACTAAAACAGTCACTCTTCCTGTTTTTCATGGAAACACGCCATATCAATGCCGTAAACACTGGTTTCATCCGTTACAATCATGCGCTGTGGTTTTTCTTTCTTTATTTTATCTGTCTGTATTTTACTTTCCTGCACCTGCCCGCGCTGTGCTTTTCCTCTTTGCATTTTGGCTGTCTGTACCGGATTTTTCTGCAATGAATTCCACGGTCTGTCCATATCTTTTTCCTCCACATATAAATCTGCTATTATTATATTCATACATTTTTCTCCATTGCATATACTATTACTATATTGAGTGACGGCAGAATGGAGGAAACATGGCAAAAGAATTACCTATCACCGAATTTGACCTGCGTACCGTCGATGAATCCACACAAATGTTTAAAGCAATGATTCCTTTTCTGGATTATCAGCTGCAAAAGCCCCTTTCTTTAATAATCCGCATGAATGAATTTTCACAGACACTGCATTTTTATAACCGTTCTCCGGGAAACCCTGCAATCCGGGGGCAGAGCAGCCATGCCTACATAAATTCCATCAATGACATTTTTACCAATGACGACTTTTTAAATACGGTAATGCCTTACTGTCCTGAAAAATATGCCGCAATGATTGAACAGTTCCGCAGCTTTTCAAAGGTGTCCGAAATGATGAATCTGTTTCAGTCCTTTGATGACGGCGCCGATTTATTCAACAATCCCATTATTCTGAATATGATGAATCAGACTGTCAATACTACAAATAATACCGCAAATCCCAAAAATTCCAAAGACGGCAATACCCCCGGCAAAACTGACGTCAAAGCCCCACCGCCAAAAAAAACTCCGGCAGACGGCGCACAAAATGAGCCAAATGTTTCTGCCGACACTACCGGCATGCCAAAAAGCCAGCATACTTCCGGCACAAAATCCTCTGCCCCTCCCACAGGTCTTTTAAATATGCTTCTGACCCCGGAGCAGCAGAAACAATACGATACCTACATGAAAACGCTGTCTGATTTTAATTTGTAAAAGAAAGGAAATAAACGATGTCTGAACTGGATTTTAAAAAGCAGCTTTTAATCAATGAATTTAAAACGCTTTCAAAAGGAAAAAGCAATGATGAAATTCTGCCGCTGATTCTTGCATTAAGCCGCAAGGCACAGCAGTCCGGCATTTCATTTTCTAAAGATGACATTTACCTGATTATCGACCAGGTCAAAGACGGTTTAACGCCGAAAGAACAGCAGCTTCTGCCGCAGCTTTTAATGCTTCTGGAACAGCGCTGATACAACAAGCCGGAAACAGACTGGGATTTTCTCCCGGTTCTGCTCCCGGCTTGTTTCACTTTTTATTTGAAAGACAGTATCACACTTTTATTTACTGTGTGCCACACGGATTTGTTTTGCCGCCTGCACCATATTGATAAGGCTTGCTTGTGTTTCAGGAATTCCTCTCGTCTTTAAGCCGCAGTCCGGATTGACCCACAGCTTATCCGGTTCAATCTGTGTCAGCATTTTTTCAAGTACCTGCACGATTTCTTCTACAGAAGGAACACGCGGTGAATGAATATCGTAAACGCCCGGTCCGACCTCTGTTTCAAAATGATTTTCACGCAGGGCAGAAAGAATCTGTAAATCCGAACGTGACGCCTCAAATGTGATTACATCGGCATCCATGGCATCAATCGCCGGAATAATATCTGTAAATTCACTGTAGCACATATGGGTGTGAATCTGTGTTTCCGGTCTGACACCGCTGTGTGTCAGTCGGAATGCCGGAATTGCAAAATCCAGATACTCCGTATCCCAGTCCGAGCGGCGAAGCGGCAGTTTTTCCCTTAATGCAGCTTCATCAATCTGAATCATGCGGATACCGTTTGCCTCTAAATCCAGCACTTCATCGCGGATTGCCAGTGCAATCTGTGAAATGGATTCTTTAATGGAAATGTCTTCTCTTGGGAAAGACCAGTTTAAAATCGTAACAGGGCCTGTAAGCATTCCCTTCATCACCTTATCCGTCAAGGACTGTGCATAAACTGACCATGCCACTGTCATCGGCTTTTCGCGGTATACGTCACCCCAGATGACCGGTGGCTTGACACAGCGTGTTCCGTAAGACTGAACCCATGCTTTTTCCGTGAAAAGAAAGCCGCCCAGTGCTTCACCGAAATATTCTACCATATCATTTCTTTCATATTCACCGTGTACCAGTACATCCAGTCCGATTTCTTCCTGCTTCTTTATACATTCCGCAATTTTTTTCTTATTAAATGCAGTATATTCCTGCTCGGTGATTTCTCCCTTACGGAATGCCGCACGGTTCTGCTTGACATCTTTGGTCTGTGGAAATGAACCAATCGTTGTTGTCGGAAACTGCGGTAAATGAAACGTTTCTTTCTGTAACTGCTGGCGTTCACTGCGCTTTGGCAGTCTGACATAATCTTTCTCAGTCACTTCTGACAGACGCTTCTTCACCGCCGCATTTTTACAATCTCTGTCTGCCGCAAAAAGTGCGCTGTTCTTTTTATATGCGCTCTCCTGCGTATAAGACGGATTTTCGGCAAATCCGCTTAATTCCTTTAATTCTGAAAGCTTTTCTTCTGCAAATGCAAAATAGTCCAGATACTTTTCTGAAAGTTTTGTTTCATGTTTTACCGTATATGGAACGTGTAATAATGAACACGATGTTGATAATACAGTCTGTATGCCCTTTCCTGTAAGCTGCTGTAACTGATTTAATGTCCGGTCATAATGATTTCTCCAGATATTCTTACCGTTTACAAGACCGGCAAAAAGCAGTTTGTCCTTCGGGAATCCGTACTTTTCAATCAAATGAACCGTTTCTTTTCCTTCAATAAAATCCAGTCCGATACCGTCAAACGGCAGTTCTGTCAAATCCTTATAAATGTCACGCACATCGCCGAAGTACGTCTGTAACAGAATCTCGACTGTCTTTTTGCAAGGCAGTATATTTTCATAAATTTTATGAAACAGTGCAATATCTTCTTTTGATAAATCACGCACCAGTGCCGGTTCATCAAGCTGAAGCCACATTATCCTGTGTGCCGCACATTTTTCAAGCACCTGCTGATATGCTGCAATCACCGCATCTGTAAAATCATCTGCCGTTTTGCTGCCTGTATAACGGCACAGCTTTAACAGCGTATACGGTCCTGTAAGAACCGGCTTTGTTTCAATGCCGAGTGCCTTTGCTTCCTCATATTCTTCCCACAGCTTCTCTCCCACAAGCGCAATCTTTGTATCGTCCTCTGCTTCCGGCACAATATAATGATAGTTTGTATTAAACCATTTTTTCATTGCCAGCGCCTTTACGTCACCAGATTCTCCCTGATAACCGCGTGCCATTGCAAAGTATGTATCCAGTGCGGATAAATTTAATTCCTGATACCGCTTTGGCACAATGCCTAACAAAACGGCTGTATCCAGCACTGTATCATAAAACGAAAAGTCATTACATGGAATGTAATCAATTCCTGCCTCTTTTTGTACCGTCCAGTGTGTTTTTCGCAGTCTGCGTGCTTCTTTTAAAAGCTCCTCTGCTCCGGTTTCTTTTCTGAAATATTTTTCTGATGCAAACTTTAACTCTCTTAATGTTCCCACTCTTGGGAATCCGATAACCGATGTCTTCATTCTTTCTCTCCTTATTCTAAAATCCCTGCGGGCAGCTTTATCCGCCGTTTTTCTTTCATTTACGGACTTTATCCACAAATGTCGTATTTATGGATTTTATTATAAGAATGTCGGTATCATTTGTATAATACCTATAAATGTTATTTGTCCATAGTTTTAAACTATATCAAAAAATCTGAAACCACTTGTGCCTATGCACCTCATGATTTCAGGCTTTAAATATGAAACTTTACGATTCCACGTATTTTTTCAACGCTTCCAGATAGGTCGCTGCCAGCCGGCTCATCATTCCCTTTTTATGCGTGATGTAGCCAACCCGCATTTCGCTTTCATCGGCAAGCGGCACAGCAATGATGTCTTTGCCGTTTAATTTTTTGTCAATGACACCACTGCACACTGTATAACCATTTAATCCGATTAAGAGATTAAACAACGTTGCCCTGTCACGCACACGGATATTTTTCTTGCGCTCAACCGCCGAAAAAATTTCTTCCGAAAAATAAAACGAATTATGCTCTCCCTGCTCGAAGGACAGATACGGATACTGCTCCAGTTCCTCATTGGTAATCACTGCATTTCCCGCCAGCGGGTGCTTGCGGCTGATAAAAACATGCGGTCTTGCAACAAACAGCGGATGAAATTCCAGCTCGTGTGACTTTAAAATCTTACCCAAAACCGTTTCGTTAAAATCATTCAGAAACAAAATTCCTATCTCACTTCTCATTCTTGCCACATCTTCGATAATTTCATAGGTCTGCGTTTCCCGCAGACTGAAATCATATTCGTCCTGTCCGTATTCCTTAATCAAATCCACAAATGCATTCACCGCAAACGAATAGTGCTGTGTTGATACACAAAACTGTTTCTTTCCGCCGCTTCCGCCTTTGTATTTATCCTCCAGTATCGCCGCCTGTTCCAAAACCTGTCTTGCATATCCCAGAAAATCCTCCCCCTCTTTGGATATGCTGATTCCCTTATTCGTCCGGTTAAATATCGTGATATTCATTTCTTTTTCCAGCTCGTGAATCGCATTCGTCAGACTCGGCTGGGAAATAAACAGCCGGTTCGCGGCTTCTGTAATCGTCCCTGTATTTGCAACTGTAATTACATATTTTAACTGTTGAAGTGTCATTTTTTTACCCGTCCCATACTCATTTCTGTCATATCAATTTGATATTTATATCATATCAATTATAGTTTTTACTTATCCTTATTTCCATAGTATAATCGAGCGGAATAAAAAAAGCAATCGCCACCGCTTGCGATAAAATTGCTGAAAATCCGGAGAATATGTATCATCAGGCATACCCTGACATTGGCAGTATTGTGCCGCAGGTATCACAAAACTGCTCCTATCGCAGAATTCAATACATTCCGTCTGCGGTTTCTCCTACATTAAAATGCCTGCGGAATGGAGAGAACGATGAAAGAGCAAACTATTTTCCCAAGAGAAGAACATGCAGATGTCCTGTTCCAGAAAATTCTGGCTGACCCATGGGCATGCGACAAGCTTTTTGAAACTTTTTGCAATGATTTATTCAGTAATGATGAACTGGAGGATTCCCTTTCTGCCGATGAATTCTGTCAGGCACTGTTTCGCGCTTACCGCAACAGGGATTTATCCGCTTTTCTTATGGCAATCAGCAAAAATACCCTTTTTGATCTGATACGAAATTCTTATCTGATTCCCTATCGTTTTAATGCTGACGGAAAGACCAATCCTGTCATTATGACAGATGAGAACGGGGTGCTTCTGCCTGAATTTAAAAATTGCATCCATGAAAAGGAGTATCAACATTTTCGTGAAGTTTATAACCATTTTGACGGAAAGAAAAAGATGTATCTTGCACAGGCTTACCGTTACAGTCATTCCTACCGCGATGACGATATGAATATTAAACAGCAGGTTTTAGAAAAAAATACCGGTGTACTGCTGATCCGTGAGCTTCCCGATACCATTAAATTAAAAGAAACAGAATCAGAAGCCTACTGTGCCGTCTGGGATTTAATGATCCAGCTGGAAAAAGAACTGCCAATGGCTTTCGTATTTTACGGTCAGGATTCCCTTGTTGAGCAGAATAACCGATATGATGAACTTGGGATTTTCCTGCCAAATTCTCATTTTTTGAAAAATCTGGAGCGGCATGCCGCCAAAGCGGAGGCGATTATTTATGGATAGCACAAAAGATACAGCCGGACCGGCTTCTTATGTTGATATTATGGAAAAAAACCACATGGAAATCCCCTGGCATGACTATGCAAAAGCAGACAGCAACGTCCTGATTGAAAATGCAGGATTAATCGAAAAAGCTTCTGTTATCGGCAGAGTAGGACTTATGATGCTCTCCTGCGGCACAGGGGCATGGCGTGTGCGCACTTCCATGAACCGCCTGTCAAAGGAACTTGGTGTTACCTGCACGGTGGATGTCGGACTGATGTCCATTGAATTTAACTGCTTTGACGGAACGGATTGTGTTTCCCAGTCTTTAAGCATTGCCAATACCGGGATCAATACGTCAAAGCTGTACCGCATGGAACAGTTTGTTGAACGTTTTCCGGAAGAAAAAACGCATATGACCGGTGAACAGATTCACAAAAAACTGGACACCATTGAAAAAATCCACACGCTGTATTCGCCTGCAAAACTGGGATTTGCCGCCGCACTCGCCTGTTGTGCCTTCACTTTTCTTTTAGGCGGCGGTCCTGTGGAAATGATTCTGGCATTTATCGCCGCCGGTGTCGGAAATGTTATCCGTACCAAACTGATTAAACACCATTATACACTGTTTTTAAATATTGCCGTATCCATCTCGGCGGCCTGTCTTGTTTATGACATCTGTTTCCGCCTTGCGGAAATTATTTTTCATATTCCGGCACTGCATGAAGCGGGATACATTTGTTCCATGCTGTTTATCATACCGGGATTTCCGTTTATTACAAGCGGCATCGACCTTGCGAAACTGGATTTGCGTTCAGGACTTGAACGGCTTACTTATTCCATCATCATTATACTCGTCGCTACGATGTCTGCATGGATTATGGCACTGCTTTTAAAATTACAGCCGCAGGATTTTGCAGTCCTTCACATGAATCCCCTGCTTCACCTTGTACTGCGGATTATCGCCAGCTTCTGCGGGGTTTTCGGCTTTTCCATAATGTTTAACAGCTCTGTTTCTATGGCATCGACTGCTGCTTTCATCGGTGCGGCTGCCAATACGCTCCGGCTTGAACTTGTGGATTTTACAGGAATGCCTGCTGCTGCCGCCGCATTTATCGGTGCTTTAACCGCAGGACTGTTAGCCTCCCTCATTAAGAAGAGCCACGGGTATCCTCGGATTTCTTTAACCGTACCTTCCATTGTCATTATGGTTCCGGGACTGTACCTGTACCGGGCAATTTACAACTTCGGCATTATGTCCCTCTATGAAGCTGTTTCGTGGTTTAGCGCAGCGATTATGATTATTATTGCACTGCCGCTGGGACTGATATTTGCACGAATCCTTACCGACCGCACATTCCGGTATTGCACATAATTTTTATATTTTTTATACAAACAGCAACATTTTAACAATATTCGGTATTAAATATTTATTTAGAGCGAAAACAATTGTACATAGTAGCAGATGATCCGTCTCATTCGCGGATTTCTCATCACTGTTTTATCATAAAATCGCTCGGAAATGGGGATTAAAATGAATCACTTATCACACCGGCAAATGTCAGAATCTTTTCTGACGGCTGCCTTTTTATCTATATCCGGCGGTTTGCAGGATGCCTATACATACCTCTTCCGCGGCAAAGTTTTTGCCAATGCACAGACCGGCAACATTGTACTTTTAAGTGCCTGTGTTGTTGACAGAAACTGGTATCAGGCGGCACACTATCTGATTCCGCTGCTCTTTTTCGCACTGGGAATTGCCGCCGCCGAATGGGTACGGCTGAAATATCAGCGGATTGAGCGCCTGCACTGGCGCCAGCTTGTTGTTTTATCCGAAATTATTCTGCTTTTTGCGGTAGGATTTTTCCCGGTACGGCTGAATCTGTTTGCCAATGCCTTAGTATCCTTTTCATGCGCCATGCAGGTTCAGACCTTCCGCAAGGTCAACGGATATGCCTTTGCCAGCACCATGTGTATCGGCAATCTCCGAAGCTGTATGGAATCTCTGTGCGTTTATGCCAGAACGCGCGATAAACACGTTTTGCACAAATCCGCCTGCTACCTTGGCATTATCCTGATGTTTGCTGTCGGAGCCGGTGTCGGTGGACACTGTATTGCCCTTTTTGGTATGCGCACCATCTGGTTTTCCTGCCTTTTGCTGTTGATCAGCTTTTTAATCATGTTTATTAAAGAAGAAGAAAAAGAACGTCATTAATGCAGAACCGTTCCATAAAAATACCGGCCTCCAATCGTCAGATTTTAAATCTGGCTTTTAGAAGCCGGTACAATATCAGTTTTTTTCAAATATTCTTATTTTTCCAGTTTAAAATTACTTTTTATAATTCTCATAGCTGTGCTGTGGCATTTTGGTTTCTGCCCAGAGCTTGTCGGCACACGGCTTCCAGTTCTTAGCATAAGCCTTACACTTCTCACACAAATGCTCCGCAGATTCCGGTGACTGTAAATCCGTGGATTTTGCGCCGCTCTCCTTTACAATCCGTTGAAGAATTTCAGGATTTTCAAGCATCGGACACGGACGCAGATGATTTTCATTAAACGGCTGGTTATTATAATATGCCATAAATAACGGCTGTTTTAAAATCTCAAGCAGCGTATTTTTACGGATATTGGCCCCTGAATAGTGAATAAATACACAAGGCTCCGCATCACCGTTTGCATTAATATGGAAGTAATTTCTTCCGCCTGCGATACAGCCGCCCACAAATTCACCGTCATTCTGGAAATCCATGGTAAACAGTCCTTTTCCCGTCGTCATATTACGGATTTCACGGACACGGGAACGCATGTAAATTCTCTGCTCCGGTGCCGGAAGCAGATCAACAGACGCATCGTTTCCGACCGGCATATAGTGAAAATACAGCGCATAACGGCAGCCTTTTTCAATCATTAAATCAACGAATTCATCGCTTGTAACTGTTTCAATATTTTTAGATGTATAACAGATAGAAGTACCAAATACAAGACCGTTCTGCTTTAATAAATCCATTGCGTGCATAACCTTTCCGTAGACACCTTCTCCACGGCGTAGGTCATTTACCTCTGCAAATCCTTCCAGACTGATTGCAAGATAAAGATTTCCGACTCTTTTCAAATCCGCACAGAACGTTTCATCTACGAGTGTTCCGTTTGTAAATGAAAGAAATGCGCAGTCATAATGCTTTTGGGCAAGGCGGATTAAATCTGCCTTTCTTACAAGCGGCTCACCGCCTGTAAACATGTAAAAATAAATGCCCATTTCTTTACCCTGACAAATCAGGTTATCCATTTCATCAAATGTCAGATTCAGGCGGTTTCCGTATTCTGCCGCCCAGCAGCCCGTACAATGCAGGTTGCAGGCACTTGTCGGATCCATTAAAATCAGCCATGGTACATTGCATTTGTACTTTTCACGCATTTTACGAATCGTTTTTGTACCATTTAAAAATGCTTCAAAACCAAGGTTTAAAACCATTGTTTTTAGCACATGTGGGTCGACTTCATCCAGAAGCCTGTTTATGTAATGATTCAACGCGCCGTTTTTATCGGTAATCATGGTTCTTGCTTTCTCATAATTAATATCCAGCTTTTCTCCATCCATGTATTTTTCCATGAAATCGACAAGCTTTACAATTTCCTTTTCTCTGTCTTTATCCAGATTCTTTAAAACGACGTCAGACACTTTGCTGACAGCCAATCTTCCCGCTGCATGTGTTAAATTTCCCATTTTCTTTTCTCCTGATTTTCTTATCTTAATGATATTATACGTCTTAAATATTTTGTGTTATATATCAGCATATGCACAAACCGATAAAATGATTCTCCACATTCCGCAGGCGATTTCTCATCTGCCATCAGGGAGATTTGTTTTCGCTCAGAAACAAATCTCCGTGTGAAGAATCTTAGATTTAAGGATTCTTCACACTATCCT
>ENA-OVGB01001154-OVGB01001154.1-human-gut-metagenome-genome-assembly--contig:-NODE-1154-length-25117-cov-5.801812_pt1 | contig 25117 bp, 19 predicted proteins | sample MGYA00237767_ERZ505413 | MGnify/ENA primary metagenome ERZ505413 (study PRJEB26158, sample SAMN06016410) | human gut metagenome | biome: human gut; feature: ankylosing spondylitis patient; material...
CTATCTCTCTTTTCTTTTTTCTTAATTTTGTCCAATATCTATTGTAGCACTACACTGGGGGCCTTGTTTTAGTATATAATTAGATTGACTTATTAGCATAATTGTGTTATAATAAAATGGAATATATTTGTTGATAAACAACAAAAGCTTTGGTGGTATCCAAATTGAATAACAGTTTGATATTATTTATAACATAATAGCTATAAGGGGGAAATATTAAATGCTCGGATGTAAGTTTATTGATAAGTTCAACAAGCTTAGAAAGTCTTCGAGTAATTCGATTGACAATATCCAATACTTTGATAATTTTAGAAAATATATGCACGTTATAAGAGCTACCGAAATGGATTTAAAGGAAATCCTTTTGGATGTTAATTCGTCTGGAAAAAAGACACTTGTGTTGCTATGTGGAAGTGCAGGCGATGGCAAATCTCACTTGCTGTCATATTTAAAAAATTCAGATCCCGATCATTTACTTGATGGATACAATGTTTTTAATGACGCTACAGAAAGCAATGCCCCTGACAAAACAGCTGTTGAAACACTATGTAAACGTCTTGAGGACTTTAATGATGATAACATTGGCAAGCCCGGATCAAATGCTATTATAGCAATTAATCTTGGAGTTTTGAGCAATTTTATTGAATCTGAATGGACGTCAAATTTTAGCCTCCTTAGGAAATATGTAAAGAGTTCTAACATAATGACATCCGAGGTTACTAAAACCACTTATGTTGATAATAGCAATTTCCAACATATAAGTTTTTCTGACTATCATATGTTCTCCATGGATAAAGGTAAAATCACTCCGGATTACATAGAAGCATTATTTGAAAAAATTGCTTCTAATGATGAAAAGAATGAATTTTATGCTGCCTATACCGATGATTGCAGTGTCTGCCCTTTAGGCTCACAATGTCCGATTCGCATGAATTACAAATTTCTGACAGATGCCAAGGTGCGCCATTATATAGCCCTCATGCTTGTTAAAGTAATACTTAAAGATAAAGAAATACTTACTACCAGAGAACTTTTAAATTATATATACGATATAGTTGTTGCACCTGGTTTTGATTATGCGACGTTCTATAAATCATCGGCAACTCCTTCTATATTTTTAAAAGAATTCTTGAATTGTATCATGCCTTCACTGTTATTTGATAACGTTGACATATCTGCAATCATGAATAAAACACGTAAATACGATCCTCTTTTGAACAGAAATGAAGCGGAGGATGATATTGCCATTGAATACTATGTGTCTGATGATGTTACCAAAACAGTAAAATCGATTGTTGATGAATCAGCATACTCCTCTATACTGTGTGATCCATCTTATGCTGACATTATCAACGAGGATAAAACTGTTAAGAGCAAGTTGTTCAATGTACTTATTAGAATAAGGGACTTAATGAATGATAACGGTTATGAAGAAATGTTCCTGAAATATATTTCAGATCTCTATAATTACAATATTGGAAAAACGCCTAAACTTGCAAGTCTTTATTCTGATATCGAGGATGCCGTAATGCGTTGGTGTGGTAATGAGGACGACGATAATATATGTATCGATGATAGCCATAAAAACTTTGCTATTTATGAAGATATAAAGCTTGATCCATTTTTAGACAACATCCCTTCACCTTCTTCAAATGAAAAAATAGAGAAGTTTTTGCCCTATGTCGTTGCTGAGTTTAAAAACGGCAATGATGCACCTATTCATATAGACATTGACTATTCACTTTATGAACTAATAGAAAAATTAAAAGCCGGATATGTTCAAACTGCTGAAGATAGAAATAACCACGCTGACTTTATCAGCTTTATTTCAAAAATACTCAAAACGGGTTCTTCAAATGAATCTATCACTATATTGTCTGAGACAGGACAAAAAGCTAAGCTTGAAAAGACTAAATTCGGTACATATAAATTTGAGGTGGTGAAGTAATGACTGATTATTCTTTCAATGAAGCGTTATTTAAGAAAAGCTTTAGCGTAAAAGAGGATAAGCCTGATAATACTTATCGATTAAACAATACTACAGATAAGTGCTTTAAGCTGTTCCCATATAAAGCTACACCTAAAGCTTCATCACCCATTGTATATGATATGGGAGATTGCATAAGTGAGTTTTTCAGAAATGCACTTGAAATAACAACTGAACCAGTAGATTACGATCAGCTTTGTGAAAAGCTAAAAGAAAACATAGATATTGAAGATGATGATATCGATATGTTCAATGACATTATCAACTCATTGTTCTTTAAGAATGGTGATTTCTACGCATACAATATCGGATTATATCCATATCAGACAATAGTTGATAATAAGAGTTCAGAAAGAATTGCAGAATTCCTTTATTGTGTGCTTGGTTTGGATAGCACTGATAAGGAGAATATAATAGCTGCAGGAGATAAATATTCTTTCAATGTTTTAGAGAGAATTATAGTGGATTCAATAGATACTCAAAAAAACGAACCAAAGTTAAAAACCGAGAAATATTATCAGGTCATTACTAGCATTCAGAAACAATTCAAAGCTGACTTTGCTTTCATGCTTTCTTCTGGTATGACTTCCGTAGAAGATCTTACCAACCTTTTATCTTTCTACTATTTTTATTATGTTTCACAAACTTGTCTTACGCTTGATCAATTTGGAAATGGAGAGCGTGAACAAGTTAAGCAATTGTACTTCGCACTTGATTGGGAAAAAGTAAGTAAAAACAGAAAATGTTGTGAAGAAGGCTGGTCTAAGTTGCAAAACAACATTTCGCAGATGTTTAGTCACGCTATTACACTGGAAATAATCAATCAAAACGATAATAACGAGATGCTGGATTATATAGATTTCAAATCCGCAGCTGATACAAGTGACGAAAACGACATTAAAATCTCCGATGAGATTAATAAAGCTGAACGTATATATGTATCCTGCATAGGAGATTGTCCTAAAATTAAAGATATCCCTGCTGAAACAGGTGCAAATCGCACAGATGCTGCTATCAGGCATTTGTTTAAGTGTATAAGCACTCAATTTGCAGAAACTACAAGAAAACGTGCAAGCCAGTTTTATTCAGAAAAATTCTCTGAATTCTGTAAAGCAAGATTTGTAAAGAACAGAAAAAAATCAGGTTTAACACTTAACTTAACAGAAAGAGACATTATCTTCCTTACAAAACTTGCAATACAACATGATGAAAAGATACGATTGAACAACTTGTATAAGGAATATGAAAACAGAGGTATATACTTAGATTCAACATCTAAAGGCCTGCTGCAAGAATTCTTTACAAAGTTGAACCTCATAGACAAGAAAAGCGATAGTGGAGATGCTCAGTATGTTAAACGAATTTTATGATTTCATAGCAAAGAAAATCGATACATATTTTCAGACCACCTATGCCGAGGGAAAATTGCTTACAGGCGAGACATTTTGCTTAAAACTTGATACAGATGAAATGGTTAGTGAAGTATCTGATGCTTTACATAACATAGCTGAGGCTAAAGGTATATGTGGAGAATTTAAGCTGTCCTGCGAAAGTGGAGAAACTTATAGTACTTACACATTAAACTTAGGTGGCACAGAGGTCATCATCGCACCGCAGATCAATGGCATGACAAGCGATTTTCTGTGTGCGACTTTAAGAAACGAAGCAAATAGCGCTCAGATGCCTATTCTTATGATATCCGCCAATCCTATAGATAGTGCTATAAGCGGTTCTAAAAATATGGCCGCAAACGGTATGCCTTTTTATGGCGAAGAATTGATGAAAGAAATTCGTGAAATGGTTAGCGATAGTACTCAATTAACAACCGTTGAAAAGCAAATCTTAGAATTTGAGCTCAAAAGAAGAGACACTGATGTTTTTAGTGATAAGGCTTCATTATACGAATACAGCGACCTCCTTGCAATTATGTCTTCCGGTAGAATACAAAGAGAAAGCTTTAATGGTTTCAGGTTATTCTATATAGATGGTAAAACGGAATACATCAATGAAGGTCCCGCTGCTGTTGATAAAGAAATAAAAGAAAACCACAAGCTGTTTGATAAGATCGATGTTTGGTTCAGATTTGGTAATGCGTCTTCTGAATTAACTAAGTTATTTGATGACGCCTTTGCGTCTAAATTAGAAGCTGAACAGAGACAGGATCCTGAAAACTGGAGCAGCAAGTTTTCGTATGCAGAGATAGTTTCACAAATTCAGAAACATCAGGCTAAAATCGACAATCCTCTAAAAATAGAAACAGAAGATATTTCAGTTTATGGTTCACTTCCAATTGATTCCCTTGCTTATGGTACTGAGTGGTTATTACGCAACGAAGGCTCACAAACAGGAAAAAAGAGGCAAAAGAACATCATTATCTTCAATAAAAACAAACTCAACGAGATTCACATAAGGTTTAATTGTAATGCCCGTGTTTTACAAAATGATGTTCAACATGATAACCTTCATTTTGAAAAAGATGGCAAGGATTTTATATTTACTATCCCTGCCGCTGGAATTTGTTTTCAAAAAATTGAATTACATGATTCTGCTAATGATATAAGATACGTTTTCAAGATGTGTATGATAGATCTTGCGTCAGATTATATGTTATCTGTAATCAAGCATTGCTACACTGTTGATTATAAGAAGAAAAAAGATCTCAGAATTCGTCTTTCAGGTATTGGCAATGATTTGATATTCAATGAGAATGCAGGCACAGTTAAGGCAGAAAAACTTGATGATAACAACTCATACTACTGTGCGTTTAATCAACGTCTGCATCTTTACGCTACCGAGGAAGAATTATCAAATTATTCTTCAGGACTTCATATAGATATAGACTTTGCTGGTGTAACTGTACCTTTCCTTATGGTTCCTGATGAAGCAAAGAGCAAGGAAATAACAGGAAAAGGTGTTTTGAAAGAAAAATATACCATAAAGCAGAGTCTGGAGTTTAAATCAGATAGAATTTACTCTGATACTCAGGAATATTTTGCGAAAAAGGAATTATTAAGAGAGCTTCATGCAGAAGAAAAGATAATCAACAATTGTATTTTAGTTGGTAAATGCAAAAAAGATTATCTCACAGAGCAAATAACAATCACCTCGGAAGAATTAAAGCAAAATGATCTGTTAAAACAAGCCTTCTTAGACTTAGTAGAGAAAATGAAATCGTTACAAACGCTCCCAACCTTAGCTTACTACAAAGATGAACTTAAAGAAGCGGCACAAAAATATGTTGATTCATTTATGGATCTCTACGTAGATTTATCTGAAGGCTCTACGCTAAACGAAGAACAAGAAAACGCTCTGTCTATTGGTACGATAGCTGTTGGAAATAATGACGAGATCATACTCACACCTCTCCACCCTATCAATGTAGCTTATCAGCTTGCTTTGTGTTCAGAAAAAGGAATTGAAGACGCAACTGACGTGATAATTGAACGTTTAAACTCCTTAAATTTACTTCCGTACATCAAAAAGAAAAAAGCTATATTTAAAGTATCTGATCAACAGAATTCTCTGGAGTGGAAATACTATGCTTCTGTGGAAAATAAGAAGTATCGTGGTAACTGGCGCTTTGTTCCGAGGCTGATTGAAGAAAAAGTTACCGAGTTTATATCTCATTTCAGATATATCTTTAATGATATCAACAACAGAACAATAAAAATCAATCTTATCAATATGGGCGATTGCAGTGAGGTCTTTATTGGTATAGCACAGTATTTCATTCATGCTATCAATCGTAATCCTAATGTCGAAGAACTCACTAGATTTGAATTGCACATTTATTCAGATAACCGTTTAGACAATGCGTTTTCAAATATAAGAGAATACAATACACTCAAGCAGTATCTGTCAAACTATAAGCTTGAGATCGCATCCGGAGTATCTATGAACACTCTGGAGGGCATTTTCTCAAAGAATGTTGAATGTTATTTCCATCTTGATAAGGGAAAAGCCTATAACTATGCACACATATCATTTTATGAGATGGAATCTGAAATCACCTCAGAGCAGGCGTTCATGTCCGATATCGAAACAGGTATTTCATTGAACGGTATACTGTCCGGAATTCCTTCAAGTAAATACTCAAATAAGTACAGAACAGGATATGGCTCAAAATACGCTCCTAACGATGTGCTTATCAGACTTTCCAATCTGTACAATTCACTTATTCAGGTAGAAACTACGGGCAATCCATATTACAAAGGGCTTAGTATCTCTACTCAGATTGATGAAAAAGCTGAAAATAAAATGGACGAGATCTATTCTGCATCAAATTGGGTGGTCTTTGTTGAGCCCAAAGTTGATCTTGATTTCTTCTGTGAAAAAGAAGCTAACAGCGACCTGCTTATCATTCACTACAGTGACCAGTATACTACCAGCAGTGGATACGATGCCATTACCGTAACACGTAAATCGAAGCAGTATGAAGCTGTTATACACGATTATTTAAAAAGCCGTGGCGTAGATACATCATCTGAGGATATTCACAAGATCATCAACCTTTTTAATGCAGTAAACGGAGATTGGCTTTTAAGGTTGGTTTCATCAAAGAAAGCAACTAAAGACAGCACATTTAGCCGAGAAAAGATAAGTATTGTGGCAGCTATCAAATTATTGTTAGCTATACTGCGTCACAAGGATATGATCTGGATCCCAATTTCGCTTGAAGAGATGCTGAGAGTTTCCAGAGGTGCAGGTTTATCTCAGGATGAATCAATTCTTTCTGCTAAAAATCTTGGCTTTGAAAAAGGACCGACCAGCGATGATATATTGTTTGTCGGCGTTGACAAGTCAGGTCAGAAACCCAAAATTTATCTTTATCCAACAGAGGTCAAAACAGGAATCAATCCTAATGATGTAATTAATAAGGCATTTAAGCAGGCTTCAGCAACGGCAAAAGGTCTGCAGAATGCCTTTGGTGAAGTCGATATTGAAAAAATCGTTCCAAAGGTCAATCGTAATTTCTTGATGCAACTTATAATAACAAGCTGCAAAAAGATGAAAGCATATCATGTTGATGATTCACAGAATTGGGACATTGTGCTTGATACATTCAGAGAAGCGCTTTTGAACGAAAACTACGAACTATCGTGTAACATTCGAGAAATCTTAGGTAATGGTGCAGTACTTTCCTTTAGGACCGGAGTATTAGGTCGAAAGACTTCATTTATGAATGATTATATAAACTTCATAGAGGTTCCTGAGACTGACGAATATGGTTTAATTCTGAAATCAGTAGATGAAATCGCACAAGAAATTCGTTCAGAAAAAGACAGTGAATTGCTTACAATTGACGATGTTACTCTTGAAAATCTTAATGAAGATACATCTAAACTTGTTGCGTCTAATTTATCGGATGAGGGCGCAGAAGAGCTGCCCGATAAGGACAATGAACTTAACGAGCCAACTGAAACAATCAAAACTAATAAAGATCAAGATGAAAATAATGATGAACCTGAGCACATTACTCCTGTGACAACCGAACCCGGTATGAAGATTCTGTTTGGTACCAACGAGCAGAATGGTGAAGAAGTTATATGGAAGCCAAACGATACAGCTCAGTTGTTCCATATGAATACTGGCATTATAGGAACTATGGGAACGGGTAAAACTCAGTTTACCAAATCTTTGATAACACAGCTCTATCAGAATCAGGCAAATAATGTTGACTCGAAAGAACTTGGAATCCTTATCTTTGATTACAAGGGAGATTATAACGAGAGCAAAGCTGACTTTGTTGATGCAACAAGGGCAAAAATATACAAGCCTTACCATCTGCCTTTCAATCCATTTGCACTTACAAAATCGACAGTATTTAAACCATTGTTACCCACACATACAGCTAATGCCTTTAAAGACACACTATCTAAAGTATACAACCTCGGTCCCAAGCAGCAGGCAACGCTTCTTCAATGCATAATGGATACGTACTCAGCAGCTGGGATTAGTCCGGGCAATCCCTCAACATGGGATAATGAAGCTCCAACGTTTTATCAAGTATACCAAAGATACATAAGTGACGATGATATCAAAAAAGGAGATTCATTATCTGCTGCCTTAGACAAACTGAGTATGTTTGAAATATTTGAAGCTAAACCAAGCGAAACAAAGTCTTTATTTGAACTTTTGCAAGGCGTTGTTGTAATTGATATGTCTGGTTATGATCCGGACATTCAAAGCTTAATTGTTGCTATAACACTTGACTTGTTCTACTCTCAGATGCAGGCTGCCGGCTCCAGTAAAATGGATGGTCAATACAGGCAGCTTACGAAAATGATCCTTGTAGATGAAGCCGATAACTTCATGAGTGAGGGATTCCCTTCACTTAAGAAAATCCTCAAAGAAGGACGTGAATTTGGAGTTGGCACCATTTTATCTACGCAGTTCTTGAAACACTTTGGAAGCGGAGATGATGATTACTCGAAGTACATTCTTACATGGATCGTACATAATGTCTCTGATCTTAAGAATAGCGATGTTGACTTTGTATTCCATACTGAACCGAAGAGCAGCGAAAGCAATATACTCTTTAACCATATCAAGGGATTAGAGAAGCATCATAGCTTAGTTGCAATTGGTACAGGAACTCCGATATATCTGCATGATAAAGCCTTCTGGCAACTATATAGTGAACTCAAAGACAAATCGTAACAGAAAAGTCAATTGTTCTATTATAGTTCAAATTAACAGTACAGGTGGTATAATGAGATGATAAAAGTTGAATGGTCGATTGAAGAAATGGTCGCAATTGTAGCCATTTATTTCAAAAGCAAACTATCAGACAGTTATGAACTTAAAGAAGAGTTGCTTGATCTTTCCAAGAGGTTAAATAAGCGTGCCGATATCCTTGGTATAGAACACGACGAAAAATACCGTAACTATAACGGAATGAAGAAGATGTTTGAAAACATTCGCTATATTGACTCAAATGGCGAAAAAGGATTATCAGGTGCAAGTTTACTAATGAAAGAAGTAGTTGGCTTATATCATAGTAACAACTATGTTTTTGAGCAGATAGCCAAGGACTTCAATGAAAAATATTAAATATATCCCAAGACTATTATTGACATTTTTCTCACAGTATGATATACTTAAGTATATACTTAAGTATATCATACTTTTTTTGAGGTGTCAAGATGAATTTTGCATATCGTTTCCCGGCTGTGCGAGGAATACAGTCCCATAGAGAGTATTATATATCTATGGTCCCCATGAAATTGCTGGTTAAGTTATTCCCCGAAGAGGAAGAATCGCTTCTTCCCGAGTACAGGGCACAGCGAAAAATCAATGAGTTGAGAATCCCAGAAATACGAGATTATATTGTAAACAATCGTGATTCCTATGTTTTTTCAGCACTTTCAGCGTCAATAGACGGAGAGTTTGAATTTAAGTCTTCTGATATTAATAATGATGTTGGAATACTTGAGGTCAACATGGAGGCCACGTTCCTGATAAATGACGGTCAGCACAGAAAAGCTGCCATACAAGAAGCAATAAAAGAAGATCCTACAATAGGAGATGAAACGATATCTATTGTATTCTTTAAAGATGAGGGATTGTTGAAGAGCCAGCAGATGTTCACTGATTTGAATAAGCACGCAGTCAAAACCTCTAATTCTCTTTCAACATTATACGATTCAAGAGATACCATTGCTGTCGCCACTAAAAAGGTGATAGAAAGTGTTCCATTCTTAAAGAAATACACTGACAAGGAGAAAGACAATCTTGGCAAAAACTCTTTGAATCTATTTACACTTACCTGCATTTATAAAGCTAACACTAAGATCCTGCATAATGATTGTAGTGATGAAGATACACAATTCATTATATCGTTCTGGAATGGAGTCGCTGATAATATTCCTGAATGGAAAGAGCTTCAAAAGAAGCAGCTTACAAAAAAGGATCTTAGAGAACACTATATCACTACACTGGCGATAACAATGTATGCCTTTGGGAGACTTGGCAGATATTTCTATGATAATCATTCTGTTGATATGAACGATTATCTCTGCAAGCTTCAAGACATCGACTGGCTTCGCTCTAATCAAGAAAACTGGCTTGGCAGAGCTATAAAAAGCGATGGTAGGATCAACAATAATGAAGAGGCTGCCATACTAACTTGTGCAAAAATCAAACAGCTGATTGGAATTCCATTGTCTAAAGAAGAGAAGACAAAGGAACAACAGCTAACAGAAATGAATCATAAATAATAGGAGCATAGATCATGGAAGATAATACAACCTGTAAGAGTTGTAACTCAGAAACCACTATAACAAAGGAAAGAATAAATCAGCTGCAACAAACAATTCGTGATTTGTATCTTGCTGATGATATACCTTGGGTTATAGGTTATTCCGGCGGTAAGGATAGCACAGCTACACTTCAATTAGTATGGCTGTCATTAAAGGAATTGCCTAAAGAACAATTAAACAAAACAGTACACATCATCAATACTGATACATTGGTAGAATCACCTGTTGTTGCAAAATGGGCTCAGAACTCTCTAAAACAGATGGATCAGGCGGCCGAAGAACAAGGATTACCTTTTATTACACATAGATTGACCCCTCAAATGAATAATACATTCTGGGTAAATTTGATTGGAAGGGGCTATCCTTTCCCGAGAAAGCGTTTCCGTTGGTGTACCGACAGATTGAAGATAAGACCTGTAAATGACTTTATAAAGAATTGCATCGCTGAACATGGTGAGATTATTCTGGTCTTGGGAACACGAAAAGCGGAAAGTGCCAACAGAGCTAAGACCATGGCTCACTACGAAAAGCTCAGAGTACGTGAGTTATTAAGCCCTAATCCTACATTGGCAAATGAACTTGTTTTTTCTCCTCTTGAGGATTGGAATAATAACGATGTATGGCTTTTTTTAATGCAGTACAAAAATCCCTGGGGATATAATAACAATGATCTTCTTACTATGTATCGTGGTGCAACCGCAGACGGCGAATGCCCGATGATGGTAGAAACCGGTCTTCCAAGTTGTGGAAAGAGCAGATTCGGATGCTGGGTCTGCACTATGGTTGAGCAGGACAAATCAATGGAAGCTATGATAGCCAATGATTCTGAGAAGGAATGGATGACACCACTTCTTGAATTCAGAAATCAGATAGGTGATGAAAGCCTTGATAGATCACGACGTGATTTCAGAAGAAGAGGTGGTTATTTACAAGGTTTCAATGGACGTTTAAATCATGGTCCATATACAAAAGAGACCCGTGAGATGTGGCTTGAAAAACTTCTTCGTATGCAAATTGAAATAAACGAAAATGGTCCCGAAGATTTTGATGAATTAGAACTTATTACTATACCTGAACTTATCGAGATAAGAAAAATATGGGTGATAGAGAATCACGAATTTGACGACTCGCTGCCTAAGATCTATGAAAGAGTAATGGGCAAACCATTCCCCGATAATTCAATTTATACATCAAACTCCTTTAAAGAAGGAGAATGGGATATCCTTAAAGATATATGCAGTCCTGAGAACAATAATGATGAAACCATGTTGTTTGAATTAATGTATACCCTTATAGATATAGAAAGCAAATCAAATATGATGAACAACCGCAAAGGTATTCTTAATCAAATAGAACAGACTATAAAGAAGAATTTCTATAAAGATGCTGATGATGCAGCAGAATATTATTTTGACAGGGTAAAGCGTAAGAAGGAACACGGTGCAAAATACGATGATAATATATTGCAAGAAACTGAAGACGAATTCGAGGGTGATGAAGCATGATAATCAATAAACTACAATTACATAATTTCGGCGTATATGCTTCAGATAATACCTTTGTATTCAATAGTGAGAAGCCGGTTGTTCTTATAGGTGGTATGAATGGCCGAGGAAAAACAACATTTCTTGAAGCTATTCTTCTGGCACTTTACGGAAAGAATTCTTTTGCTGTACAAGCGAGCATTCATGGTGCTTACGGAAAATACTTAAAAGCACATACCAATATTGCAGACGGTACAAATGAAAGCTTCGTTGAGCTTGAATTTTCAATTGAAGAAGATGGAAAAAACAATATATATACCGTCAATCGAAGTTGGAACACAAACGTAAAGAACATTAAAGACAAGGTCACAGTAAAGAAAAACGGCAACGATGATTCTTTCCTTGCAAAAAACTGGACCATGTTTGTAGAGAGCATATTACCGAGTGCTTTGGCGAATTTCTATTTTTTTGATGGAGAAAAAATCGCTGAACTTGCAGAAAGCGATACTAGTATTCAAATGAAGAGTTCTATTAAGGCTCTTCTTGGAATAAATGTTATTGACCTTCTTGAGAATGATATTACCCGTATTATCAAAAAAATGGATACCGAGCAGACTGACAGTTATAACGGTTCATACATCGAGGAATTACGTCGTATAAAAGATGAAAAAGCGGATATTCTCAAACAGATAGATGATAATATTGTTGAATTAGAAAAAAAGCTTAGTCGTACTAACAAGAAAATTGACAAGAAAACCGAGGAATTTAATGCCAAAGGCGGACAGATAGCAAGTCAGTCTCAGGAATTGTTTTCTGAAAGGATCAAGCTGAATTCTGAAATCAATAAGATACAAGAAACATATCTTGAATTGGCTGCAGGAGAGCTTCCTCTTTTAATGGTAGAAGATTTACTGTCGTCTATAAAAGGCAAGGCAGAAACAGAGCGTGAAAACAAATCAATGTCGGTTGCCGTTAGAAAGATAAATCAAATGTTTAAGGAATATTCTTATAAAACGCAGCAGTCATCTGATGAGATCGCGCAGTTTATAAAGTATTTGAAGAAGCAGGCAAAAAAGAAACAGACCAAAAGTGTATTTGATCTGTCAGAAAACGGTTATATTCAGCTTTCTATGCTGCTTTCCAATCAATTGGAGAATACACAGAATAGTTATAACTTCTCAAAAGTCAATGAGCAAAAAATCAAAAAGAGAATCAATGAAATCGATAATTATCTTTCTGTTGACATTGATGAAAAAGCAATCGCTCGTCTTTATAAGAGAATAGGTGAGTTGCAGAATGAACGTATGGATATTGAGATCCAGATAGAAGCAAAGAAAAAACAGCGTATTACAGCAAACGGTGAATGTCAAAAAGCAACTACAGAATTTAATCGTTGCGTAGATAAAGCTATCGCTTCCATGGAGCGTGGCGATGATGTTCAGCGTATCCACAAATATGCTTTGAAAGCACAGCAACTGGCAGCAAGATATAAAATCGAGCTTCAAAGATCAAAGATCTCAAATTTAGCTGATACTATGACAAAATGCTATAAAAAGATACTTGGCAAGAAGAATCTTATTGACCGGATAGAAATGGATGCAGAAACACTGGACTATCATTATATTGATGTCAACGGAAATGAAGTCATGAAAAGTGGCCTTTCTGCCGGTGAAAAGCAGCTTATGGTAATTGCAATGTTGTGGGCGTTGGCGGAGTGTTCAAATAAAATGCTTCCTGTAATCATAGATACACCGCTTGCAAGACTGGATTCGCTTCATAGAAAAGCACTGATTGAACGTTATTTTCCTAATGCAAGTTCTCAAACAGTAATATTGTCTACAGATTCAGAAATAGATTCTAATTACTACAATATAATTAAGCCTTTTGTCAGCAATGAGTTTACTCTTGTATATGACGAGAACAAAAAGCGTTCCTATGTTAGAACAGGTTATTTTGAGGAGGAACATGCATGATCGTAAAGCAAATAAAACTTTCTAATGCCGCAAAAGATAAGCTGGCTAGACTTAAGGGAAAGACAGGGATTCAGAATTGGAATGTATTGTGCAGATGGGCTCTTTGCTATTCTCTCAAAGAAGGTACGATCCCAACTGATATAGAAATAGCATCTGATAGTAATGTTGAAATGTCATGGCTTACTTTTGCAGGAGAATATCATGAAATATATGAAGCTCTTATAAAAGAATGGTGCATTGTTAATAAGCTGGGTACAGATAATGATACTTTAGCAAAATATCTGAAACTACATCTTGAAAGAGGAATCGGATATTTAAGCGGTACCAATTTTGTTAAAGACCTTAAGGGATTACTTGATAAATCAATAAGTGAGGAATAATTATGGGCATTTATCTTGATTATAACGCATCGACTCCACTTGATCAGAGAGTGCTCGATGTAATGATCGACGTTTATCAGAATAAATATGGTAACGCAGACAGCAGAACACATGATTACGGAGAGACAGCACGTTCTGCTGTTGAAAACGCTCGCAAACAGGTGGCTGACTTATTGGCTATCAAGAAGGACGAAGTGTTCTTTACAAGTGGCGCTACAGAAAGTGATAATATCTCTATATTGGGTTTACAGGAATACGCTGAAAAAAATTCAAAGAAGCATATTATTACAACAGCTATAGAGCATAAAGCTGTTCTAGAACCGTTACACCATCTTGAAAAGCAGGGATTTGAAGTAACATATATCTCACCGGATTCAAGCGGACGAATAAATGCCGATGAGTTGCTTAGTAAAGTCAGAGATGATACTTTACTTGTCTCTGTTATGCACGCAAATAATGAGACGGGTATCATTCAACCTATTGATGTAATTGGAGAAGAGCTCTCCAAAACAGATACATTCTTTCATGTGGATGCTGCTCAGAGTTTCGGAAAACTTGTTGATGAGTTGCGAAATGTTAAATATAACTTTTTGTCTGCAAGTGCCCATAAAATGTATGGACCGCAAGGGGTTGGTGTTTTAGTCTTAAAAAAGAAACGTTATAAGATGCCACCAGTTAATTCGATTATGTTCGGAGGAAGCCAGGAAAGAGGAATACGTCCCGGAACAGTTCCGACCGCATTAATTACTGGTCTTGGAAAGGCCTGCGAAATAGCCGCTGAGGAACACGCTTCTAATTACATCAAGTATCTGGATAATAAAGCTATCATTCTAGATGCGTTGAAATCTTCCGGTATTGATTATAGTGTAAACGGGGATTTAGAATATGCTATGCCAAACACTTTGAACGTTTCCTTTAATGGCGTAAACTCTGAGGCACTTATGCTTGCTACCAGACAGTACTGTGCAGTATCAAACGGTTCGGCTTGTAATTCCAGCAGCTATAAACCAAGCTATGTGTTATCTGCTATGGGATTATCTTTGGATAGGATTGAGAGTGCGATACGTATTAGTCTGGGGACAAAAAACGAAAAACTCCAAGATTATATACACAAACTAATATCTACTGTAAAAGATTTTTGATACGAAATAATTAAGATGAATTTTTTATCGATTGAGCCATACTAGTGGAAAATTGCAGGAATTCTTTAAGGAACATCGTACTCGCCCAACAACTCCCCACCCTACCCAAGCAACTCCAAATAGTGTAAACTAGAATTATCTAAGTAATTCGAACCGGAGTTGATCAGAATGAACGAAATAGCAAGGATAAAGAACGAAGTCAGACTAAAGCACTGGGCTGAAATGGTCAGGCAGAGAAACGAAAGCGGCTTGAGCGTTTCACAGTGGTGCAGACAGAATGGCGTAAATCAGAAAACCTATTACTACCGCCTGAATCGGGTGCGTAAGGCTTTGTGCGGCGAAGTTGAAAAGCATGAATCGTTCCGGTGAATACTGAACCGGAAATCGCAGTATCACACGAACAGATATCTTTGACCGTAGGAAGCGTAGTCGTCAATCTGCCCGAAGATTTCAATGCTGATACTCTGAAACGACTGCTGGAGCTGCTGTGATGATCGGTGATGTCAGCCGTGCGAAGCATATCTACATAGTGTGCGGATACACTGATATGCGTAAGGCAATAGACGGACTTGCGGCTATCGTACAGCAGAATTTTGGGCTTGATGTATTCTCCGGGAGTTTGTTTCTGTTCTGCGAAAAGCGATGTGACCGCATCAAAGTTCTGCTCTGGGAAGAGGACGGTTTTGTACTGCTTTATAAACGCTCGGAAAACGGTAAATACAAATGGCCTCGTGATTCAAAGGAGGCAAAGCTGAAGTTTCAACAAAAAAATGCACATATAGGTCGATAATATTTCTATGCCCGAAAAGCCTTGAAACACTGGACTTTTCGGGCTTTTTGCGGTATAATAGATACAGTGGATTTCTTGTTTTCGGAGGTGAGTGCAGTGATAGAAAGAGGCAATATGACAGACGAGGAATATATCGCTGCACTTGAAAAAGAACATATCCGTTTAAAAAGCGAGATTCAAAAGCGTGACAAGAAGATAGACAAATTATAGGTTGAAAATGAGTGCCTTAAAAAAGATAATCATATCTATCTTGAAGCACTTATCCTCTCCAAGCATAAGACATTCGGAAGATCAAGCGAGCGAACCGAATGTGAAGATCAGCAATCTTTCTGCAACGAGGCTGAAAAGAAATATGCAGAGAAAACGGAAGAGCCTGTTGAAAAGACAGTCAAAGGCTACAAAAGAAAAAGTGCAAAGACAAAACGTGATGAGATCATAAAGAATATCGAAACAAAAGTAGTTGAATGTAAGATCCCCGAAAATGAGCAGATATGCCCTCGCTGCGGAAGTAAGATGAAGGTCGTCGGCAAGAAATATGTTCGTGAGGAAGTGGAGCTGATACCTGCAAAGCTGATCGTAAAGAAATATTACAGTGTTACCTATGGCTGCAAAAAATGCGAAAGGAAGAATATGCCTGTATTTTTGCACGGTCTTGTTCCTGCACCTGTATTGCCGCATTCTCTTGCATCTGCGTCAACTGTTGCATGGGTGATCTATCAGAAATACGTTAATGCAATGCCGCTGTACCGTCAGGAAAAGGACTGGGAACGTCTTGGCTATGTACTACTGGGTTATCCGTTGCAGTGAGGACTATTTCAGCAAGTTAGTACTCAGGCTTAAAGCTGAAATGTTGAAAGAAAAAGTTCTTCACTGCGATGAGACATACGTCAAGGTTCTGAAGGAACAGGAGGTTTCTGAAAACAGCAAGCAGTACATGTGGGTATACCGCACCGGCAAGCATTCAAGCAAGCAGATCGTGATCTATGACTACAACAAATCAAGGTCGGGAGATGTGCCGAAAGCGTTTCTTAAAGATTACGACGGCTATCTTCACACAGACGGATATTCGGGATACAACAAGCTTAACAAAGTCACTCATTGCAATTGCTGGGCACATCTGCGCTGCAAGTTCCACGAAGCGATAATTGTGGACAGCGAGGACAGCATAGCAAAGACAGCGAGAGACTTTTGCGACAAGCTTTTTGCGATAGAATCCGAGCTTAATAATCTCACAACAGAAGAACGCTTTAACAAGCGTCTGACACAGGAAAAGCCTGTGTTTGAGGCTTTCTGGTCATGGGCTGAAAAGATCACACCTACAGTTCTTCCGAAAACGCAGCGGAAAATGCAATCAGACCATTTACTGTAGGCAGAAAGAACCGGCTGTTCAGTGACACTCCGAACGGAACAAAAGCCAGTGCTGATATATACAGCATCGTTGAGACCGCAAAAGCGAACAGGCTTGATGTGTTCAAGTATTTTGAGCTGATTCTTACCGTTCTTTCCAGCATGGAGTTTCTGACTAATCCGGATATTCTGGAAGAACTGATGCCGTGGAATGAATCAGTACACAAAATCTGCAAAACTCTATAACATAAATCCCCGGACTAAATGTTCGGGGATTACTTTTGTGGGTGGTGGGTTGTTGGGCGTGGACAGCAAATCATCATTAATCCTGAAAGACTCCACTTGAATATCTTCCGCCAAACTTTCACTCACTGTACCACAAAAAAACCTCCGCAGTTAAACTACGGAGGTTTTATCAGCATATTTATACATTCACCCAAACCTTAATGGTCAAATCTTCCCATTGGTTTCGTCTGAGATACGATCCCTGTGCTTTTCGGTAGTGCTGAGTTTCCTCAAAGCCAAAGGTGTACTCATATAAGGGCAGTTGTAAATTTCGCTTATTTCTGTGCAATAGCAGCCTGAGCAGCAGCAAGTCTAGCAATTGGAACTCTGAATGGTGAGCAAGATACATAGTCAAGACCGATCTTGTTGCAGAACTCAACAGATGTTGGGTCGCCGCCATGCTCACCGCAGATACCGCAGTGGAGCTTTGGATTAACTGGCTTACCAAGTTCAAGAGCCATTTCCATAAGCTTGCCTACGCCGTTCTGGTCGAGCTTAGCAAATGGATCGTTCTCGTAGATCTTTGCATCATAGTAAGCATTGAGGAACTTACCAGCGTCATCTCTTGAGAAACCGAATGTCATCTGTGTAAGGTCGTTTGTACCGAAGCAGAAGAAGTCAGCTTCCTTAGCGATCTCGTCAGCTGTAAGAGCAGCTCTTGGGATCTCGATCATTGTACCAACCTCGTACTCAAGGTCAGAACCAGCAGCCTTGATCTCAGCGTCAGCAGTCTCAACAACGAACTTCTTAACATACTTAAGCTCCTTGATATCATTTACCAGTGGGATCATGATCTCAGGCTTAACTGTCCAGTCTGGGTGATTCTTCTTAACGTTGATTGCAGCCTTGATAACAGCCTTTGTCTGCATCTTAGCGATCTCAGGATATGTTACTGCAAGACGGCAGCCACGGTGACCCATCATTGGGTTGAACTCGTGGAGTGAAGCGATGATAGCCTTGATAGTCTCAACAGGCTTGTTCTGTGCCTTAGCAAGAGCCTCAATATCAGCCTCTTCTGTTGGTACGAACTCGTGAAGTGGTGGGTCAAGGAATCTGATAGTAACAGGGTTACCCTCAAGTGCCTCATAAAGAGCCTCGAAGTCAGCCTGCTGCATTGGCTCGATCTTAGCAAGAGCAGCTTCTCTCTCTTCAACTGTGTCTGAGCAGATCATCTCTCTGAATGCAGCGATTCTCTCAGGATCAAAGAACATGTGCTCTGTACGGCAAAGACCGATACCCTCAGCACCCAGCTCTCTTGCCTTCTTAGCGTCAGCAGGAGTATCAGCGTTTGTTCTAACCTTCATTGTTCTGAACTTGTCAGCCCAGCCCATGATTCTGCCGAACTCGCCAGCGATTGTAGCGTCAACAGTTGGGATAATACCATCGTAGATGTTACCTGTTGAACCGTCGATTGAAATATAGTCACCCTCGTGGAACTCCTTGCCTGCGAGTGTGAACTTCTTGTTAGCCTCGTCCATAACGATATCTGAGCAGCCAGATACGCAGCATGTACCCATACCACGAGCAACAACGGCAGCGTGTGATGTCATACCGCCTCTAACTGTAAGGATACCCTGTGAAGCCTTCATACCTGTGATGTCCTCAGGTGATGTCTCAAGTCTTACGAGAACGACCTTCTCGCCTCTCTCGTTCCAAGCCTCAGCGTCATCAGCTGTGAATACGATCTTACCACAAGCAGCTCCTGGAGAAGCGCCAAGACCCTTGCCCATAGGAGTAGCAGCCTTGAGTGCCTTTGCGTCGAACTGTGGGTGAAGAAGTGTATCGAGGTTTCTTGGGTCGATCATTGCAACAGCCTCTTCCTCAGTTCTCATGCCCTCATCAACGAGGTCACAAGCGATCTTAAGAGCAGCCTGTGCAGTTCTCTTACCATTTCTTGTCTGAAGCATATAAAGCTTACCGTGCTCAACAGTGAACTCCATATCCTGCATATCTCTGTAGTGATCTTCAAGTGTCTTACAAACCTTGTTGAACTCAGCGAATGCCTCTGGGAACTTCTGCTCCATTTCAGAGATGTGCATTGGTGTACGAACACCGGCAACAACGTCCTCGCCCTGTGCGTTTGTAAGGAACTCACCGAACAGACCCTTAGCACCTGTAGCTGGGTCTCTTGTGAATGCAACACCTGTACCGCAGTCGTCACCCATGTTACCGAATGCCATGGACTGAACGTTTACTGCTGTACCCCATGAATAAGGGATATCGTTATCTCTTCTGTATACGTTAGCTCTTGGGTTATCCCATGAACGGAATACAGCCTTGATAGCGCCCATGAGCTGCTCCTTAGGATCAGTTGGGAAGTCAGAACCGATCTTAGACTTGTACTCAGCCTTGAACTGATTAGCCAGTTCCTTAAGATCCTCAGCGTTCAGCTCAACGTCCTGCTTAACGCCCTTCTTAGCCTTCATCTCGTCGATAAGCTCTTCAAAATACTTCTTACCAACTTCCATAACTACGTCAGAATACATCTGAATGAATCTTCTGTAGCAGTCCCAAGCCCATCTTGGATTACCAGACTGAGCAGCGATAGTCTCAACAACTTCTTCGTTAAGACCAAGGTTAAGGATTGTATCCATCATACCAGGCATTGATGCTCTAGCACCTGAACGTACAGAAACGAGGAGTGGGTTCTCCTTGTCACCGAACTTCTTGCCTGTGATCTCTTCCATCTTTACAATGTACTCGTTGATCTCTGCCATGATCTCTGGGTTGATCTCACGGTTGTCCTCATAATACTGAGTACAAGCTTCCGTTGTGATCGTAAAGCCCTGAGGAACAGGGAGACCGATATTTGTCATCTCAGCAAGGTTAGCACCCTTACCGCCGAGAAGCTCTCTCATGTTGGCATTACCCTCAGAGAAAAGATAACAATACTTCTTTGCCATTGGTTTTTTACCTCCAAAAATTTTTTGAATTCCGAAGCGTGCGGACACAATTATCCCGTCGCCCACGGTTACATATATATTATAACAGATTTAAAGCCAAATTACCATAGGTTTTTCTCACTTTTATACATAAAATCTTATACAATATTTGCTCACTTTTTATGTGCAATATGACAGTTTTTAAATATCAACACATAAAAAAGCCCTGCTGAAATCAACAGGGCTAAAACGTCTATTTTGTCGGTGGAAGCAGCTGCCTCTGCAGAAAATACCTACTTATGTCCGATACCGCAGACAAACGGCAATATATCACAAGCCGTACATTTATAATGCGCTGAATGGGGTGCGCCACGCTTATTTCTAAGCCACCTATATCATACCATATCCGCAAGCATTTGTCAATAGCAAAAATGCAAAATAAAAAGCCCTGCTGAAAAACAACAGGGCTGAAATGTCTATTTCGTCGGCTGGAAGCCAAGATACCCAAAATATCTGTGACTTATGTCCGAACTCAGCAGACTCGCTGAAATATATTGGGTCTTTCGACAGCTATATTATAGCATATCCGCAAGCATTTGTCAACAGCAAAATGTAAAATAAAAAGCCCTGCTGAAAAAAAGCAGGGCTGAAACGTCTATTTCGTCGGCTGGAAGCAGCCGCATTACTGCGGATAAATAAGCTACTTATGTCCGAACTCAGCAGACTCGCTGAAATATATCAGGTTTATTAAACAATTGTATTATATCACATTACGGCTTATTTGTCAACCCTACACCACCTGAAAAAGATAAAATTTCAGATAATCCGTTTCAGGCACATTGAGAAGTATCGGGTGGTCAGGGGCTTGCTGTCTTGCTTCAATAAGCTTGAGCTGAACACCTGCGTCCTTTGCAGCACTCATCACCATTTTCACAAACAGCCTGTTCTCCATAAAATGCGAACATGAGCAGGTGGCAAGATATCCGCCCCTTGGCAGAAGTCTCATTGCCCTGTAGTTTATCTCCTTGTATCCCCTCTCAGCGCTTCCAACTGTCTTTCTGCTCTTTGTGAAAGCAGGCGGGTCGAGGATTATCATGTCATAATCAGCCTTTTCTTCAAGAAGCTTCGGGAGCAGGTCGAAAACGTCTGCGCAAAGAAAATCCATTCTGTCCGTCAGACCGTTTCTCTCAGCATTCTCCCTGGCCGTATCAACAGCAAACTGTGAAACGTCCACCGCCGTAACGTGCCTTGCACCGCCCATTGCCGCATTGAGTGCGAACGAGCCTGTGTGGGTAAAGCAGTCAAGGACCTTCTTGCCCTTTGCTATCTTCGACACCGCAAGGCGGTTATATTTCTGGTCAAGGAAAAATCCAGTTTTCTGACCGTTCTCAACATCGACCTCATAGCGTATGCCATTCTCCGTTATCTCAGTGATATTTGACGGTGGCTCAGGGAGAAATTCAGCCCTATACCAGCCCTTGTACTGCTCCAAGCCCTCCAGCTTTCTGATAGCGACATCGTTACGCTCCATTATGCCCGAAACTTTAACTCCGTCCTTTTCAAGCTCTTCAGCAAGAAGCCTGAATATCATATCCTTTATCATATCCATGCCGTAGGAAAGCACCTGCGAAACAAGTATATCTCCATACTTGTCGATAGTAAGCCCCGGCATGCCGTCAGCCTCACCAAAAATAAGCCTGCAAGCCGAAAAATCGTCCCCCATAACAGTTTTTCTGTAATCTATAGCATAGCGGATACGTCTGCGGAAAAAGTTTTCCGAGAAATTTTCATTTGCGTTGTCAGATAAGATCCTTATCCTTATCTTGCTGTTAAGGCTGAGAAAACCAGTTCCAAGATAAGAGCCTTTTTCAGAGAAAACATCGCAAAGCTCGCCGTTTTTCAAGCCCTCAGGCTCGTTTCTCAATTCGTCACAATACACCCATGGGTGACCGTTTTTCAGGGACATTTCCCCTTTTTTCGATATAGTGAACGCAGGATAGATTCTTTTGCTTTTCATTATTATACCTCACAATAATTTATACATTATCCACACAATATAAAACAGACCGTAGGGGACGACGCCCTCGGCGTCCCACCACTCTATGTTCTGTGTAAAAACATCAGCAATATTGCCTTAAAGTATAATTATAGCACAATTCTCTCTATTCTGCAATACATATGTATCGCCGCACCCGAAAATTTTCAGATGCGGCGTTATATGGGGGATTATAACATCAGCACTTTGTATTACAAAGCACCAAAATGAAGAAAGCTTATTTGTCAGCAGGGTCAATAAACTCGATAGGGTCTATCCACTGACCGTTCTTTTTCAAGCCAAAGTGCAGATGAGAAAGCTCTGCTACTTCCGCCTGAGCAGTGTCACCCACAGCACCTATGACCTCCCCTGCATTCACCTCGTCGCCCTCCTTGACGGACATTTCCTTTGACAGATTGTAGTAATGCCCTACAATGCCGTTTCCATGGTCGATAGTCATGCAGTTGCCCCACAGAGGGTCGTCCCATATCTTTGTAACAGCGCCCTTGTTCATCGCCTTGACAGGCTCACCAAGGTCAGCTTTGATATCAACGCCATCATGGGTTTTCCAGTAGCCGAGAGTTTCCGACTTCACAAGCTCGCCATTAGAAAACGGCTCTAATATCTCACCGTTCACAGGAATAACATTTGGCTGCGTCTGAATGTCAACATCCGGCTTGGAGCTTTCGTCCTTTTTAACGTCCGTTTTCTTGTTATCAGCCTGCTTTGGCGCAGTGCTGTCAACGCTCGAAATAGTCAGATTGTCGGTGATATCCTCCATAGCCTTGTTATATGCAGCTATACCCGCACCGCCAAGAGCCAGCAGACACGCCGCAAGTGTAATGTAAACACCCTTCGCTCCCAGAGCCTTGCCTGCGTGTGAATTTCTGATACTGAATTTTTTCATACACACAAAACCTTTCTCCGATATGATTTCCGCAGCCACTGTTGCGCCCACGGCAGTCTTATGCTATCGGCGGCATAAGTCCTCTGGCATTATTTTTGACATATACGGGTAAAATATTCACAGCAAAATAAAAATACCGCACCCAAGCTTTCACCCAAGTGCAGTATTTCCTATTTCCGATCACATTTATGTAGGGGACGGCGCCCTCGACGTCCCAATATCTCTGTATAGTTGCAATTATCCCTATCCGTTTCGTATCTTTCTTTTATCTCCTCAGCACTACCTATCCTGCGACCTCTTTCTCGCAAACTTAAACACTGCCCCTGCAACAGCAAGCACCGCTGCAACGCCTATCAGACAAAGGCAGACTATACCATCATAGCGATTGTTATCAGCACCTTTCAGTGAAATTATGTCAGACAGTTCCATGCCGTTCCACGCATTGCTCAGCACAGTCATTGCCGCTACCCAAACCGCAGATGCCGCAAAGCAAAGCGCCCCCTTGAAAAAGCCATTCACTTTTAGATACCTTATAATAAGGAACACTGCCCACACCAACGCCACACAAGTTACCGTAGCGGCCATGCCGTCACGAAGGTCTGCCACGTCACCATTTTTCAGAGTACCATAAATAACGCAAGCAAAGGTCAGCGCAGAATCCGCTGCCATGCAGATAAGCCCCTTGCAGTTTCCTGCATACTTTTCAAACACATCACTCCTCAGTACAAAAGGCAGAAACACGATAGCCTCCCCAAGAAGCGTTCCAAGCACCGCCATAACAAACCAATCCCCGTGTGAATAAACGCACCCTGCGGCATAAAGAAGCATAAGCGAAACTGTTGAAGCCCCAAGCGTCCACAGCGCCCTATTCTCCTTCACAAGCACAGGCACATTGATGAAAGAAAACGTTAGCATCAGCGACGTGATAAGCACCATGAACCAACCTATACCGCCATGAGCCACATTATAAATAAAGCTCGGTATTATCGCCGCAAGATAGCCTATTCCAGTTATAATAGTGTACCCCCGAACAAAGCGTTTATAGCTTTTCACCATAAGGTCGGATTCCCTCTGCTGACGATCCTCGCTTGCAGTGCAAAGCTCATGCTCAGAAATGTGCAAGACCTCGCATATGCCTGATATCATGGTTATGTCAGGATAAGAAATACCACGTTCCCACTTTGACACAGCCGACTCTGTAACATAAAGCGCCTTTGCAAGCTCTTTCTGTGATAAGCCAAGTTCTTTCCTTTTTGTCTGAATAAATTTCCCCAGTGTAGATTTATCTTCCATTTTCATCGTCACCTTTCAGCATAATTCAGAGTGCGCTCTCTATGGTCAACATTATAGCCCACGGCTTTGAAAAAGTCAACAAAATCGAGCTGGACTGTCAGTCAAGCCGCCTATTTACGCACTTTGCAGCACCTCCGCCAACACGCAGGCATAAAAAATCGCCCTGCTAAAAAGCAAGGCGTTACTGGAGCGGGTCAGAGGGGTCGCACCTCCATCTCCTTTCAGGAAGAAAAGTATTCTGGTAATTGAAATAAACCCGCAAAAAATATGAAGTCCTTACTCATCGTAAGGACTTTTTTGGAGCGGATTACGAGGCTCGAACTCGCTACCTCCACCTTGGCAAGGTGGCGC
>ENA-OVGB01001163-OVGB01001163.1-human-gut-metagenome-genome-assembly--contig:-NODE-1163-length-24929-cov-4.571480_pt1 | contig 24929 bp, 23 predicted proteins | sample MGYA00237767_ERZ505413 | MGnify/ENA primary metagenome ERZ505413 (study PRJEB26158, sample SAMN06016410) | human gut metagenome | biome: human gut; feature: ankylosing spondylitis patient; material...
ATAGTTATAATATTTATTTCATTTTTGCAATACTGTAGGGATGCAATGCAAAAACAAATAATGATTATCCATAATATTAAATGGGATGCATTCTTTCAAAAACGAAGGGGAAAATGATGCCGACAAAGGACATCAGGGCACAAAAAAAGGGAACGCACAGCGTTCCCTTTTTTCGCATAAAGGAAAAGGTTCACATGAAACAGGCCATCATGCCTGGATGTCCTGCTCCAGCGCATCCCGCAACAATTCCGCCTGGACCTCCGGTCGAAGCGGCCCCGGAAGGGCCGCATAGCCCTCGAAAGGCATCATCTGGGCATAGAATTTTTCTTTGTCGTTACGTGCGGCCAGCAGCTGCAGGGCATCCTGCATGCAGATATTGAGGTGCCAGTGCTTCTGCCGGCTCCAGGTCCTGACAAAAGCCGCCATCCTGGCGCAGCCGTCCTTACCAGCCACCGCACGCGGCGGCATGGGGATCTCCAGCATGCGGGCGGCACGGGCCAGGCCCTGCTCATATTTGCAGGCAGCCACGGAATGCAGGATCGCCGTAAAGCCGTTGCGGGCGCAGCCCGCCCCCGGCGAGATCCCCGCGGAAAGCGCATCGCCGGCCCGGCGTCCGTCAGGCGTGGCGCCCGTGACGCCCCCCATGGCCCGGTGACTGGTCACAGGCACGTAGAAAATCTCGGGGGTACCGCCGTAATAATTGAGATGACGGCCACAGAACTCGACCATGAAACGGTCGAGCCTGGCAGCGATGTCATCGACCCTGTCATCCTGATTGCCGAACTTGGGAGCGGCCAGACAGTACTGGCGCTCCAGCTCGAAACCTTCGAAGTTGTTCCTGAGTGCTTCCAGAAGGCGGGCCATGTCCAGAACGCGCCGCTCATAGACCAGCCAGCGGATGGCCGCCAGCGAATCCACCACTGTCGCGAACCCGGTAGGGCCGATCTGCCCGCCCAGGATCAGGGCGCCTTCCAGTCTGCCCACGTTGATGTCCCTGCCCTGCTCCATACACAGGTCATGCAGGCTGGAAAGCAACGGTGCCGCCACATGGGCTGGGCGCAGGGTATCCGCCACATATTGCTGGATGAGGACCTGCTCCAGAATGAAGGAAAGCTGGGCGAAAAAGGCTTCCTCAAAGGCAGCGTATGTACTGAAAGCACACGGATCGCCTGTCTCCAGCCCCAGCCGGCCGCTTCCCTCCATGCTGCAATGCCCGTCGTACAGCACCATCTCGAGCACGGCCGCAAGGTTGAACCAGGTCGTGCCGGTCAGATAAGTCGTCCGGTTGATCAGACGCACCTCGCTGTACCCGGAGCCGCTGTAGTCACGCGCCTCCTCAAGGCCGGCCCCTTTCCTCACGAGCAGATCGATGATCTCGACATCGTTCATGAATTTCGGGCCGCGCCCCTCTCGGATGGCGGCACAAGCCGCCTGCAGCAGATCTTCCGGCGTCTTTTCGTGGATCCGCAGGCTGAGTTCGGGATAATCCAGCGGGAACTCGCGCCGGGAACGCAGCAGCAGCCAGGAAAGCTCGTTGGTGGCATCACTGCCATCCGCCAGCTGGCCCCCGATGCAGGTGTGTTCCCAGTGGGCATTGCCTTCATAGATCTGGATCCCGGCCGCCGTCGGCTGGACACGCACGAACTGCGCCATGTTCAGCCACAGGCAGTCCAGCAGCTCCAGGGCCTGATCTTCGTCCAGGCGGCCCTCCTCCCTGTCCTTCTTGTAAAAAGGATACAGGTACTGATCCATGCGGCCGTTGCTGATGATGCCGCCGTGCAGCTGTTCCAGGCGCGACACCAGCTGGGTGAACCATTGGGCCTGCAAGGCCTCGTGGAACGTACGGGCGGGCTGCCAGGGCACATGCTCGCAAATGGCCGCGATGCGCTCCAGCTCTTCACGGCGCACGGCATCGCCACAGGCCGCCGCCTGCTGCCGGGCAAGCGCGGCATAGCGGCAGGCAAAACTCCGTATGCCTTCGCAAAGGATCATCACCGCCCGGTAAAAAGGTGCCTTGTCCCAGTTGTTGGACGGGTCGTTGATGTCCAGGGCATCCAGACGCCGGGCGGCCTCCTGATAGATGCCGCAAAAACCCCGTTGCAGGACCTTGCCGTAATCCAGCACCCACTGCAGGGAATGGCGGACCGTGGCTGTCTCGTGGATGATGAAGGACGGTACGTAGATGTCCCCGTCCTTGTAGAGGAGCCTGCGCAGATGCAGGGGCACCGCATCGGCCAGACTTTCCCGGAAGGTCCTGCCGGCCCAGAAAGGCAGCAGCTCGTCGCGTATGACGGCGATATCCTGCTCGGAGAAATGATGCGGCATATCTTCCGCCGACTCCAGCAGGCTGCCGGCGGTGGCAAAATAGGCTCCTTCCAGTTCGGGATAAAGGATGCCGTAGCGTCCTTCAGGCCCGCCCCTGCCCACGATGAGCTCGTCCGGCAGGATCCGCACGTCTATGTTCTCCATGACGTGCGCCAGGGCCTTGGCCCAGCGCACCACCAGCGGCAGGTGCTCGGTAGTGCGGAACGAACGGGTGAAATAACGTGCTCTGTCCACCGACAGGCGAGGCACCTGGCCCGCGAAGCGGGACAATATGCGGGCCGTACGTGCCCGCGGACTCGTCATGACAGTCTTCATCACGCCTCCCCTTCTGCCCGTCCGTGCCGCGCCTCACGACGGCAGGCCGCCACCACGGCCCGCAGCTCCTGCAACTGGGCGCTGTCGGGACCAACGTTGGCCAGCTGGGAACGGACCATCCCGAGCTGGGCATATTTTTCTTCCCCCACCGGCAGGCACGGCAAAAGCTCATGGCGCGTCACCGTGGGCAACTGGGCCACATGCCGTGCCATGTCCCGGATATCCGCCTCATTGTCATTGAAGCCCCGGACGACCGGGGTCCTGACCCAAAGGGGCAAGGCCGGGAACTCACGCACGATCCTGTCCAGATTCTCCAGTATCCGGCTGTTGTCCATATGGGTGAACGCCCGGTGCTGGCGGCTGTCCAGATGCTTGAGGTCGAAGATCAGCAAATCGCAATGCCGCAGGGCCGTCCTGTTTTCCGGAGCATCCAGATCGAACCAGCCGCAGGTCTCGATAGCGGTATGCAGTCCCTTTTGATGGGCCAGCGTCATGACCGCGGCGGCCAGGGTCGGCCGGACCAGCGGCTCGCCGCCGCTCAGGGTCAGCCCTCCGCCGGAGGTGCAGTAAAAATCCCTGTCTTTTTCCGCTTCCTGCACGATGTCCGCGGCCGTCATGGCCCGCCCTACCAGCGAGAGCGCCCCCGAGGGGCAGACCTGCGTGCACTCCCCGCAGACACGGCAAAGCTGCCGCCGCACCACGGGCCTGCCGTCCGTATCCGGTCCCGGCGGGACGATCCCTCCGGACCGGCATACCTCCAGACATCTGCCGCAGGCCGCCGCACCGATGCAGAACTGCGGTACATAGCGCAATTCCTGCTGAAAATGCAGGCTCTCGGCATTGTAGCACCACGGGCAGCGCAAGGGGCAGCCCTTGAGATAGACCGTCGTCCGCCAGCCGGGCCCGTCCTGGACGGCCCCCCGCTGGATATGGGAGACCAGGACCATCTCTCTGGAAAGATTCTCCACTGCTTCCCCGTATGCCATCACGCCTTACCTTCCTGTCCCATGTTGTGCTGCGCGAGCTTGCGCCACAGGGTGGTGGGATGCATGCCCAGCATCTGGGCCGCCTCATGCATGGTCGCGCAGCGTTGCAGCGCCTGCCGCAGGCATTCTTCCTCCACGGCAAAAAGGATGTCCTTCAGAGGCTTGCCGTGCTGGTAAACCAGGCTTGCGGCATCCCCCTCCTGCTCGGCCGGGGCTGCCGTCTGCACCGGGCTCCCCTGCCGCATGGAAAGGGGCAGATCATCGGGCCGCAGGACATTGCCTTCGGACATGACCAGCATCCACTCCATGATATTGCCCAGCTCCCGGGCATTGCCCGGAAAGGAGTGAGAAAGCAGCAGGTCGATGACCTCGGGAGAAAGGCGCTTCCGGCAGCCGTGCCGGGCGTTATGCCTGTCCAGCATGTCCAGGGCCAGCGCATAGATATCTTCCTTGCGTTCCCGCAATGGCGGGATCAGGATCGGGATGACGTTGAGCCGGTAAAAAAGGTCCTTGCGGAACCTGCCCTGCTCCACATCCTCGGCCAGGTTCCTGTTGGTGGCCGCCACGATGCGGACATCCACGGAGACAGGCTTCGTCCCCCCCACCCGCAGGAAGGCGTGCTTGTCCAGTGCTTCCAGCAGCTTGACCTGCATGGGCAGGGGAAGTTCGCCGATCTCGTCAAAAAAGACCGTACCGCCGTGGGCCGCTTCCAGCAAGCCTGTCTTGCCCTTGGGATTGGCGCCGCTGAAGGCCCCGCGTTCGTAGCCGAAAAGCTCGCTCTCCATGAGCTGCTCGGGGATGGCACCGCAGTTGATGGAAACGAACGGCCCGCTCTTCCGGGGCGAAAGACGATGGACGATGGCCGCCAGCATGCTCTTGCCCACCCCCGATTCTCCCTGCAGGAGGACGGAGCTGTCCGTCTGGCTGACCTTGATGGCCCTGTCGACCACGCGACGTATGGCCGCGCTGCGGACGACCATGCCCACTTCCTGGGTCACCTGACTGAAGATGTCGCCCCCGTGTGCCACGGCTTCCGCCTCTTCGGCACTCCGGCGGCTGTCTTCCAGCTGCTGGCGCACATAATCGAAACGCTCCAGATCCATCAGCGAGACAACGACGAAGCGGGGCTTTTTGTGATTGTCCAGAGAAGGGACCGACCACAGCAGCAGGGGCCGTCCCTGGCAGCGGGCGATGCTCTGGGCGGGCAGGGCCCGCTGGAGGCAGTGCGCGACCTCCACGGCCAGCTCGGGAAAATCTTTTTCCAGCTCGCGCACGTTGCGCCCCTGCAAGCTGTCGCGCTCCATGGCGCACAAGCGACAGCAGGGAGCATTGACCCGCAGGATGCGCCCTTCCGCATCCGTCACCAGTACGGCCTGCGGCAAGGCCTCCAGCAATCCTTTCAGCTGGCTGTCCAGCTCCCGATACGCCCCCAGCTGGCGCACCACGGCATCCAGCGATGAGCTCTCCCGCATGGCGCAGACCACGCCCGCCACCTTGCCGTTTTGCAGGATAGGCAACCGGTTGGCCACCACCGTGGCCGCAGGCAGGTGCATGGTCTGCCCCAGCAGCGGTTTTCCCGATGTCAGGACCCGTTTGGCTTCCACCCAGTCAGCGGCATTGAAATCCGCCAGCGGATACCCGGGAAAAGGCGTCTCGCCCCCCTGGTAAAAGCGCCTCATGCTTTTATTGACGGCAATGATGCTGCCGCTGGCATCCACCACAAGGACACCATCGCTCATGGCATCCAGGATGGGCATGAGGGGGACAAGCTGCTGCGGCAAAAGTTGAATACCCATAGAACTCATGGCACGCCCTGAAAAGATTGGAGATATGTCACGGTACAGACCGGCAGGCCGGAGCGGCCCCGGCTGTTTTTGCGATGATACTGCATTTATGCAAATTGTGAAGACTTTCCTTTGTTACAGGGATCATCATGCATTTGTGCAATGCAAATATGCAATACCCTCCTTCTATACTCCTCCTCTGCCTGCGAGGGCAGGCCATCCACAAAAAACTATTTAATAAATATTATAAACTAGTTATACGTAAAAACATAGTAAATTCCCCATAACGGCACTCTTTTTGCTTTGCGGCTCCGCAACGGGGAGATCCTGCCAGCCTCCCCAAAACCATGCGGAGGAAGCAGTCCCCATGTCCATGCGTTCACCGGCCCCCAGCCTGGGCAAGGTGGAATTCCTTGTCCTGCTCTGGACGACCTTTGCGGCATTTGCCGCTCTTTATGGTCCCCAGCCTCTGCTGCCGGTCATCCAGCAACATTTCGGGGTCGGCAGCCAGTCTGCCAGTCTGCTCATGACGCTGGCAATCCTGCCGCTGGGGCTGGCGCCGGTCTGCTATGGCTATATCCTCAACCTGTGCAGTACCCGCCGTCTTTTGCAGCTGACCACAGCTCTGTGCGCTCTTGTCCTGCTGGCAGCCTCGTTTACGACGGCCTTCTGGCAGCTGCTGGCCCTGCGCACCCTGACCGGGCTGCTGGTCCCTGCCATCCTGCTGGCCCTGATGACGCACATCTCCCTGCACAGCCGGCAGGAGTCCCTGCAACGGGCCATGGCCATCTATACCACGACCACCATGTTCGGGGCCTTCCTGGGCAGGATAGGTTCCGGTTTCATCACCAGCTGGCTTGGGTGGCAGGCCGCCTTCCTGACATATGCCCTTTTGCTGGGATCTGCACTGCCCTGCCTCCTGCTTTTGCAGCGGACCAGGAGCGCACAGCATGACGTTTTCTCCCCGGCCCACCTGTTAGGGGTGCTGCGCCAGCCGGGCCTGCTGCTGCTCATCCTCATCGGCCCCCTGTGCATCTTCGCGCACGCCTCTGTCCTGAACCTGGCGCCCTTCCGTATGCGGGAACTCCTGCCTGATGCCGGCAGCTGGGCTACAGGCCTGCTCTATGTCCCTGCCTTCATCTGCTCCCTGCTGGGGATATTTTCCAAAAAGATCATGCGGTTGCTGCACGGTGAGATGCGCACGATCCGTTGCGGCGTCCTGCTCTTCCTCGCCTCTGTCCCGAGCCTTCTCCCTTCGAGCCCGCTCTCCCTGCTCCTGGCCATATTCGGTATGACGACGGGCTTCGTACTGGTCTACACCACGCTGCCCGGCGTGGTGAACCGCATGAGCCTGGCCGAAAAGAACATGACCAATGGCGTCTATCTTTCCGTTTACTACACCTTCAGCGCCCTGGGGACCTGGCTGCCTGTCATGGTCTACAGCCACTTCGGCATCGTTTCCTATGTCCTCTGCCTCACGGGCGTCTTCGCTCTGGCCCTTTCCCTCGTCCGCAAGAACCTCACCATCAACCTGTAAGAGAACATCATGAAGATCATCGACTTCCGCTATCGTCCCAGCACCCGTGCCTCTCTCGACAGTGTCATCAAAAACCCCGTGTACTGCGAATACATCAAAAAGACGGATTTCTGCTCCCGCCCCGAGAAGAGCCTGCCGGAGTGCATCGACGAACTGCGCGGCCTCGACATCGCCAAGGCTGTGGTCTCCGGGCGCGACATCGAATCCACCTATGCCATCCAAAGCACCAATGACGACGTGCTGCAATGCATGGCGGCCGCGCCCGACCTGTTCATCGGCTTCTGGGCCTATGATCCCCACAAGGGCATGACGGCGGTGCGCCGCTTCCGCAAGGCCGTTCTCGAAGACGGCATCCGCGGTGCCGCCATCGACGCCGCCATGGCCCACTGTGCCGTGGACGATGCCAAATTCTATCCGCTGTACGCCATGTGCTGCGAGTTCGACATCCCCGTCATCATGACCGCCGGTCTTTCGCCCTTCATGCCCAAGGTAGTCCTGGATTCTACCGATCCCCGCCATATCGACCGCGTGGCCACCGACTTCCCCGAACTGAAGATCCTGCTCAGCCACGGCGGCTATCCCTGGGTGCTGGAAGCCATCGCCCTGGTCCTGCGCCACAGCAATGTCTACATGGACTTCTCCACCTGCGAATCCAAGCTGATGGGACAGAACTACATCCAGGCCGCCAACGAATACATCACGGACAAAGTCGTCTTTGCCAGCGCCAATCCCTTCGTGGAAGTCCACAAGGCCGTCGAAAAATATCAGCGCCTCGATCTTACTGAAGAATGCCGCCGCAAGCTCTTTTATGAGAACGGCATGAAGCTGCTGGGCCTCAGCAGCCTGTAGGCAGGCGTACCGGAACCATCAACATCAAAGAGAACACCATGGACATCACGACGTTCAAGATCTGTCGCCGTATCGTCAACGGATGCGGCAACTTTTACGGGAATATCGCCGAAGAGGCCGCCTCGCTGAACGGCCACAGGATCTTTCTGGTCTGCGATCCCATCCTGGCCAAGCTGGGCCTGACGGAGAAGACCGCGGCCCTGCTGCGTGAAAAGGGCTTTGAGGTGGCGATCCATGCCGACGTGGAACCCGAACCCCGGGTGGAGAGCGTCCTGGCCGCCGCCGAGCAGGCCCGTGCCTTTGGGGCCGACTGTGTCATCGGCATCGGCGGCGGCTCCTCGCTGGATACCGCCAAGACCTGCTCCGTGCTGCTGGGCAACCAGCAGGACATCCGCGAACTGTACGGCATCGAAAAGGTATCCAAGCCGGGAGCGCCCCTGATCCTCGTCCCCACGTCTGCCGGTACGGGAAGCGAAGTCACGGACATCGCCATCCTCTCCGACGAAGCCGCCCAGCTTAAGATGGGCATCGTCAGCCGCCATATGCTGCCCGCCAGCGTGATCCTGGATCCCGAACTGACCCTGAGCCTTCCCAAGGGCCCCACCGCGGCCAGCGGCATGGATGCCCTCATCCACGCCATGGAAGCCTACACCTCGATCCATGCCACGCCCCTTACCGACATGTGGGCGGAACATGCCATCGCCCTCATCGCTCCCAACCTGCGCAAGGCCTGGGCCCGCGGTGAGGACATCCAAGCCCGGCAGGCCATGCTGACCGGCAGCTTCTACGCCGGTGTGGCCTTCTGCAATGCGGGCGTCACGGCCGTGCATGCCTTTGCCTATCCCATCGGCGCGCGCTACCATATCCCGCACGGTCTGGCCAATACCCTGATGCTCCTGCCCGTCTTCCGCTTCAACATGGTGGGCAATATGGAACGCTTTGCCCGACTGGCCGCCATGCTGGGAGAAAACACCACCGGTTTGAGCCACGAAAAGGCCGCCGGTCGCTGCCTTGATGCTCTGGAAAGCCTGGCCCGCGACCTGCAGGTGCCCCGTCATCTTGCCGATTACGGCGTCACGCCCGACGATGTGCCCGTGCTGGCCGAATCTGTACTGCAAGTGACCCGCCTGCTGGGCAACAATCCGCGCAGCGTCTCGTTGCAGGATGCCATCAACATCTACCGGGAAGCGCTCTAACGCCTCTCCCCGGCCTGTCTGACCGGCAGGCTGCCAGCCATACACACCATTGCCCCGATCCGGCGACATGTCCAACGGCACTTGCAGTCATGCAGGTGCCGTTTTTCTGTTCCCGGGGGCCTCAGCCAAAAGCAAAACAGAGGCACACCCGCCACCCCGGATATGCCCTTCCCTTTCACGCCCTCCCCGTATAACAATCGTCGGGCGAGGAACGGGTTGCCTATCCCGTCCGTGCATCCCGTCCGGCTGCGGCCATCCTGCCCCAAGGAAGGCACAGGCACGCTGCCTGCGCATGACCAGCTTCACCATGCGATCCTGCAACGGATGCCTCCATGCATAAGCCTGGCAGGCATTGGGGCCCTCACCATCATGCAGGCTCGGCTCTCCCGCACATCAGGCAAACAGAAAGGAATATCCATGCATCACCTGCTACGGGAACGAATGCGGCTCCTGCCGTTCACAGCCCTCCTCTGTGCTCTTTTCCTCCTCATGGTTGCCTGCGCTCCTGCGCACCGCAAGACAACCCCGGATGCAGGTCTGGAGCTGCGCCTCCTGCACGTGAATGATACCCATGCCTTTCTTGCCGGTATCGATGAGCACATGAACGCCTGTTTCGAGGCCGCGGACTGCCGCGGCGGCCTGGCTCGCATCAGCGCAGCCATCCAGACTGCCCGGCAGAAGCAGGACAACGTCATCGCCCTGGACGCGGGCGACCAGTTCCAGGGCACCCTGTTCTACAGCGTCAACAAATGGCCCGTGATCGCCGCTGCGGACGCGCTGCTGCCCTACGACGCCATGACCTTGGGCAATCATGAGTTCGACGAAGGATGCCGCGAACTGGCCCTTTTCCTGGAGGCCCAGCCCCTGCCGGTGCTGGCCGCCAATCTGACGCCGCAGCAGGGCTGCCCGCTGGCCGGGAGCCGCATACGCCCCTACCTTGTCCGGACGGTACGCGGGACCAGGGTGGGCATCATCGGACTGGCCAATGACGAAGTCACCGGACTGGCGGCCGCCTGCCCCCGGACCACGTTCCGGGATGCACGGACAACACTGCAGCAATACGTCGCCGAGCTGGAGGCTCAGGGCATCCGGCATATCATCGTCGTGACCCATCTTGGGCTGGAACGAGACAGGGAGCTGGCCCGCTGCGTCAACGGCGTGGATGTCATCGTGGGCGGCCATACCCACACCTATCTCGGCCCCGGCTCCAAGGATGGCCCCTACCCCATCGTGGAACACGCGCCGGACGGCGCTCCTGTCCTCGTGGTGACAGCCGCCCGTGCGACCCGCTATCTGGGGGATCTGAGCATCACCTTCGATGCGGCGGGCACTCCTGTGTCCTGGACGGGCGGTCCCCGGGAACTCCTCCCGGCCCTGCCGCAGGACGAAGCCATGACCCGTCTGGTGGCCGGCTACGCGGAGAGCCTGGAGCGCTATCGTACGGAGATCGTAGGCCGCCACAGCGTGCGGATGCCGGACGGCATGGAAGCCTGCCGCAAGGGCGACTGTTTCAGCGGCCTGCTGACGGCAGACGCTTTTCTGGAATACGGAAGGAAACAGGGCGCCCGTCTGGCTCTGGTGAACGGCGGCGCCATCCGGGCCTCCCTGCCCGCAGGCGACATTTCCCGGGGGGATCTGCTGGCCCTGCATCCCTTTGACGGTCAGGTGTATGTCCGCGAATATTCAGGCAAACAGATCATGGACGCCCTGGAGCACGCCGTATCCGGGCCCGACGGGGAAGGGCCGCAGCTGCTGCAGGTGGCGGGCCTGGCCTATGAGGCGGACACCAGCCGCCCTGCAGGCCGGCGTCTGCAGGCCGTCCATATCGTGGACGAACGCGGTCGGCGGCATGTGCTCGATCCTCAGGCCCGTTATGGTGTGGTCCTGAGCGATTTTCTGGCGTCAGGCGGCGACGGTTTCGGGATGTTGCGGCAAGGCCGTCTGCTGGCCACCAGCCCCTTGTCCGTCAGGGAGCTGACGGGCGACTACATCCGGCGTCATTCCCCGCTGACGGCACCACGAGGGGAACGTATCATCCTTGATCAGGCGAACGTCCAGAGCCCGCAGTAAGCCGGGAGAGGACGCCAGACAGGCCCCCCCGGAAGAATCGATATGGGCAGGATACGCCCGAGAAATCCCGGATGCGCCGACAGACAGCTTAGCCTCCAGCCATGGTAAACAGGGAGCAAAAGGGAACGGAGAAAGCAGAGGAAAAAGAGAGGATAGACAGGAAAGGGCACCGGCTCAGCGCCGGAAGGGCTCAGCCGAGGCGCCAGGGCGACGCGGCTTGTGGCGGCCCCGCGTCAGCATAAAGGCTGGCAGAGGAAATGAAAGACGGCAGCAAGGGCTCCCGCCCCGCCTGTTCTTAAGAATGCGTCGGCTGGTCCGCAGGAATGTTCCGGTTCCAGTAGACCAGGACGCGCCGGACGAATTCCTGCGTTTCAGGAAAAGGCGGGATGCCGCCGTACTGCTCCACGCTGCCGGGCCCGGCATTATAGGCCGCCAGGGCCAGCTCCACGGAGCCGAAGCGCTGCAGCTGGTGCATCAAATACTGGGAACCGGCATAGACATTGGCCCGGGGATCGAAGGGGTCGATGAGTCCCAGCTCTTCCTGGGTATGGGGCATGATCTGCATGGCCCCCTGGGCCCCTACGGGTGAAACCGCGGTGTGGTCAAAGGAGGACTCGGCCTGGATGACCGCCAGAACAAGCCCCGCGTCAAGGCCGAAGATCTCCTCGGCCTCACGGGCCAGACGGCGCCATTCCTCCGGTGCGGGGGGCACGATGTCGTCATGGATCACCGGTGCGGACGGAGGGCGAAAAGACGTACGCCGTGCCGGTGCGGCAGCAAAAGCCTGCCGCTCGTCCCGGTCAGCCGTTGATACGGCGGCCACGGTCATGGTCTGGGGGGCAGGAGCCGTCATGGCCGCTGCGGCCTGCCGGGCATCGCCCGGGGCTTTTTTCTGCGGCAGGGAAGCGACCCGTACCATGCGCGGCAGGACCTTCTGCTCCTGATATTCATGGGAAAGGATGCCCGTACCGGGCTGCAGGGGCACCGGCGGCAATGCCGCTTCCGGCGGAGGCGCCACATGCCCGGACGTCCGGGAGCCACAGCCCCCGGCCGGCAAAAGGCACAGCAGCAGGCAAAAAAAACAGAAAATATGAAGGCAGCGGCTATCCTTCACGGCTCAATTTTCGTCGTGGGCAAGCTGGAAATAGAGTTCGATGGTATTGGTGCCGTCATCACCGCTGTAGCAGTGGTGCGCGGAAACGTTCTTGACCAGGTGGACGCCCAGGCCGCCGATGGGGCGATCCTCTGCGGCCAGCGACGTGTCCGGTGTGGCGGTCTCCATGAACGGATCGAAAGACGTGCCCCAGTCCCGTATCCAGACGCAGAGGAAGGGCGCGCTGTCCATGCTCACCCGCTTGAAGCCCAGTTCCATCTGCCCCCAGTGGGCGCTCCTGTCGCCTTCCTGCGGGCAGGTGCCGGCATAGGCATAGGTGGCCACATTGACCAGCAGTTCTTCTACTGCCAGTTCCACGAAACCAAGGATGTCGGCGTAGTCGGCGGCCAGGTGTTCACGCAGGAATTCCATGGCCGGCGCGCAGCTGTCAACACGGGCGGGAAGCATGATTCTGGCCACAGCCTACCTCCTTGCCCTCTCAGCCGGCCAGAGCCGCAAGGGCTTCCTGCCGACTGTCCCGGACAGTCAGCATGGCGTTGAACCCGGAGATGCGGAACACTTCCGCCGTCATGGGCTGCAGGGAACAGAAGGCCAGCTTGCCGGCACAGGCCTTGAGCGCCTTGACGAGCCCCAGGATGCCCCGCAGTCCGGCGGAGCTGATGTATTCCAGCCGGGACATGTCGATGAGCAAACGCTGCTTGCCCGCTTCCAGCAGGGCGCGGGTCGCGTTTTCGAATTCCGGTGTCGTCGTGGCGTCCATGCGGCCTGCAAGCTCCACGATGGCGATACCGTCCTGTTCCGTTACGATGACTTCCATAGAACCTCCGAATCTGGCTACTGATAGCTGAGCAGCAGGCCCTGACTGATCTTCAGCCAGCCGTCCAGCGTCACGAACAGCAGCAGCTTGAACGGCAGGGAAATGGTCATGGGCGAAACCATCATCATGCCCATGGCCAGCAGGACATTGGAAATGATAAGGTCTATGGCAACGAAAGGCAAATAGAGCAAAAAGCCGATCTGGAACGCCTTGGTCAGTTCCGTGATGGTAAAGGCCGGCACCAGGATGAACATGTTGTCACGCGTGATGCTCTGCCGCTGATGCTCCGGCCATATGCGCTGGGCCGTACCCATGAATTCCTGCAGGATGGCGGGGCTGGTGTTCTTTTCCAGGAATTGCCGCAACGGCGGCGAGACGGCCTGCAGGGTCTCCAGCATCTCCGAAGGCTTCGGGTTCGCGCTGAACCGCTGTTCCTCCAGCAGGGCCTTGGTATCCATGGCCACCGGCGCCATGATGAAGACCGTCAGGATGATGGCCAGGCCATTCATGACCATGGCAGGCGGCACCTGCTGCACGCCCAGCGCGTTGCGGACAAGGCTCGTGACCACCACGATCTTCACGTAGGACGTGACCATCATGAGTAGGAAGGGCGCCAGCCCTAAGAGCGCCAGGCCCGCGATGAGATAGAGGGGATTAATCCCGGCCAGTTCCATCCCCGGCCCCCTGCGGCGTACCGTCGTCCTGTCCGGCAGCATGCATGCGGGTGATCTGCACGCCCGGCATGCCGCCCACATCCACCAGACGTCCCTGCGCCAGCAGCTGCCCCGCCACACGGATGTCCACGACGGGCGACGGCGTCTCGCCGCCCAGGGCCAGCGTATGCCCGGGGACAAGCGCCGCCAGTTCGTCCAGACGAAGATGCAGCCTGCCGATCTCAAAGACCACAGGCAGTTCCAGTGCCCCGACAGGTGCGGGGGCCACCGTGGGGGCTTCTGCGGCGGGCCCATCGCCCTGGACGGCCCCGGCAGGGGCCAGCTGTTCTTCACTCATGCCGTCCTCGCTTTCTTTCTCTGCAGACTCCCGGCCGGGGTCACCCATATCCGGCCCCAGCACGGACAAGATCCCTTCCCCAAGCCGGCAGGCCAGTGCTCTGCCCTGCGGCAGGCGCAGACGCGGCGTCTCAGGGGCCCAGCTCTCCGGCAAAAGGACATCCCCCGGGGCCAGCGTTGCCGCCTCGTCTGCGGACAGACGCATGCGCCCCGCTTCCAGCGGACAGGCCAATGTCCCCGTGAAACAGCCCCCGGCCTCCGTGCGCATGGGGAGCTGTTCCAGCCGCTCCAGCACATAGCGTGCGGCATTTTCCTTCGCCCAGGACAGACGCAGGAAGACAGCCTCAGCACCGGGCAAATCCAGCCGCAGGGGCAACGAACCGCCCCAGGCGATCCCGGCCTGCGGTGTACCGCTAAAACGCAGTTCACAGCCCAGGAAGGGTTCCAGCCGTTGCAGCGCAGGCTGCAGCAAACGCTCCAGAACAGCCAGACACAATTCGCCGGGCAGGCGGGCAAAGGTCTGCTCCCCTGCGGGCAGGGCGCTGCGCCAAGAGGCAAGATCCGGCCTCAGGGCCAGTGCCTCCAGAGATGACCATTCCAAGCGCCACAGATCCTCGCCACTGCTCAGATACAGCACGGCCGCCGGAACAAAGGGAGCTTCCTGCTCCGCGGTGGCCGCCGCGACATTGAACGACAACGTACAGGGAACAGGCTGCTCCGCACCGGCATCCAGCGCTACGGTCAGCGGCAGGGCCCGGCAGACGAGGGCATTGACCAGCCGCGCCTGCAACGGCGGCAGCGCTGGCGGGATGAAAGGCCGGGAAGGGATCACCTGGGACATGACTCACCTTTTCCGAAATCAGCGGGATCTGTCCGCTCCCCTTCGGAGGGGGAAAATATCGTGGCGCGCCGTGTGGCGGCCGTAGCTACTCCACGTCAGGGACGTAATCCTGGCGGCCCCGGGACTGCTGCCGGGCATCGCCTTCATTGCCGCCGTCCGCCCGGCTCTGGACGATCTCCACGCGAACGTTCTCGCCACTGCGCTCCAGAGCGCTGCGCAAGGCATCCTGTGCCCCCACCGCCGTCTGGAAGGACGCCGGATCGGCGCAGGCGAGCCGGATGAACAGCTGGCCGTCCTGCGCCCGGGCCAGACACAGCTCCGCGCCCGAAAGCGGGCCCTGCCCCAGCGTGATGCGGACTTCCGGGGAACCTTTGCCCGGCTCGGAGACCAGGATGCGGTCCACCAGTTCGTTCACGAGGGCGTCCACATCCCCGGGAGCCGAGGCCGCCTGTGCGGCGCTCGTCTGCATGCTCTGCATGCGGCTGCCGAAAAGGCTGTCCAGCAGCGCCTGGGGCGACAGGGCATCCTGCCGGGAACCGCCCCGACCATTTTCCTGACCGCCCTGCCCGTCCCGTTCCCGGGATTCCTGCATGGCCCGGTCAAAACGTTCCTTGTCCCTGTCGTCCACTGGACGATCCGCGCCTTCACGCTCCGCCTGCATGCGGGAATCCGCTTCCTGCAAGCGTCGGGAACTGATCTCCATGCCCATGGGCACCTCCAGCATATGCCGCCATGCGGATCCGGCCGAACACCCTGCGGGGGGCCTCAGGCATCGTCACTGGCGCGGGAAGGGGTGGCGAACTCCTCCAGCTCCAGATCTTCCAGATGCTCCTGCTCCCGTTTGGCGCTCTCCTGCCAGATGTCACGATGTTTCTCGATCTTCGCCGCTTCCCGGCGGGCCAGGGCCACGGCCCTTTGCGCACCGCTCACGGCCTGTTCCTGCTGCCGCACCTGCTCCTCCGCCTGGCGCACGGCCTGGAAGCGTTCCTGCTCTCCGGTGGCCAGCATGCCCAGAGAGGCCCGAAAATCCGCCACCTCTTCCAGAGAAAGGCTGGCCCCCAGGATGGCGGCATAACGCCGCTCTTCTTCTTCCTGCCGCCAGATGCGGTAGCGTTCCAGCTCGGCCTGCCGCCGCCCCACTTCCTCACGCGCCTGTACCAGCCGGCGTTCCTCCAGCCGCAAGGCGTTGCGGGCGGCGTCCTCCCGATAGTGGCGAACGGACAGCAGGGCCTGCAAGGGATAGAGTCGTTGCGCCATGATGCACCTTTGCCATATGCAGAGGCCGGGCCCCGCTTACAGCACGACCTTTTTCAGGGCCGCCAGGGTCTCCTCGAACGAACTTTTTTCCTCCAGCCCCTGGCGCAGGAAGGCATTGACCGCCTGGATATGCCCCAGGGCGAAATCCGCCTCGGCATCGGCCCCTTTCTTGTATTCGCCGATCTGCACCAGCAGCTCCACTTCCGCATACTTGGCCAGTATCTTGCGCAGGGCCTGGGCCGCGGCCTTGTGCTCCTTGTCCACCACGGCGTTCATGACGCGGCTGACGCTGGCCTGGACGTCGATGGCGGGATAATGGTTGGCAGCGGCCAGCTTGCGTGAAAGCACGATATGTCCGTCAAGGATGGACCGGGTCTCGTCGGCGATGGGTTCGGTCATGTCATCACCTTCCACCAGCACCGTATACAGGGCGGTGATGGAGCCCTTGTCCGAATTGCCCGCCCGTTCCATGAGCTTGGGCAGTTCCGAGAAGACCGACGGTGGGAAGCCCCGGCGGGTCGGCGGTTCTCCGGCCGCCAGACCGATCTCGCGCTGGGCGCGTCCGAAACGGGTCACGGAATCCATCATCAGCAGCACGCTCTTGCCCTGATCGCGAAAATATTCGGCAATGGCCGTGGCCGTATAGGCGGCCTTGAGCCGCTCCATGGAGGAACGGTCCGACGTGGAGACCACGAGCACGGCCTTTTTGCGCCCTTCCGGACCGATGTCGCGTTCGATGAATTCCCGCACTTCGCGGCCGCGTTCCCCGATGAGCGCCAGCACGCAGACATCGGCCGTGCAGCCTTTGAGGATACTGGACAACAGGGTGGACTTGCCGCCGCCGGCCGCGGCAAAGATGCCCATGCGCTGCCCTTCCCCGCAGGTCAGCACGCCGTCGATGACGCGCAGGCCCAGGGAGATGGGCTTGCTGATGACCTTGCGGGTCATGGGATTGGGCGCTTCGGCCACCAGCGGATAGTGGGTGCGCGTCCTGATGGCCGGACCGCCGTCCATGGCCTGCCCCAGACCATCCACCACGCGGCCCAGCAGCTCATAGCCCACGGGGACGGAGAGTATCTCGCCCGTGGGGATGACTTCCGTGGCCGGGGAGATGCCCTGCATATTGCCCAGGGGCGACAGCAGGGCCACGTTCCTGACAAAGCCGACCACCTCGGCCTTGAGGCTCCAGCTTTCCCAGGGATTGCGCAGCAGGCAGAGTTCCCCCACCTTCACACCGGGAACCACGGCACGGATGATGGTGCCCACCACCTGCTCCACACGTCCCCGCGTCTCCAGGGGATTGACGTCGCGGACGGCCTCTTCCAGCAGGTCGCCGATGTATTCGAAGGCCATCTACGACTCCCTGATCTTGCCCAGCAAGGCGTGCTCGATAGCCTTGAGCTGGGTCTCCAGGCTGGCGTCCACGACCCCCAGCTCGCATTCCAGGATGCAGTCCCCGGGCTTCATGCGGGGATCGGCCGTCACGTCCAGAAACGTGGCGCCGTTGGGAGCGGACGAGATCATGGCCGCCAGCGAGGTCCGCACCGCGTCCTTGTCGTCGGGAGAGACACGGATGAGCACACGCTGCTGGCTGCGCACGGCGTTCAGGGCATTGCGTACCACGCGCACCGTGCATTCCCGGTCGTCCAGCTCGCCGATGATCTTGCGCACGGCGGAGGTCACCACGCCCACGAGCTTGGCTTCCACGCCTTCGATGTATTCCACGGCCTGCATGGCCGTTTCCATCATCTTTTCGGCCTGCTCCATGCGGCCTTCCATGAGGCCGTCCTCATAACCTGCCTGCCTGCGCTCCTCGTAGGCTTTTTCCGCCTCGGCAGCCATGGCGGCAGCCCGTTCCCGGGCAGCGGCCAGCACATCGTTGGCTTCCACAAGACGCGCATAATCGGCCGCGCGCAGCACCCGCACCCCAGGGGCGGGCATCACGGTATTGCCCGTCAGTCGAAACACGGCGCCCATGACGGAGCCACCTCCTTGAGCAGCAGTTTTTTCACCCCGCGCCACAGTTCGTGGCGTTCATCTTCCGTCAGGGACGGCAGCACGGCCGCCGCCGGCAGCGCGGGCAGACGATCGCAGACGCGCAGGGCCACGTCTTCCGGCCAAAGCCCGGCCACCAGACGCAGCGCCATATTGCCGTGCAGGGCACAGCGTTCCGCCAGGGGCAGATCCGCATCCCGCCACTGGAAGAAGCGCCGCACGCCCCCCAGTTGGTAGCGGCCCCGCTGCAGGGCGTACTGATACGTCTCCTCTCCCAGGGATTCCCGCAAGGGCAGGACCTCATCCCGCAGCAGCACCGTCGCGATGGCCGGAGCATGCAGGACAACGCCCGTCACCCGGCACAGTTCCAGCAGCGCCGGAACATCCAGAAGAGCCAGGCGGCGCGACTCCTCGGCGTAATCCCAAAAGGAGGCCTGCACGACAGGCCCGCTTTCAGCAGCGTCCGGCCCGTGCGTCAATGGGCGCTGCTGCAGCCAGGCCCAGAGGCTGTCCGCAGCTCCGCCCAGCTGTTCACGGCAGTCATCCGGCAGCCGCGGCCCGCCTTCCGGCAGATTGGCCTGCAGCAGGCGCTGCCACAAGGCCGGACGACGCGCGAGGACGTCTGCAAAAAACTGTTTGTGCATCAGGCCTCACCCTGCTTGCCGTTGTCATCCCCTTCCCCGGCCTCAAGGGCTTCACGGGCAGAGCGGCGACGGGCCAGCAGACGGCGACCATAGACCCAGCCGCCCACGCCCAGGGCCAGAAGCACGGCCGCCATGGCCAGCATCTGCAACAGCAGGGCGGGCGTATGGGCCCCCGGCGAGAGCAGCGGGGACGGGAGCTTCGTATCCGGTACCGTCACGCTTTCCCGCACCGGGACCAGCATCACGCTCACATTATCGTATTTGAGCGAGGCCACGGCGCCCGCCACCAGCTCCCTAATCTCGGGCACAAGGTTGACCACGGGCGAATCCAGGGTATGACGCAGGAAAACCGCCGCTGAAGGCGCGATGGTGATGTTGTTCACCTTGTCGTTGACGCCGAGCACCACGTGGACGCGGGCGGTCAGCACGCCGTCGATGCGCGAAAGCGTGTCCGCCAGCTCCTGCGAAAGGGCGTAGGACATGCGGGCCTGGACCTCGGATGTGGACGAGATCATGCCGTCACCGGCAAACACTTCCCCCAGGTTCTTGAAGGCTTCGCGCGGCAGGCTGTTCTCCTTGAGGACCTGCAGGGCGCGCACCAGCTGGTCGTCATCCACCAGCAGCGTATAGCCGTTTTTGCCTGCGGCCTGCTTTTCCGCCTCGATCCCCCGTCGCAGCAGGGTGGAAAGCATCTGGTTGGCCTGATCCTCGGACAGGCCGGAGTACATCTCCACCTTACAGCCGGAAAGGAGCAGAAGCAGGGAAAGCAGCAAAAAAAGCATGGGACGCAGCATGAAAAAACCTCTTAAGATACGGGTGCCTAACCGGACTGGCGCAGCAGGCCTTCCAGGCCTTGCGTCGTCTGCTGCGATGTCTGGACACCCACTTTGGCCTGTACGTTGAGCATGCCCACAAGCTGCTGCACATGCAGCAATTCCTGCGGGCTGATAGCCGCCCCCTGCACGGAGACACGCTCCAGCAACTGGCCCAGCTCTTCCAGAACATCCTGGCGGGAGATCCCTTCGCTCTGGAAGACGGCCTGAGGCTCCGTCACCTCCTGCCCGGCGGGGACATCAGCGCCACCGGCTGCGGCGGGCTGCTCCACGGCAAGAGGGTTCCCGCTCTGTTCCACGGCAAGAGAGCCTTCCGCCCCCGCTCCGTCAACTGGCGGGCACGGCATGGCTTCCGCCGGTCCCGGCAGGAGCGCCGCTGCCGACGATGCAGTGGGGCCGCCCTCACCGGCCGCAGCTGCGGGGCCTTCTGGCGGAGCCGTGGAGAGCGCTTCCTCGAAGGCCCGCACCAGCTCACGCGACGGCGCACCGGAAGGACCTCCCCCGGAAGGCTCGCCCGCCCACTGGGAAAGCTTTTCCAGAGCTTCCAGCAGCTTGGTCGCCCCTTGTGCCGGTGCGGGGATCATACGCCGTGCCTCCCGGTGGACAAAACGTCATGCCGCCGGTCAGGCGACTTCCATGACGGCCCGGGCCATATCGGCCGCAGCGCAATCCTGCGGAATGGCGGCAAAGGCCTGCTCCGCATCCCCTCTGCGCCCGGCCAGCAGACAGGCAAGGCCACGCATGGCAAGGGCGTCGGCATCAGCGGCATTATCCGCAAGGACCTGGTCCAGGATGGTGAGCGCGGTATCGAAATCGTCCACGACCACATGAGAAAATGCCAGCCCCACAAGGGCCGGCGCAAACCCCGGCCTGAGCGCCAGGACTGCCTGGAAAATGGTCCTTGCCTCCCCGACGAGCCCTTTTTGGCAGGCCAGATTGGCCAGATCCAGCAGGCGGGCCATCTGTTTTTCGGAAACCATATATCTCTCCCGTTTTAGGGGCCGGAAAACGGCCCCGTCACAACATTCTTGCCTGCACGCCTCCGTTCCCGGAGGCTAGCCCGTCCGCTGGGCCAGCGACTTGAGCATGTCCTGGATGCTCTTGGTCACCGAAGAGATGGTCTCCAGCTTGGCGTTGTACTGCCCCATGGCGAACTGCAGCTCCAGCAGTTGCATCTGGTCCACCTCGCCGGAGGCGCTGATCTGGTCCATCTTGGCCTGCAGGGCCTGCCCGTCCTGGCTCAGCCCATTGGTGGCATTCTGGAACAGCTGGCCGATATCGATCCCGCCCGAGCTTCCTATATTCATGATATTCTCCTGACTGATCCGCAATGCGGTCATCTTGCTCTTACGCTTTCTGCTGCCTGGCGCTGCGGCCGGCAGGGCCGCTCCTAAGCTGCGGGGACCGGCCACACCGGCCATCCGCAGTCTGCGGCGGCTTTCCCCGGATCAGCGGTTCAGCGTATCGTAGACACGCTCCGCCACTTTCTCCGCGGCATCCACGGCGGTCATGACCTGCCGGGCAACAGCCATCTCGTCTGACGTCATGCCGGCATCCATGGCGCGCTTGACGTCCGTCCGCATCTCGAACAGCTCCTCGCGAAGCTGCTTGAGGCCACGGCCCGAAGGATCTTCCGCCAGCATGTCAAAGGCTGATTCCATTTCCATCATTTACCTCTCAATCTGTGACTGACGACCTGGCTGCCGTTACGCAGGACAAGGACTTTGGTATCGATGCTCTCCAGGGTCCAGCCGCTGGGGAGCACGGCGCCTTCAAACAGGCGTCTGCCGTCGGCGGTAGTCACGAAACGCATGGGCGACATGGTGACACCGGTCACGCGCAGCCCGCCCAGAGGATCCCCGCCGGTACCGCCCGAAGGCCGGGCCGGTGTGGCAGCGGCGGGTTCACCGTCCCGGGAAGGTGTCAGAGAGCGCTCTGCAGCTGCCAGAGCGCCCGACGCCGACGAGGTCCCGTGCAACCGAACACCGAACAGCTCGCTGGCATCCTGACGGATGGCGTCCAGTTTTCTGGTGTCTTCCGGCCGGAAATCACCGGAAAAATCCACCCTGCCCGGCAGATAGATGACCCGGACGCTCCCCAGACCTTCCCGCTGCAGGGCCGCATCCAGCACCGGCGCCAGATCCTTTTCGTAAACGATGTGCCGGTCCACCGCCAGCAGGCCCCGGACTTCGGCCTCGAGGGCCGTGAAAGCCGCTGCCTCCAGCAGCTCGTCCTTCATATAGGCCCTGACCTGCAAACGCGGATTGCCCTTGTTCTCCCACAGGACGACATCAGGATGGAAACCGCGGATACCAAGCGAACTGCGCACAGCACGCAGCATGTCTTCCTGTACGGCAACTTCCAGGTACACAGGGATATGCAAGCTACGTGCCATGTCACGCAAACGGATCATGGCAGCATCGTCCGCCACTGTCCCGCGGATCTCCACTCCGGGATCACGGCGGCTTACAGCCAGCCCGCGTATGCCGGCATCTTCAAGATATTTTTTAATGATCTCAGGATAATGTTCAGGATCAGAGTCCGCAGGCCTGACCATCAGCGACAACGCAAGCAGAAAAATCGCCACCAGTACCAGCAGCAAGGCCCGCCAGCCGACACGGCGAGCGGGAGAAGATTCCGGAACATCCGGCAACAGTGTTTCCGAAGCCCCGGCGTCCATGCCAAGATCATTGGCGGTCGGCAACAGCTCCGCTGTCTCCGTGACAGCGGGGACAGCTTCTGCCTCCGCGGACGCCGCTTCTTCGGCCCCGACGGTACGGGCGTGCGGGGACAGCTCCGGTACAAGGCTTTCCTGGGGGACTCCGGGACGGTTCCAGGCAAAACAGGTCGTGCCAAGATACCAGGCGCTCCCGGCTGCGGGGCGCAAGGGACCATCGGCCTCGGCGGGCTCCACGGGCTCTTCTCCCTGCAGGCGAAGGGGACCATCCAGGGGCGTCACGGCCAGTACGGGAAAGGCATTCTCTTCGGACGAAATGTCCAGAACGGCATGGCGGGGAGCAAGACCGGTCAGGATGATGTCGCAGGCATCATCAGACCCGACGACCCAGCTTCCTTCCGTCAGTTCAACGCAGGCCCCCAGATGCGGCCCAGAAAAGACATACAGGCAGATGGCACTGCCCCGGCTGCAGGTCACTGCCGTCCTCCGGCAGAAACAGACGTGCTGCCGACAGGGGCCGGTACCGGCTGGGCCCCCGTGCTGACAGGAGTCAGTATGGGCTGCGGCATGGTCGAATTCTGGATGCTCTTGTTGGTGGCGGGCACAGGCGCCGGCTGGGGCGTGACCGTCACAGGAGGTGCGGGCTGCACGTCCGGCGCCAGTTCACGGCGACGGGCACAACCGCCCACGGGCATCTCCTTGGGACGGCGTTCCTCATAGTCGGCCTGTGTCGGCGTCCGGCTGAAACGGGGGTCATCCACGCGGGACGGCACATTGGAGGCCGTATCCATGCGGACGATGCGCGGCGTGATCAGGATAAGACGCTCCATGCGCTGGTGCTTTTTGCCCGTAGAACCGAACAGGCCGCCCAGGATGGGGATGTTTTTGAGGCCGGGGATGCCGGTCTCCGCATCGCTCTGGATCTCGTAATAATGTCCCCCGATGAGCAGGCTCTGCCCTTCTCCCACGATGGCCTGGGTATTGATCTTGGTCTGCTTGATGGGCGAAAGGTTGTTGGGATCCACGGAAAAAAGGCTGGAGCCGTCGTCCCGGTCGTCCTGCACGCTGACCATGAGCTTGATGCTGTCCGCCTGCCCCGGCAAGCCGGGGATGATGTGGGGCGTCACCTTCAGGACGGTCCCGGAGTCGATCTTGAACAGGTCGGAAGACTCGTTGCCCGATACGGGAACGTAGTAGGAGCTGGTATTTTCCAGCGAGGCCTGCACGTTGTCCATGGTCAGCACGGAAGGCTTGCCCAGCACGCGGGCCTGACCGTCTTCTTCCAGAGCGGTGACGCGGGCCAGGAAATAGTCCGAGCCGTAGGAATACAGGGTGGAATAGGAAAGGCCCCCGGCACTGGAAGCCCCGGCAGAGGGGAAGATGCCGCTGGTCGAAGTGCCCCCGGCACTGCCGCCGCCTGTCCAGTGCTTGCCGTAAGCACCGGTACCCGACCAGTTGACGCCGAAATCACGGGAGAAATCGCTGTCGATATCCACGATGGCCGCATGGATCTCCACAAGCTCCACAGGCTTGTCCAGATCGGCGATGACCTTGGCATAATAGCTCATGCGGTATTCGGCATCGGTCACCACAACGGCATTGACCCGGGGGTCAGCGATGATGCTGGGCCCGGCAGTCGTCCCGGACTGATCCTTCCCGTTCTGGGGGACTGCCGGCGAAGCCTGGGACGTATCCGTCGAGGCGTTCATGGCGATCAGCCCCTTGCCCCGCAGACCGCCCTGCGCCGACGGCTGCACCGTCACCTGTGACCCGGTCAGGGGGGTCCCGTTGGCCATGGCCTGCAGGATGCTGGCCACACCGGGGATGGTCACGGTGGAATCCATGCTGTTGACTTTCATGTCTTCCGCCCAGGCGTACTTGAGCGGGAACACGCGCATGACGCTGCGGCTGCCCTGGGCATCCTCAAAGGCTTTCATGGCCCCGCGCAGCTGGTCCAGATAGATGGGCGGACCGCTGACCGAAAGCAGATTCTGGGCATGCAGCAGCTTGACGGGCAGCTGCGGCGAGATCATGCCCGCACTGCGCAGCATGTCCCGCAAGGCAGCGGCCGAGACAGTGGACGGCGCTAGGAAGGCTTCCGCCTTTTCGCTGTCGTTCCAGAACGTCACCGCACGTCCCTGCGTATACCAGCGCACCCCGAAGGCCGAACGCATGCCGTTGAGGAACGTACGGGGATCCACCTGCTCGAAACGGCCGCTCATCTGCCCCTTGAGGGCAGGACTGCATACCGAGCCATAGCCTTCGGCGCGGGCAAAAGCGGAAAGGACCGTGCAGATATTTTCATTGTCCGCATAATGAGAGAACGCCGCCCGGAACGGGAAGGCGCTGCGGGAAGACGCGCAAAGACCTTCTGTCGCCAGAAGGCAGCAGAAGATCCAGCACAGGCAGACAGCTACAAGGCGCTTCAATAGACGCCTCCGAAAAACGTACCCGACATGGAGAACATGGGAGGCAACTCCTCGCGCGGCGAGTCCCCCAGGCTTTTTTTCCACCAGGCGAGGTCATTGAGAAAATCCCGGACAGCATCGTCGAACTGTTGCTGGGGCACGTCCACAGGCACCCGGGATTGCAATATCAGGCGCTCCCCGTCCAGGCCCCGGGCAGCCGCATCTTCCTGCCGCTCAAGGGCCACGACCGAGGCGCGCTCGCGGCAGATGC